>ERZ1673738.226-NODE-226-length-112155-cov-24.294005_pt1 | contig 112155 bp, 97 predicted proteins | sample MGYA00580198_ERZ1673738 | MGnify/ENA primary metagenome ERZ1673738 (study PRJEB41218, sample SAMN15661784) | gut metagenome | host: Homo sapiens | place: Canada: London | collected 2015-08-20/2019-03-30 | study: EMG produced TPA metagenomics assembly of... | reverse complement strand
GTATATCAAAACTCAAAAAGAGAATCAACACTAAATTAACCCCGGATGACAAAAAAATCCCTCTCTTTTCGGAAAAGAAAGGGATTTTCTAAAACAAAAGCTACAGATTAGCGGTCTTGAGACGGCATTTTTGCCTCTTCTGTCAATGCCGAAATAAAGTCGTCCAACTTCATAACTTCCTGTTTGTCAGAGCCGATTCGGCGAACGGTAACCGTACCGTTTTCTTTTTCTTTTGCACCGACAACGGCAATAACCGGAATTTTCGCTACAGAATGTTCTCTGATTTTGTAGTTGATTTTTTCATTGCGCAAATCAGTTTTTGCATAAATTCCGGCAGCTTTGAGTTTTCTTACAACTTCTTCGGCATAATCGTCAAAGTCGCTGACAATCGGTGCGACCACAACCTGTTCCGGAGACAGCCACAACGGCAGTTTGCCGGCATGATTTTCAATCAGAATGCCGAGAAAGCGCTCAATAGAGCCAAACAGTGCACGGTGCAGCATAACCGGCTGATGTTTTTCGCCGTCTTCGCCGATGTAGGAGATGTCAAAGCGCTGAGGCAGGTTCATATCCATTTGAACCGTACCGCACTGCCATTCGCGGCCGATGGCGTCTTTGAGGATAAATTCCAGTTTGGGGCCGTAAAATGCGCCTTCGCCCGGATTGATTTCATATTCGTAACCGTTATGTTCCAATGCGTTGGCAAGAGCCTTTTCCGAAATGTCCCAGACCTCGTCGGAGCCGATGCGGTAAACGCTCTCCGGACGGGTTGACAGATAAATCTTAACGTCATTAAAGCCGAAATCTTTATAAATGTCCAAAATCAGTTTAATGGTTTTGACGCATTCTTCTTCCATTTGTTCCAAGGTGCAGAAGATGTGAGCATCGTCTTGGGTAAATTCGCGCACCCGCATCAACCCCATAAGCGAACCGGAAGCTTCATAACGGTTTACCATACCGAATTCGGCCACACGCAGCGGCAGGTCGCGGTAAGATTTAATTCCCTGCTTGTAAACCAGCAGACCGCCCGGGCAGTTCATCGGCTTAACGCAAAATTGTTTGTTGTCTTCGGTTTTGCCCGAATAGTTGTGAGCGCCGTATTTATCCCAGTGGCCGGAAGTCTCCCACAGGCAGCGGTCCATAATGCGCGGCGTTGCAATTTCGATATAGCCGTTGTTTTCCTGGCGTTTGCGCATATATTCAATCAGCTTGCGGTAGATTTTGTAACCTTTGTCATGCCAGAAAACCGCACCCGGGGCATATTCCGGTTCAAAATGGAACAAATCCATTTCTTTGCCGAGCTTGCGGTGATCGCGTTTTTCGGCTTCTTCCAACATTTCCAGATAAGCTTTCAAATCTTTTTTGTCGGCCCAGGCCGTTGCATAAATGCGTTGCAGCATCTCTTTGCTGGCATCACCGCGCCAATAAGCGCCGGCAACTTTCATCAGTTTGAATGCATCGCCGATTTTTCCGGTCGAAGGAACATGGGGACCGCGGCAAAGATCGGTAAAGTCACCTTGTCTGTAAAGGGAAATAACTTCATCTTCCGGCAAATCCTCAATAATTTCGGCCTTATAATGTTCTCCCATATCTTTGAAGAACTTGATGGCTTCGTTACGCGGCATAACAATTCTTTCGACCTTTTCGTCACGTTTAACGATTTCGTGCATTTTCTCTTCGATTTTGGCAAAATCCTCCGTCGTAAACGGTTCTTTGCGGGCAAAATCGTAATAAAAGCCGTTTTCAATAGCCGGGCCTATGGTAACCTGAACGTCTTTCCACAGTTCTTTGACGGCTTCGGCCATCACGTGTGAGCAAGAGTGACGGATGATGTGCAGGCCCTCTTTATCTTTACCGGTAATGATTGTTACGGTTGCGTCGGTAGTGATAGGAGTGCTCAAATCTTGTGTCTTGCCGTTTACGGTGATAGCTAAAGCAGCTTTAGCGAGATTCGGACTGATTTTATTGGCAATGTCAAAGCCGTTGACACCGCTCTCCATATTCATACTTGACCCATCGGGTAATTTAATCGCAACCATTTTAAATTTCCTTATTAACTTATTGTTTTTTATTAAAACATTCTGCCGGAAAAAAGGGGACTCCCAACGGCTTTTTTATGCCGCTCCTTACCGGTTCCGACAAATCTTCCGGTAAGGCAAAACGCTTGTCAGGAGTTGACTAACTCCTTGTAAACCTTAATAGTCTTATCACACATAATTTCTTTTGTGAAGTTTTCTTTTACATTTTTAATGCCGGCTTTGCCGATAGCGGCCTTTTCCGCATCGGAAAGGCTTAATGCCCAGTCGAGGGCGTCCGCCAGGGCCTGCGGGTTGTCATATTGGTAAAGTTTTCCGGTAACGCCGTCTTTGATGGTGTCAAGCGAACCGCCGATGTTTGAGGCGACTACGATTTTTCCCATAGCCTGTCCCTCTACCGAAATCCGGCCGAAAGCCTCCGGCTCGATTGCCGTTGACAAAATGACGTTGGATACCATCATCAGCGCGGGAACGTCGCTGTAACGGCCAAAAAAGCCCACTCTGTTTTTCAGTTTGTATTTAACGGTCAGCTTTTCCAGATAATCCAGATATTTTTGCCGTCCCTGGGCGTCTCCGGTGATAATGCAGTAATAGTTTTTATGCTTCATCAAATGCAGAGCCTCAATCAGCAAATGCTGACCTTTCCAGCGGGTAACCCGTCCCGGCAGCAACAGCACCGGTTTGTCTTCCGCAATGTTGTATTCCTTGATTTTGTTAATCATTCGTTCTTGGGTTACCGCTTCGGGCGAAAATCTTTCAATGTCAGCACAGCGGTGAATCAACGTGATTTTGTCTTCGGAAATTTTGTAATTTTTCAACACATGCTGTTTAATGTGGTTTGAGATGGCAATCATCCGTTCGCCGAAAGTCATCACCTTGTTATAGGCTTTTTTAATGCCCCAGGGGCCAAGACCGTATGTGCCGTGGAATGTTGTCATAAAATGCACGCCGGCGCGTTTGGCTGCCAGATAAGCGCTCCAGGCCGGGGCACGGGAACGGGCGTGAACAATGTTGATGCCGTTCTCTTTGATAAATTGTTCAAGTTTTTTGGCGTTGCTCAGAATCACAAAGGGATTTTTGCTTTTCAACGGCAAAGTCAGATGTTTGACTTTTACTTTATCCAAATCGTAAACCATTCGTCCGCCTTTAGAGGCAACGAAGTTTTTTATGCCGCGTTTTTGCAGTTCGGTCGCGATTTCCACGGTGCCGACTTCAACGCCCCCGGTTTCCAATTCCGGCAGCACCTGCAAAACGACTGGTGATTTCTCTTTACTCTTAGCCATATTAACTTTACTATCCTTATCAAATTTAACTAATCGCAGGGGATTCTGTTTTATGCCACTTTACACGTATGAAACCCAATTTACAACGGAATTTGAGTACAGCCAAGCAAAAACCGCAAACATTAACAAAAATACGACGAAATTAACGGTTGTCTATCTTCACGGGCTTTGTTCCTCCCCCTGGGGCGAAAAGCCCGAGGCAATTAAGGCAATGGTTTTGTCGGCCGGTTTGGACTTTTTGCGATTCGAGCTTGCCGGACACGGTTCGGACATTGCAAACTATGCCAAAGCTGATTTTAACGTCTGGAAACGACAGACGCTTGAAGTGATAGACACGCTGGTTGAGGGAGACGTGCTGATGGTGGGTTCTTCCATCGGCGGTTGGTTGTCGTTGATTGCCGCCCGTGAACGTCCGGAACGGGTCAAAGGGCTGATAGGTCTTGCGGCGGCTCCCGAGTATCAGAAAGATTTGTATGCATATGCGTTTAATGAGGAGCAGATTGCAAAGCTGGAAAGCGGTGAAAGTCTGGAGTTCAGTACCAAAGACTTCTCATATGTCTTTACCAAAAAACTGATTGATTCCTGCCGCCAAAACTCGTTGTTGGACAAGCCTTTGGAAATCAATTGCCCCGTTCAGCTGCTGCACGGACAAGAAGATGCCTGCGTTCCCTGGAAGCGGGCTTTGGAAATCGCCGACAGGCTGACCTCTGAAAAAGTGACGGTCAAGTTGCTGAAGCACGGCAACCACCGTCTGCAAAGTCCGTCTGATTTGGCTGAGGTCAACCATTCCCTCGGTGCCCTTTTGGAAATGATTAGGCCTGCGTAATCTTAAATTTCTTATCTTGAATACAGGCAAATCCCGCTTATTTAAAGTTTAATCGTCAAAGAAACAAACTTTATGCAGGGGATGTCATGCCGAAAAAGCAAAAAAGTCAGCCGATTACCGGAGATATTGAGAAAAAGTTTTACAGCCGCTTGCTGCTGGTGCTGATTATAATTGCAGCGGCAACCGCCGTCTATATGCTGTGGCCGCGGTCCGGGCACAGCAAAACTTCGCCGGCGCCTTCCAATGAAATGGTTTTGAACGTAATGCCTCTGCAGCCTCGTGAGGTAACTTTTTCAAACCAATACATCGGTTATGTTACCCCGGTCAAATCCGTTGAAGTCGTTCCCCAGATTAGCGGTTATCTGGAAACAGTCTGGGTAGAGGGAGGGCAGGAGGTATCAGCCGGCGATAACCTGATTCTCATTCAGCCGGATGAATACAAAGCCCGTCTTGACGCCGCCAATGCTTCGGTCACCCAGGCTCAGGCGGATTTTAACAATGCAAGCGTTTATTATCAGCGAATAAAAAAAGCCGGAGCCAAAGCTATTTCCAAAACGGAAATCGATAATGCCAAAGCGAAATATCTGGCAGCTCAGGGTGCTTTGTCTCAGGCCAAGGCTGACCGGGAACTGGCCCGTGTCAATTACGATTATACGCTGTTGCAGGCTCCGATTGACGGTATTGTAGGCAATGTCGACCTGACGCGCGGAAATTATGTGTCGCCGGCTTCGCAGCCGTTGCTGAAAATAATACAGTATGATCCCATACGGGTTGTCTTTTCTATCACCGACAAAGAATATCTGGATGAAACCGCCCGTAACCGCGAGCGGCTTTTTGCCGGAGAGAACATTCGTCTTAAGCTGGCCGGCGGTTTGCAGTATCCGTATAACGGAGAGTTTCGTTTTACCGCCAATGAAATTGACCGGGCAACAAATTCTATTGCTATTTACGCCGATTTTCCCAATCCCGACAAAATATTGGTCGCCAACGCATATGTAGACGTTTTGGTCGAACGTACGATGCCGGACGCCTATGTGGTAAAGCAAAATTTGGTAACGATGGATGCTTCGGGCAATTACGTCTACACCGTGCGCGGCAGCAAGCTATATAAAACGCCGGTCAAAATAGTTGCCTCTCTTGACGACGGATATGTTCTCGGCAATCGTTTTGCCAAGGACGAATATCTGGTCTTGGACAAAGTCGGACGCTTGCCGGAAAATGTTAAAATCAAATTAAATGTAGTGTCGCCGTCTGCAAAGGCAAAGGAGAATAAATAATGTTCTCGGAATTTTTTATCGATAAGCCGCGATTTGCCGGCGTCATATCCATTGTTATGATTTTGCTGGGACTGCTTGCCATTGCCGTTTTGCCGGTCTCCCAGTATCCGCAGATTACGCCGCCGCAGATTGTGGTGCAAACCTCGTATCCCGGTTCAAACGCTCAGGTGTTGGTCGATACCGTCGCCGTTCCGATTGAGAACCAGATTAACGGCGTAGAGGGAATGCTTTATATGTCTTCAACTTCAGACGACGACGGAACTTATACGCTGACAATCACCTTTGATGTCGGAACCGATGCCGATATCGCTCAGGTCAAAGTTGAAAACCGCCTTTCCCAGGTGATGTCGCAGCTCCCGGAACTGGTGCAAAAGGAAGGCGTTACCGTAAAGACGCAGATGTCGAACATATTGGGTATGCTTGTTTTACGCTCTCCGAACAAAACTTATGACGATTTGTACCTGAGCAATTTCGCCTATACCAATATTCAAAATCCGCTGGCGCGTGTTCCCGGCATCGGCGATGTTTCCATCTACGGGCCGCAGTATTCCATGCGCGTGTGGCTTAATCCTGACAAGCTTGCCGCGCTCGGTTTAAACAGTACGGATATCGTAAACGCGATTTCCTCCCAAAACATTCAGGCCTCAATCGGCGAAATCGGTGCTGCGCCCAGTCCCCAAAGTGCAGGAGTGGTTTTGTCTTTGACCGCCAAGGGATTGCTGAATAATGTTGAAGATTTCAAAAATATTGTGGTTACCACCGATTCCAACGGGGGAATAGTCCGCCTCAAAGATGTTGCCCGGATTGAATTGGGAGCGGACAGTTATAATATGGTGGCCCATTTTGATAATGCGCCCGCCGTCATTATCGGTTTGAGCCAGACGCCGAATTCCAATTCCCTCAACATAATGAACGATGTAAAAAAAGAAATTGAAGTGCTGGCCAAAACCTTTCCTGAAGATATGGAGTTTCGCGTTGCATACGATTCTACCGATTATGTCCGGGCCTCCATCCAGAGCATTGTCGAAACGCTGGTCATCACTTTCAGTCTTGTCGTTTTGGTTACTTACGTTTTTCTCCAAAAGTTCAAAACGACGCTGATACCGTTAATTACCATTCCGGTTTCCTTGATTGCGACTTTTGCGGTTATCTACATCCTCGGGTTCGATATTAATATTCTGACCCTGTTTGCAATGATTTTGGCAATCGGGCTGGTTGTGGATGACGCCATCATCGTGGTGGAACGCGTCCAGTATCTTATGGTTTATGAAAAAATGGATTCCAAAACGGCCTCAATCAAGGCGATGCAGCAGATTGCCAGCGCTATTATCGCCACCACGTTTGTTCTGCTGTCGATATTTATTCCCGTTGGACTGATGGCCGGCATAACCGGAAAGATTTATCAGCAGTTTGCCGTAACCATTGCTACCGCGGTCGTTTTTTCCGCCTTTAATGCCCTGACGCTTAGCCCTTCGCTTTGCGCCATTTTCCTGCGCGGCGACAAACAGGAAAATCCGCACGGTTTTTTTAAATGGTTTGATGATACGATAGACTTTTTCAAACAAAAATATCTGGATGTCGTCGGTTATTTTTCCGCATATGTGAAACTGACTGCGGTTGTGGTTCTGATAACCATCGCCGTCGTCGGGCTGGGTTTTAAACTGACGGCTACGTCGTTTCTGCCGGAAGAAGACCAGGGAATCATTTTTGCCAACATTCAGCTGGGAGATACGGCCGGAATTAACCAAACCAACCGGACGTTGGCGGAGATCTCCGAACAGGCGTTGAAAATGAAGGGAATTAAATATTTTATTTCAGTTGCCGGTTATTCGCTGCTCGGCGGCGGTGGTGAAAACGTCGCTCTGGGCGTCGTCGGTTTGGACGATTGGGCAAAACGCAAGTCAAAATCGTTGTCAATCGAAGCGCTGACCGAACAATTGTCGGAACGTTTCGGAAAAACGCCCGGAGCTGAAGTCAATTTTTTTGCACCGCCTTCGATTCCCGGTGTCGGACAAAGCAGCGGCTTGTCTCTGGAATTGCTGGCTACCGACGGCAATACGCCGCCATCGGAACTTTTTGCAAACCTGGAACGGTTTTTGATGGAGTTAAACCGCTCTCCTGATTTGGCTTATGCTTTTTCGACCTACACATCTGATACGCCCCACGTGTATTTGGACATAGACCGCACCAAGTTGGAATCTTTTAAGGTGCCGGTGTCTAATTTGTTTGAGGCTCTGCAAAATAATCTGGGCTCTCGTTATGTCAATAACATTACTTTGAGCGGGCAGGTAAACAAAGTGATTATCCAGGCTGATTTCCCGTTTCGCCGCAATATCGAGGATGTACGCAAACTGTATGTGCCTTCTTCTGACGGGACCTTGGTGCGGGTAGACAGTTTTGCAACGGTTAAAACCACGGTTTCTCCGAAAATCATTTATCGTTATAACCAGTACAGCAATGCCTCTATTGTTGCCAGTTCAAAAACCGGTGTAAGTACCGGTACCGCCATTGACGGCATCAGGGATATTGCCGCGAAAATTCTGCCCAAGAGCTACACCATTGCCTGGACCGGATTGAGCTTGCAGGAGGTTGAGGCCGCCGGCCTGGCGACTTTCTTGATTGCACTGGCTCTTGTCTTTTGCTATTTGTTTCTGGTTGCTTTGTACGAAAGCTGGATGCTGGCCTTTGCCGTAATGTTCTCAACCGTGTTTGCTATCCTCGGAGCCATAGCCGGACTTCATCTGATGGGACAGTCTCTCAGCATCTATGCTCAGCTGGGATTGATTATGCTTATCGGCCTTGCCGCCAAAAACGCCATCTTAATTGTTGAATTTACCAAGGCTTACCGGGATGACGGAGCATCTATTCTTGAAGCGTCGAAGAAAGGCGCCGGAGAAAGGTTCCGGGCGGTTTTGATGACGGCGTTGACTTTTATTCTCGGCGTGTTCCCGATGATTATTGCCACCGGCGCCGGTGCGTCCAGCCAAATTGCCATCGGAACCTCGGTCTTTTTCGGAATGATTGCGGCCACGTTCATTGGAATTATTTTCATTCCCGCGTTGTTTGCACTGTTTGAGAGCATTAAGGAATGGTCGGGTCATGGCCGGGAAGAAGCCGAGATTCAGGCTGAGGTCAAAAAGAAGGGTAATCGCCTCGGCATCAGCTATACCCCGTCAACGGCCGCAAAAAATGGTAAAGGAGGCAAAAATGCGTAGATATTTTTCGCTGTTTTCTTTGGCATTGCTGTCGTCTTGCACCCTTGGCCCGGATTACCACCGACCGGAAATCTATACCGACAAGGCGATTAGCGCGTCCCTGCGGTTGAATGAAGTTGCGCAGCCGGTAGAACGCGAATGGTATCGCCGGTTTAACGATACTTTGCTGAACCGTATGGTGCTTCAGGGGTTACAGCATAATCCGGACGTTTCTGCCGCGGTTGAAAATTTGCGCCAGTCGCGCAACAGTTTGCGTATTAATGCCGTAAATAATTTTCCGATGCTCGATATTGACGGCAGTTATCATAAGGTAAAAGATTCGGTCAGTTACGGCGTTCCGATTACTACCGACTATTATCAGACCGGATTGGATGCCAGCTGGGAACTCGACATTTGGGGCGGCGGCCGCAGGTTGACCGAAAGTTCTCAGGCTTTGGTGCGAGCGGCAGCCTCAAACCTCGATAACGTCAAACTGACGCTGACGGCGGAAATAGCCAATAACTATTTTAACCTGCGCCGTGCTCAGGAACAGCTGCGTATTTCCGAACGCAATCTCAAGCTGCAACAAGACATATATGAGCTGGTAAAAGCCAAAAACGAAGCCGGATTGGCTGATGACGTCGCCTTGAACCAATCGCGCTACATTGTTGAAACGACGCAGGCTCTCATTCCGCAGCTAAAGGCGCAACTCGAGGCCTACCGCAATGCTTTGGCCATTTTGGTCGGAAAATTGCCCGGAGAGTTGAATGCCGATGTTGAAGATGCTTCCCGCAATCTTGTCCGCCGCCGTTTTGATTATGATATTCAACAGCTGTACAACCTTCCCGTATCGGTCATCCGTAACCGTCCCGACGTGCGTATAACCGAACAGCAGCTTGTTGCCCAGAATGCCAAAATCGGCCAGGCGATTGCAGAGCTTTTTCCCTCGGTCAGCATCAGCGGTTTTCTCGGTTATCAGTCTCGAAACTTGTCAAGTCTGATAAGCAGTTCGCATGATATGTACAGCATTTCGCCCGCAATCGGACTTCCTTTGTTCCATTGGGGACAGCTAAGCGAAAACGTCGAATTGCAAAAATCTGCAACGCGTGAAAAAATGTATCAGTACCAGTCTGCGCTGCTGAACGCTGCGGCGGAAATTCGCAATGCCGTGGTTGCGCTGGAGCAGGAATATGAACGCAACAGTTCTTCAAACGAAGCGGTGACGGCTCAGAAAGAAGTCGCGTCGCTAACGCTGGAAAAATACAAACAGGGGTTGATAAACTTCAGTGATGTCCTGACTTCGCAGCAAAACCTCCTTGAATCCGAAAACACCCTGATAGCCAGCAATGCTGCAATTTATCAAAACATCGTCACTTTTTACAAAGCGGTGGGCGGCGGTTATTGTCCCCAAACGCTGCCTCAGATATTGGGTGAGCTGAACGGCTGCCGCAAGTAGGGCGTACGAGCTTTGTAAAGGTTGATGTTGGTAATTTCCGGGATGTCGTGCTCCCTTGCCCAGTATCCTTTGCTTTGCATACATTTACGATAATTTTTGGGACTGATGTCGTCGTCGTCATAACGGGAGTTTACAATGAGCGGCTGTGCGCCGGGGTAGGGCACGTAAGAAGCCCAGATACCCTTAGATGACTTCCAGTCGGCACGGGTGTCGAGTTTGGTCTCTTCGGTGTAAAACCAGGAGCGGAAGTCCGGCATTAGTTTGAATTCCTTTGCCGCCATCAGGCACTCGGCATGATCCCGCGAAAACTTTTCTACGCCGGTATGCGGTTTTTCCCAGTGATATACGACCTGCCCGGCGCCTTTTTGAAAGTAAGTGCAGGAACTCAGGGCGCAGGCCATAAATGTCAGCAGCAGTTTTTTATTCATTGCTTCCTCTTAAAAATCTAAATTTGCATAATGTTTTGCCGGCAGAATACCGCGAATGTTATCCTTGAGGATGTCTTTAAAGCAAGGGCGGGATTTGACCTTGGAATACCAAAGTTTGACATTGCGGTACAAGTCCCAGGGAATGTCGCCGAGATAATCGATGATAGACAAATGCGCTGCGGCGGCAATGTCGGCCAGCGTAAATTCGTCCGTTGCCAGATAAGTGCGGCGTTCCAGCAGCCAGTCAAGATATTCAAGATGAAAGTTGAGGTTGTTTAAGCCTACTTTCAGAATTTTTGAATCCGGCGCGCTCCCCTGGGCAAAGCGCTTGTGCACCTTTTCGTAAACGATGTTGCGATAGACCTCTTTGTAAAACTTGTTGTCAAACCATTCCGTAATACGGCGGATTTCGGCTCGTTGCTTGGCATCGCCGCTTATCATCGGTGCTTCGGAACCGGTTTCTTCCAGATATTCGGTGATTGCGTAATTGCCCACCACCACGTTGCCGTCGCTCAGAAATATCGGAAGTTCTCCTGCCGGATTAAGTTTGTATACATCGTCGGAAAGCTTCCAGGGCTCTTCTTCCTTTAGGATGAACAGCATCTTTTTTTCGCTCATCAATGCTCTGATTTTTCTGGCGTGCGGGGAAACCGGATGATGTATCAGCAATACCATGTTATTCGCCTTTTCTAAACTGGTTTAATTTATTCTACCTGCAAGATTTTAAAGGTCAAGCAGACATCACTTCTGTTCGTCGTTTTTTTGCGGAGCGTCTTTTTCCAGGCCGAAAGTCGGCGGTACGACGCCGTTGTATTCTTTTTCAAAATCGGCAATCATCTGTTTGAGATAGTCTTCAATCAGCTGTTGGTTTTTCGGATCTTCGGAAAAACGGGTAAGTTTCTGGGTGATAAGCTTGCGCTGCGGCGAAATCTTTGAGACGCCGATAAACAGGGGCATCTTCCAAAGGGTTTGCTTGGCGATGCTGATTTGTTCCCTCAGTCCCAGTTTGATTGCCTCAACCAGGCCATAGTACTGGCTGACCATAATATAATCGGCTTTTTTGGTAAATAAACGTTCAAACAATTCATAAGGCGTGTCAACCATTTCCAGATTATATTGTTTAATCTGCTCCGCAACATAGTCGCTGTAGTGCTCTTTTGTGATGCCGACGCCTTTCAGCTTTTTCAAGTCTTCTATTTTTTGAACCTCGTTAATGCGATTCGGCAGCATAAAAACCGTAATCGGATTGCTCATGATTGACGGATAAACCGCCTCCAGACCTTTGTATAATTCCGTTTCGTGATACATTCCCAAAATCATGTCGATGTCGCCGCTGCGAACGGCAGCAACCAGGTCTTCATAATCGTTTTTCTTGAGGTTGTATATGATTTTCAGATTGTTTTCTTTCTGAAACGTATCAATCATCGGCTGATAAACCGAGAAAAATTTGCCGCGCATTTTGCTGTCCGGATGCTGGGTGTAACCAAACGGGGCATAGTCGATAAACCCGGTGATTCGCACTTCCCGGATTTTTTTCGGGTATTTGTCTTCATAGCGGACCATAGCCTGTGCGCTCATAATGCTGACGGCGATAAATGCGGCAGCCAAACCAAATGACATAATCTTTTTCATTAGTTTCGTCCCTAATATTTTTTTCTGCGGATGTTTACCATTCCGTAACTTAAACGATGTTATCATCATACTGTAATTAGGTTAAGAAACATTTTATAAGGATGAAAATTATATAAATGGACGCATCTCAAAACTATACGCAAAACCAGGTTTTAGGGCTTGAGCAGACAGAATTGGAAAGCCGCGCCCTTATTCGGACCGCTTCGGCTCTGAATGCAATTATGGAAAACTGGGATGAGCGTAAAAGTGAGTTGGATGAAGCGTTAGAAAAAAATCGCAAATTGTGGACGATTTTGGCTTCTGCCATGGGCGAAGCGGATTGTCCTCAGCCAGAAGAGGTCAGAAGAAGCATTCTGAACTTGGCAATGTTTATTTTCCAAAGAACTGTGGAGATTTTGATTAACCCAACTCCCGAAAAACTTAACGTATTGATAAACATCAATATGAATATTGCTAAAGGACTGGCTGGCAACGGCGGATAGAAAATTCCGCCGGCGGTCCCGTCTAATTCTTTCGGAAGCCCCAATTGTATTCGGCTGAAAAATGGTTGGCCGAACGCTTGGTTTCATGCCGCGGCAGCGGATGCAGGTATTTGCGGTCTTCCCAGCTTTCTATCATCTGATTAATGATTATTCCACGTTCGTGTTCGCCCAGCTCATTGGGAAGCCGGCTGCTGATGTTTCCCATCAAAAAAGTCGCAACATTCATTTTGGCCATTCTCGTCCTCCTCATCGTGGCTTTGAATGTGCTAAATATAATTCTTAATTTTTTCTTAAAAAGTTGTGTATAACTAATGTTTATATGCTTGCCAGGTTGAAAGTATAATGTTTTCAAGGCTGCTGTGCGTGGCTGTCCAGCCTAAAACTTTACGGGCTTTGCCGACGGAAGCGGTCAGAACGGCGGGGTCTCCCGGGCGTCTCGGCGCAAATTCATAGTTAATTTTCAATCCTAAAAGTTCTTCGGTTTTATTCACCATTTCCAACACGCTGATACCCGTTTCGGTTCCCAGGTTAAAAATTTCGCTTTGCTGTTTTCGGCTCAAAAAATCCAAGGCGGCAATGTGCGCCGCGGCAAGGTCCGTAACGTGTATGTAATCCCGAATGCATGTGCCGTCGCGGGTGTCGTAGTCGTTGCCGAAAATTTGCATTTTCTCGCGTGTGCCGACAGCCGTTTCCATCACGATGGGCAGCAGGTTTTGCGGATTCTTTTCCAAGCCTCTGACATCTCCGTCCTCGTCGTAGCCGACGGCGTTAAAATAGCGCAGCGAAACATATTTTATACCTTTCAGACGGTCGTACCATTCAAAGTATTTTTCCATGTCGTATTTGGTAAAACCGTAAAAATTGATGGGATTGAGCGGATGCTGCTCGTCAATCGGCAAATATTCGGGCATTCCGTAAACCGCCGCAGAAGAAGAAAATACCAGGTTTTTGACGTTATGTGCGCTCATCGCGTTTAAGACGTTGATTGTCCCGCTGATGTTGTTGAGAGCATATTTTTCCGGAAACGACATCGATTCTCCGACGGCTTTTTTTGCAGCCAGCAAAACAACCCCGTCGACATTCTTCTGCATGGCAGAGTCGATTTCGTCATAGTTCAGAATATCGCCGACAACATATTCGGCTTTTTTAAAAAAATTGATTTTCAGTCCGGTGGAGAGGTTGTCAAAAACGGTGACTCGCATCCCTTTGTCCAGCAGAGCCTTAACCACATGGCTGCCGATATACCCGGCGCCGCCGATGACCAGAATATGCATAATTTTCTCCTTATCTTAAAAACTTCTCAGATATTATAAAAAAACTGTTGACGAGTCCAATTAAATATATTATTTATGCAAATACTTTGTGGGGGTATGGCGGAACTGGTAGACGCGCTAGACTCAAAATCTTGTGGCCTCAGGCCGTGTCAGTTCGAGTCTGACTACCCCTACCAAATTGAAAAGTCTTGATTTTTTTATCAAGGCTTTTTATTTTTTTCTCTATTTCATTCTGACTTTAAAACGCAAATTCCCTCATATAAATATCAAATACTTGGCATACCGAGTCAGAATGAAAAATGTTCAATGAATTTTTTTGGGGGGCAAATCGAATATGGCCCCTGAAAAAGTCTCTTCGTTTGTCGGTAAAAAAAAGACGCTTTGGAATTTTATTAATATTAATTTAGATTCTTTATGCTATATCCCGTATCAAAATTTCAAACAATCGGATATCAGAAACAATGTCGCAGTCCACAGCAGTACAATTAAGTTATGACAGCAATGCAGCCTATCGCCGCGGAGATTATGCCGCTGCGGAGCAATTGGCGTTGCAGGCTTTGCGGGTTGATAAAAAAAATGCGGATTCCCTGCTTATTCTGGGCAATATTTTTTATCTCCGCCGCAATTATGAAAAGGCGCTGGAATGGTATCGCAAAATGCAGAAAGTGGCGCCCGGGGATGTTAGTTTGAAAATCAACATTGCCAACACTTTTCATGCTATGCGCAATTATGCGGAAGCGCGCCGTTATGCGCAGGAAGTTTTAAAAACCGATTCCCAAAACGTCTCGGCTCTGACCGCACTTGCATATGCTTTTTTTGAAGAAGACGATTATGCGGATTCCATTCCCGTTTTTCAGCAGGCGCTGCAACTCGATTCTTCTGATTTTTGGCTTCACAATTATCTGGGGCAGGCCTACCAGAAAAGCGGCGACCACTTGCGTGGAATAGAGCATGCCTGGCAGGCCGTAACCTTAAGCGGCGGTGCGGATTCCCAGCATATAAATTTTGCCTATACGCTTTACGAAGCAGCAATCGAAAAAGGCGAAAAATACATTGATGACGCTTTGCAAAAATGGCTCGACGCTTATTCGGAAAATGCCGTGGTAAAATATGTCGCGGATTCCCTCCGCCACAGTCCGAAAGTCACTAAGGCGGATTCCGCATATGTGCAAAATATTTTTGATGTTTTTGCCGACACGTTTGAGGATTCTTTGGCGGTGTTAAACTATAGCGTACCTCAGCTGATTCGCTCTGCGGCAGCTAAAATTTACGGTACGGATTCTGAGGCTGCTCTCAATGTTTTGGACGCCGGTTGCGGCACCGGTCTGTGTGCCAAACTGCTGTCGGAAATTTTGCCGCACGCTGCTTTTTTCGGGGTTGATTTATCTGTTCGAATGATTATGGAGGCTCGCAAAAAAAACATTTATAAACAATTGTTTGTTGATGATTTGGAGCATTTTTCCGCAGTTGCCGAAACGCCGTACGATATGATTGTCGCCGCGGATGTTCTTACTTATTTTGGTGAACTGCAAAACGTTTTTGATTCGTTTTTTCGTATTCTCGCTCCGGGTGGAAATTTTATTTTTTCCGTAACCTGTAACGTGTTTGATTCGCAGGATTATTATCTGCATCTTTCCGGACGTTTTGCTCATGCCGAAAACTATGTCAAAAGCTGTGCGGAAAAAAGTGGTTTTGTCTTGGCAAACCAAAGCGGGGCAAAGCTTCGCAACGAAGGTGAGGCTGAAGTTATGGGGTGGATTTTTACGTTGCGGAAACCCTGATTCCGGACATAAAAAAAGTTCCTTAAACACAGGAACTTTCTTTATTGTTTTTGATGCTAAAACAAATCTATTTAGAAGATTTTTTAGCGCTTGAACTTTTGCTCGAGCTGGACTTGCAAGAAGAAGTTTTCTTGGCAGAAGAAGTAGAGCATTTCTTTGCAGATGATGATTTGCAAGAAGATTTGCTGCAGCTGCTTTTGTTGGAAAACTGCTCAACAGCCATAGCCCAGAAGTACTCATCCTGACCTTGCGGGCAGCCGGCGTTTTGCCAGTTGTAATAAGCAGCTTCTCTGATAGCTTGTTCGATATTTTTCATCATAATCACTAACTCCAAATAAAATTTTTGGTAAACAATAATTAATATACAATTAAATTTTAATACGTCAACTATTAATCCTCTGAATTTCTTGATTTTCTAAAATATTTTTTTCAGGGGGCTTAAAAAGCTTGCATTTAAAATTATAAGAAATTATAGATATTTAAAAAGACCGTGTCCCTAAAGAATTTAGGTCTGAATTATGTTGTTAATTTTAAGGAAATCTATATGGAAAACTTATTATCAAAAGAAGAGATGGAAGCCGTAATAAACGGTGATCACGGCAACGTTTTTGCAGTACTCGGAATACATAAAGATAAGGGCAGCAAAGAAGTTTTTATTCGAGCTTATCAGCCTCATTCTAAAGCCATTGAACTACTTGATAACAACAATAATTCCTTAGGGTTTATGACCCGTTTGGATGATCGTGGATTCTACCAGATTAACCTCGGCGCAAGAGAAAATTTCGCTTACAAATTCCAAATTGAAAATGATATGGGAAGCGTTTATGAAGCGGAAGACCCGTATCGTTTTCCGTCTTTCCTCGGCGATATGGACATCTATCTTCTGGCGGAGGGAAATCATCTTCAGATGTATAAAAAACTTGGTGCCCATCCCGCCGAAATGAACGGGGTCAAAGGCGTCAGTTTTGCCGTCTGGGCTCCCAATGCCAAACGTGTCAGCGTGGTCGGAAATTTCAACAACTGGGACGGTCGCATCAATGTAATGCGCAAGCATCCGACCTGCGGCGTGTGGGATATTTTTATTCCCGGTATCGGCGAGGGCGAGCTTTATAAATTTGAGGTCAAAACGCAGGAGGATTATATCCTGGTAAAATCCGACCCGGTTGCTTTTTATGCCGAAAAAAGACCCAATACCGCATCTGTGGTCTATGACATCAATCACTATGACTGGAATGACGGCAATTGGATGAATTACCGTGAGGAGCATAATTCGTTCGACAAGCCGATGTCTGTTTATGAGGTTCATTTGGGATCATGGCGCCGCAAAGAAAACAACGAATATCTGACCTATCGTGAGCTGGCCGATCATTTGGTGCCTTACGTTGTAAATATGGGCTTTACCCATGTTGAATTTTTGCCGGTGTCCGAGCATCCGTTTGACGGTTCCTGGGGGTACCAGGTTATCGGTATGTTTGCTCCCACCAGCCGTTTCGGTAATCCGGATGATTTTCGTTATCTTATTGACAAGTTCCATCAGGCCGGCATTTCCGTTATTATGGATTGGGTTCCCGCCCATTTTCCCAAAGACGGTCACGGACTTAACGAATTTGACGGCACCCATCTGTATGAGCATGCCGATCCCCGTAAGGGAGAACACACCGACTGGGGAACGAAGATTTACAACTACGGCCGTACCGAAGTCGCTAATTTCTTGTGTGCCAGCGCCGTCTACTGGCTCAAGGAGTTTCACATTGACGGCCTTCGCGTCGACGCGGTTGCCTCTATGCTCTACCTTGACTACTCCCGCAAAAACGGCGAGTGGATTCCCAACATTTACGGCGGCAATGAAAACATAGAGGCGATTGCATTCTTGCGGCGGATGAACGAGCTTGCTTATTCCGAAGTCAAGGGCGCATTCACCGTAGCGGAAGAGTCAACCGCCTGGCCGATGGTTTCCCGTCCGACTTCAATGGGCGGGCTTGGTTTTGGTTACAAGTGGAATATGGGGTGGATGAATGACACTCTGAAATATATTTCGCATGATCCGGTTCATCGCAAATATCATCACGGAATGCTCACTTTCGGACTGTTATATGCCTTTAACGAAAACTTTATTCTTCCGATTTCGCATGACGAGGTGGTTCACGGCAAAGGTTCTATGCTGGCTAAAATGCCGGGCGACGAGTGGCAGAAGTTTGCCAACCTGCGCGCTTATTACGGCTTTATGTTTACCCACCCCGGCAAAAAGCTTTTGTTTATGGGATGTGAATTCGGTCAGGATTGGGAATGGAATGCCGAAGAAGGCTTGCGTTGGTTCTTGCTGGATTATCCCATGTACAAGGGAATGCAGAATTGTGTGCGTGATTTGAACCTGATGTACAAGGGCAATCCTCCGCTGTATCAGCAGGATTTCGACTATCGCGGTTTTGAGTGGATTGATCATTCTAATTCCGACGACAGCGTAATTGCCTATATGCGCAAAGGCGTTAATCCGGGCGATTACCTCATTGTCATTTCAAACTTTACCCCCGTCGTCCGGGAAGACTATCGCATCGGCGTCAACGAAAATTGCGGTTATCAAGAAATCTTTAACAGTGATGATGTAAACTACTGGGGAAGCGGCGTCAAAAATGACGGAATGATGTATGCCGAAAATCAGGAATGGAATTGCAAACCTTATTCTATCCGGGTGAAACTTCCGCCGCTGGCAACGATAGTTCTAAAACCGATGAGATAGTGAAAAAAGGAGTTTATATGCAGAGTTTCAAACCTTCAGGCGGCGCGGCTTATCCACTGGGTTCGAGTTATGACGGGAAGGGAGTGAACTTTGCCTTGTTCTCCGCTCATGCCGAAAAGGTCGAACTGTGCCTGTTTGACCGTTCCGGGTCGGAAGAGTTGGAACGCTACGTCATCACGGAAAACGACAACAACATTTGGCATATTTATCTGGCCGGGGTTAAGCCTGAGCAGGTTTATGGCTATCGTGTCTACGGCCCGTATAAGCCGGAGGCCGGTCTGCGGTTTAACCACCATAAGCTGCTGATTGACCCGTATGGCAAAAAGCTCATCGGCAAACTGATTTGGAATAAGGCCATTTTCGGTTATGACATCGACAGTCCTGACAAGGATTTGTCGTTCAGTGCGCTTGATTCGGCGCCTTATGTGCCGAAGTCGGTCGTGGTTGACGACGCTTATGATTGGGGCGATGACCGTCATCCCCGCCACAAGTTTGAAGAAAGCGTTATTTATGAAACCCATCTGCGCGGCTATACCAAACTTCATCCTTATGTTCCCGAGGCCAAACGCGGAACCTTTGCCGGCTTTAACAACAAAAGCGTAATCAATTACGTCAAATGGCTGGGGGTTACCGCCGTCGAATTTCTGCCGGTGCACGCCTTTTTTGGAAACCGTCACAAAAAAGGCTATATTACCGACAATTATTGGGGGTATGAAAGTTTTAGCTTTTTTGCGCCGGAACAATCGTATCTGGCCACGAATAACGTGAATGAAATAAAAGACCTTGTCAAAAATATGCACGCCCACGGCCTTGAAGTCATAATGGATGTGGTCTATAATCATACCGGCGAGGGCAATCAGCTCGGGCCGACCCTGTGTTATCGCGGCATAGACAACAGTTCATACTACACGCTCAATCCCGATAATAAACGCTATTATTATGATTCCACCGGTTGTGGGGCATCGTTTAATGTGTCAAATCCGTATGTGTTGCGTCTGGTAATGGATTCCCTGCGCTACTGGGTTGAGCAAATGCATGTTGATGGTTTCCGTTTCGATCTTGCACCCACACTGGCTCGTCAGGGAACGTCGTTTTCCCGTGAAAGCGGTTTTATGTACGCGGTAGCTCAGGACCCCTTGTTGCGCCAAAGCAAAATGATAGCCGAACCGTGGGATGTCGGCTTTGGCGGATATCAGGTCGGTGCCTTTCTCCCCGGCTGGGCCGAATGGAATGACAAATACCGTGATAACATCAGACGTTTCTGGAAAGGCGACCAGTTTCAGACTGCCGAAATGGCCAGCCGTTTGACCGGCTCCAGCGATATTTTTGATTATAACAACCGCGATATCTGGGCCAGCGTAAACTTTATTACCGCTCATGACGGTTTTAATCTGCGGGACCTCGTCAGCCATAATCATAAACACAATACCAGCAATGGCGAAAACAATCGCGACGGAAATGATTCCAACTGGAGCTGGAATTCCGGAACCGAAGGCGACACGGACAATTCGGTTATTTTGGAAAACCGTTTTATGCGGGCCAAGGCTATGCTGACGACGCTGATGCTTTCCTTCGGAACCCCGATGATGGTTGCCGGAGACGAATTTGCCCATACTCAGATGGGCAACAACAATCCTTATTGTCAGGATAATGCTTTAACGTGGCTGACGTGGGAAGGAATAGACGATTTGCATCAAAGCCTGACCCGGTATGCCAAAAAGGTCATAAAGCTGCGTAAAAAACTCAAGATTTTTGAACGGAGCAAGTTTTTTACCGGCCGCCCGATAGACCGCAGCGGTTTTAAGGACTTAACTTGGTTTACCGAACGCGGAACCGAATTTGCGCCTGACGACTGGCACGACGGCAGCCGCAAATGCCTTTCCTACTGCGTTTACACCGGCAGCAAATTTGTTATGTGCCTGTTCAATGCCAATTTTAATGATGTGATGTGGAAACTTCCGGCCCTGAGTTCCGATACCCAATGGAACCTCCTGCTTGACAGTTCCGATAAATATGCTGATGACGCGCAAGCCGCAAATGGTGCTGAGATAAAAGTGCCGGCTTGGAGCGTTCTCGTTTTCGAAATCAAAAAATGATAATCAAGGAGACTTTTTATGGTGCACGATTTGCAGGGAATTGCCAAACGGCTGGGAATAGCAACCAAGTTTGTTGATGCCGGAATGATACGGCGGGAATATGAAGTTTCTGACGAAACCCTGCGTTTCTTCATCAATAGTTTCGGCTATGACGCCTCAAACGACGAAGCTATCGCCAATTCACTGCACAGATTGGAAAATGCGCGCTGGCATCAGGCCTTGGAAAACATCTATGTCGTAGAGGCCGGAAACGTCAGTTTTGACGTGGTTGTTCCTGCGTCCTGGGCCGGCGAATATTTTGATTTGGAGATCTTTCGCCAAAACGATGCCGAACGTGTCGACGTGTCCTATGAGGTTGTAAATGAAGAACAGTCCGCTTTTGTCGACGGGCAAGAGCTGCTGCGTTTGCGGATAAACATTAAAACAACCCTGAACATCGGTTATTATGACGTCAGGCTGAATGTAAAGAACAAACATTACAAAACGCTGTTGGCTGTGGCGCCCAAGCGCTGTTATGAAGCGCCGGCGATGGCGCATAAGCTTTGGGGATTTTCAATTCAGCTTTATTCCGTTAAAAGTGACCGCAACTGGGGCGTCGGCGATTTCACTGATTTATGCAGCCTGGTTAAGATATGTGCCCGTTCGGGAGCGCAGGTCATCGGACTCAATCCTTTGAATGTGTTGATGCATAATTTTCCCGAAAATGCCAGTCCATACTCGTCTATCAGCCGTTTGTTCCTCAATCCGATTTATATTGATGTGGAGGAGGTTCCCGAGTTTACGCTGGAAGACAAATATGAGGTCGAAGGACGGCTGGAAGAGCTGCGCAGTTCCGAGCTGATTCAATATTCTGAGGTCTATCCTTTAAAAATTAAAATGCTTGAGCGTTGTTATAACCGTTTCTTAAACGGCGGAAACAAAGAACGTTTGGCCGCTTACAAGCAGTTTTGCAAAGAGCAGGGCAAAGATCTTGAAAAATTGGCCGCATTTCAGACGTTGTATGAAGATGAGAACATACAGTCCTGGGGCGGCTGGCGAGCCTGGCCCGAAGAATACCGCCATCCGGACTCTCCCGCGGTAAGGGCTTATGTGAAAGAGCATAAGCTGAGAGTTGATTTTTTCAAATTTTTACAATTTGAGGCTGACCGTCAGTTTAACAAAGCGCAGGGGTTGGTAAAGGAACTCGGATTGGGCGTCGGTTTCTATCGGGACCTTGCGGTCGGTGTAGGCAAAGACAGCGCCGAATTGTGGAGCCAGCCCGAATTGTTCTTTGCCGATGCCGGTGCCGGTGCACCGCCCGATGCCTTTTTTCCTGCGGGGCAAAAATGGTGTCTCGGAGCGTTTAATCCGTTTAAGTTAAAAGAGAACCGCTACGAGGCATTTATCAAAATTTTGCGGGCCAATATGAAAAACGCCGGGGCGCTGCGTATCGACCATGTAATGAGCCTGATGCGTCTTTATCTGATTCCCGACGAGGGCGAACAGGGCACTTATGTTTTTTATAATTTTGCAGATATGCTCAATCTGGTTGCACTGGAAAGTCATCTTAACCGGTGTGCCGTTGTCGGCGAAAGTATCGGAAACGTTCCCGAAGGATTCTTGGAAATTTTGGCCGAGCGCAATATTCATCCGCTGAGCGTTTTGTGGTCTGAGCGTTATGACGCCGGCTGGGGCGATTTTGCACCGCCGTCGGCTTATCCTAAAGCTGCCTTTGCTTCTGTCGGAACGCATGATATGGCGCCGTTGCGCATGTGGTGGTTTGGCTACGACATTGAACTCAGTTATCTGCTGGGGCTGATTCCTGATGAGCAGGACCGCAGCAATGCTTATCACAAACGCGAGCTTGACCGGTGGAAGCTTTTGTCGGCGCTGGACGGCAACGGCGTTTGGCCGGAGGATAATCAGCGTAAAAGCAATTACATTTACGGAGAAGGGTATCCTGAAGGAATTGAAGAAGCGGTAAACCGCTTTATGTCTCGCTGCGCCTCTCAGGTGTTTCTGGCTCAGCCGGAAGATATCCTTCATGTTGAAAAAATGCAGAACCTGCCGGGCACCGATCGTGACAAACATCCCAATTGGCGGCGGAAGCTTCCGGTGTCGCTGGAGCGATTGGAGACAGATATAGCCTATGTCCGCAACATTGCCGCAATAAAAAGGGAACGATAGGCAGACGGCCTGCCGGCTGTGCCTTTGTAGCGGTTAGGGATTGACTGTTCGTTTATAAGAAGCCGTTGTTGAAAATCAACGGCTTCTTTGCCTGTATATATCTGTTTTTTAAATTATACATACCGATTTTTTAAATTTTCTTTTCATTTTTTGTTGCAAATTTTTATAGCTCGTTTATACATACCACGAGTTTAGTATGTATAATTGCGAGTGAATAAATAATGGCTAGAAGAACTAAAGAAGAGGCGGAGCAAACCCGTGAAGCGGTTTTGAAATCCGCATTGGATATATTTTATGAAAAAGGCTTTTCCCGTACGACGTTTGACGAAGTCGCCAAACGTATCAACCTTACCAAAGGAGCCGTCTATTGGCATTTTCGCAACAAGGCCGATTTGCTGGCGGCGCTGATTAAACAAAAATTTGACATCAAACATCGCGAAATTGAGCCCCGTGATCCGATTTTAACGGTTGACGCCCTGCGTGAACAAATAAGGTTGCACGCTCAGGCGATTGAACAGGATCCTGATTTTTGCAAGTTTTTATTTTTCTTGATTTATCAGATGGAATGGTCTGAAGCCATTGCCCAGAAGATTGGCGAGCAGGTTCGCGAGATTCGTGATTTTCCTATGCAAAGAACAAAAGAAACATTGACTTTGTTGCAAAAAAGTGAGCAAATAACAAGCAATATTAATGTCGATGAATTAGCGTCAATCCTTTTAAGTGCGTGGCGGGGAACCCTCGGTCTTTACATCGGAAAGCAGTATCCAATATGTTTTTCGGTCACGGTACTTAAGGCTTTTGATCTGATTATGGATGGTATTATAGTGGAGAAGAAATAAAGATGATTATAGGAAAAATTAAAAATCGCGTCATTATTCGACAGATTGTTATTTTGGTTTTATGTGTTGCTTTCGGATGGTTTCTGAAAAGCAAGTTAACGCCGTCATCGGCACCGATGGGCGGTATGGGAGCCGGCGAACCTTATGTTTTGGTTCAGAAGCTTGAAACCCGCAATATTTCTCCGGCCACCTCTTATATCGGCCATGTTGAAGCCATCAAGAGTGTTAACCTCAAACCGCAGGTTACCGGTTATGTCGAAAAGGTTCTGTTTCAGGAAGGTTCTCTGGTAAACGAAGGAGATATCCTCTTTATCATAGAACAAAAACGCTATATCGCAAATGTAGAGCTGCGCCAGGCGGAACTGGCCAGCGCCAAGGCTAATCTGGTTCGTGCCGAGCGTGATTATAAGCGCCAGAAGTCCCTGAGCAGTCAGAATTATGCTTCCAAGGCAACGCTCGATACTTCGGAAAGCAACTATCTCCAGGCCAAGGCCGCGGTTGCCCAGGCCGAGGCTAATCTCGATTTGGCAAAAATAGATTTGGACTATACCGAAATCAAGGCGCCGATTACCGGTTACATCGGTAAGGCTCTGGTTACCGAAGGAAACTACGTCAATTCAACAACGCAAAATCTTGCGCGCATCGTTCAGACTGATCCGATTCGCGTGTCGTTTTCCGTTTCTGATAAAGATATGTTGAATATGCGCGAGATGTACAAAAACGGTGCGGATTCTTCTCCCATCCGCACGGAACTGGTGCTTCCCAACGGCAAAATTTTGGTCAATCATTTGAAGTCCCGCTTTACGGACAACGAAATCAATTCGGATACTGCAACCATTGCAATCTATGCCGAGTACAGCAATGAACGCAATCTGCTCATCCCCGGAAACTATGTTGACATCCGCGTCGGCAAGAAAGATCCGCAGCTGGCGGTATTGGTTCCGCAGGGAGCTATTGCCCAGGACGAGCACGGCAACTACGTCATGGTTGTCAACGACGAAGACATTGCCGAGGAAAGACGCGTTCTGCTTGGTGATATTATCGAGGACAAGCAGGTCGTTACCGATGGTCTGACGGCTGATGACCGTGTAATTATCCAAGGTCTGCAAAAAGTCACCAACGGCCAGAAGGTAAAAGTCGGCGAGATTAAAAACGAAAAAGCCGAAAATCGTGTTATTGTTGCTGATTCGCTGAAAGAGGACGTCCAGTCTCCGGCTGATGATGCAGATACTGAAACCGCGGAGGTAGAATAATCCATGTTTTCACGCATTTTTATTGAGCGCCCGCGTTTTGCGATGGTTATTTCCATCGTGTTGACGCTGGCCGGTATTATCTCTGTTTTCTCGCTGCCGATTTCTCTTTATCCCGAAATCACGCCGCCGGAAGTTGTGGTTTCCGCATCTTATCCCGGCGCCAGCGCTGAGGTTGTGGCAAAGACAATCGGTATTCCTCTGGAAGAGGAAATCAACGGTGTTGAAGATATGCTTTACATGAGTTCTTCTTCGGAGAACTCCAGTTATTCTCTGACCGTTACCTTTAAAGTCGGTGTGGACCGCGATATGGCTCAGGTTAAGGTTCAAAACCGTATCCAGCAGGCTCAGTCCAAACTTCCGACGGAGGTTACCCGCCAGGGATTGACGGTTAAAAGCCGTTCTTCAAATATGTTGGGCTTTATCAGCATTATTTCGCCCAAAGGCACATATTCTCAGTTACAGCTGGCCGACTACGTTCAAAACAACGTCAAGGACAGTTTGAGCCGTGTGGCCGGCGTTGGCGAAGTCAACGTTTATTCTTCCCGGTTAAGTATGCGCGTTTGGCTTGACGCTGACAAAATTACCGCTCTGAATATACCTGTCGATACGATTAAGTCCGCCATTGAAGGGCAGAACTATCAGCCTTCTCTGGGCAGCGTCGGCGCTATGCCCGGCGACGGAACCCAGCAAATGGTCTACACGTTGCAGACGCAGGGACGTATTAATGAAGTCGAGGACTTTCAGAATATTATCGTTCGCACTGCCGAGCAGGGCGGTCTTGTTTACCTGAAAGATATCGCCCGGGTGGAAATTGGTGAAGAAAGTTATGATGCGACTTCCAAATTCAACGGCGCTCCCAACGTTGCGATTGCAATCAACCAGTTGGCCGGTGCAAACGCACTGGACGCCATGAACGGCGTTAAAGCCGAGATTGAACGTCTGTCTCAGCGCTTCCCCGAGGATATGATTTATACCGTCGGCTATGACTCTACCGAATATATTAAAGCTTCCATCGAAGAAGTTATTTTCACGTTGGTTTTGACGTTTGCTTTGGTTATTTTGGTTTGTTATGTCTTTTTGCAGGACTGGCGCTCAACCCTTATTCCGACCCTGACCATTCCGGTGTCGTTGTTTGCGACGTTTGCCGTAATGCTGGCTCTGGGTTTCAGCCTGAATATGCTGACGCTGTTCGGTTTGGTGTTGGCCATCGGTCTGGTGGTGGACGACGCGATTGTGGTGGTCGAACGCGTTTTGTATTTGATGGAGTATGAAAAGCTTTCGCCGAAAGAGGCGACGATTAAGGCTATGGAACAGGTTTCCAGCGCTATTGTCGCAACCACGTTGGTTCTGTTGGCCATCTTTGTGCCGGTCGGCTTCCTCGGCGGTATTACCGGTAAGATTTATCAGCAGTTTGCAATTGCGATTTCTACGTCGGTGGCATTTTCCGCCCTGAACGCGTTGACGTTGTCGCCGGCATTGTGCGCAACATTGCTGCGTCCGCTGAAACCGGCCCAGTCGGGACCGTTGTTCTGGTTTAACCGTATTGTCAACAAAAGTCGCGATAAATATGCTTCCGTCGTCGGTTTTGTGGGCCGCAAGGTAAGTGTCATTTTCCTGTTAATGGTATTGCTGTTTGCCGGTGTGGGCGGTTTGCTGCACATCAGTCAGACGTCATTCATTCCTTCCGAGGATCAGGGCGTTATCTTTATGAACGTCCAGCTTCCCGAAGGTGCCAGCCGTATGCGTACGCAGCAGTTTATGGACAAGATTTATCCGCTGCTTAAGGAAGAGGCCGGCGTTGATAACGTTATGGGAATTATCGGCCACAGTATGATTGGCGGCAGCGGCGAGAACGTTGCAATGGGTATTATTACCCTAAAGCCTTGGAACCAGCGCCCTGGTGACGAACTGTATTCAACCAATATCTTAAACCGGATTCGTGCCAAACTTATCGGTATGCCGGAAGCAGATATTCAGTTGTTTGAACCGCCGGCAATTATGGGTCTTGGTATGAGCGGCGGTATGGATTATCGTCTGCAGTCTCTGAATACGGACAACCCGCAAAAAATTGAAGCTGCCTTAAACAATATTTTGATGCTGATTAATCAGGATCCTAATATTATGTATGCCTATACCACGTATACGGCACAAACGCCGAACTTTTACATCGACATCGACCGTGAAAAAGCCGAAGCGATGAAAGTTTCCATCGGCAGTATTTACAGCGTGCTGCAAAATTATCTGGGTTCCAGCTATGTCAACGACGTTAACTTCGGTACCCAGGTTAACAAGGTAATGATTCAGGCTGACTGGAAATATCGTAAGGATATCGAAAGTCTCAAAAAGCTCCATGTTCAAAACCAGAACGGCGAAATGGTGCCGCTTGATGCCCTGGTCAGCCTCCGCAAGGTTTTGGCTCCGCGTGTTGTTACCCGCTACAACCAGTACCCCAGTGCTACCGTGACGGCAGTACAAAACCCGGCTTCCAGTACCGGTCAGGCCATGGGGGCATTGGAGACGTTGTCTCAGAAGCTGCCCGAAGGCTTCAGCTACGATTGGTCCGGTATGAGCTATCAGGAAAAATCCAGCGGCGGTCAAATCGGTTATTTGATTGCCTTGGCAATGACGTTTGCTTATCTGTTCCTGGTTGCCCAGTATGAAAGCTGGTCTACGCCGCTTCCGGTTTTGACTTCGGTTTCCGTGGCGATGCTCGGTGCACTGCTCGGTTTGTTCATAACCGGTCTGCCGTTGAGCATTTATGCTCAGCTGGGTCTTATCCTGCTGGTTGGCTTGGCTGCCAAGAACGCTATTTTGGTGGTTGAGTTCTCCAAGGAGGAACACGAACGCGGCAGCAGCATTATTAAAGCTGCGGTAATAGGTACCAAAGAACGTTTTCGTGCCGTTTTGATGACTGCATTCACGTTCATCCTGGGTGTTTTGCCCATGATTGTGGCTACCGGTGCCGGCGCATCCAGCCGTATTGCCATCGGCGTGCCCGTATTCTACGGAATGATGCTGGGTACCATTGCCGGACTGATAGTGATTCCTCTGCTTTATATCCTGTTCCAGACCTGGCGGGAAAAAGCCTACGGAAACTACCCGGAAGCCAAATAAGCCAAATAAAAAAAGCCTCTCGTTTCGAGGGGCTTTTTATTATCCGAAATATTATTATTTATATTGTAAAATAAGCTTTATCAGCCGTTTATCCAAAATTGTGGAAAATTATCATAAAACTTATTTTACAATTGCAATAACCTCATAAAATGTTAAGATAAAAACCAAATGCATTTTAATATCAAACTACGGGTACCTTAATGTTGAAAATGAAGAAGATTCTCCTCGTTTTAGTGTCACTTTTTGCTGCGGCGGAACTGGCTTGGGCGGCGGTAACGCCGATTGCGGACACTCCGTTTAACAGCAACTTCAGCGTCAAAAGTGCCGGAAGCTCCGGTTCTGCGGGCAGTGCCGGTACGTCCGACGACGAAGACACTTCTCATACGTCAACATACGAAGGGGCCAATCTCCCCGCCTGCGGCCCGGTAACCATCTCTGCCGAAGGAGGCGAGGCTGCGGCCAAAAACCTTTGCGCCACGGCTTTGGGCGTCGATACCGATAAGGTCAGCTACACGCTTTGTGATGACGGCAGCAAGGGAACCTGTACCTATCTTGAAACCTGTACCGGCGGCATCGGAACGGGGGAGGCCGTGTCCGGCTCTGACAGCGTGTCCATTTCCCGCTCAATATCGGCAATTGCTCAGAAGTATACCAACGTAGACAACAATTTGGGTGTCGAGGCCGGTCGATGCAGCAGTAATGATACGCCCTATTTGTATTTTCAGTGCGACAGTTCTTATACTGAAACGTCACGCCCGGCCTGCGCTGACGGCAAAACGGCATTGAGTTGTTCCTTGAACGGAGCCTTGCTCTGGAAATGTGATTATGCGGCCTGTACTTCGGAGCAACTGAACAAAACCCTCGGCGACGACACGCCGGCTACTTCCGCATTGCTCGCGGGAACCAAAGTTGCCGGCTCCTGCTACGAGAATATGAACAACGGCACTCGCAAGCTGCGCACGATATATGCATGCGACGAAGAGGTTTATCCCTATACGGAAGCCTCCTGCAAAACGGCTAAGGGAACGGATTATGCCGTAGCGGCGCTCAACGGCGCCTGCATTTGGAACGGCGCATACCGAAACGGACAGGCGACATTGATTGATGAAGCTCAGGGGCGTTATGAATATTGCCAGCTCAAATGCCCGTCGCGGGTAACCGAAGGCACCGACAGCTGTGAAATGGCCGGAGATGTTCTGAACACCTGTGTCCTTGAGGGAAGCGTAATTTCCGATAACCGGTTGGTTCAGTACTGCGGCTGCCCGCAAACGGCGGACGGAGAAGACGCTTACGTAAGCCGGAGCGATTGCCCGGTCGGATATGTTGCCGGAGGACGGACCTGCAATTCGGCCCGCACTCTTGATGTCAAATATCAGCTTTGCCTGCCGGAATGTGCCGGAGATAAGACGGTCCGCGGCAGTTATCATTTATGTTTGACCGAGTTGGAGGAAACGAACCAGGCGTTGTCGCGCATCAGCACTCCGATTTCTCCGTTGGCGGCTGAAGCAACTCCTTTGGCTGCCGATAACGAGAGCGGTGATGATTACAACCGTTATGTTATCGGGCGAGAGTGCTGTCGCCAAAAGGATGGTTCAAAATATGACTGTATTGACGAACCGTTCAAGGTAAACGCCGACGGAACCTGTCAGGAAGACGCTTCGTATTACTGTGCCGACAGTTTTATGCTTAAAAACAAATGCGGCAATGATACTCAGATGTGCTGTCAGTTCAAAAGTTCGGGAGCTGTAATTAACAGCAGTTGTCTGGGACTGGGAACTTTCATCACCGATGAGGCGACCGGGCTGTGCAGCGAGGGAACGCCGCTTTCTTATACCTATGATTATTGTGCCGATGACAATAAGAAAAAAGTCTCGGATTGTTCTGCCGCGGCAACTCAGTGCTGTAGCTTCAAGGGTAACGACACTTCCAGTGAAGATGCCGAATGCTCTTCAGACTTTGTGTTGTTGAACGAAGCCGGAGCCTGCAGCAAAATTGTAGACAACATCGTTGATTCCGGTTTGTGCTTTACCGAAGAATTTGCCGAAAAGGCTTCTTACAGCTGCAGTTGTCCGACCGATTTGGATTATACCGAAGGAGCCTGCCCCGCGGGTCAGACGGCCGTCAGCACCTGCAACTATGACGGAATTGTTAAAAACATTTGCGCGGCACCTTGTTCTCAGGAGGATATTGCCGCCGGCAGCGTTAAATCCAATATTGATGAATGTAAGGTAAACAGTTTTGATACCCCGAATGCCGTCTTATGCGTTATGCCGGATCAAAGCCTGCGCTATCGTTGCAGCTGTCCGGAAAACTATACCGTTTGTCCCGGAAATTTGGGCGGCGGTCAGGCCTGTACTTTTGACGGTGGCGAAAAATATGCCGCCTGTATGCTGAATCGCAGCGCTATTCAGTGTGACGAAAATATGGTATTGGTGGACAGTATGGCTGAATGTCAGACGGTGGGCGGTACCGCAACTACGGCAACCCAGTGCTATATGGCTGACGAACCTGCCACAATCAAATATATGTGCGAATGCCCCAATACGTTTTCAGTCTGCGGCGAGGGCGAAGCCGGCGGCGGAGACAGTTGTAAGGTTCAGGAACAGGGTAAAACTTATTATGAAACCTGCGCTAAAAATTGTCGTATTAACACGGCAGCCCGTCCTGTTGTAGATACTGCCGACGGTTGTCCGAAAGTAGGCGAAGATGCTGCAACGACAACCGTATGCGTTACCAACGGGCAGGTTCGTTATGAATGCGGATGTCCTTCCACTTACACTGCAGTTCCTTCTGATACCGCAGTCGGTGTCGGAGAAGTTTGTACTTATGACGGCGATGCTAAGTTTAAAAGCTATGAAGAGGGATGTCCTGCGGACCGCCCGTTGTTTTACACGGAAGATGCCTGCTCGTTTGACGGGGTTAAGGGAATTAATGTCAAAACCTGTTATGCCAACGGACAGGCCTTGGAAGAGAACGTTCGTTATTATTGCGATTGCCCGGCCAGCTATCTGACTGATTCCCAGTGTGCCGCCGCCAATAAGGAAGGCACCGGTTTTATGTGCCAGCTTGAGGGCGAAACCTATGCCAAAACCAAGTATCAGTATTGTTATCCCAAGTGCAGTCTGTTGCCGAGCAGCGGGTCGTCCAACGGCACGATTATGGAAGACGATATCTCCGATAATCGCGCCTGCCAGTGGGAGCTGGGGCAGGGTGCCGTTTATGAACAATGCAGCGACAACCATGTCATTCGCAATAAATGTTATTGTCCTTCCGCCTATGACAGCCGTCTGACCTGTGACAGCGAAGATAATCTGTCTCCGGTTGTAGATGCCGAACACCCGGCTTGTTCCGTAGACGGCATAACCTACTATCAGTCTTGTAAAGCGCGCAAATGTAATGAGGGCGCCGTTCTGGCAACTTCTGAAGGCGCTTGCCAGACGTTGTTGGGAACCGCGGCAACGGCGATAGCCTGTACCAAGGACAACGAAACGACTTCGTATTATGAATGCAGCTGCGATACTTCCGTCTACAGCGAAGTTTGCCGCTATCCGCAGGTAGAACCGAGCGGCGAAAAATACTGCTATGCCGAAAAATACGACGCTTCAAGCAATCCCAGCCCGGATAAGCAATATAAGACGGGAATGTGCAAAGTCGGAAGCTTTGAAAAGTGTTATCAGGATGGCGACAACACCAACGGTTATCAGGTTATTGTAACCAAGAGCGAAAGCGAATGCCGCCAGAAGCTCGGCGACGGTGCCGAAGCCCGTTTGTGTGAAGACCGCAACGATCCCGACATCCGCCGCTTTAACTGCTACTTTAACCCCGGCGAATATAAGTGGACCGACGACAACTGCCCGGTCAGACACATTCTCGGCGGCGGCAGCATTGTTATTAACGGCAAACGCTACTATAAAGAGTGCAAATGTCATTCCGCCTATAAATATCACCGCTACAATTGTGCCGGACTGTTAAACGGCGGCGGCTGCGAGCAGGAGGTTACGTCGGAAAACAATGACGGAACCATTCCCGCCGGCGTCACCAGCCTGAAGTTCTTTGCTTACTGTGAATGTTCCGAAGACTACAATCAGGTTTGCGACGGAGAACGGTATGTCGGCGTTGGCGAACCCTGCAACGGCAAATATCAGGCCTGCGAATGCAAAAAAGACGAACTGCCGGAAAACTGGGTTGACAATTATTACGGCTGTCCCGGCGGAGCCAAGCCGACCGGCGTCACCAAGCCTAACGGCTGCGGCGGAAAATACTACCAGTGCGAAGCCAGCCAGTGTACCTGGCAGCACACCGAGCAATGCAAGGGCGATTTCCAGATAGGCGTCGACCCCTGTCAGGATAACCAGGGTGAAATTTACGCCTATAAAAGCTGTAAGTGTCCTGACGGCTGGAGCAAATGTTCTTCCAATCAGGTTGGCGAGGGCAAGCCCTGTTCTCTGAACGGCGAAAACTACTATGAAAGCTGCAAAGCCCAAAGCGAGTGCATCAAAGGCGAATACCTGACTTGTAACGATCCTTTGCAGGTTGGCGTTAACCCCTGCACCAAAAACGACAAGATTTATTTTGAAAGCTGTACCTGCGCCTCCGGCTATAACAAAGTCTGCGGAGACGGTGAAACCGGCGTTGGTTCGGCCTGTGTTGTCGACGGCGTGTCCTATTACCAGTCCTGTACCAAACCTGCGGCAGCCTGCAGCGATCAGCATCAAAAGGCTTGCGCCGCTAATCAGGAAAAATATGATCCGTGCCTCGGAGAAGACAATCAGATGATGTATAAATGCCGTTGTCCGGCCAACTATACCAGTTGCAGTTCAACTTCTCCGGCCGAAAATGCCACTACCTGCGTAGATAATGAACGAGGTACGGTTTACAGTGCCTGTACCGGTGAAAATACCTGTACCGAAGACGAAGAAAGCATTTACAAAACCTGTACCAAACAGCAGGTGGGCATGGGGCGCAGCTGTACCAGTTCGGACGGTACCACCAAATACGCCGAATGTCAGGATACAAAAGATTGCAAGGCCAACGGCTATAAATATGTCTGCTCCGGCTATCAGGCCGACGCTCTGGGTGAGGATTTCTGCATTGACGAAAACGGCAGCAAACTTTTCAAAGAATGCAAATGCCCGGCAAATTATCTGCAATGTCCCGCCAAAAACGTCAAGGGTACGCCCTGTACGCCGCTGCTGGCAACGGGAGAAAGCGGGGAAACCGTCTATTCCAAATGCGAATGCGGCAGTCAGTATTCCGAAACTTGTGACGGCAACGGCCAGTCTCCGGGGTCAGAAGATGACGCCTGCCAAACCACCAATGCCGATGGTGATACCGTAACTTATTACAAATCCTGCGTCTGCGGAGACGAGTATTCTAAAACCTGTGCCGAAACCGGAGCTATTCCCACGGATAAGAGCGAGGTTTGCACCGAGATAAAATATGTCGGAAATCAGAAGGTTCAGACTCAAAAGTACAAAAGCTGCGGTTGCGGTGAAGCCTATAAGTACAAATGCGACGGAACCGATGACGGAGACGACGCCAACAATGCGGCCAAATATACATTATCCAACGGCTGTACGACGACGGTCGACGGAGAGTCTGTCACACGCTATAAGGCTTGTCTGTGCGGCAGCTCATATACGGTAACCTGTACCTCCAATATTCAGCCCGGTGCGGATTCCTGCACGTCGATTAATGCCGACGGCTCCAAGTCGACCAAATATGTTGCAGGCTCTTGTCCCGAGCCGGAACCGGAGCCGTGTGTTCCGGCAGACTGTTCGTCATACAGCATTGCCAGTCTTTCGGCTATTGTCGGACAATGCGGTCATCCCAAAAACTACAGCACTTGCAGTCCCGGATGCGACCAGCCGACAAAATATGCCTGTCTGTATCCCAAAGCTGACATTGAAAGTACCTGGAAATATACCCGCGAAAATTGTCCGGAACCCAATGAACTCAGCGATGGCAAAACCTTTGAATTTGCCGGAGGCGCGACTGAAACCCGTTATAAGGTTTGCCGTTGTCCCACAGCTTATAACAAAACCGACGCAACCTGCAAAAATATCAATACTTCTGAGGTTGCAGGCGCCTCCGGGAACATTGTCTGTTCTGAACGTTCCAAACCGGTATCCGGAAGCGATCCGACATTTACGCCGGCATCCTGCGGATCAATTCTGGGGCTGGACGAAAGTGATGTCTGCGTAGATAAAGAGACCAACGTCACTTACGGAAAATATTGTAAATGTGACGGTCCGAGCTACTCGTCGTCCTCTTGTCCGAATACGACGGCTCTGGTTTGCAAAACCTCAACCTCGACCAATTGGCAATATATCAAGTGCCTGTAAAAAAAAACACCTCCGGTAACGGAGGTGTTTTTTTAGGCTTGCTTTCGTGTAACACTGTAACAAAAAAAGGAGGACAAAATCCTCCTTTTATAAGTAGTCAGCCCTTTGTCTTACTTCAAGTAGTTCAGGAGCGAAGTATTCAAAATACTGTTGAGCATCTGATAAGAAGCGTTCAAATTGTTCAATGCCATCAAAGCTTTTACGGCTGCTTCGGTCTGGTCTACGTTTTTCAAATCGCTTACGCTGTTTTCCAGATTGTTTTCAACCAACTTTAAATTACTGTCGCTGGTTTTCAGCAAAACGGCGTTAGAACTTATTTTGGCCGTTACCGTATACAAATCCGGATTGAGTTCGCCGGTAGTGTTGCCGCCGCTGTAAACAGCATCCTGAATGAGCTTGACGGCTTCGTCGACAATGTCAACCGGGTTCTGGTCATTGATAAGTCCGTCAAAATCGTCAGCCGGATTACGGGTATCGACAACATTACCCTGCGCAATCTGTCCGAGCGCGCGAAACAGCTTTTCAAAGGCCGGATTGTTGGCGGTAATGTCCATTGTAATCGATTGATTGTTCGAAATCCGCCGTTCTGATGTCAGATTGCCGCCCTTATAATATGATTCCGAACTCATGCTCCACTTGCTGGATGCCTGAACCGTTGTTGCCGTTTCCGGCAGACGGTTGGGGTCCGCCGTAATGTAAAGGGTGGTTCCGTCATCACTGATTCCGGTAACCTGAACCTGAGTAGCGATATTCTTGTCAAACCCGTCCATTTCAATCACGGAACCGATTGGATACGACGTACTGAATTTTACGCCGTCTCCGGCTGTCTCGTCGGCTTTCAGCGGGGTGCTGTCTTCCAGCGTAATGGTTTTGCCGTCGGCGGAAATTGATTTGATGACATAAGCGCCGTTGTTGGCCCCGGTATTTCCGAGAACCAGCGTGTCACCCGCCTTTAATGTATTAAAAGCGCCGTATTGCGTTGCATTAATGGTGTTGGCGTCTTGATTGAAAGTGAGGGTTCCCGCATTTTCGGCATTGGACGTCAAAACCTCGGTCAGAAATCCGCCGGTTTTTTCTGCGGTGATTGTTCCCTGATTGCCTTCGGTTTTCTGAATGGTCAGCGAGCCGGTATTTTCGGCGGTGGTTTCCCTGCTGGTCAGGTTTGCGGCACTGTTGGTCGGGTACTTGATGTTCATCCCGTCGTAATATTGCTGAAATTCCTCCAGTGTGGTGAACGGAAAACTGACCGGAGCTTCAGAAGCTTCTCCGCCGCCGAACAGGTATTTTCCGTTTGCCGAAACGTTAAGGCTGTCAGCCAGTTGCAACATTGTGGCAAAAGCTTGGCGTTGCAGCTGTTGCAGGCTTTGATACTGATCCTGGCTCATCGTATGCGGTTCACCGGTTTTAACGCCTTCGCTGTTCAGAACTGAAGACGAACCGTTCACCGTATACAACGGAAAACTGAACTTGTTGTCTTCAAATTTAAAGTCAGGATTGGTGGCTCCGACTTTGTCTTTCAGAGCGTCCATAACGTCTTGGGCATAAGTGTCGCTTCCCGGTGTCAGACCGGAAATGTCAATGTTGTTTCCGTTTCCGTTGTCGGCAAAGGTATACTGTATGCCGTCAAGGGTCAGGGTCTTGCCCAGATAAACGTCATCGTTGCTGGTAAAGCTGATTTCGCCGCCGGTGTAATCCGGGGTCAGCGATTCCAAATCCATACCGGAAAAAGAGTTCAGCATACTTTTAAAGTCGCTGACTGATTTTGACACGGATTCCATCGCCGTATTCATCGTTTCCAACTCGGTATTTAAAATTTTGTTGTTTTCCATAAAATTGCTGGTGACTTTCAATGAAGCTTCCAGACTGACAATGCTGTACGCGCTCATCCCGAAACCGGCATAAGTGGGAGACTTGATACCGGTATTAGACTGATAGCTGTATAAATCAAGCATGGACTTGGTGTTCATCGTCTGATTCAGCAGCGACATATAACTTGCGTAAGTAGGAACTCTAACCATGGTAAAATCTCCTTATTATACGATGCTCAACAACATATCCAAAATCTCTTTGGAGGCGGTGAATGCCTGGGCGCAAGCCGCATATGTTTGTTGAAATATAATCATTTGTCCCAATTCTTCATCAATATCGACGCCGCTGATTTGCGCTTCTTTTAACGAAATGGAATTGGTCAGTTCGGTCTGATAGCTCAAAGAGGCTTCCGAGTTGCTGGTCTGAGAGGCAATATTGCCGACAAACGTTGCCGCGTAATTGGACAGGCTGGTTTTGGTCTGCGCAATCGTTCCCGATTGTTTGAAGTCAAACGAAGCCGAGAATACTTCGCCCAAGGCATTGGCGATGTTGTTGGCTGCCGGGCTTTGGACATATTCTCCGGTTGCGCTGTCAAACTGCGGAGAACCACCCGCAATTTTTTCCGGCGAAGTCTGCAAATCGCTGCGGATGTCCAGCGAAATTGCCGCATTGACGTTAGAAGGCTGTAAACCGATTTTTTCCAGCAGGTTGGAAGGCTGTGCGCCCGGAGCTACGTTTTCGGCAATTTCAAGCTGTTCGCCGGAAGCGTTTGAAATCCGCAGCATATAGCCGTCTCCGTTGGGAACCAAAGCGGCACTGATTTGTCCGTTCAGGGCCGGATTTTCATTAATGGAGTTTACAATGTCTTGCAGACTGTCGTTCGGGCTGATCGTAATTGTTCCGAAGTTGAGCCCGCTCGAACTGTTGGAAAAACTTAAGGTTACCGTATCTTTAAGCCCTAGATTGACCGAACGGCTCATAACTTTGGAATCATAAACGGATTCGCTGCTGTTGTCGACAAAGAAGTCATTTAAGCCGAAAAAGCTTGAAAAGCCTTCAAACTCGCGGTCATATAAACCGTTACCGTTGGAATCAAACTCTATTTTGGCCGGTTGTTGGGCTGTTCCCGCGGCAGAACCCGCTTCATCGATAATCGAGAAAGTGTAGTTGCTGTCACCCGTATTAATAAAGAGCTTGCCGTTTTTATCAACGCCGACTTCCGCTTGGGGCAGGTTAGGACCGTCGGCTGAACGCAGCCAGTCCTGAATTTCTTGCGCCATTTCGGAAATCGAACCGCTGTCAAACCCGATGCCGCCTTTAAGCGAGGTTGTGGCAACCTGTTTGCCGTTGGTGTCAAAAATCACAAAACGAACGTCGCCCTCGGCAATTTTGATTTGCTGCTTGTCTGGGTCAATGAAGGTTCTGGTGCCGCTCAGTTCGCTGGGCGTATTGGGATATGCGGTACCTTGGTTGTGAACGGAGTTGATTTGCGCCTTTAAGGCTCCCGCCAACTCGTCCAACTGTGACTGCAGCGAAGGCAAAATCACGTCGCGCACTTCAATCAGCCCCTTGATTGAACCGTCTTTGATTGAAGCGGTAATGTCTTCCCCGTTGACATAAATACCGTCGATGCCGCCTGCGGCGTATGTTGTCGTAGGGCTGGCCTGTGCGACGGCGTTGTGCGACAGATAATGCGGATCATTGTCAAGCAGGGTAATGCCGTTGGTTGTCTGAACCACGATTTCGCCGTTGTCCCTCTTAAAATAGGTAATGTCCATTTTCTCGCTGAGCGAACGCAGCGCCTGATCGCGCTGGTCGAGCAAATCGGCGGTTCCGTCGTAGCCGAGAAGGGTATATTTGACAATCTGGTCGTTCAGGTTGTCAAGCGTATCCAGAAGCTTGTTGATTTCATCAACGTCGGCGGCAATGTTCATATCTGCGTCGCCGCGCAGTTTTTGGATTTCTTCCGAAATGTAGTTCATTCGGCTGGTCAGTGTATCGGCCTGATTTAAAAGGTTATAGCGGCCGGCGGAAGAGGTAACGTCGGAAGCAAAGGAATCAAACGCCGTTTGCAAGGCTGCTACATTGGCGGAAACCGAGTTTTCACCTTCCGGCGTTCCCAGCAGGATTTCGGTTTTGCTCAGGTAGCTGTTTTGCGCAGCGAGGTTGCCGTTCAGAGAATTGGCAGCCAGATAACTTTTCAGCAGGCCTTCGTTAACTTTGCGGGTAACTTCCCCGATTGATACGCCTTGGCTGTATCCGGCCAGAATGACGTTTTTTTGTTGGGCAATCTTGCGGGTATAGCCTTCCGTGTCAACATTGGCAACGTTGCTGCTGATGATGCTGAGCTGCGATTGGGCGGTTTTCATTCCGCTGAGAGCCGTTCCGAGTGAAGGTATTAAAGCCATGGTCCCCTCCTACAAAGTTCTGTTGACGGCCAGCGCATTCTTGCTGTTGTCCAGCGGACTGTATCGTCCTTGCGCTCCGTAAGAAGTTGCGTTGATGTTATTGCTGACCTTGGCAATATTGACAATGGTATCCATGACGTTTTTGCTGGTTTCCATTCTGGTCTTCAATAACTGTTCGTTTGTTTTGATAAGCTCGTCCAGCCGTGTCGAAATTTCTTTCATTTCCTGCCGCTCTTGTTCCGCCAGGGCTGCAAGTTCCTGCTGGTTTTTGATAAAATAGGCCACCAGAGAACGATAAGCGCTGATTGTTTTGGCTTTGCGTTCATAAAGGCTGCTTACGGTTTCCACGTCAAACTCTTCAAGCGCCTTGTTTTCCAATGTCAGCAATTCGGAAAAACTGGTCACGATTTCCTTAAAATCGGCAATTTTGGAGCTGACTTCTGTCGTATGTAATTCTTCCATAGCTTTTCTCCTTATCCTTGAATATATCCGTTGGTCTCCATTTCCTGCATTTCTAAAATAGAACGCATAACTTCGTCTTTAACGCCGATGCTTCCGGTTTTAGCCATTGCTTTGCCGTATTCGTCCAAAAGCATGGAGCGGTAAATTTTTTCGGCATGTCCGCCGCCGAACATTCCGTCGGTGGAAATTCCTTCAAACATGCTTTCCATCATTTTGGTAATGAAAAACGCTTCAAAGTCTTCTGCCGTCTTTTCTATTTTGGCCATATCCTTTTCTTTTTTCAGATCGGCCGCATTTGCCTGCGGGGCTTTTTTCAGCCCGTACAGGACATTGTCAAAGGTCATTGCGCTGTTTAATGCTTCCATCTTAAATCACCTCAATTTCGGCTTGCAGCGCTCCGCTGGCTTTAATCGCCTGCAAAATGCTGATTAAATCACGCGGCGTAACGCCCAGAGCATTCAATCCGTCAACCAGTTCTTGCAGATTGACGCCGGTATTGACCACCGTCAGTTTGGCGTCAATGCCTTCGTTGATGTTTATGGCCGTCGTAACGCCGCTGACGGTTGTTCCGTTAGAAAAAGGCAAAGGCTGGGAAACAAAGGGAATGTCCGTAATCTTAATGGTCAGATTTCCCTGAGCGATTGCCAGACGGTTGATTTTGACGTCTTTGCCGATAACGACAATGCCGGAGCTCTCGTCAATAACGACCCGTGCCAGCTGGTCAGGCTGAACCTGCAGCTGTTCCACTCTGGTCATTAAATCGACGATTTTTCCCTGATATTTTTTTGGAATGTCCAGCGAAATGGTAGCCGGATCCAAAGCCTGAGCCGCTGTCGTTCCCAACATGGCGTTAATGGCGTCGGCAACCCGGCGGGAAGTTGTGAAGTCGGGATTGCGCAAAGCAATGCGGATTGTTTTCAGACTGTCGAGGTCAAACGGAATTTCGTTCTCGACAATGGCGCCGCTTGCTATTCTGCCGGCTGTCGGAACGCCTTTGACGACGGAGGCGTTGGTACCGCGCGCACTGACCGCGCCGACGGCAATTTGTCCCTGGGCTACGGCATAAATCTCACCGTCGGCACCCTGCATCGGCGTAGCCAGAAGAGTACCGCCCTGAAGGTTTTTGGCATCGCCGAGCGCACTGACCATAACGTCAATGCGGCTGCCCTGTCGCGCAAACGCCGGCAGATTGGCCGTTACCATAACTGCGGCGACGTTTTTCGCCTTTAGCTGTCCGTCACGGGCGTTAATGCCGATTTTATCCAGCATTGAAATCAGGCTTTCTTTGGTAAAGTCGACAGATTTGATGTTGTCACCGGTGCCGTTCAAACCAACAACCAGACCATAACCGATAAGCTGGTTGTCCCGTACGCCCTCAAAATCGGCAATATCTTTTATCCGCGAAGTGGCAAAAGCCTCCCCGCAGTTAAAAATCGATAATGCCGCAATAAGGCAGAAAACGGCAGATTTTATAGCATTTCGATGCATCATCATCTTGTGATCCCATAAATTAAGTCAATAATCTAAACGGAATATATGCAATATTTGTGCCAATTTTTGCAGTTGCCGTGTTTGGCAAAAGAGGGTATAGTATTTGGTATAAACCCTGAACAGGAATGGTTAAGATGGTGCGGATACCTGTTTATCTGAAAAAATGGCAGCAAAACGGTTTGTTTGAAGAAACCGCAAACGCTTTGCGGCTCCGTTTTCCCGAAAAAGAGTTTGATGCCGGGACGGCGGCCGCCCAGGTGGCGGAAATTCTGCACAACCTCGGTTATAAAAAGCTGTTTATGAGCAAAATGCCGGAATCCCGTTTCGGCATAGACGGTTTTTCCGTTTATCGCGACATTTTGCGTCAGGCACCGGCGGATTTGCCGGAGTTGGCGGCGTATTCCCGCATATATGCTCAATTTTCCATTTCCGAAGAGGATAAATATCTCTATGGCAACGATTTTCTGAATATCAGCAATTTTTATAAGAAAATGAAAGCTGCGCGTTTGAAAATTACTCCTGAGCAGTTTTTTCAAACGAATGCCATGCTGTTTCAGAAAATAGAGGCGCCGGCGGGGGATTATTCGTCAAAAAGCAAAGTGATACGCGGGATTTACGGACGTTCCCAATCAACGCCGCTGCGGGATGCTTTTTGTCTTCGTTTTATGTCTGCGGCGGTTGCCGACGACATTACCGATTGTAAGACGCTTTATGCCTTGTTGGACGGTTTTGATAATTATACCAGAGATCCCGGGCGCCTAAACGACGACTTCCTGAAAGGCTTGCTTCGCAATGTAATTCCTCAGGCCAAGATTAATCCGGTTTTCTCTGTAAAGGAAAATATGTGGGGAATGTACCCGTTTGAATACGGCATCGGAGATTTCAATTATCGTGCAAAAACGTCAAGAATCACGCCGGCGCTGGTTAATGAAATGTTGTTGGTTTCACAGGAGTTTGCCACCGCTGATTTTAAAGTTTTCGAAACCAACCGCCGGGACGGTCTGACCCTTTCCGGAACTTTCGGGGCGCTGCGGGACTGTATCCATGACCAGCGCTGCGGAACCGATAAGTTGATTGCCGCCATGGTTGACTATTATGATACCGCGAAAGATATCCCCGAGCATCACCGCCGGGCCAAGGAAAAACTGCGGGAGGCGATTCGGGGGCTGGACTACAACCTTGATGACGGTCTGCTGATGAATTTGGAGCTTTATGACCGGCAGCTTCCCCGGCATGGTGACGAAAAGCATTCTGAAAGTGCAATTTCCGTTTTGCGCCGGCTACGGATTAATACTGTTCCGGAAACCGACAAGCCGCCGTTGACCAATATTGAAACGGTCAATGTGCTGGCCGAGGAGGTGGCGCAGAGTCCTTTTGTCAACTGCTCCCGGTTGGAAAAATATTTGAAAACCGTCAATGATTATGTTGAAGAAGCTATGAGCAGCCGCCGCATAGGCATTGAGCCCTCGTTGCTCAGCCATCTGGGATGGACCTCGCGCATAACGTCCCGCTTTTTGAGCGATATGGATTACGAACGTCAGGTTGAAGCTTATAAAAAGCCGTATTTCAAACAAATACTCCGTTTTGCCGAGCTTACCCATAATCCGGACCGCCGGTATGATGCCGCCGGTTTCGAGGCCTTTGCCCAAAAGGTTGCAGAAGCACCTTGTATGGAATTTGCCTATGCCGAAGTCTGTAATCGCCAAACCGGCAGAATAATGGGGCTGATGAAGCATTACGGCAGAATTGCCGCGTATAATCGAAAGGTGGTGTCTTCAATTTATGGTCCGGGCGAAAGCCGAAACAAAGCCTACCGCCTTATTCGCGAACAACGGCAGCGGCGCATCAACCGGCTTTTTTCGGGGAGCCTGTTGAAAGAGCTGCAGAATATGAGTCAATATAAAACCGCCAGCTGCCTTGTCGGCCGGCGCCATCAGGAAGAGCAGCGCCGCACTTATCCCGAGCGGGCCAATTTCTATAAGCTGGCCGCTCAGGCCGCAGGCAAAGGCCTCGATTTCACCTCAAAACATAACCCTGAGGCGGAAGTTTTCGCTCTGCGCGGCAAATCTCAAAACAACCGTTAAATTTGTTCGTTGATATGTTTGATGTAGTCAATCAGGGAACGGACCTTGGGAATGTCTTTGTTTCCGATATGGCTGATAATCCAAAAATCATGACAAAGTTCAAATTCCGGAAGAATCGGCACCAAATCGTTTTCTGCCTTAATGACGATTTTAGGCTGAAGTGAAATTCCGACGCCTTCTTTGGTCATACGAACGAAAACGGCTGATGAATTGGTCTGAACCTTAACGTTCTTGGCTTTCTTTATAATGTTTTTCCATTCCGGCCAGACCGTTTGATAATTGACTCGGTCGCAAAGACTGAAGTTTTTGCTCAAATCGTCAAGGTTTTCGGGTATGCCGTTGAGGCTTACGAATTCTTTGGAAGCGCACAGGCCAAATTTCATTGTGTGCTGCGAAATGATGCAGGAGTTGCTGGAAACCGGCTCTTCGTAAACCACGCCGACGTCGACTTCGCCTTTCTCTATATTGGGAACTTCGTTGGAGCAGATGATGTTAATGGAGATATTCGGATGGTTTTTATAAAATTCCTTAAGGTTTATCGGCAGGCAAAAACCTCCGAAGCCGTCCGTCGTCCACAACGTGATGCTCCCCGAAACCTGCTGGATGTCGGAAGCAAAATTGTCAATGTAATGCAAAACTTCGTTAATCTTGTTGGCACTTTCGCAGAGTCGTTTTCCGGATTCGGTGAGAACAACGCCGTGTGCAACCCGGTTTAACAGCTTGCATCCCGTATAAATTTCAAGTTCTTTTATCGCTTTGGAAAGAGCCGGCTGATGTGTTGACAATTTTGCCGCAGCTCTAGTGTAGCTGCCCTCTTGAGCCGCCGCCAGTAAGTAAAATAAACTCCTAATAGTTGTAATCTTTTTTGCTATAATCATATTAATATATACCTGCTATATAAAATTAGTGTCTTCTCATTAAACTATAAATTTTATTATAATAATAATTAAACTATTTATTGAAACTTGTCAAGGCGAACCGATGCTTGATGGTATTGAAATAGATGTAGCAGATCCCTACAGAGACAGTGCCAAGTTGAACTACTTGCGAGGCATCATCTTTGGCGGCGAACAGGGAATTAGTTTCAAAGATGAATATGCCAGCGAAGCAGGCAGCATTTTTATCTTGGCTCAACACGAAGGAGAGCCGGTCGGCCTGATACGCTTTCGTCCGTTTAAGGATTTTGCAAAATTGGAAAGAATGGGCGTTCTTCCCAAATACCGCAAAACCGATTTAGCGTCACGCATTTTCAAAAAGGCCTTGGACGTTGCCGGAATGATGGGTTACGACAAAGGCTACGGCATTTGTGAAAAAGAGCTTATCCCTTACTGGCAGGAACAAGGATTTTCTCTCGTCGTTGATGCTCCTCCCTTGCACCTGACCAACAAAACCTTTTATGCAATCACATTACCGATTCATGTTCCCGACAATCACGTGCGCATTACAGACCATCCTGACCGCATCAATGCTCCGGTTGGTCATTGGGCGGAATATGATGAACGGAAACAACAGTCTTCTGCCGTCAACAAGCAGAATAAGCCTGGCGTTTCCAACCTGACGCCGGAAGAGGCTAAACAAACAATGTTGCTGAAAATAAAACATGCCAAACTCTACGAAACAAAATATTAAATATAAACCCGTGTCCGAGCAGGAATTCACACGTTTTATCAGCGAACTGAATGATGATTACGGACGCATCGTCAAAAAACTTGAGCGTTTGGGCTTTTCGCATTCAATAGAGTCCGTCAACAGAGCCCATCGTTCCTTTGTCAGCGAAGTGTTTAATCACATCAAAACCCTGCATTGAGGTTTTTCAGGATTTCTTCCTGATCGCTGAAGTGATAAATTTTTCCGTTAATGTATTGTCCCGTTTCGTGGCCTTTTCCCGCAACAATCAGGATGTCTCCTTTGTTTAACACTTGCATTGCCTGTTTTATCGCTTCTGCCCGGTCGCCGATTTCTTTGCCTTTAGGGCAGGCCGCCATAATCTGAGCCCGGATGCCGGCAGCGTCTTCGGTACGCGGATTGTCGTCGGTCACAATGGTCTCGTCAGCCAAATCATTGGCCAACTTGCCCATAATCGGACGTTTTCCGGCGTCTCGGTCGCCGCCGCAGCCGAAAACCACATGCAGTTTGCCCGCGGTGTGCGGCCGCAGGGCTTTGATAACATTCTCCAGGGCATCCGGCGTATGCGCATAGTCAACATATACGGCAGCGCCGTTTGGCATGGTTCCGACCAGTTCAAGACGGCCTTTGGCGCCTCTGATTTTTGTGACGTATTTAACGACTTCGTCCTTGTTGCCGGTTATTTCGGCAGTCATTCCCAGAGCGCATAAAATGTTCATTGCCTGAAATTCGCCGGCCAGCGGAATGTCAAGCTCCAGTTCTTTGCCGTAGTAAATGATATTGAGTTTCTGTCCGTGAGTTTGCGGCGTTGCTTTCAACAGCTTAATGTCCTTGCCGTTGTAACCATAAGAAATGACTCTTTTTCCGCATCTTAGGCAATTTTCCTTAAGTTGGTCGTAAACTTCAATGTCTGCATTTAAAACCGCAGCGCCTCCTTCTTCCAGAAGTTCCGTAAACAAAATCATCTTGGCTGCCAGATAGTTTTCAAAGGTTTTATGATAGTCAAGGTGGTCGCGGGTCAGGTTGGTAAAACCGGCAACATTGACTTTGACGCCGCCGACGCGGTATTGCGCCAGTCCGTGGCTGGACATTTCCATCGCGACGTACTCATAACCTTCGTTTTTAAGCTCGCTTAGTTCCCTTTGCACGGTAACTGCGTTGGGCGTAGTGTTAGGAGAGGGAATAGGGGCTTCGGTTCCTTTAATCAGGCCCAAGGTTCCCATGCTGGCGGCTTTTTTTCCCATCATGGTCAAAATCTGGCGTATGAAATCGGCAATTGATGTTTTGCCGTTAGTGCCGGTAATGGCGCAGATGTGTTCCGGCTGTCCGCCGTAAAACTTGGCTGCCGCCCGGGCAAAAAGCAAGTTCGGATTGGCTGCGGGAATAACTGCAATGCCTGCTTTAACGGCCGTATCGTCGTTCTCGGGCACGATTACCGCTGCCGCGCCGTTGTTTATTGCCGATTCGAGATATTGGCTTCCGTTGAGCGAACCGAACAGAAACCCCGGCCTGATTTCTCGGGAATCAGCTGACAATCCGCAGATTTCGACATCATAGTCGCAAGGAACAAGTTGATTTAGTTTCATAACCGAAATCCTCAATATATAAAGTTTATTCAGACAACTTAACCCAAAACTTTAAAAAAGTAACTAAGTTTTTGCATTTTGCCGACAGACAAGAATTCTTGACAGTCTGAACCGCATATGCCATAAAACCGGTTATGATAGATATTAATGACATAACCGTACGCATCGGTTCCAAAGTTTTGCTCGACCATGCCTCGGCGCATATTGCCGACGGCTGGAAAGTCGGTTTGGTCGGAGCCAACGGCTGCGGCAAGTCCACTTTGTTCCGGGTTTTGCAGGGCGGGTTGGAAACCGAAAGCGGAGACGTTTTCTTTCCTTCCGGCTATAAGGTCGTTTTTGTAGAGCAGGAATTGCAAGGTTTGGAAATGAGCATCTTGGAGTTCATTCTTGCTCAGGACAAAGAACGGGCGGAGCTGATGTCTCGGCTGGAAAATGCTTCTGAGCTTGAATTGGCCGAAATTCATGAACGCCTGAATATGATTGGCGCTGCTTCCGCCGAGGCGAGGGCTTCGGTCATTCTTCACGGACTGGGGTTTGCGCCTGAAGATTTGTCCCGCAAGGTAGGGGAATTTTCCGGCGGATGGCGGATGCGCCTGGCTCTGGCTGCCGCCTTGTTCCAACCCTCGGACGTGCTCCTGCTTGACGAACCCACCAACCATTTGGATTTGGAGGCTTCGGTCTGGCTGGAGAGCCATTTGCAGAAATATCGCGGTACTTTATTGCTTATCAGCCATGACCGCAACATTCTCAATGCACTGTGCAGCCATATAGTCCACTTTGATCATTTGCGATTGGAAACGTATAGCGGCAACTACGATACTTTCAGCCGTACTCGGGCCGCGCGTCGCGAACTGTTGGCCAAACAACACGAAAAACAGGAAGTGCAGCGGCGGCATCTGCAATCCTTTGTTGACCGTTTCCGCTATAAGGCCAGCAAAGCCAAACAGGCGCAGAGCCGGATTAAGATGCTTGAAAAAATGGAAATTCTTCCGCCGTTGGAAGACGATGCTTTCACGTGTTTTGAGTTTCCCGACCCGTTGCCGCTGCCGCCTCCGCTGATAACTTTAGAAGACGTTTCCGTCGGTTATGGGGAAAAAGTTGTTCTGAAACATTTAAATTTATCCGTTGTCGACAATGACCGGATTGCGTTGCTCGGTGCCAACGGCAACGGTAAGTCGACCTTGGCCAAGCTGCTTTCCGGACGTCTGTCGCCGCTGTCCGGAGAATTAAAAGCTTCTTCCCGGTTGAAGGTCGGTTATTTTGCCCAGCACCAAACTGAGGAACTCCCCCTGGATATGACAGCGCTGCAATATATGTCGTCGCTGATGCCCGGTGTATTGGAGCCGAAGGTTCGGGCGCATCTGGCCCGCTTCGGACTGTCCCGGGAAAAGGCGCTGACCGAGATAGAAAAGCTTTCGGGCGGTGAAAAGGCGCGTCTGCTGTTTGCCGTTATGACCCGTGATGCCCCCGGCCTGCTGATTTTGGATGAACCGACCAACCATTTGGATATTGACGGCCGCGAGGCTTTGACTGCGGCATTGAATGCTTATGCCGGCTCTGTAATCTTGATTACCCATGATTTGCACCTGATAGAACTGATAGCCGACAGTCTCTGGCTGGTTAAAGACGGCAATTGCCGCCCGTACACCGGGGATTTGGACGATTATCGCAAACTTTTGCTTGAAGAAAACAATGTGCCGTCGGCAGCTTCAACTGCGCGCTCGGATGGCCGGCAGCAACGGGAACAGGCTTTGGCCCGCCGTTCCGAAGTCAACAGTCTTCGCACAAAGGTTTCCCGACTGGATAAAAGTCTCGACGAACTGCATTTGCGCCAAAAGGAGCTGACCTCGCGCTTCCTGAATATCACCGGCGGCGAAGAGGTTATCGAGCTTCAAAAGCAGCTGTCCGCACTGGAAAAGGAAATCGCCGCGGCGGAAGAAGAATGGCTGAATGCGTCCGGCCGTCTGGAAGAACTCACAAGAGAGGCATAACTCAAAAAAAAGTTTTAATTTTTGGCTTTTTTAAGTTAAGATGAAAAAAAATAATCAAAGAAGGTTTGATGATTGTGAAAAAAATGTTCAAAACAGCCGTCTTGGCCGTTTTCTGCGGGGCAGTCGCTTTTCCCGCAGTTTCTCGTGCAGCTGCTTTCTATCTTTATTATAATATAAACAGCCCTCATCTGGATGAAATCGGCGTTGACGGTTCTGAAGTCGCGAAGGTTTTTGACGATGAATTCGGGCCGGCCTCCGAGGAGCTTCCCTCCGAGGTAAAAATCACCGATTTCTTTGTTGCCAAATATCCGGACCAAAGCTATGTGTTTATGCTTAACGCGCCGTTTAACTGCGGCCAGCTGGGGTGTAATACGAGAGTTTACCGCCGCGATGCCGATGGGGATTTGATGCTGGAAGAGTCCTCTTTTCCGGTTAAGTGCAAATATTATGAGTCGGACAAGCTCCTTTGCATCAAGGGCGGATATAAGGTTGAGAAACCCAAACCGGCGCCGAAAAAAGGCCCGGTTCATTATCCTGCACCGCGGGGAAGCTATTAAAACCAAAATTTACGGCAGCCGGATTTGACGGGGAAAACAGATGTGGGCTGAAGAAAGCGTTTTTTATCATATTTATCCTTTGGGATTTTGCGGCTGCCCGCAGCATAATGATTTTGTCTCAGCGGCGGAACATCGGCTGGGCAAAATAAGCGCCTGGCTTGAGCATATCTCTTCTCTTGGCGTCAATGCGCTGTACCTCGGGCCTGTTTTTGAGGCGTCGGCGCACGGATATGACACTGCGGATTATCTGACGGTTGACCGCCGGCTGGGAACCAATGACGATTTAAAGGAACTGGTACGTCTCTGTCACCAACGGGGCATCCGGGTTGTCCTCGACGGCGTATTTAACCATGTCGGGCGGAATTTCTGGGCTTTTGCAGATGTTCGCCGCAATCGGGAAAATTCGCCTTACTGCTCTTGGTTCAAACTGAATTTTGATTATGACAACCGGTATCACGACGGTTTTTGCTATGAGGGCTGGGACGGCTGTGACGATTTGGTAAAGCTCAATCTCCGCAACCCCGAAGTCCGCCGCTATCTGCTGGATGTCGTTTCCCGCTGGATACAAGAGTTTGACATTGACGGGCTGCGTTTGGATGTTGCTCATTATCTGTATCGCCGTTTTTTGCGTGAGCTTCATAATACCTGTGCCGGCCTTAAAAGCGATTTTTGGCTGATGGGTGAGGTTCTCTGGGGAAATTACCGCCGCTGGGTTAATCCGGATATGCTTCAGTCCGTAACCAATTATGAGTGTTACAAAGGGCTGCATTCCAGCTGTAATGACCATAATATGTTCGAAATAGCCTATTCGCTGGAGCGTCAGTATGCCGCTCCCGGAGGGTTGTATCAGGGATGTAACTTTTATTCTTTCCTGGAAAACCACGATGTTTCGCGGATAACCACGCTTCTGCGTGACGAACGCCAGCTTAAGCCTTTGTATGCACTGTTGTTTACGGTTCCCGGTATTCCCGCGCTTTATTATGGCGGCGAATGGGGCGTAAAAGGTTGTCGTGAAAACAGCGATGCCGAGGTTCGTCCGTCATTGGAGCTTTTGCCTGATAATGATTTGACCGTACATCTCCGTTATTGGATAAATCTTCGCCGCTGCTCAAAAGTCCTGGCTTACGGAAGTTATCGCCAGTTGGCGCTGAACAGCAATTTGCTGGCCTTTGCCCGCGAATATGGGGGCGAAAGACTGGTAATTGCCGTCAATATCGGAGACTTTCCTCAGAATTTTGAACTTGAAGGCCGGACTTATACCGTTAATCCTTTTTCTGCCGAATTGTGTTCGTAAAAAAACGCCGAAAACAAATTTTTCGGCGTTTTGGCAACTTTTGTGTCTGATTATTTGACGTTGAAATCCATCAAATTTAGTCCGGTATTTTTGTCATAAGTTTTTTCTATTTTTCCTTTGACCGGTTCAATGACGATTTCTGCCGTCAGGCTGACCTGAGCCTCGGCCATATGTCCCGCAAGGGCCTTGTAGTTGTCGCCGGCTACCACGGTGTGCAGGTGCAGTACCGGTTCGCCGTCTTTCATCATGACATTGCCTGTCAAGCCGGCCATCTCCATATATTCGTTAAAAGTCTTTTGATCGTATTTCTTTGATTCCGGGTTAAAAAATCCGAGGGTCACGGACTTTAGCGAGCCGATGCCGCTGACCGTTGCCAAAGTGATGTTTTTCGCTTTGCAAAACTCTTTCAGAGTGCTGACCAGCTCCTGGCCGGGGTTTATTCTGATAAAATATTGAGAACCGAATTGTTTGTATTCCATTTTACTTGCTTTCTCCGGGTTTAGTTTGGCCTGAGCTGAAAATACGCCCAAAACCGTAAATAGAATCGCCGCAGCGGTTGAAAATTTTTTCATTTTTCCGATTCCTTTGTTGAAAAACGTGCCTTTTTGCCCTTAAAAATGATATTTAATGGCTCTTGACCCTTTTACAATAGCCCAATTTATCCGAAAAACATAATTTATTAAAAAAATATTAACAAAAAACTCTTGATTTTAAAAAGAATCTGGTTATATTAAACAAAAAATATAAAAATTTTCGGAAATATTGTCGATTGTCGGCTAATTTAGAAACGAACTTGATAGGAAAATGACATGAAAAAACTTTTGATTTTGTCAATCTCGCTGTTTTTAAGTGCTTGTGCCTGCATGAACAGTGATGAACCGCAGGAAACCGAGATTGTTTACCGCAATACGCAGTCTGTTCAGGATTGTGATTATTTTGACGGTCAGACCTGCTACCGTTACCGCAATGGCTCCAGCCGTTATTCTTACGGCAGCCGTGAGGTTGTTCGTTATCGCGAACCCCGCACTTATGTTGTAGCAGAGCGTAATTCTTACCGTAACACTTCTTATGCGGAGCCTCGTCGCACATATGAAGTCGCCTCTCGTTCTTCTTCCTGCAGCGCAAGTTCTGCAGCTGTCGTAGAAACCGGCGACAACGCGCCCTGCAAAACGACTATCCGCGAAACCCGCGAGCCGGTAGAAGTCGTTTATAAGAAAACGACTTACCGCACCGTATACGAACCCAAAACTTATGAAGATGTAAGTTATGAAAAAGAACCATATACCGGTTATAAGAGGGAAGGCTGCGCCGACTGCCTTTAATCTCGGCAAAATGTAAATCCTCAAAAATAAACAACTAACAAAAAAAGGCTGATTTGTATCAGCCTTTTTTTGTTTATATGGCAATTTCCAGAAAAAGCGGCATATGGTCGCTGTAGGAAAGCCAGCTGTCTTTGTCTCCGATATGAAAATCTTTGATGTCTTTCAGTTTTTTTTCATGAATAAAGGCATAATCGATGTGATAAATGCGTTCCGGGTTGCGATACATGCAGATTGTCGGAATACTTTCCTCGCCGTGGTTTTCGTGTTTGATGCAGTGATAAACGCTTCCGAAATGCATCTTGTCCAGAAATTCAAGCATACGGGAATGGTTGTATTTTCGGTTAAAGTGTTTGTCCCACAGTTTGTTGCTGTTAAAATCGCCGATAATCAGCGTGTCTTCGTTCAAATAATGTCGGTAGGCTTTCAGAGCTTTGGTGGCGTATACCACGTAGCTGTTGCGTGATGACGGTCCGCCTTTGGTCCATACTGCAATCATCAACAGTTTCCGCGAACCGTGTCGTACTTCAAGGGGAACCACGTGTTTATATTCGGGAAGGTAAAAATCGGCTATTCGGGCGTGATAACCGTTAAAGGTAAAAATACTCAGCCCCTGCGTATCGCTGTCTCCCACCCAGATATGGTCCGTGCAGGGAATACAGCTGCGAAACTTTGCCAGTTTTTGCGGGCTTTCGCTTTCAGGAGCAACAATAATGTCGGCACAGTAAGATTCAAGACAAGAATATTTTTGACGGAATGCACGATTACAATTCCAGCTGATTAATTTCATCGCCAGTCTCCACACAGTCTAATATAATTTACACACACAGGAGTAAGGTTATCACCATAAAAGCGGAAAATGAACGTCTGTTTTACAAATTTTTTCCGGGTTTGCATCCGCAATATAATTGGTTATATAGGGAAAGCTCTTTAATCAGCTGTAGCCGGAGATCTTGCATTCCGTTCTTTCTGCCTTCAATCTGTAGATAACTTACGCCGGTCTCGGCAGAAGCTTTCTCTGCGGCAAGGTTAACCTGTTCCAGATTTTTATAGCGGGACACGCCCAGAACTGAGGCGACGGCCTTATAGCCTCTGCTTTTTGCAAATTCCATGACCCTTTTGAGACGCATATAAAAGCAAATGCTGCAACGCTTGCCGCGTTCGGGTTCGTTTTCCAAGCCGCGGGTGAGCATACACCAACGATCGTTGTCATATTCCAGCTCAATAAATTCGACATTGTAAATCCGGCATACTCTGCGGTTTTCTTCCATACGCTTAAGGTATTCCTCTTGAGGACGGATGTTGGGATTATAAAAGACTACGGCAAAATTTTCGCCCGCTTCCGCCAGTTTTGCGATAACGGCACAGGAGCAGGGAGCACAGCAGGAAAGAAGTAAAAATGGTTCGGACATCGGGTTAGTTCTCAAATTTATCAAACAACATTTTCAGTTCGTCAATTTTTTTCTGGCGGTCGTTTTCAGAATCAAACGAAGCCGCCACGCAGTGTTGCAAATGCGTTTTCAGGATATTGCCTTCCACCGCTCGTATTGCGGAACGGATGGCTTTCAGCTGAATCAGTATTTCCGGGCAATAGCGGTGGTCTTCAATCATTTTCTTTACGCCTTCCAGTTGGCCCGAGATTCGGTTGAGTCTGGAAAGTTCGCCTTTGTGGCAGGGAATGTCCCCGCTTGAAACCCTGTGAGAGCCGGACATATGTTTTTCCTTTGAAAAATAAAGAGACGGAAAGCTTTTACACCTTCCGTCTGCGGATTAAAGCATTATTTGCAGCTGCATTTGTCACTGCATTTATGTTCGTCGTGGCAGTGGCAGTTGTCTTCGCAATGGCACTCGGAAGAACAATTACAGTTTTCCGAACATTGATGATTTTCGTCACAAGTACAGTTGTCACCGCAGGTGCAGTTGGGGTTTTTGCATTTAGGATTGTTGCAAGCCATTATTTTTCTCCTCATATTAAATCTTATACCCCTCGAGGGTATAAGATAATGTACCCTTGGGGGGTATAAGAGTCAAGCCATACTTTTGATTGATTTTGCCTTTTTAGAAAAAAACGGCAGGAGGACTGCCGTTTTTCCGTTGAGACTAGTTGGCTTTGCGAATGTTGTCGACCTCTATTTCGAGTTTGGTCCATCCTTTGTCGACTTCGCCTTCGATGATTACGACGTCGTCAGGGCCGACCACCAGGCCGCGCCAGTCTTTATCGTCGATTTCAATGTCAATGCTGCCGCTTTGGTCTTCAAAAAGATACTTCTCGCTGCCGATTTTTTTGACGATTTTGCCTTTAAGCGTAACATAGGCTTCGTCTTTCATATTTTTTGCATCGGCAACCGAAACGCTCACATCGGTTCCGTCTTTGGGGCCGGTAAATCCGCCTTTGTTGAATTGAGCCTCTGCCTGAGCCCCCCAAAAGAGGGTTCCCAATGCCAGACAAAACGATAAAAGTGCCTTTTTCATAACTTTCTCCTTTTAATGTTAGAACCTCATTATATAGAGGGATATTCTAAAAGTTAATCATATTTTTGCGAAATTGAATAGTTTTGCAAAAAAAAGCAGACACCGCGGTGTCTGCCGAAAAAAATTATGGATAAAGGCTAATAAGAACGTGCGGTGGGAAGAATTCTCGCCATACCCGTACGTTTGTCCTTTTGCTGGAGTTTTCCGCTTTTGTCGGTATAAAGTCCGTGCTTTTTCATATTTTCGGGATGATTCTGCATAAAAGCCTGCTCCTGTTTTCCGAGAATTTCGCCTTCTCCGGCCCGATGGGTTAAATCCTGATAAATTACCTCCTGAACCGCCAGGTTGCGAATGGCCTGTTCTTCCAGCATTTTAACCAGTGAAAAGTTTTTTCCCCTTTGGGTGCCGCAACGGTAGATGCCTTTGCCGTCTTCATAAATCTCCGGCAGCAGCCTCTGGGTATGCAGCGAAACGGTCGCGTCCGTAACAAGTCCCTTTTCCGTAAAAGCGTAGTTGACTTTGGCATAAGAGCTTGCTGCGCGGCGCATTTCCGGCTTTGTTGCGTTTGCGTCTTTGTCTTTTTCCTTTTTGGAAAACTCCAGCAAGGCTCCCCCCGCTTTAATGACTTCTTGCTTGGTAAAGCCTGCTTTTTCGAATGCTTTGATTAAACCGCGGGGCGTAATTTTCAATTCGCTGTCCACCGCTGCCATATAGTTTTCCAGAAAGGCTTGCCGCTTCTCTTCCGAAACGCCGCTTTCATGAACGGCTTTGGCCAGTTGTTCGGTACTGAAAAACAAGCTGGGTTCCCCTTGTTCCGTCGCTTTGCTGATTATCTGAGCTTTGTCGGGGTTGAGTTTGCCGTCGGCAACGGCAATGTCCATCATCCAGTCAAAGTTTTTTTCGGTTACGCCGTTTGCAGATTGCATAAGCTGATTAAATTTTTTCAACAGATAAACGCGTTCGGCTTTGTCAACTTCCGCCTTGTCCATTGCTTTTGAGAAATCAGCCTGAGACATCTCCAGATGCTTGTCCTGAAAAAAGACCGGAACCTCCATGCTGCGATGAGGATTTTGAGAATATTCGAGTTTGTGTTCCTGTTTTTCCTGCGTAGAGCCGGTTTGAGCCGCGGCATGTCCGCCCGCGGTGAGAAGAGTGGCTACCGTCGTTCCTTTTATCAATGCGGCGCTGAAACGTTCTTTGAGTGTTTTTCCCATAGGCTCCTCCCGATACTGAAAATTTAATATTACTATATCACACTCCTTTTCTGGACACAACAGTTTTGTCTAAAAAAGAGGCTTGCCTAATTTACCGCGGCGCATTAAGGTATCAGGTCGAAAAGGACAAATGCGGAGAACGCTGATGGAAGTCAAAACCAATGTAATGCGAATTTTGGAAAAGCAAAAGCTCGGCTATAAACATTACTGCTATGTCGAAACCGGCGCAACCAACGGCGAAGAAGTTGCTGCGTTGTTGGGGGAAGATCCTCTTCGCGTGTTCAAAACGCTGGTAACGGTAGCAAAATCCGGACGGAATTATGTGTTTATGGTGCCGGTCTGCTGTGAGCTGGATCTGAAAAAGGCTGCTGCCGCCGTCGGAGAAAAGTCGGTTGAAATGCTCAAGTCAAAAGAGCTTTTGCCGCTGACCGGTTATGTCCACGGAGGATGCTCGCCGATAGGAATGAAAAAGTTTTTTCCCACGGTTATTGATTCCAGCGCCGCCGATTATGACACTATTATTTTCAGCGCCGGCAAAATCGGCTATCAGGTAGAACTTTCTCCGGCGGACCTGGCCCAAGTTATTTGTTATGCCTTTGCCGACATTACGGTTTAATTACCGCCGTTTTTCCGGTTAGAAATATACGATTCAATGGTTCTTTCCGCACATTCGCCTTCGCTGTCGGAATTTTCTATGATATTGCGCAGGTCTGTCCTCGGTAATTTGGTCATTTCGGCCAAAGCGTCAAGATATTCGTGCTGGTCCCCGCCGCTGAAAACGTCGGTTCTCAGGCCGCCGAAATTTTGCAGAACAAAGAAACGTATTTTGTTTTCACGGTCGCGTTGCTTTGCTTCAGCCGCGTTTTTCGGCTCTTTTTGCATCATAACGTAAAAGGAGTTGGGGCTGTACTGCCAAAAAGCGCCTGAACTCATATCGGTTGAAAGGCCGAAAGTCGAAAAAATTGTACTAATTCCGTTAAACAACGATGCAACATTGGCTGAACTTGTTACAAAAATGGTTTTGTCCTCAAATCCTGTTTTTTTCGCCCGTACCAGCAGTTTGCTTCTGCTGCGGGCAACTTCGACGATACAGGGGGTGCGGCAGACTTCTTTGTCTCCGATGAAAATTTGGGTTTCTTTCTCGTTGGAATCAAACGACAGTTCCTGTTTGCGTCCGTTGATAACGGTGGCGCAGGAGCCCAGCAGCAATACGGCGGCGGTAAGAATAAGTGCTTTTTTCATTTTAGTTTCCGGATAAGGTTGTTTTTTTTATATCAATAACACAAACGGCCCTTGTGTAAATATTTTTTTGCCGTTTTTAGAATGCTAAAGGTTGCCAACAATCATTTTTGCTCCTAAGCTGAAGCAAAGGTGTTTTTTTTCAGGAAAGGGCAAAACGATGAAAAAACTTTGCTTGTTTGCGATAATCGGAATGTTGACGGCCTGTGATTCTCCGTACCGCTTCCCCGGGGATGTAACGGCCAATGCCGTCGGTGAAAATCATCAGGTGGTGTATTCGCCCGTCGCGGGAGTTTGGAGTAACGGCTCAATGGCAGAAGATCGCATCGTCTTCACCAAGCATATTTCGGCAGGGTCCGGCAGTTATTCCGAATACAAGTCTCCGGAGCAGGAACTGTATTTGTCTTCAACTTATGAATTTCTTTCAAACGGACGCTTAATCGGCTACAGCGGGCATGAATTGAAGTTTTACGAGCTCAAATACATAAAAGACGGCGTTTGGCAGGTGGAACTGACGCCCGAGCAGGTTGCCGAACTTTTTCCCGGGTTGGAAATTATCAGAACATCTTCCGCCAAAGACGGTATTATCGAAGTCGAACGCCGGCCTTTCGGTACCAAAACGGTTTTGTTGCTAAACGATACTCCCGCTTCGTATTACCACTATTCGTTTGAAAACTTTGAACATAGCGGGGAGCCCTTCAAATCGGTATTAAGGCTGAACGACGCGCGCGACATCGTGTTTTCCCATTTTGGAAAAGCCGACGAAGCCAATCCGATTCTGATTTTGAGAGTGAAAAATAAACTGTAAGCCTATTTTTCAATTTGCCGCCGGAGCCATTCCATTATCAGGCTGACGGCATACCGTTGTTGCTCGGCGCTCAATTCGACGCCCGGTTTTACGCCGTGCCACTTGTAAAAACACTGTCGGCAGCAGGTTGCGGTGGCATGCTGCGCGGTAAAAACCGGATGATTGCGCATCGGCGTCTGCCTGCCGTCGTTCGGAATGACAGCCGGAGCCAGCCGTTTGGCAATGAAATCCTCGGCATGCCGGCGAAGTTCTGCCGGGCCTTTTTGTTCGGCATAGGCTCGGTCTTTGGCCGAAAGTTTGAATCTGGCCCGAAAAGCTGATTTTTCCAGTCTTGTAAAAATGTCGTCTTCCATCTTTTTTCCTTTGTCTTTCCCTCATTATACCGTTTAAAACGGCCGATGGCGCAAAATTTTTTTCCGGCGCTTGTTTGGGGACAATCCTGCTTTATATATTTATAGGTTTTTACAAAGGAGAAGTAAAATGGATTATTGGCTGGTGGCCTGGCGGCTGTTGATGTCTTTTATATTGGTGTTGTTTTTCTTCCAGCTTTCCGGCTCTAAACGCCAGTTTACCCAGATGACGAGCTTCGACCTCATCAGTAATTTTTTGCTGAGTGCGGTTTTGGGCGGTTTTTTGTTTAATCCGCAAACGACGTGGTACGGTTTTATGGCGGTTTTGTCCGTATATTTTGCCTTGAACTGGCTGGTTAACTATATTGCCCAGCACACCAAATGGGGAAGGGGAGTAATTATCGGTACGCCGACGGTGATTATCTCAGACGGGCAGGTAAACATCAAAAACCTCCGCAAAATAAATATGACGATGACTGATTTTATGTCTCTGCTGCGCACTCAGGACGTCCGCTCGTTGGCCGAAATCAAAACCGCCCAAATTGAAGTCGGCGGCGACTTGAGCATTGTCCGCAAGGGTGAACGGAACTTTGCCGTCGCTTTGATAGAAGACGGCAAAATCAATGCCGATGGCCTCCGACAGGTAAAACAAACCCGCAAATGGTTGATGCAGCAATTGAAAAAACAGCATATTTCTCGGATTGAGGAGGTCTTTTACGCCCAGCTCCAAAAAAATGACTTCTATGTTGTCAAATTCAAATGATTTTTGGCAATGCCAGAAGCCGCGTTTATAAGTAAAACGCGGTTTTTTGTTGCCAAATTAAGTCTCCGGCATTACACTCGCACCGTCAAAGAAAGCAAAAACTTGGTTTTATGTTTTTGTGGCGAAAGGTTATAACAACTTTTCGGCAAGAACATCTGGCCGCCGTATGCCAAATCTCTGTGTCCGGTGCAATGCCGTCCTCAAACGTAAATTCAGTTCTGGGCAGCGGGATAATTGAAAGTGCAAAACTATGAGCTTGAACCGAAACGAGATTATAACCCTCCTCTCAGACGAGGAAAATCAATCGCAGCTGTTTAAGCGTGCAGACGATATTCGCCGTCGCCATGTGGGCGATGATGTCTATTTGCGCGGCTTGATAGAATTTTCCAACATTTGCCGTAATGACTGTATGTACTGCGGTATCCGCCGGCATAACAAAAAAGTGTGCCGTTACCGTATGGAGCCGGAAGAACTTGTTGAAACAGCACGCAAAGCGGCTGCCATGGGGTTTAAGACGGTGGTTATGCAGTCCGGCGAAGATATGTATTACACCGCCGACGTAATGTGCCGCATCATTTCTGAGATCAAAAAATTTGATGTGGCGGTCACGCTCAGCATCGGTGAACGCAGCTATGACGAATACCGGGCTTTTCGCGAGGCCGGCGCCGATCGCTACCTGCTGCGTATTGAAACGACGGACAAAGACTTGTATCACCGGCTGGACCCCGGTATGAGCTGGCAGCGGCGTTATGAATGTCTGCTCGCGCTCAAACAACTTGGCTACGAGCTGGGGTCGGGAATTATGGTCGGACTTCCCGGACAGACAATTGAATCGATTGCCGATGATTTGCTTTTTTTGCAGAATTTGGAAATCGACATGGCCGGTATCGGACCTTTCATCCCCCATCCGGAAACGCCGCTTGCCGATGCCTCCGGCGGTTCGCTTGAGTTGGCTTTGCGCACTATGGCGGTGATGCGTATCCTGATGCCGGACATTAACATTCCGGCCACCACGGCAATGGAAAGTCTGAACCCGTGTGGCCGGCTGATGGCTTTGCAAAGCGGTGCCAATGTGGTTATGCCCAATGTTACGGAAGGCGAATATCGCAGGTTCTATGAACTTTATCCCGGAAAAATATGCGTAAACGACACGCCGGTGCACTGCCGGAGTTGTATCGGAATGAAAATCCAAAGCATCGGCCGTACCATCGGCAGCGGTTTCGGCAGTCATAAAAAATAAAAACCCACTTGCCGTATCTCGTGATTTTTTTTGAAAAATATAAAAAATGCAATTGAAGTTTGTCATTGTTTAATAAAATTTAAAACAATCGGCCGTATAACCGTAGCATAACCAAATGACGAAAAGGACGACATATGAAAAAAATATTTATTCTCGGCGCCGCGCTGGTTCTGATGGCCGGTTGTGCCGATTTATCCAAATATACCGCAGTTGACAGCAACGCTTCCGCCAAAACCCGGATGCGGGCTTGTATGGTCAGCGAGGCCAATGCCAAGTTTCAGGCCGGAACTTTGCTGACCAAAGGCATCAGCGCTACGGCCGATGAGATTGTCAACACCTGTATAAAGAAGTTGGCCCTGCAAAGTGCAGGTATCAGTGAAGAATCTCAGTCTACGGCGGAATCTATTATTACCAATCTCAAAAATATGGGCTACGCCGATTAAGTTTTTATCTGAAACGAACAAAACAGCGTTATCTGCGGATAACGCTGTTTTTGTGTTAAAGGGCGGCGGCAATACCATTTTTTTGTTTCCATTTAGTCACGGTCTTTTTTTTATCAATGTTTTTGGGCGGAATGGTGCGGCGTAAACAAACAACAACCCCGGAAATCCGGGGTTGTCATCGTCAAACGGAGAATTCTGATTATAGGGACAATACAATGCCTAATTCAATTTATAAGAAAAGTTCAACATTGCCGCATGACTGTTGCTGTTGTTGCGAAACTGCCCGTAATATCCCAAATAGGCCTGAAAAGTCTTTTCGTCGTGCAGTTCAATTCCGACATTGAGCTCCGTCGCATAACGAGCCAGCCGATTAAGCTCCAGCAAATGTGTCTGATTCTCAAACGTCCCTGTAATATACCGGTTGCTCTGCGAAAAATCGTATAATCCGGCAATTTTTATTTGCGGAATCAACTGATATTCGGAGTTCAAAGCAAATTCTTTGGCAATTTTCATTCCGATAATGCCGCTCAGAATGTTTTGGCTGCTGCCGTCAATGTTAACATTCCGGGCATTACGGTAGTCGTCGTGCCAAATATAAAGATATCTCAGTCCGGCTTCTGGGGTAATCGTCCCAAAATCGTAACCGTTCATTATCTGCAAACCGATTGTCTGCAAATTGTAGCGTTCGTTGTTTTCTTCAAATCTGGCGTGAGAATAGCTCCCGGACAGATTGATATACCATTGCGCCGGCTTGTATTCTCCATAGGCAAAACCACTGTGTGTGACCGCATCGGCATCGTGAAACAGCCCCTCAATATCATTTTCCAGATAACTGTAGCCAAAACCGAATTTATGGTTGGACAGACGTTTTTCAAATCCGGCAATCATTCCGTAGCTGTCTGTACTTTGGTAGGTATTGTGCCCGTATAAGGTATTGACCCACAAAGAGCTGTTTTCCACGGTATTCATCTGCTCGCCGCCGGCAAAGCTGTTTATTCCGCCGCTGGTGCGGGAGCTGATGCCGTTAAATAGCAAACCGGCATTTTGGATTGCGGTGTTAATCGGATTAATATTCATTGCGGAATCAAAATCTCCTCCGCGGAGGCGTAGCACCAAGTGCAAAGTTGAATCTTTTTGAATGGAATAATCCTGCAAAGTATTGCCGTCTTCCAGTTGCTTTCCCGCAAAAATCAGTCTTTGCTGATCAGGCGGGATACCTTCTTTATCTTGAATTTTGGCCTTCACATCCTCAATTCTGTCCGTGGGTTCAACTTCTAAGGTAATGTGCTTTCCTGTTAATGTTTTTACAAAAATCTGCATCGCCCAAACATTGTTTGACCAAAGCAATGCAACAAATAAAAAGATACAAAATTTTTTCATGCTTTTTCCTGTTAGATGACGGCAATTGGCAGACAGCATTATAGCTTGACAAATGTTATCATTCTTTTAAGACGGCAAAAAATTATTAAATATATGGTGTTGCCTCGACAAAAGCCCCGGAAGACCGGGGCTGCCATTGTCAGCACGCAAAATATTTTTCTGATATTTCTATCGGCATATTCTTAAAATTGCTCGGTATCATCGGCATTTTCAGCTGATACAGTTCCAGCAGGTTGGTGATTTTTGCAAAATCATAACGGCCGCCCCGCGTTTCCAGCTCATCCACATCATTAACGGAAAGTCCGCTTTTTGCAGCCGCTTCAGCAATGGAGAGGCCGCGGTTCCGCCGGGCTTCAAAGAAAAATAAGGCTATTTCCAAACAGAGGTCAACTCCAAGTTCGTGAGCATAATAAATCGGCATCTTAGTCATTGTAACTCTCCACATTGATAAACAGTTTTTCCTGATATAACTCCAACAGCCTGCAGGTCAACGGCAGATTAAACTCGCCGCGTCCGGTCTCCAGGGCGTCAATATCTTCTATGCTGCATCCGGCTTTTTTAGCCGTTTCCTCAAGAGAGAGTTTCTGGTCGGTTCTGGCCCAATGCATTGACTCTCCAAAATTTCTTAAATTATCGGGACTGATAAAGTCAGACAGATTTTTCACGACATTTCCTTTCAAAAAAAAAGACCACCTAAGCACTAAGGTGGTCGGAGAGTTCGTAAATCACATTTCGCAAAATGATTCCTTTAGCCTTTAGAATCCGAAAATCCCTATTGCATACGCTAAAAGCTCCCCGACCTTAGCCGGGGATATATTTATTGCCAACTGTTATAAGTAGCTGACAATATGACGATGTTATATCCTAACACCGTGCGAAATGAAGGCTTACGACAGCCCCGCACCGAAGTGCTAAACATGAGGAATAGCCTCAAGTCTGAAAACAGGATACCTGTTAAAAATTAATTTTACAATAAAAAACTAGAAAATCATATTTTTTTATCATTGATTTATAAGAGTAAATGTAAAATAAAACAGCCCCTGTTTTTAGAAATCATCTCTAGGGGATTTAAGGAATAAAACAACTTTGTGTTATTGGGCTATTATCTATAAAAACTTATGATATCTAATAGATTTTCACGACATTTTATTTCAAAAAAAGACCACCTGAAAGGTGGTCGGGTACGTCGCCAAAATCATTAATCCAAGAAAATGATCCTCTGACCTTTAACATAATGCCATCGGCAAAACCTCCGACATTACGTCTGTTGTATAGTCAAAAGCATCCCGACCTTACATCAAGCCGAAATATACGCCTTAAAAAGGCTGACGAAATATATCGTTCCGCCAAGATAAATATTCCTTGATAGTGGAGCTGGCGAGCTCCAGCAGCCAAACACCGCCAGTCTAACGAAAATTTGTGTAAAGTACAAGCGCATTGTTATCGGGGAAATGATATTTTTGTGGCAAGAAGCCTGTTCGCAGAAAACAAAAAGACCACCTAAGCACTAAGGTGGCCGGAGAGTTCGTAAATCATATTTCGCAAAATGATTCTGTTAGTCTTGGGGAACAGAAGGTTTCTGTTGTTTTAAAAAAGCGCCGACAGCATCAAACAGTTCATTCTGATTTTTGTCGCTGACAAAATTGTGTTCGCTGTCGTTAATAATCGCTATATATTTTGGGTGGGGCAGGCGGTCATATAATTTTCTGACGTCCTGCGGCGAAACCACAGAATCATTGTCTGCCGCCACAAGAAGAGTTATGGCTTTTAGATGCTCCGCATCGTTCAGGGCATTAAAGTTTTTGGCATCATCAAGAGTTTTATAAGAGATAAGGGCTTTGTCCTTTCCGTCCGGCGTTTGATAGACATAAGCGCCGTCAGATTTCCATTTTTGGCAGAATTCCGGCATATTCTTAAAGCACGAACGTTCCCACAAATCGCCGCTGACCACCGGAGCAATGCCGATAAGACGGTCTACTTTTTGGGGATTCTGCAATGCATATGACCAAACCGAAGCGCCGCCCAGCGAATGTCCGGCGAGGGCAAAGGGTTCGCTGTAAAAGTCTTGTTCGGCCGCCCAATTTATGACATTGGATAAATCTTCGGCAAAAGTCGATATTCTTGTGTTTTCAACATCTCGGCTGCTTTTGCCCAGGGAATGCCGGCTGTCAAAAGTAACAACGACATATCCGTTGGCCAGAAAGGCTTTCTTGGCAGCCAGAACCGCTTGGTGCTGCTGGTTGGAAGCCAGCCCGTGCTGTATAAACGCCAATTTATGGTTGCCTGCATTGCCCAACCCCTCGGCCGTCACGAAAAGGGTTTCGTTTTGCGGGGTGGTAATGGTGGTTTCTTTGACTGCCGGAGGCTGAGAACAGCACCATAATAAAAAAACAAGCAATAAACTGATTTTTCGCATCATCATCTCCTGTGTTGCAAAACAATAACTTCCAAAATCTGAAAGAAAATAACATAAAATAATATGCCTTATTTAAATTAATACCATCATCCGGTGAACATACTTCAACATTTAACGGCTGCCGTCATTTTCCTGGTATCATAGTTTATTTTAATTAAAGTATCTGTCTACTATGGAGAATAGCCCTGCTTTTTTCCATAAAGTGCGATTTCCGATAATGTAAATACATTCTTTTGCTCGGGAAACGGCAACGTTAATTAAATTAGGTCGGTTTCCGGCCCAGGTTCGGGCCCCTTTTTGACTAATATCGGGAGCGCCTAAAACAAAAATAACAGCCTCGGCTTCTCGTCCCTGAACAGTATGAATCGTTCCTACATGATCATAAACCCAACTGTTGACATCACAATCCCATTTGTCAAAAACATGGCTGTTTTTTATAATATTTCTGAGGTTTTCAGCAACAATAACAAATGGCGTAATAATATATAAGTCGGGCAATTCCGTACAGCTGTCTTTTAGTTTTTCTAAAAGCTTTAATACTTCATCTCCTTCTTCCGAACACCATTTATTGTTAGATTTTCCTTTTATATCAATCCAACAGGAGTTTCCTAAACAGGTTTTTATTATGGATTCTTTGGGTAACTTGGCTTGAACCATTTTGTTGGCATAAGCGATTTGGTTTGAAATACTAAACATAGGCTCTGAACAACGCCTGTGAACCAATAACGGCATACCAACCGTTCTTTCTCCTGAAAAATCCTGAATATGAGTATAAAAACGGCTGCAGGCATCTGCCATCGTCTGGACAGAGGCAGATGGCGCGTTATAAATGTCCGGGTCAACTCCAAAACTTTTGCAAATATTTTCTGTCAGATTCTGAGGAAGCGGAACAACAGGTTCAATTTGTAAAGGATCCCCGACAATAACTGAACGTTGTGTGCGCATTATCGCTCCCAATGCTGCTTGTGGAAGAGCTTGCCCTGCTTCGTCAACAACCAGCCAACCAAGGCTTTCGGGAGGCAGACTGCCAAACATACGGTTAACGGAAGCAAATGTTGTTGAAATACAGGGAATAACTAAAAATAATGAGGACCAAAGATCCGGAATTAATGCATTCTGTTCTGGCGTCGCAAAATTTTGGCGGGAAAAATTTTGTAAAAGAATGCTTAGATTATGACGTAACGGCTTAGCCGCAGCATCAATAAAAGCTTTGTGTAGCTTAAGGGAAGCAAAAAAAGTTTTGTTTCTCAAATATTGAAACTTTTCATCACACCACGGAGAACTTAAATTTTGGTCTTTAGTGGTCAGTTGGGTGAAGTCTTCATCCCACAAAGTCGTTGATAATTGAGACTTGTATTTTTTTAGTAATACTTCATTCCTTTCATATTTCTCTTGTTGTAAAGAAACCTCAATTTTTTTGATTTGCAAATTCTCTCTATATGAGAGAGCTTCATTTTTACATAAAGAAAACTCTTTTTCAGCGTCCTTAAATTCTGTAAGAAGTAAATGGTGTTTTTCTTTTAATGTAATGACTTTTTGTCGCCAATTTTTATAGCCTTGGGTCCACATTAGAAAAAACCACCCAAAAGGTTTCTGAGTGCTATGCATTTTTAACGTTGCAGAAATGTTGTCCAGCTGCTTTTGAATAAGTTTGAATTTATCAAGAGCATTTTGCAGTGCTTGCTCTTTATCTCTCAATGATGCCGCACAGTTGTCACAATCTTCTTCAAGGCATATTATATGCTTGCGTAATGTAATTTGATTAAGAATAGTATTACGTAGCTCATTTAAAATTTCTTGCTGTTTTTTAGTTTCAGCATAAACCGACTTAAAATTTTCTTGTTCTTTTTTCCAGTTTCTTAATGCCTCGATTCTGCTTTGGGGACAATTTGATTTAAGTACCATCTCAGGAAGTCTTGTCCCTGTAATTTGTCCTGTTTGGGGATCTTTGATTTCAATCAGTTTTGGGGTGCCTAACGCATGGAGCAGATAATAAATCATGCTGCAATCATCATCCCACGCAAAAGTTTTACAGAATTTGCCTCTGTTTGATGCATTTCCCAAGACAGCGGCAACTGCTCCCCAGGTGGGAATTTCCAATAATTTATCGGACAGGCAGCGGAAGTAATTAAAGTGCTGAAAATTTTCATCAATAGCATTTTGCGCCGGCAATTCTTTGCTTATATTTTCGACGGCTTTATTGTTAGATGAGGCAAAAACAATTTCATAACCTTTTACTTTGGGAGACATTTTATAAAAATGCAGCCAACCGTTTCCTGCTTTAGTTCTTACACCGGAATTAACAAAAGCTGTTTCAGGATCGTCAAAAGTACTCAATACCTCAGCTCTTTGTTCCACAATATCTGCGACCAAATCTCTCAATAAAGTTGTTTTTCCTGTTCCCGGAGGCCCGTTAACAGCTAAAATGCCATTGTCTCCTTGATAATTTTTGGCAGCATTAACGGCAGCCTGTTGTAACAACACTAAAGGATAGTTACCTTTCCCTGGCCATTTGGCCTTTGGCATCATTTGAGGAGAAACCAATTGTTCTAACTGATCAATGTTGTCAAGAATATTACATTTTCCTGATTGCTGAGTTAGTCCGAGGTATTTTTTCAAGGCAGAAGTTGCATGATTATTCACAAACATCTGTTTAACAGCATTGATGTCATCTAAGTAAAAGCTGTTTAATAACAAGTTATCCGGGGCGTCCAACATATAATAAACATCATCCCGAAGAACAAAAAGCTCATTTTTTACAAAAAAATCTGGAATATTTAATTTTTTGAATAACCATTGTTTGGCGGAAAAAATCATGTTTGAATTTACAGGAATTGGGTTTCCGTATTCATCAAGTTGTTTCAAATGTTCTTCCAACGTTGAAACAATAGCTATTTGTTCTTTACTCCATGTTTCCAAATTGTTCAGGTCTCCGTGAAGAGCCTTTTCAATTCCCCAGGCAAAACTGGATATGGTTATAGGCGAATTTTCAATTAAAATACCTTTGCTGTCAACAATGGCAGTTGCCGCCAAAGCCATACTTTGAGGAATCTTTTGATTGGGATTGCTGTCTCCGTATACTTGTAATAAAGCATCAATAACTTTTCCGTAATCTATAACGCCGAGAACTATATGGTAGAATATACGGGATTGAGGAAGCGCCTTGGGTTTAGTTTTATCAAGCCAAGGTAGAACGTCTTTATCTAAACTGTAAATGATTTTTCTTTTGGTATCTTTAACTTTTAATAAATCTTCTTTTTTGTTAAAGGTAACAGGAGACAGTATTTCCAAAGCACCCCAGGCAGAGAGTATATCCGTCGTTTTGTTTGTTAAAGAACGTTGGAGAATTTTATTTAATTCAAGCTTCTCAAAAATTTGTTGAGAGGCATCATTCTCAATAAATTCTGGGGTTTTATTGGTTTCAATGTTTTTTTCTTCTGCTCTTTTATGTTTTGTAATATTTGGAAAAGCTGCAATAAATGTGTTTGTTATTTTATCTTTTAATAAGACCGCTTTTTTGCTTTTACGAAAGGATAGTTCATTTGCTATTTTTTCCAGAACTTCCTGATTATTTTGATTGTTGTCAAATTCTTCCTCTAATTGTTTGAACGAATAGTTGAAGTACGGACGATTTTGAGGCATTATGCAGTTCCCAACATAAAATTCAGAACATAGATATTTAACTATTCAATTTTTAGCATGTTTTAATAAAAAATCAACGAATAATAGTGTTGTTTTCCTTATTGAAAAAATGCTAATTCATATATTATGTTTTTTATCAGAAAATAATTTTAGTTAAGACATTGTTTTTTATTAAGTTCCTTTATAAAAATAAAAAAAACCACTCCAAAAGAGTGGTTTTCCTCACAATGGTGAGCTCGGGCGGGTTCGAACCGCCGACCCTTTGATTAAAAGTCAAATGCTCTACCGACTGAGCTACGAGCCCTTAACTCAACATCGAGGGTATGTATAGAAGATAAATTTTGTGAAGTCAACTAAAAAAATCAAAAAAAATTAAAAAAGTAAATTTGTAGTATATTTATTAATAATTATGTGTTAGCATTCTCTCAAAATTAGATAAGTTTTATTGTTACAGAGGTAAAAATGGCTAGAGATATTAATTCAGAGCAGGAAGGCAGATACGATATCTTACAAAATAACGAAGGTGCGATTTTGATTATGATAAAGCAGCGCCGCGGTGGTCCTGAAAATCCCCGTTTTGTTTATGATGGCGGAGATACTGCTTTGCTGTATCGGAGTCGTGAAAGTGCCGTATTTTTGGGCGGAATTAATGCTGATGCCCGCAATCCTTTAAAATCCGTGGATGAGGTTTTGGTTGCGGAACTTGATGGTGCCGAAGTTGCCCGTGAATATATGGTTCCGGTTCGCATCGTCCGCAGTTTGGATGCCATAAAGTAATTTTATGCACATATACGCTGTTCTTCTAATAAGGGCTTTAAAAGCCCTTATTTTTTGTTATATTGAGCAGCAAAGGTATAAGTGTAGGTATTGATTTTATGATTTTACAGCTTTTTTTAAGCCTGGTTGTAATGGCTTTATTTGCCTTTATCGTTGCTCCCGGGCAGGGGCGGCGGGCATGGTCTGCGATAATGTTCGTGATTTGTGCTGTTTTGATGTATCATCTGTGGAGCGCGTTTCAGCAGCATGACACCAGTCAGTTTGTGTACCCTTGGATACCTTATCCCGCTTTGCAGGCGAACTTTAATCTTTCGGCGAACCTCAAGCTGGAACAAATGCTTTTGCCTTTGCTGGGAACAGCTTTGCTGCTTATTTACCTGAACTGTATTTATAAGCCCGAAGAGCATAAACTCAGGCTTAACGGGTTGGTGCTTCTTTCGGTTGCCGCGGTTATCGTTCTGGCCTCTTCGCGTGATTTCATTCAGTTGATGTCAGGCAGCTGCTGTTTTACCATATTGGGTTTTTACCTAATTGATAATATTGAAGCCAAAAAAAAGTTTATTTTTTATAATTTTATTGCCGAAATGGCACTGTTCACGGCTTTGTCCGTTGTTTACAGCCGGTTGGGAAGCATCGCGCTTCCTGTAGCGTCAAATTATGCGCAGGTGGGCGAACATAAGGATTTGGTGGCTGCGCTTTTGCTCTTGGTTATCTTTATCAAGGCCGGTTTGTTTATGTTTCAGAATCAAATGCTGGATTTGCAAGTCTTGACTTTTAACCGGGTAATCTGCTTGTCTGCATTGTCAACGCCGTTATCCGCGCTGATTTTGTTTAACCGGCTTCGCCCGTTGCTGATGGAGGGCGATTTTACGGTTCTGCTGCTGCAGGTTTTTTGCGGATTGTCCCTTCTCTGGGGATTTTTCGGCAGTTTGATTATCGATAACATTAAGGCCAAGGCGCTTTATCTCAACTTGATGTTTTATAGTTTTGCCCTCGGGGTTGTTTTTCGGAACGCGGATTCACTGTATTATTCGGTAGCGTTTTTACTGCCGGCGGCCATTCTCCTGAATGTTTTGCTGATGATTAATGTGATTTCCGCGTCAAACGAAGTCTATGTCTCTCAAATGGGCGGCTTTTTCCGACATCTGAAGCTTAATTTCTTTTTGGTTCTGCTGGGGGTTTTTGCTTTCATCGCCGTTTTGGGCAGCCAGTATAGTGTTGAGTTAAAATATTATTACGGCGTTTACGGCTCGCTGGTGCTGGTGGCGTTGGCTCATATTTTTCGAGATATCTTTTGGGGAGAAGAAAATGCCGACGAACGTGTCGCCGCCTTGCTTCAGAACGTCGGAGCCTTTTATTGGCTGCCGCTGGGCTGCGGCTGCATTGCCGTGGCATATCTGCTCCGGAATGGTCAAACGATTGTAGAAATCGCAGCTTTCGGCTGCTTTGTCCTCCTTATGCTCCTCGGCATAACGCGTTTTTTCAATCGTTGGGCCGACAATGAAACCGTACAGGATATGGATGTCTGGGAGCTTTTGTATCATTACCTGTTGTTGACGCCGCTGCGCCTGTTGGGCCGAATTCTCTGGATTGCCGTTGATTTTGTGGTCATTGAGCGCACCATAATAGGTTCAATATCTCAGACGACCCGCTTTTTTGTCGGAGGACTGCACCGTATTCAATCAGCCCTCTGGCTGAATTATTTGCTGATGGTAATGCTGGGGTTGGCCATCGTCATTTTAACGATAGGATATTACTGGTATGAATAGTCCTTTTGCTCTTTTGTCTCTGATTGTTGCCATTCCGTTTTTTGGGCTTTTGTTTGTGCTGACGGCCAAAGATGATGAAGAAAACGTCGGGCGCAACGCTTTTAATGTCTGTGTCTTTTCAATTTTGGCCAATATCATTTTGATTTGGCGAATATTTATGATTATTGACGAAGACAGCCCCGTGCTCCAGCTGCAGGAACATTTCCAATGGCTGGCAACGCCGCGCATCGATATTCTTTTGGGAATAGACACCTTTTCCCTGCTTTTGATTTTGGCGGTGCATCTTGCGGTTCTGATTGGCTTGTCAGGAGTACGGCGCGATACCTATAAACAAAAGTCGTTAATGGTCTTTACCCTGTTGTTTTTAAGTATGTCGACCGGCTTTTTTGTTGCTGCCGACATCTTCTCCTTCTATATCTTTTTTGAAGGTATGTTGTTGCCTTTGTTTATGATTACGGGTATGTTCGGTGCGGTAAAAAAGCAGGGGCTGATTTATCGTTTTTTCCTGTATAACTTTTTGGGGGCGATGCTGTTGTTTAGCGCCATTATGCTGATTTACCATTATCATGGCGCGCTCACTCTCGAACAGCTGCGTCATTTGAAAATAGCGCCTCAGGTTGCTTATTATATCTGGGCGGCGGTATTTCTGTCGTTTCTTTCGCGGATACCGATTTGGCCGTTTCATTATTGGATATCGTCGATTAATGCCGGCATCCGTAATCCGCTGGCATTCATTATTACGGTTTTGATGCCGCTGACCGGAATTTACGGTTTCCTCCGTTTTCTTCCGGATTCAATTCCTCAGCCGGTAGAATATTATCTGACCTGGATTAACGTCATCGGCGTGGTCACAATGCTCTTTATCGCTTTGATAGGTTTTATCAATAAGGATTCCCAATATAAGGTTTTTTCATATATCACGGTATATTATATTATGTATCTGCTGGGTGTCTTTATGCACGATAAATTGATTTTGTTGAATATTGGCTTCTCGCTGTTCAGCTTTATCCTTATTGTCGCCACGCTGGAGGTGCTGGCAAACCATATTGCCCGCAAAGAAGAAGCCTACGACGTTTCCTCCACCGGCGCATTATGTAGAGTCCGCAGACTGTCTTTTGCCTATTCCTATCTGACCATAGCGGCTATCGGTATGCCGTTGTCAGCCGTTTTCCTGAATAATTTTTTGATATTGTCCCGGTTGCTGGCATCAAATATAAAGATGGGTATGGTTTTGATTGCTTCGCTGGCTCTGGTCGGCGGAACGCTGTTGCAGGAACTCTACAAGCACAAAACCGAAAATCCGTCCTGCCCGATAAATCAGGATGATGACATTTCCAAACCGATGTTCGCTTTTATGCTGTTTATAATTTTTATTCTGTTAATGTCGTTTATCAAACCTCTGTGGTTTGTGGTTGATGCCTAAAGGAGCCTGACAATGCTGCAAAATTGGTTTATTTTAATGCCGGAAATCAGCCTGCTGTCATACCTTGCGGTGGCCGCCCTGGTTAACCGTTATCGCGCCGGCAAAACCGCAAAAACTTTTTTTACGCTCAGCAAGTATTTCTTGCTGGCCGCATTGCTCGGCACCGTCGTGTTTTACAATCTCAGCGTTTTTCCCTGCTGGATGAAAAATACGCCGTATACGACGTTGTTTAAGGTTGTGATTTATCTGGTAGCTTTTGCCTGGTTTTACTTGTCGTCCAAATGGTTTCTGAACAAAAACCGCTCGTCTTATCGGTTTTATTCTTTGGGAATGACGGCGTTGCTGCTGTTGGGAATTTTAATTTCCGCTCAAAATTTTCTGCTTGTTGCCGGCGTTGTTCCTTTGTTGTGCCTCATAAATTATGCTTTGCTGCGTCTTCATTGGGATGAAGACCGGATTATCGAGATGTCGCGCCTCTATCTCTTTTTCGCTTCGCTGTTTTGCCTGCTTTTGTGGGGGGGAGCCGTTTTGCTGTGGACGGAAGTACAAAGCTTTGCTTTTGCCGATATTTACGATTACTATAACGCCGGCCGGCCGATGACCCTGGTTTCCTATGCGGCGGTAGGTATGATTATGTGCAGCTTGTTTTTTATGCTGGCCGTGGCTCCGTTTCATTCTTGGTTTGTCGGAATTGTCAGTGTGGCGATTTTGCCTGTGTGCGGGTTTATAACTCTGGTGCCGCCGTTTGCCTATTTGGCCTGTCTGATAAATTCTATGGTAAACATTTTCTGGACGGCGGGAGAATTCATCAAACCGGCTTTGTTGATTTTTGCCTCGATTTCGCTGTTTATCGGCGCCCTCTCGGCTAACGGGGAAAAAAATCTGCGTGAACTTTTTGCGTTCAGCAGCATTTATCATATCGGCTTTCTTTTGTTTACGATAGTCAGTTTCAATGACAACAGCGTTTTGAGCGCCTTTGCTTATATGATGGTTTATATTTTGGCAATGGCCGGAGTTTATACCGTATTTCTGGGGTTGAAGAGCCGGGGCGACTATCTGACCGACCTCTCAGACATTGACGGATTGTCGGTTTCCAAACCGTATCTTTCTGCCGCACTGCTCGTTTTTATGGTATCGCTGGCCGGCATTCCGCCAATGCTCGGTTTTTTGGGAAGACTTTCTGTCATCAACAATCTGGTGGTGGAAGAACGCTGGGGAGACGTGGTTGTTTTGCTGGTGTCGATGCTGTTTATGGCAAATGCCTACCTTCAGGTTATTCGAACCGCTTACTTTGAGCCGCTTAAAAAGTCGTTTGACCGTACCGATAAGGCGATTTATATCTGCCTGTTTGTCAATTTGGTGCTGGTAATCATCTCAACGCTCAATCCCGGCTACCTGCTGCATGATGCCGAACTGATATTGAATGGGATTTTCTGAAATGACGGATATTTTAGGATGGGAATGGATTGACTTTGACGAACTGGGTTCCACCAATGACAAGGCGCGCGAGCTCACCGCAGAGCCTCCGGCAAAACGTTTTGTGGTGACGGCCGAAACCCAGAACAAGGGCAGGGGGCGCCGCGGCCGCAATTGGGTAGGCTTGAAGGGAAACTTGTTTTCGACTTATGCTCTCCCGTTGGATATAAGATTGTTGGGGCAGTTTGTCTTCGTCATATCTTTAAGTTTGCAACAGACGATTAAGGAGATGGCGCCGCAGGCTGATGTAAAGTTGAAGTGGCCTAACGATGTTTTGGTAAACGGCGCGAAAATTTCCGGGATTTTACTTGAAAAAGGCGAAGGAGAGTATATAATCGCCGGCATCGGAGTAAATATTATTGCTGCTCCCGGCGCCGCCTCCGGTTTGCTTTATCAGGCAACGAGCCTGAAAGAGGCCGGCATCGAAACCGATCGTGTTTCTTTTTTGAAAGCTTATCTTAAACGGTTAAACGGTTTTCTTGAACTATGGGAGCATCAGGGCTTTGTTGCCGTCAGGGACTTATGGCTGCAAAACGCCCGGGGGCTCGGAACCGAAATTACGGTGACGACGGAAAAAGAAGTAAAACGCGGCATTTTCAGGGGTGTTGACGACGACGGCTTGCTGCTGTTGGAGGAAGCCGGCCATCTGACGAAAATTTATGCCGGAGACGTATTTTATAAAGAGGAAAAGTAAAAATTTATGAGTGAAAACACCGAAACCCAGTTGGAATTGTTTGCCTTGCCGGAAATCAGCCGGCCCCGGGAAGCGGCGCCGATGCAAAAAGAATTTAAACCCGTTCCCGGTTTTGACCGGCCCGGTATCCATTTTGTCGCTCTCGGCGGTGCGGAAAAAGTCGGTATGAATATGTATGCCTATATTGTAGACAACCGCATTATTGTGGTCGACGCCGGTTACGATTTTCTGAATGACGATTTTCCCGGTATGGAATTGGGGCTTGCCGACGCTTCGTTTCTTGAAAATTATCGGGAAAACATAGAGGCTCTGTTCATTACCCATTCGCATGAAGATCATTTTGGTGCCATTGCCCATATCTGGCCCCGGCTGCAGTGCCCCGTTTATGCTACGGACTTTACGCTCGGCCATATCAAACCCCGGCTGAGGGAATATAATCTTGAGGGCGTTGTGCCGTTAAATTCGGTAAATGACAGCCCGGTGGTAAAATTGGACAGTTTTGACGTTGAATATGTGCCTGTTGTCCATTCATTGCCCGAAAACGCCGCATTGTTTATCAAAACCCGCTACGGCAATATTTTTCACGCAACCGATTGGCGCTTTGACAATTGCGGCATCGGGTTTATGAAGACGGACTATCCCCGCCTGGATGAAATCGGCAATCAGGGCGTTGAACTTTATGTCGGCGATTCAATTCATATGGCGCATGACCACGCGGAACCTTCGGAAAGTGAAATCCGCGAAAGCCTGATGCAATTGGTGCCCAAGTTCAAAAACACCTTGGTGGCAACTTGTTTCGCTTCCAACATTGCCCGGATGGAAAGTTTGATTTTGGCGGCACACGCTGCCGGCCGTACCCCGGTAATTGCAGGAATGAGCCTGATAGAAAATATGCGCATTGCCAAGGAATGCGGTTTTCTGCCGGATTTGCCGCCGGTAGTCGAGGCCAAACAGGCTAAAGACATTCCGCTGGACAAGATGTTGTATATCTGTGCCGGTTCGCAGGGAAATTACCGCAGCGGCCTTACGCGTATCGTCAATGGCGAAAACAAGGATATCCGTTTAGGACAGGGGGATGCCATCATCTTTTCCTCACAGATTATTCCCGGCAATGAACAGAAAATAGAACGAATGCAGGAAAAGCTGCGGGATGCCGGCGTTGACGTTATTTCTTCTGAAGAATATCTGGTTCACACTTCCGGACACGGCTGCAAGGAAGACATCAAACGTATGCTGGAACTGGTGCGTCCTCGCGTTATGATTCCGGTTCATGGCGACAAGCGCGACATTCGCAAGCAAAAACGCTACGCTTTGGAACTGGGCGGAAGCGTTCGTCAGGTTGTTGTCGCCCGGGACGGTGATGTTGTCAATATCCTGAACGGCGCTGCCGAAATTATCGGCGAAGTTCCGACGGATGAACTCGGCGTTGACCGCAAACAGGTTATCAGCCTGAACTCTCAGGTCGTCAAAAACCGTAAACGCATAGCTTTTAACTGCAGTTTGTATATCAGTGTCGTCCTTGGCGAAAATTGGGAGGTTGAAGATTTGCAGATTTCTTCAATCGACATTCTGGATGAAAAGGATTTTGCCGCGCTCGCTTCGGAAATCAAGGCGGAAATGCTAAAGTCTATTCCTTCGGAAGTTGTAAAGCTCAATTATCGGGCACCGCAGATTAAAGAGTACATTCAGGCCAAAATCCGTAAAATGGTATACAAGGCGACAGACATCAAACCCGTGACTTTTATGCATTTTTACAAAAAAGGTCTGATTGATGCTTCCGTGTGCGGAGAAACGGATATCTGACAAACTGCCCGGCAATGCGTACACAAGACTGAACCTCAAGACTTTGTCATTGGGTGATTAGGTTTCGTGATAATGTCAGATGGCGCGCTATTTAAAGTTTTCGATTTTTAAGTTGCGCAAAGCCGCAACGGAAACGTTTGAAGTCCTTTTTTCAAAAGCTTCTTGGGTTTCGGTTGTTTTTTCGCCTTTCTCGTTAACGGTTTCTCTCGGCTTGTTTTTGTCTTCCATAATTTTCTTCAAGCGGGAAAGGCGTTCTTCTTTCGTACTGCTTTTCTCAGCATCTATCGACCCATGTTCAATATTATGCTGAAGGGCTTTTTCCATTGCGGATTGAAAAGAGATTTCCGCTTCGATGATTTTTTGCTGTTCTCCCGAATTTTGAGCCTGCAACAGCGCTTTTCTGGCAGCGGAGACTTCAGCGGCCATTTCGCGTTTTTCTCTCAGCAGTTTTATTTTCGGATTCACGTCTTCAAGCAGTTTTAAGTCCGGAGCGTCTCGCAGCGGAACTCCTTCTACTGCCGCCGCCAGCACCATATTGGTGGCGAATTTGCGGTCTTCTGCATTGTTTAAGTCCAGCGGACCGATGCTCAGAGCTTTGTAGCCGGCTGCTCTGGCGCTTTTGGCAACCAAAACGAAATGTTTAAATTCTTCGCTGTCGACATCGACGCTGTTAGCGCCTGAAATGGTTACTTTGCCGTTTACGATATTGTTGTCCGCATTCTGTTGACTGTCATACAAATTGTATTGTTTGGGCTCGGTTTCGTCAGCTTTGCAGATAATGTTATGTTTTTCGCAGCAGTTGCCCAGTTCAATAGCCAGTTTCTCGGCACGGGTAAGCTCGCGTTGGCTGATTGTAACCGGCTCGTTTTCTGTCGTTGTTTGATTGTCTTCCCGCATCGGCTGCGTGTCAATATGCTCATCGGAACCGGAACTTGTGTCGGCTGCCTCTTGCTGTTGGCGGTTCCCATCGTGTTGTTCGGCAAAACGGGCAGCTTCTTCTTCCGTCATATTTTCAAAAACTATGTTTTCTGCTGGCGTTTCCGTTTCTGCCGCAGTCTGATTGTTTTCTTCCCGTTTGGCGGAAGTTTGAGACTGCTGCATCAAGTTCAAAGCCGTTCGTCCGGCGGCAATTGCATTATGCTGGTCTGCCGTCAGCGAGTTTTTCGGTAGTCTTTCCAACATTTCGCAAATGTTGTTTATGCTGTTCAGTTCTTCCGGCGTTTTTGCATTGTTGACTTTGGCCAGACGTCCGAGACATTCGGCTAAAAGCTGATTGCGCTGAGTGTCATAGAGATTGTGATTCATCTCCGGCGGTTCAATTCCCGGAGCAGAAGACCATGCCCGGCCGAGGCCGAAATTGTTTCCCAGTTTCAGCAGGTCACTGTTGTCAATTTGATTAAGCCGAAAACCCGGGTGCTTCAACATTGCCGAAGCATGAGCACGTTTCAGTCCGTTAACGGCAAGCTCTTTTTCTTCGCGTTTCCAGTCGTCCCTCTGCATCAGGGCGTCAAGCTTATTGTCTAAACTTTCGGTAACATAAGATGTTATTATTCGATTGACGGTAATAACCTCTTCTGCCTGAGCAGGATGCGTTGTCTCGTTTGCCTTTGGCGTTTCTTGCTTTTCGGGTCTGTTCAACACTTCTTGCTTGAAAGCGCGGCGCTCATGTTTCTTTTCTGTTTTGGTTTGCAAATCTTGCGCTTCTTCTTTCTTGGTACGTTCTTCCGCCCATGCTTTTGCCTGAGGAAGCAAGTCTTTCAAAATTGAAAAATCATATTTGATTTTGTTGGCTTTTGCATATTCCTGCACCAGCCTGATGTCCTCCAAACCGATTTCATCCTGAGGATTTTTCGCTTCTTCTTTTTTGGTGCTTTCTAAGGTCGTGTCTTTCTGTTTCTTTTGGGTTTCAGCTTCTAAAGCGGCAATGTCGCGTTCCAGACTTGTTACAATTCCCGTCAGCTGTTGGATGTCTTTTTTGTTTCCGCCGCTGTTTTCATGTATCTGCCCTGCAATTTTGACAATTGTTTTCAGGGCTTTGATTTCTTCAACTCCGTAGCCGGAGGCCTTTTTGTTTTGCAAATAAGCGGCAACCTTTTGAATACCGTCATTCACCAGGCGCAGGGTTTCCCTGTTGGCATCCGTGCCGGTAAAATGAGGAACGCTCACATTTTTATTGATGTCTTCAATAAACGTGAGAAGGTCAGAGGGCTGGCATTCATTCAGGTCAACTTTGCCAATGTGTTTGAGGGTGTATTCTTTAACCGCCTTTTCATAGGCGCGAATACCTGCGGTAATGCTGAATGCTTCGCTGTCACCCCGCTCAAGCGCGGCCTGCTCGGCTTGGTTTCTCTCTTGTTCCGCTTTTTGTATCTTTTCTTCGTAACTGTAATTTTTCATTGCCAAACTCTGTCCGGATGTTCTCTCTAGCTAAAGTATAGCTTAAATGTCTCTTTTCTGCAATACAAATTTGGACAAAATTAAGGTTTTTGTTTGAGGTTTTTGATTCGCACCAGCAAATCATCGATTTTTAACCTGAGTTTGGCGTCTTTGGCGTTAATTTTTGCTTGTTCGGCCTGTCGTTCGGCAATATCCTGTGCACCGATGCGCAAAGAGTGCTCTGCCGCCGCATAATTTGCCGCAGCCTCGTTGCCGGCCATTCCGTATGCCCGCGACAGCAACAGCCAGCTGAATCCCAGCGGGCGGGAGATGTTGGCTTTGTTTAACAGATTGATTGCTTCCTGAATTTCATTTTTATCGGGCGAGTCTTCCAGAATGGCCTGCGCCGTACTGATTTGGAGCAGCGCGGAAGTCGGCATCAGCGACAGAGCCTTGCGGTAGGCGGCGACAGCCGGTTTGATTTTGCCGGTTTCCAAATAAATTTGCCCTTTTAGTTCATAAAAATAGGGATTGTCCGGTTCGCTCTGGCTCAGTTTTTCCAAACCGCTCAAAGCCTGATTGAACTTTAGAGCTTTAAAATCGGCAATTGCCCGCGCATATTGTCCTGAAATGCTTTTGTCCGTTGCCGGATATTTTTTATAAGTGTCAGCCGGCGTGTTCAAATAAGCGTAGAGTTTGGCCTTTACCCGCTCAAATTCATTTTGCAGGGGATCCGCGGCCGTCAGTGGAAACCTTTTTGCCGCTTCTTCAAAAAAGCTTATTCTCTCCCTGGTTATCGGGTGGGTTCGAAAATAGGGGATTTCTTCAATGCCGCTCATTGTGTTGCGGGTAGAAATCCTTTTCATAAAAGTTAGCATTCCTGCCGGGCTTTGCCCTGTTTTGTTGAGCAGTTTCATTGCCGCTTCGTCGGCGGAGCGTTCCTCTTGTGTACGATAACGGCTGTAATGGGTGAGGGCGGAGCTCTGGGTTCCGAGCATAATGGCCATGGCTGCGTCTCCGCGGCCGCTGAGCGCGGCAGCGGTTCCTGCCAAAATTGCCGATGCCAGAGTAACTCCCTGAAGTTCCTGATTCTTAAGTTTTTGGCGCAAAATGTGGCCGCCTTCGATATGTCCGGTCTCGTGGGCGATAACGCCGGCCAGTTCGTTGGGGCTGTCTGCGGCAATAATTGTTCCTGTGTGTACAAACAACGCGTTGCCGTCAGCAACAAAGGCATTCAGTGTCGGATCGTCAACAATATAAATGTCATTGCGGTTAAAGCGTACTTTTGCTGCCGTAAACAACGGTCGGGCGATTTTTCCCAGCAGCTGCTCGGTTTCCTCGTCGGAGATTAAACTGATGCCTTGTGCGGCAGTCGGTTTTGCAGCCATAAACGCCAAAAAGGCTAATGACAGCATTATGCTGCCGATTAGCCTTCTCCAAGTTGTATGGCGGTTAGCGTCTAACCTTTGATAAGTTTTTTCCACCAAGTTGATTTTTCCTTCACCGGTTCCCCGTCATTTTGAGGCTCTGATTTAGAATTAATATCTTCATGGCTGTTATACAAGATAACGGCTTCCTGTTTCTCGTGCGGCGGGTTCTTTTCTCCGCTGTCGCCGTTATTGTTGTTCCGGCGGTCAAAACGGTTGCGCCCGCGTCTGCGGTTGTCTCTGCGTCTGCGGCCGCGGTAATTGCCTTCGCGGTTATTCTCTTCGCCTGAGGCTTCCTCGTTTTCCTCGTTCCGGGTTTCGTTGTCGTTGGCATTTTCTTCAACGGCGGTTTCCTGTTGGATTTCCGACTCGTTTTTTTCTTCTTCCGCCGGCTTGACATTCTTTGTCCGCTCAATCCGGTAGTCGGAAATGCATTTGATGCTGTCATCGGCGCTGATGATAACCGTCATTTTGTATTTTTGTTCCAATCCGAGCAGCATTTGACGCTTTTGGTTCAGCAGATAAATCGCCGTTTCTGACGGAACATAAACATTCAGGCGGGAAGAGCGGTTTTTGATTCCTTCTTCTTCAATGCCGCGCAAAACGTAAACGGCACCGGATTCAATGGTTCTGACCATGCCCTTGCCCTGACAGTGCGGACAAACCTGATAATTGCTTTCAAAGAAAGAAGAGTGCATTCTCTGGCGCGACAGTTCAAGCAGGCCGAACATACTCATTTTTCCGACTTGAATCCTGGAGCGGTCTTTTTTCAGAGCTTCTTTCATCCGTTTTTCAACCGCATGGTTGTTGGCCGGCTCGTCCATATCGATAAAGTCGATAACCACCAACCCGGCCAGGTTTCTCATTCTCAGCTGGCGGGCGATTTCGTCGCAGGCTTCCAGGTTGGTCTTCAAAGCGGTTTCTTCCAGGTCTTTTTCTTTGGTTGCCCGGCCGGAGTTGACGTCGATGGAAACCAAGGCTTCCGTAGGGTTGATTACCAGATAGCCGCCGGATTCCAGTTGAGCGTTTGCCTCATGCAGTTTATCCAGCTGCCCTTCGACCTGAAAACGCTGAAACAGCGGCATGTCATTGTTACGGTAATGTTTGATTTTTTTCAGATTATGCGGCGACAGAATTCTGAAAAAGTCTTTTGCCAGTTTGTAACCGTCGTCGCCGGCAACGATGATTTCCGAAATTTCTTTGGTGTAAATATCGCGCAGGGCCCGCTTAATCAGGTTGCCCTCTTCGTGAATAAGCGCCGGAGCCTTGGTCTTCAGCGAATCAAGCCGGATTTGGTTCCAGGTACGGATGAGGTAATTGTAGTCGCGTACGATGTCGGCTTTGGTTTTTTCCTCGCCGGCCGTACGGACGATTATCGACATATCCGCGGTCAAAGGCAGTTCCTTGACGATTCCTTTTAAACGGTTGCGGTCTGCGGCATTGGTAATTTTGCGAGAAACTCCGCCGCTTTTAATGCGGTTGGGCATCAAAACGCAGTAACGTCCTGCCAGAGACAGATAGGTTGTTAATGCGGCGCCTTTGTTTCCTCGTTCTTCTTTGACGACTTGTACCAGCAAAATCTGACCTTCTTTGATGACGTCCTGAATCTTGCTGCGATGGAACAGTTTGCGTGCACGGATTAACTTGCGCTGCAACTCAAAATCCATTTCCAGTTCGTCGTCATCGTCGTCGTCAACGTCATCATCTTCCATAGCGTTAAAAGATGCCGGTTTTTCGTCGACTTCTTCGCTGATGGATTCTTCGGTGGTTCCGATGCTTTCGCTCATAACTTTCAACGGTTCGCCCGAAACCGCTTCGGCAGCTTCTTTGACGTCGGAGGCATCGGTCTTTTCGGCATTCTCTTCCTGAGCATGCTCCTTACGATATTTCTTTTTGAGCAGTCTCTTTTTGGTGGGATGCCGTTTGTTTGTTGTTTCGGATGTTTCCTCAGCTGTTTCTGCCGTTGTTTCCGTTTCGGCTTTGTCGTCGGTCTGAGACGGAGCTTCCTCTGCCTTTGCTTCGGCGTTTTTGGCTGCTGTCGATTTTCTGCGGCCGCGTCTGGATTCTTTTTTGTTTTCCTTGTTTTCTTGTTCAACGCTTTCGCCTGCGGAAACCGTTTCGTTTTCCTGAGGGGCTGCCGTTTCTGCCGCTTCTTCCGCTGCTTTGGCTTCGGCCTCAAGGCGCAGCTTTTCCTCGCGGGCCTTCAAAGCCTGTTCCCGGGCGGCTGCTTTCTCCTGGCGGATTCTTTCACGTTCGGCTTCACGTTCTTTCAAAGCCTGTTTTTTGTTTTCGATAATCTCGTCGACTTCCTTGTCAACTGCGTCCAACTCTTCCTTTGAAAGATTGTAATAGTCGGGGTGGATTTCTCCGAAGGCCATAAAGCCGTGCTTGTTTCCGCCGTAGTCGATGAAACAGGCCTGCAGGGAGGGTTCAACCCGCATAACTTTGCCTAAATATATGTTTCCCTTGATTTGGCGGCGATGGCAGGTTTCAAATTCCACGTCTTCCAGTTTGTTACCGTTAATCACCACAACCCGGGTTTCTTCGGGCTGGGTGTCGTCAATCAGCATTCTTTTTATCATTAATTATATCTCCGCGCCGTACCGGCTTTTTTGCAAGCCTGCACAACCAAAAAAAATTATACCGCGCCGGAGGGATGTTTAAAGATGTGGCATTAAGTTAAAAGCGATTCGCTGTCTAAAATAATGTAAATTGCCGCGGCTCAAGCCGCCGCTGAACTTTTTTAACCTCTTTAATTCCGCAAAGCCTCTATTTTTTTGCTTACGTATCGTTCTAAATAAGGCTCCACGCATAAAACCCGTCCGGCAAAATCTTGTTGCCTAAGTCATTGTATAATGCACATTTTTCGTTATGATAAAACGGCGGTATCAAATTTTGGCCTTGCAATTTTCTTTTTCATTCCTTAAAAAGGCCTCATCCGATACAAAAACTTATACAATTCAAAACCAGAATATACATTTTGTTTTAAAACACAACAACAAAATATCACTTGCTGGGATTTTTGCTCATTTTAAGGGATTGGTAATAAGTCTTTTGTATAATCGCAACTATAGTCTAATGGATAAAAAGGTGAAATGTTGTCGTTTATGCCGCAGATTTTATATGTCTTAAAGTCAAAGCTGCTGCCGGTTTTCGTCGGTATGGCGCTTTGTCTTTCTGCGTTTTCTCCGGCAGCCGCGGCGGAGATTTCCTCTCTGCGCATCGGGCAGGGCATCGGCAACATCCGCGTCGTTTTTGATGCGGATTCCAAATTCGATTACAAAGTCTTTTTGCTTACCGAGCCGCGCCGCTTGGTGATAGACACCCAGAATGTCAGCGTTAATCCCAAGATAGAAAAGGTCGTTGAACCGAACAGCTTTATCACCCAGGCCCGCTTGGGTACTGCCGGTGTTGACGGTGTGCGCATCGTGCTGGATTTGCAAAAGCCAGCCGTGGTGAAAAAAGTTTTTATGCTGCCGCCGCAAAGCAATTTCAGCTGGCGTTTTGTCGTCGATTTGGAAGTGGCTTCCGAGCGGGAGTTCCGCTCCAAGGTTGGCAATGATCACGCGCTGAGCAATGACAGCTACAGCAGTGCCAAGACGGTTATTGCCGGCAAAACCTCATCATCGTCCAAAGCTTCGGCCTCAACCAAAAAGAACAAGTCGAAAAAAATCATCGTCCTCGATGCCGGGCATGGCGGCGTTGATCCCGGAGCAATCGGTGTCTCCGGCGTATATGAAAAAAACATAACTTTGGCAATGGCCCGTGAACTCAAGGAACATTTGGAAGACAAATACGGTTATAAGGTTTATATGACCCGTAACCGCGACATTTTTATTCCTCTGCGCGATCGCGTCAAAATCGCCCGGCGTTATGAAGCGGACCTTTTCCTCTCCATCCATGCCGACAGTGCCGCCAACAAACGGGCCAGCGGTTTGTCCGTATACACCCTGTCTGAAAAGGCGTCGGATAAAGAGGCGGCGGCGTTGGCCGAAAAGGAAAACAAGGCGGATATTGTCGCCGGATTGAATTTTGCCGAACATTCCAAAGAGGTCTCCGATATCCTGCTCAACCTGGCTCAGCGCGAAACGTTGAATCGTTCGTCCGAGTTTGCTACCTTTATGGTAAAGGAAATGCGCAAATCGACCCATACTTTGGACAATACTCACCGCTTTGCCGGATTTGCCGTTTTGAAGGCGCCGGACATTCCTTCCGTTTTGATGGAGTTGGGGTATCTCTCCAACCGTACCGAGGAAAAACAGCTGCAACAGAAATCATATCGTAAGAAACTTGCTGAATCTGCCGGACGCGCAATTGACAAGTATTTTGAAAATATGAAACATGCCTCGGTATTTTAGGGTTTGACTCTCCGTAATTTTTTCTATAAAAGTTTTCTTGTGGAAAATTGCGCAATTATCGGCTGAAGTGAGAAAATTGCTTTGGCTTTTAAAATTTTTTGTACTAAATTGCATACAAACTTTTTTAATTTTTTTATAACGGGTTAATGATGTTCAAAACGCTTTCTTCTCTGCTCAGCACGTTTTTCTTTTTTGCGGTCATTGGTCTGGTGCTCATTCTGACGTCTTTCTGGAAGATTTCTCAGGAGCTTCCGGACTTTCGGCAGCTTGCCAAATATGAACCGGCGGTGACGACCCGTCTTTATGCCGGTGACGGACAGCTGATGATGGAATACGCCACCGAGAAACGCCTGTTTGTGCCGGAAGAAAAGATTCCGACTATTGTGAAAGAAGCTTTCATCGCCGCCGAAGACAAGAATTTTTACCATCATTCGGGAATTGACTTTTTCGGCATTGCCCGTGCCGTTATCGGTAATCTAAAAAACATCGGTACCGGCCGCCGTCCTGCCGGTGCGTCGACCATTACCCAGCAGGTGGCAAAAAACTTTTTGCTTTCTTCCGAGTTGTCGTATGTCCGCAAGCTCAAAGAAGCCATTTTGGCCACGCGTATCGAACAGGCCTTTACCAAACAGCATATCCTGGAACTGTATTTGAACGAAATTTATCTCGGCAACCGTTCATATGGCGTTGCCGCCGCAGCACTGAATTATTTTGGCAAGTCGCTTGATGAACTGTCGCTGGAAGAAGTCGCATATCTGGCCGCATTGCCCAAAGGACCCAACAATTATAATCCTTCCCGCCATTATGATGCGGCAATTGCCCGTCGCAATTGGGTGCTTGACCGTATGGCCGAAGAGGGATACGTTACCGTTGATGACGCCGAAGCCGCCAAGCTTAAACCGTTGGTGACCATTCAGCGGCGCGGGGAGTTTGTCGATGATGCCGAATATTTCAGCGAAGAAGTCCGCCGCCAGGTCAAAAACAAATTTGGCGAAGATGCCTTGTATGAAGGCGGGCTGCTGATTCGTACCACGCTTAACCCAAAATTGCAAAAGATTGCGTCCAAAGCCTTTCGCGAAGAGATAAAAAACTATGACCGCCGCCACGGCTGGCGCGGACCGCTTGCCAACATTCCGTTGGATGCCGACTATAAAAAAAGTCTGGCCGAGGTAGAGCTGCCCGCCGGTAAAGATGACAGCTGGAGCAAAGCCGTCGTCCTTTCCGTTTCGGTAGACAAGGCGGAAATTGAAACTGCCGACGGCGACCGCGGCGTCATCCCGCTGTATGTTCTCAGCTGGGCGCGTAAAAACCTGAAAAATCAAGGTATCGGCAATGCGCCGCAGCAGGTTTCGGATGTCCTGGCCAAAGGGGATGTCGTTTTGGTGGAAAAAATTTCTCCGGCAACGGTTGCTTCCAAAAATCTGCCCGAAAATTCTTATAATCTCCGTCAGGTTCCCAATGTTGAGGGCGGTTTGATAGCGCTTGACCCTCACACCGGAAAAGTGCTTGCCATGGTTGGCGGCTATTCTTTCCGCAAATCGCAGTTTAACCGGGCTACGCAGGCATTCCGCCAAACCGGTTCCGCGTTTAAGCCGGTTGTATATCTGGCAGCGCTTGATAACGGCTATTCGCCGACCGATTTGATTTTGGATGCGCCTTTCGTTTTAGACCAGGGGCCCGGAAAACCGAAATGGAAGCCGGTAAACTATTCCAAACGCTTTTACGGCTTGATGACGTTGCGCCAGGGTATTGAGAAGTCGCGTAACCTGATGACGGTTCGTCTGGCTCAGGATGTCGGAATGAAAAAGGTTGCCGAGTATGCCAAAAAAATGGGCGTAAACGATAACTTGCCGCCGCTGCTTTCAATGGCGCTCGGAGCCGGCGAAACCCGCCTGATTAATATGGCTTCTGCATATGGCATTATGGTTAACGGCGGTAAAAAGGCTTCACCGTATTTTATTGAGCGTATTCAGGACCGCAACGGCAAAACGATTTATAAACATGACGAACGCGAGTGCGAAGAGTGTGTTCAGGACAGTTGGAAAAACCAGCCGATACCTGAGCTTAATGATAATCGCGAACAAATTGTCGATCCCTTGAGCGCATACCAGATGGTCAGCATTCTCGAGGGCGTTGCCCAGCGGGGAACGGCGGCTCGTTTGCGCCAGTTGGGCAAACATTTGGCCGGCAAAACCGGTACCACCAATAAAAATCAGGATGCCTGGTTTGTCGGATTTTCACCGGATTTGGTGGTTGCCGTTTACGTCGGGTTTGACGAACCTCGGACCTTGGGCCGATATGAAACCGGAGCCGGTTCGGCGTTGCCGATATTTAACAACTTTATGCGGGAGGCTTTGGCCAATCAGCCCGACATTCCGTTCCGTATTCCTGCCGGCATCAAGCTGGTGCGAGTCAATTATGAAAACGGCAAGCCGGCCCAGCCGACGGATAAGTCCGTAATTCTCGAGGCTCTGAAACCGGAATTTAACTTTAATTCGTCTGAACAGCGCATCATCGGTACCCCGGCGGCCAATGAAAATGCCGGCGCTTCCGAAGCGGATATCTTCGTAAATGATTATGATGACAATGTTCAGTTGGGAACCCAGTATTAATTCAAGGATAAAATTATATGCGTGCCGAAATTTATGAGTTGGTTGAAACAATCAAGCAGTCGCTGGAGCTGCTGAGGAGGTCTCTTTGACTATGACAATGCTGTTCTTCGCCTTGATGAGCTGAATACGCTGACGGCTGACGCTTCTTTGTGGAACAATCCGACACAGGCGCAAAAGCTGATGAGCGAAAAAAACAATCTGGAATTTAATCTGGATAATTTCAAACGGATGCAGTCGGCACTAAATGATTTGGCCGATTTAGCAGAACTGGCCGAGGCCGAAAATGACGAAGCGGTCATCGGCGATGTTCTGGAACAGTTGTCGTCGCTTCAGGCAGAGGTTAAGCATGGTGAACTGGAAGCTTTGCTTTCCGGCGAAGTAGATGCCAATGATGCCTATCTGGAAGTCCACTCCGGCAGCGGCGGAACCGAGGCTCAGGACTGGGCGGAGATGCTGCTGAGAATGTATACTCGCTGGGCCGAAGCGCATAAATATAAGGTCGAATATGTTGAAGAAACCGAAGGAGACGTCGCCGGGTTGAAATCCGCAACCGTAAAAGTCTGCGGACATAATGCTTACGGATGGCTGAAACTTGAGAGCGGCGTACACCGTCTGGTGCGCATTTCGCCGTTTGACAGCAATGCCCGTCGTCATACCAGTTTTGCCTCGGTGGGCGTTTATCCGGTAATCGATGATGAAATCACCGTCGAGATTAATGAGTCGGACTGCCGGGTAGATACCTATCGTGCGTCCGGAGCCGGAGGACAGCATATTAACAAGACCGATTCCGCCGTTCGTATCACCCATATTCCCACCGGCATCGTTGTGCAGTGCCAAAATCAGCGCTCTCAGTTCCAAAACCGCGAAGCTGCTTGGAAAATGCTGAAAGCGCGGTTATATGAATTAGAGCTTAAAAAGCGGGAGGACGCCGCCGAAGCGGAACGGGAAGCTCAGAGCGACATCGGTTGGGGACATCAGATTCGTTCTTATGTTTTGCAGCCCTATAAGATGGTTAAGGATTTGCGCACCCAGGTTGAAACCTCCGATTGCAAAGCAGTCCTTGACGGAGATATCGATTTGTTTTTGGCCGCGTCATTGGCTGACAAGGTAGGTAATAATGTCTAAGGTTAGAAATTGTCTCAAACGCAGCGCGATTGCCATGGCAGTCATTTATGTTGCTTTTTGCGCGGCGGTTTATTTTCGTCCGCAGCTGTTTTTCTATAATCCCGTACACCGGAATTCAAACTTGGAGGTTGCCCGCAAAAACGGTTATCCGGCGGAGCAGGTCGAATATGCCGCGGCAGACGGAACCAAGCTTCTGGCCTGGTATACCAAGCCGCATACCGGTCGTCCGGTTATTGTGTTTATGCACGGAAATTCTTATAATATCGAAAAGTTTTATCACAAGATGATTCCCCTGATGGAAGCCGGCTATGGCACTTTTATGCCGGAATACCGCGGATTTGGAAATGTTCCGGGTGTTATCACTCAGCAAAATCTCGGTACGGACGCGCTGGCTGCTGTCAAATATCTGCACAGTCTCGGTTATCAAAACCGCGACATTGTCATTTACGGAATGTCTCTGGGGTCTTATATGGCAACGAATACCGTTTACGCCTTGGGGCGGGAAGAGCCGTTTGCCGCGCTGATTCTGGAAGTTCCTTTCGACAGCCTTTACAATGTGGTCAAGATGATTGTTCCGGTGCCGCTGCCGTTTGATTTGATTGTACGGGACCGCTATGACAATTTGGACAAGATTGCCGACGTGCGCACGCCTTTACTGATTATGGGCGGCAGCGAGGATACGCTGGTACCGGTTGTTCTGGCTCAGAATCTTTATAAACATGCGGCCGAACCCAAAAAAATGATTATATATGAAGGCGCCGGCCACAACGATTTATATAATTACCGCAATTACAAGGATATTTTGAATTGGCTTAAGGATAATGAAAAAGCTCGACGTTAAGGCTTATAAGCTGCATAAGCTGGCCGACTATATCGGCGTAATTTTCCTGGTAATGTTGCTGCTTTTTATCTGGCAGCTTTACCGGGGGCCGATTGCCATGCCTTTTCTTAAGCCTTATATCATCAAAGCGCTGAATCACGATGACACCGAATATCAGGTGACGCTGGATTCGGTTAACCTGGAGTTGGTTCGTTCAATCAAGCCTTTGCGGATTATTGCGACAAACGTTGTCTACCGCAAAACGGATGATGAAATTATTATCAATGCCCCCAAGACGTCTGTCTCTTTCAGCATCAAAGCGCTGCTTAGGGGCGTCATTGCCCCCAGCTCGATTGAGGTTATCAAGCCGACGGTATACATTTTCAACAACTACGGCGTCGAGAAAGACAAACAGGATCAGATTAATCAGAAAAAGCTGGAATATTATTTTGAGGGAATGCAGGATTTTCTGGAACGCTTTAATTCTGAAGACAAATCATACCCGGAAAGCTACATCAATGATATTGACATCAAAGGGGCGGAAGTGGAGCTTCACGAAGTCGACTTGGGGCGGAAATGGGTTCTCTCTGACGTTAACTATCGTTTTGACCGCAATCTTACCAGCCTCGAGACGGAAGTTAGCGCTCTGCTTAAATTTAATGACGTTCCCTCTTCAATAGGGGTGGAGGCCGTATATCGGCCGCTTTCCAACAAGGTGGCGCTGCAATTTTATTTTTCGGATTTGGTTCCCTCTGAGCTGATGAATATTCTGGATGCCCAAAACCGGCGCACCGCATCGTTGAAAGTGGATATGCCGCTGAACGGAAAGCTGAATGTTTTGATTAATGTTGATGAGGTGATTAAAAACAAGGCAAATTTGATAAAAGGGCTTGATGCGGCTATAGAAAAAATCCGCTTTGAGCTTGAAGGCGGAAAAGGGCACATTGATTTTGACGGAACCGGCCGACAGAATTACAATCTTTCGTCCCTGTTGCTCAGCGGTGAAATTTCAGGCGGCCTGGATAAGATTAACGTTAAAGACGCAACTTTGGACATTGACGGTCAGAAAGCGGTTCTGGATGTGGAAGCCAGCGGTTTTAACCATTATTTCCTGAAGTCTTCTCCCGATGATTTGAAAGTTGCGCTCAAAGTCGGCGTAGCTTCTGTCAAAATCGACGACCTCTATCACTACTGGCCCGAATACATCGCGACCAAAGCTTGGAAATGGTGCCGGGAAAGCCTGCTCGGCGGTCGGATTGCCGATGCTGATTTTACTTTTAATTTTGCTTATGATAAAAAATCCAAAAAATTTGCCTTTAAAGATTTGAGCGGCAGCGCAAAGGTAGAAGACGGCACCTTGGATTATCTCACCGGAATGCCGAAAATCACGGGAATTTACGGAAAAGCCGATTTTTATAACGACAGCATCAAACTGACTTTGGACAAGGGCGTTTCCGACGATGTGATTTTAACCAACGGTTTTGTTGATTTATATGAGCTTGACAAGGAAGACAACTTTGCAAAGGTCAGCCTGCTGGCCGTAGGTTCGGTCAGTGATGTCCTCAAGCTGATAGACCACCAGCCGCTCGGCTATGCTTCTGATATGGGAATTGAGCCGGACAGCATTAAGGGGAGCGCGACCACTTCTTTGGATTTGGCTTTTGAACTCAAGGAAAACCTTGAGCCGGATGAAGTAACCGTCAATGTTAAATCGGAACTTCAGGATGTTGTCCTGCCCGGAATTATTGCAGACAAGTCTGTCGAAGCGAAAAAGCTTAATTTGGAAGTTACCAATCAGGGGCTGCTTATTACCGGTGTAACCAACTTTGAGGGAATTCCGGTTAATCTGCTCTGGAATGAAAATTTTGCCAATAAGAATTACAAAAGCCGTTATCAGTTGAGTTTTAATTTTGATGCCAACCTCAAGTCCAAACTGGGAATTGATTTTGCGGCTCTGAGCGCGCCCTATATTCAGGGCTCCATTCCTACCGAGGCGATTATTACGGCTTACGACGGCGGACGGACCACAATTGACGTCCGCGGCAATCTCCGCAGTTCCAACATTGACTACGCTTTCCTCGGATTTAAGAAAGTTTCGGGAACCCCCGCTTCGGCAACGGCGCTCATCGAGGTTGATAAAGACCGCCAGATAAAAATTCCTAATTTCAGCCTCTCCAAACCGGATTTCAAACTCAGCGGAAAAGTTGATTTCTATCCCGGAAATGAAGTAAAGCTGGTCGATATTGCCAACATTAAAGGGCCTAAAACCTTTGCCCGGGCAAAAATAGAGTTCATCACCAAGCCGGAAGAAAAAGTTAAAGTTACCGTTTCCGGCGACAGCTACAACCTGTCGGATTTCTTTGCTAAAGATGAACAGGAGGTACAAGCCTCCAAAGAACGCCGTAAAAAACTCAAACGTTCGGCGCCGGTCGAAGACGATAATGACACTCTGGAAGACGTAACGACGACGGATATCAATATCGCCGTAAACAGCCTGTGGACCAACAATGATGTCGCCATTCGCAATTTTGCCGGTTCGGCCAAATTGGTTCACGGTATCGGCCTTCAGGAAATGCATTTGATAGGGAACTTCAATTCCAGCCGAAAGAAAGCTCGTCCGGCGCATCTCAAGCTTGATTATATTCCCCGTCCGGACAAAGAATATTTGTTAAGCATCGAAAGCAATGATGCCGGCTCAACCATGAAGTTTTTGCGCTTATATGACTATATGCGCGGCGGAACGCTGAGTATTAATGCCAAACGGGGCGCTGATAAACGCTTCGTCGGGCATGCTAAAATCCGCGACTTTAACATCTATAATACGCCGGTTTTGGCCAAGCTTTTGACTGTTGCGTCGTTTACCGGCATGGTTAATCTGCTGACCGGCGAGGGATTGGCTTTTTCTCATTTCGACGCGCCGTTTGAATATTACAGAAAAGTGCTGCGGGTTAATGATGCCAAGGCTTTCGGCAACGTTGTGGGAATTACCGGTTCAGGCAACTACTATGCCCGTTATCAGGAGTTTGATATCAAAGGGTTGATTGCCCCGGCATACGGCCTCAACACTTTCATCGGCAGCCTGCCGATTGTGGGCAGCTTGTTAAGCGGCAAGGACGGCACCGTATTTGCCGCCAATTATAAAATTACCGGCGATATAGACGATCCGGTCATCAACATCAATCCGTTATCGGCGTTGAGCCCGAACTCATTGAAAGAATTGATGTCTTCGATTTTCGGGAGCAAAAATGAATAAGCCGCTGCCGCTTAAAATAGGATTGGATTTTCACGGTGTCATCAATGACAATCCCGTGTATTTTTCGCGCTTTACCGCAGAAGCTGTCCGCCGCGGGTATGAAGTGCATATCATTACCGGCGGTCCCAGTCACAAGGTGAAGGAACTTCTTGATAAATGGAATATCTGCTATACTGCGGTGTTTGCCATTTTGGACTATTATGATGCCCAGGGCGAAGTGGAATACTTTGAAAACGGCGAGTTCAAGGTTTCGGAAAAATTGTGGGACAGCGCCAAAGCCGAGTATTGTCAGCTGATGGGAATCAATATGCATATTGACGACAGCACCAAATACATCAAATGGTTTACGACGCCTTATTGCCATTATGATGAAAAGCGGAAAAACTGCGAAACTGAAAATATGCTGAACATAGATTTCAAACAGCCGCCGGAAAAAGCTCTCAATCAAATTGAAAAAATAGTAACCTCTTTGCAATACTATTAAAAAACCCCGGAACGTAAAGCCCGGGGTTTAGCCTCAGTTTAGCAATTGGTTCCGTACATGTCGCAATCCGACAAATACTCTATCTCACATTCCGAACCATTCCAAAATGATGTGTAATTCCAACCGGCACAATCACATCCGCAACGTTGATATAAACCATCACAACTTGTGCCGCTGCCAAATTCGCAGTTTCCTGAACAGCTAAATCGGTAGGAGCTGCTGCACTGAGCTTTGCAGTTAGTATAACAGGTTAATCCGGCATAAGACACGGTGGTTCCGGTTTGACCGCTTGGGCAGGACGATACATAGCCGCCGTCAGAGCAGGTCTTGGCACGGCAGGAGTAACAGGTGCCGGAAGCAGCGCCGCAAGAGCAAACCTTGGAAGTTGTCCCGGTCTGAACTTGAGAGGATGAACAGCTTGAAGACTGATACCCGCTGGGGCAGGAGTAACTGTGGGTATGTGCCGGGGCTTTGTAACAGGTTCCTGAAGCAGCACCGCAAGAACAGGTCTTAGACGCGGTCTGAGCCGAACTTCCCCAAGAGTTTGAGCTGCTGTACCCACTCGGACAAGAGTAAGAATGGGTATGCCCTTTACAGCACAGTCTGGTCCCGCCGCAGCCGTCGGAACAAGATTCCGTCCCATAGGTGCAGCCGGTCTCGTTTGCCGATGGAGTACAAGACTTGCAGGACGTGCACTTGCCACAGGAATTGGTCGCCGCACAACCGTAATCGCAGGATTTGTCGGCTACGTCGCAATCCGGGTTGCCTGAACAAGAAGTACAGATACCGCAGGAGTTGGTCGAGGCACATCCGTAGTCACAGGAAACCGCCGTCGCACTGCAATCCGGGTTGGATTTACAGGAGGTGCACTTTGAACAGCTGTTGTAAGACGCACAGCCATAGGTGCAGGACTTGTCGGAAACGTCACAGTCGGGATTGGACTTGCAGGAAGTACAACGGTCACAGGAGTTGTATCCGGCACAGCCATAGGTACAGCTCATGGAAGAAACCGTACATTCAGGGCGAATGGTACAGCCGTTGTAGTTACCGCCGCAGGAGGTTCCCGATACTTCATATTCTCCCGAACAGTTGGAAGAATTGTATTTGAACTCGGATTTGCATACACATTGGTTATATTTACCCTCACAGGAAGTTCCAGCGGTTGTGTAGTTGCCGGAACAATTGGAAGAAGTGTATTTATATTCGTCCTTACAACGACAGTTAACGTGACATTTTAGAGAAGAGGTCACATTGTAGTTATACTTGGAACAGATATATCTGTTGTCAATATTGGAAGGCGTATGCATTCCGTAGTTTTTCTCACAGTTTCCGTCAATGTCTCCGCCACCCTTATCCTCAGAACCGCGGCTGACGTTTCCTTTTAGATAATCGGGGAGCCAATAGATACCGGCGACTTTAATGCCGGAAGCGGAAGCAAACGGCCGCGGCATTAATGACATTGGTGTGAAATGTGGGTTAACAGGGATTTCTGCAAATGAAGAGGAAGCGAATAAGAACATCGCCGCCGCAGTTAAGATTAAAGAACTGATGTGTTTCATAAGCGTCATCCTTGCCAAAATAAAACCAGAGCCGTTTGCTTTAATTTCTATCTTAACAAAAGATTGCTCAAATGTAAATAATTAATTGCACGAGCTGGACGGAAAAGTTTGATATAAAAATTATTTTTTATGATAAAAGCGGTAGTCGATACTGTGGGAGTAAAGATATAAAAAAAGCCTGCTGAAAACAGGCTTAACAATAAAAAACGGTATTTCTATTTATAGTCAAATTTTACGGCAACGCTCCGGGCATCGCTTAATATTTTTTCCAATCTTTTAATGTTATGGGTATTTTTCTGGCGGGCTTTGGCCAGATTAAGCGTCTGAGCCAGACAATAATGATCATAACCTTTGCTGGGCGAAGTTTCAGCCGCCGGCATAAAATCGTATTTGCGTTCGCATTCTTCCAGAGCGGAAAATTTTTTTACCAGATAAATGTTGTTGTCAGCCATTTTTAGTCTCCTACTGACTGGCCCAAACGATTCTGTTAACCAGTTTAATGTCGCTCAGGTTAACGGAAGCTTCCAGACCGCTGTTAATGTCGACAACTTCCAGAGAAGAAGCTGTCCGGCGTATAAATTCTTTTATATCAAGTTGTCCGTTAATGTCCACAATTATTATACGGTCTCCTCTGCGGATTTCCGAATTTTTGCTGGCAATAACCAGGGTTCCGTAGCGGTAGAGCGGAACAAAGTCTTCATTGTCTAAGTCTATGGCATAAAGTTTGTCTTTGCTGTCCGGAAAACGGATTTTGTTCCATGTTCCTGTATGAAGTTCTTTATTTTGGATTCGCGGTTGTTTGTTCAATTGCGTAAATTTGATAAACGGGATAGAGGGCGTAAATTTGACGGCGGATTCTCCCTCGGCCAGATTATAGAACTGTTCAAACGTAATCCCGCTGACTTCCAGAATTTTGTTAATGCTGTCAAGCGAAGGCCAGCGTTTTTTTCCGTCCGGCCGGATACGTTTGCTTTTGTTAAACGTCGTTGCGTCAAGTCCGGCTTTTTTTGCCAGACCGGAAGGGGATAGTCCCTGGCTGCTGGCTAACTTATCAACAGCATTCCAAACCTGTTCGTACTGCATAAAACCTCCTTTAAGGCAAACTTACGCTTGGCTTTTTACATATTAATGCAAAAAGGTCTAGGAATCAAATCTTTTTTTGTGTTGAAATTCCTACAACCTTATGTATAACTTTTAATCGTTAAAATAAAGTTAAGTTGAAACATTTTGGGGAGATAAAAATGTATAAACAATATGAAGCTTTTGAAAATGCCGAAGAAGTCTGGCTGTGGTACTGTGCTTGTCTGGAGGCCCGCCGTGAAGGTTTGCGTTCCCGCGGGGATTATCAGGGGCCGGAGCGACCCTGCGAAATCAGCGACATTGAAAGGATAGTAAAATATTTGCGCCGGCAGGGAAAGCTGCGTTTAAGGCAGTTAAACACGATGTATCGTTGGGGAGCGATGCATTGTTCCCCTTATTATGATCGCCGCGCCGGCCGCATTGAGGTAAGGCTATGGGACGAAGGGCTGCGTTGTTTGGAGCCGCTGCTCCGCAGCAAAGGAATCATAATTGCGGAGGAAGAATAATGCGGCTTTCTGAAGATTTTTCAACCCTTGTTCCTTTTTATGTCGTGTTTCAGGATGAAACCAGTCTATGGTGGCTGCGGCTGCTCAAACCCGGTTTCCGCCATTGTTATGTGCTCTATCCTTTAGCCGGAGGCGGTTCGTTTCTGGAGTTGAATCCGCTTTCCAACTGCTTTCTCGTACGGCGGCTGACGGTAACGCCGGCCGGAGATTACCTGCGCCGTCTGCGCCGGAGGGGATGTACCGTATGTCGGATTAGTCAAACGGATGTTCCCGTTCGTCCGGCGCCGTGGAGCCCGTTTACCTGCGTCGAATTTGTTAAAAGGCTGCTCGGTATCCGCTCTTGGTTTATTATAACTCCGTTCCAGTTGTATAAAAATATTAAAAATTGTAGGAAAAAAGTCTTGACTTTATGAAATTTATATGCTACACCTTTTTTCGTCACTTGCTGGAAGTGTGTCTGAATAAAATTGCTCGCGAATTTGTTTCCGAGCTTTTTTTGTTTTAAATTCGGAGTTTTTTTATGAGTGTAACCAAAGTAAAAACTCTCAAAGCTCTCAAATCGAAATTGAAAAAAGAACTGCCGTCTCAAATATCAAAAGTCATATCCAGTTATGAAGACTTTGCCGGACAGCCGGTTCCTGACGATGCCAAAGGCTTTACGGCTCACCATAATGCCTGTAAATCGGCGGTCGTACATGCCGAAACGCTGTTAAAGCTAGCCCGCTGGACGGCAGACGATGCTTCGTCGGAGTCATCTCCGTCCGCCGATTGGGAAAAAATTTTGCTTGAGGCCAGACAGGAGGCCGACCGTGATGAAGATGACGAATATTAATTTTTTCGAATTTGTATATCTCTGGATGTATTTGCAGGGTTTGGGGGTTCCCGCGCATCAGCGTAAAATTGCCAGGTGGCTGTCCCGTCTTTGGACGTCGCCGGTCGGAAGGCGCGGGCTGTTGATGGCTTTTCGCAATTCGGGAAAATCAACCTTGGTCGGCTTGTTTTGCGCCTGGGTTTTATACCGGTCGCCGGAAACCCGCATTTTGGTCATGGCGGCAGATTATGCTCTGGCTAAAAAAATGGTGCGCAATGTTAAACGGATTATCGAACGCCATCCTTTGACGGCCGGATTAAAACCCGAAAAGGCGGAACAATGGGCGTCAGACCAGTTTACCGTTAACCGCCCCATTGAGCTGAGAGACCCTTCAATGCTGGCAAAGGGGCTGGGAGCCAATATCACCGGTTTGCGGGCGGATTTGATTATCTGTGACGATGTTGAGGTCCCGAAAACGTGCGATACCGCGCTCAAACGCGCCGAGTTGCGCAGCCGCCTGGATGAACTTGACTATATTGTCACGCCGGGAGGAATACAGCTCTATATCGGAACGCCGCATAGTTTTTATACCATTTACCAAACGGAGCCAGATGCCGCCAAACCGGAAACCGCGCCGTATCTTCAGGGCTTTGAATGTTTAAAGCTCCCTTTGCTTGACCGGTTGGGCCGCAGTGCCTGGCCGGAAAGGTTTGGCGAAGACAAAATATCGTCGATAAGGATTCGCTCCGGCGAAAACAAGTTTCGTTCCCAAATGTTGCTGGAACCGGTGAATATGATTGACGCCCGGCTTAATCCCGAGCGCCTGGATCCTTATGGGGAGGAAGCAGAACTGACTTTTTCCAACCGAAAAGCCATATTAAAAATCGGAACGGAACGAATGGTCAGCGCCTCTTGCTGGTGGGATCCGGCGTTTGCAGTCGGAAACAAAGGCGATAATTCTGTTGTTGCCTGCGTTTTCACCGATGAAAAGGGGCGGCGCTGGCTGCATGACCTGGAGTATTTGAGAATAGAAAACGCCGCGGTTGAGAATGCCGCCACCTTGCAGTGCGAACTGGTTGCCGACTTCATATGCCGCAACCGGCTGCCGTCAATACGGGTCGAAGCGAATGGCATCGGACGGTTTCTTCCAGGGCTTCTCCGACAGGTTTTGCGGCGTCGAAAGCTGAGAACCGCCGTATTGGAACAATATTCGACCAAGGCCAAATCAGAGAGGATTGTTGAAGCTTTTGAAGTTCTGTTGGCTGAACGGGCATTAAAAGCGCACCGGCGAATTTGGATGACGCCGTTTATTCAGGAAATGCGCGAATGGACGTTTGACGGCAGTTTGCATGACGATGCATTGGATGCCGTTGCCGGATGCCTGCTTTCCGAACCGGTAAGGCTTCCCGTACTCCCGGTTTCCGGGAGTGAAGAAAATGTATCGTGGCAGGGCGCTTCTTTGCAGTATACGGCAGCTTCCGGTTTTGAAATTTAATGAGGAGATTTTTTTATGAACATAGATTTAATGACCTGGGCCACTATGATTGAGGTGCCCTTGTTTGCCGCACTGTTCAGGTTAATCGGCAAAAACCGCCGCGAACTGGACCAGTCTTTGGCGGCGTATGGACGGCTGAGTTCCGAAGCGTCGGAATTGCTGAAGGATGCTTTGGCCGAATTCAAATTGCACGTGGCTCGCAACTATGTGTCGGTAACCTATCTCAAAGACGTGGAAAGCCGTCTGACTAATCACTTGTTGCGGATTGAGCAGAAACTGGACGACGCGGGGAGGAAAATATGAAAGACGTTGATGTTTTGGCCCGGACCATATTCGGAGAGGCCAGGGGAGAAACCGTGTCCGGAATGGAAGCGGTTGCTTCCGTGGTTATGAACAGGCTGGCTTTTTCCCGCCGCCGCGGACGTTACTGGTGGGGAAATTCGGTTGTCGACATTTGTCAAAGTCCCCGACAGTTTTCCTGTTGGAATAGCAACGACCCCAATCATAAAATCATTCGTTCGGTTGCGGAAAACGACATCGTTTTTGCCGTTTGCAAACGGATAGCCCAGCGTGCCATATCTGGGATGCTGGGGGATAATACCAACGGCGCCACCCATTACCATACCCGGAATGTGCGTCCGCGCTGGTCGGTTGGCAAAATTCCCTGTGCCGAAATCGGCGCTCACTTTTTTTATAACGATATTGAGGAGAGTTAAATGATTGCAAAAATCCTCGGCAAAATCGGTTTGCCGCTTTTAGTCAAATATCTGGGCAAAGCACTGAGCGGGATGAACTGTACCGTAGCGCAGGAGGCCGGACAAATGCTCGGCAGCGTCGACGATGCCATTCAAAACCGCAAAATTTCGTTGGAAGAACTTAAAGAGGCAAACCGCCACGTCGAAAAACTGCAAGAAATCGAAGCCGGCCTCGACGATAAAACCTTAAACACCATTCATCAGACAATACGGCAGGAATTGTCTTCCGAAGACCGTTTTGTACGGTTTTGGCGTCCGGCTTTCGGCTATTCGGTAGCTCTTGCCTGGCTGATGAATATGGGAACAATCTGTTATGTGGTCATCTCTGACAATCCCCGGGCGCCGGAAATCATTGCGGCACTGGTCGAGACCACGTCTTTGTGGGGAATTGCCCTGGGTGTATTGGGACTTTCGGTTGTTCGCGGTACCCCGGATAAAAATGCGTCAGGCGCGGGACGTCTGTCGCCGATAATCTCTTCAACCCCGAAATTATGAAAGGAAATATGTTATGGGAGGAGTTTTTAGTTCACCGAAAGTCGAAGCTGCACCGGTTGTTGACACTTCGGCAAAGGACCGTGCTGCCGCTGAGGAAAAAGCGCGCAGAGAAGCACAGGAACGTCAGCGCCGCGGTTTGGAAAGCAATATTAAAACCTCATACCGGGGGATTCTTAAAAATGATGACAACGCATTGCAGCGCAAAAAACTTTTGGGAGAATAATGATGACGGTTCATGTCGAAAAACTGATAGAGCGCTATCAAAAAGCGTTGGCGCGTAAACAAAATTGGGAACCTCATTGGCAGGAATGTTATGAATATGCGTTGCCTCAGCGGGAAAACGTCAGCCGTACTTCGGCAGAACAAACGCCCGGAGCCAAGATGAATCAGCATCTTTACGACGGAACGGCGGCTGATGCCGTAGATCAGTTGGCATCTTCCCTGCTGGCAGAGTTGACGCCGCCTTGGGCCGGATGGTTCGGTTTTAAGGCCGGTCCGGAATTGAACGAAACCGAACGCTGTCAGATATCCGCCGTTCTGGACAAGACGGCGGATATTCTTTTGCAGAATTTTGAACATTCCAATTTTGCCGTAGAAATCCATCAGTGCTACCTGGATTTGGTAACGGCCGGAACCGCCTGCCTGATGTTTGAAGAAGCGCCTTTGGGAGAGGCCAGTGCGTTTCGCTTTTATGCGGTTCCGCTGCGTGAAATTGCTTTGGAGGAGAGCGCTTCGGGAGCAATCGACACGACGTTTCGCTGTTCGGAAGTTAATGCTGCCGACATCAAAACACGGTTTCCGCAGGCGGAGCTGCCGGCGATGGTCGAATACCGTTGGAATGAGGACGCTTCTTACAAAATGCGGCTTCTTGAAGCCGTTATTCCCGAAACTTCGGCAACCGGATGTCCCGGATATTTTTACACCGCGCTGTTGTATGACGAAGCCGACGGTGCCGGCAATGCGGCAGTTTTAAAAGAGGGAATGTTTCATCATTCTCCTTTTATTAACTTTCGCTGGCTTAAGGCCCCGGGGGAGGTTTACGGCCGGTCGCCGGTTATGAAGGCTTTGCCGGACATCAAAACGGCAAACAAGGTCGTGGAGCTTATTTTAAAAAATGCCTCCATTTCGGTAACCGGAATTTGGCAGGCGGATGACGACGGGATTCTGAATCCCGCAAACATCAAGCTTGTTCCCGGGGCGATTATTCCTAAAGCCGTCGGTTCTAAAGGGCTGACGCCGTTGGAAGCGCCGGGAAAGTTTGATATTTCGCAATTGGTGCTGGAGGATTTGCGGCAGCGCATTAACCATGCCCTGCTTGCCGATCGGCTGGCTCAAATTGCGGTACCCGGTATGACGGCAACCGAAGTTTTGGAGCGTTCTACGGAAATGGCCCGTATTTTGGGAGCTTCGTTCGGACGTTTGCAGAACGAACTGCTGACCCCGCTCCTGAAACGGGCTTTTCATATTTTGCGCCGCCGCGGAGATGTTATGAATTTTGACTTAGACGGTAAGGTTGTGGACCTGCAGTACAAATCGCCCTTGGCTATGGTTCAGGCCCGCCGCGACGTCAGCAACATTTCCGATTGGCTGGCCATGGCTGCTCAAATGGGCGAAACCGGACTTTCGGCGGTTAATATTTTTGAAACCGCCAAATGGCTCGGCCGTACCTTAAATGTTCCCGCTGTGTTGATTAATGAAACGCCGGATGTTTCCGCGAACGGAGGACAATATGAGCAGCCGTTATAATGGCGGAACGGCGCCCGACGAGAATATTCGCCGGGCGTTTGTCCGTTGTTTTAACACCGGAGAGGGCCGGGAGGTCCTCTCTTTTTTAAAGCGTATGACTCTCGAGCGTTATCTCGGGCCGGACTGCAGTAATGATGCCCTGCGGCATCTGGAAGGGCAGCGGCATTTAGTTGCGTATATTATTGCGCTCGCACAGTCAGACTGATTTTTTATTTTAGAAAGGAGTATTTATGACTGATACTGCACAGAATCTGCTTTCCGCTTCATCGGCCAGACCACAGGGGCTGCCGGAGAAGTTTTGGGACGCGGAAAAACAAACCGTGCGTCTGGAGGAGCTGATTGCCGCCTATAACGAGCTGGCTCTCCGCGACGACAATCTGGTGGAGGGCAATCTCAGAGGGCTGCCCGAAAGCTACGAACAATACGACATCAAGATTCCGAGCCCTTATCTGGAGCGTGACGATGAAGTCTTGAAACGTCTGTATGAAAAAAAGTTTACCAACGAACAGGCTCAGTTGGTTTACGACCTCGCCAACGAACGCGTTATTCCTTATCTGGAAGAAATGACCGTAAATTTTGAGGCGTCCAGACAATTGGAACGGTTGGTCGCTCATTTCGGATCACAGGAAAAGTTTAACGAAATATCCCGCCAGATTTCGGCTTGGGCGAAAACCAGCCTCACGCCTGAGGTTTATGATGCGCTGGCTTCTACTTATGAGGGAGTTCTGGCCCTTTACAAGATGATGTCGTCCGACGAACCTGCACTTTTGCACGATACGTCCCGCCCGGAAGAACTCAGCGAAGAAAATCTGCGCAAAATGATGGAAGATCCGCGTTATTGGCGGGACCATGACAAGTCTTATGTCGCCAAAATCACCCGGGGTTTCCAAAAACTTTATCCCTCTCAGAATTAACCGTTAAGGAGAAAATCGAATGTCTACACAAATCAGCGAAGCTTTTGTAAAGCAGTTTCAGGCCGATGTCCATCTGGCATACCAGCAGACGGGTTCCAAACTGAAAAATATGGTTCGTTCGCAAAACAATGTCAAAGGGTCTTCCACCGTTTTTCAAAAAGTCGGCAAGGGCGTCGCTTCCGGTAAGGCGCGACACGGCTTGGTTCCGGTTATGAGCCTTGACCATACGCCGGTCGAGTGTGAACTGCAAGACTACTATGCCGGCGATTGGGTTGATGCTTTGGATGAACTCAAGATAAACCATGACGAAAAACAGGTGATTGTCAATGCCGGAGCTTATGCACTGGGACGTAAAACCGATGAACTGATTATCAATGCCCTGGCTTCGGCTTCTGCCGCCAATGATGTCGGTTCTTATGACAAGGCCATGACGAAGGAAACTTTGCTGTCTGCCTTTGCCAAGTTAAACGGCAACAATGTTCCCGACGACGGCCAGCGTTTTGCCGTGGTCGGACCGTTGCAGTGGAATGCCCTGTTGAATATTCAGGAGTTTTCAAGTTCCGATTATGCCGGAGAGAATATGCCGTTCCTGAAAGGTTCCGAGAGCAGGCGCTGGCTCGGCATTAACTGGGTTATGCATACCGGTCTGCCGCTGACGGGAACCTCGCGCGACTGTTTCATCTTTCATAAAACGGCAATCGGCCACGCTTCCGGTCAGGACGTCAAGTCAGACATTACCTGGCACGGCGACCATGCCGCCCATTTTATCAATAATATGATGAGTCAGGGCGCCTGCCTGATTGACGAGGCGGGAATTGTCCGCATTAAATGCAAGGAAGCTTAATTTTTTTCTCACACGAAAGGAAACAAAATGTCTTACAACAGCAAAAATTTCAGCGTAATGGCCTATGCCAACGGGTTTACGCTGTGGAACTACGCCACTTCGGATACTTTGGCCGTTGTCAAAGGAAGCGGATATTTTAACGAAATAGCCCCGTTCGCCCGTGTCGGAGATATGGTTTTGGTTAATGCCGACACTGGCGGCAGCCAGCCTGCGCCGGATATTATTTCGGTTGCTTCCATTGCCGACGGTGCCGTGACGGTCAAAAGCCTTTTGCCCGCAGCGGCCGCTTAACCCTTGGTTTTAACCAGACACACCCAGCAAACTTACGGCTCTCCGGTCATCCCGGAGAGCTTTTTTGTGGAGAATACCATGATTTATACCGACATCGGCTTATGTTCGCAAGCCTTTTTAAAAATCGGCGCCGCAACGATTTCTTCATTTGAAGACGGCAGTTCCGAAGCTGAAGTTGCCGCCAACCTGTATCCTCTGCTGAGAGACGGACTGTTGTCCGTTTATCCGTGGAGTTTTGCCTCAGCCCAGTGTGCGCTGCCGCGCCTGACGGAAATGCCGGTGGCCGACTATCGTTATGCCTACCGGCTGCCTCCGGATTTGTTGCGGATTGTTTCGGCCGGAATCGGAGAACGCGGGCAGGGATTAGAGTACCGCATCCGGGAAAATGCTCTGCATACCAATGCCGACAAGGTCGTGTTGAGTTATCTGTTCCGTCCGGCGGAAAAGAATTTTCCCGCTTTTTTTTGCGATGCGTTGGTTGCACGTCTGGCGGCGGAGTTTTGCCTTCCCCTGACCGAGAGCTCTTCCCGGGCCGAATATCTGGCCAAAAAAGCCGAAGACGAACTGGCCCGCGCGCGTCTGACGGATTCGCAGCAGGCTACGCCGCGCCGCTTTGAAGATTTTACTCTGGTGGAGATTCGCCGATGAACAATATCGTTTCTGTCAAAACTAATTTTACTTCCGGCCAGGTGTCTCCGTCGTTGTATGCCCGCGGCGATTTGGGCGTTTATGCCAATGGCGCGCGGAGGCTGGAAAATGTCATAATTTTTCCGACCGGAGGCGTTTCCCGCCGTGCCGGACTGCGTTTTCTTGATGAAATTTCCGAACCTTGCCGCCTGGTGGCATTCGAATTCAATACCGAACAAACTTATTTGCTTTGTTTTGAACCGTCTCTGCTGAAGGTATTTAAGGAAGGGCAAAAGATTGCCGAGTTGGAAGCCCCCTGGACGGCGGCTCAGCTGGCAAACATCAATTGGACGCAGAGTGCCGATACGCTCTTGGTGGTTCATCCCGAGGTGGCGCCGCGGCAGATAAGCCGCAACCAGGATGAAAACTGGACTGTTTCCGAATGGGAGTATTATGAAAAGGACGGCAGTGTCTATTGTCCGTATTATAATTTTTATCAAAAGAAAGTCAGCCTGACGCCTTCCGGCAGCAGCGGCACCGTCAAGCTGAGCGCTTCCGAAGATTTGTTCGACGAATTTTTCGTAGGCAGCCGCATACGTATTAACAACGGAGAAGGCGTGATTGTCTCGGTAAATTCCCCGCGGGAGGTTTCTTTATCGGTAAGCAAGGCGTTAAACGGTACCGGTGCGTCGTCGGAATGGGAAGAGTCTGCATTCTCGCGGCGGCGGGGATATCCTTATGCCGTAACTTTTCACCAGGATCGTCTGGTCGTCGGCGGTGCATATAGTCTGCCCAATCACCTGTGGCTTTCCAAGTCCTCGGATTTGTTTAACTTTGACATCGGAACCGGCTTAGACGACGAGGCGATAGACTTTGCCATTTTGTCGGATCAGGTTAATGCAATTACCAATGTTGTCTCCACCCGTCATTTGCTCGTATTTACCACCGGAGCGGAATGGATGGTTTCCGGAGACCCTCTGACGCCGTCCAGCATACAGCTGACCCGGCAGACCAGTGTCGGAAGCTATAATAAATTTTCTCTGCCGCCGCAAAATGTCGACGGAGCGACTTTGTTTATATCTCAAAGCGGCCGCCAGCTGAGGGAATTTCTGTACGCTGACGTCGAACAGGCGTATCAGGCCCGCGACCTGACGCTCTTGTCGTCAGATATAATCAACAAGCCCTGCGACATCGGCTATCACCAGGACGAAAGCGTTTTATACATCGTCGGCGAAGATGGTGCGGCTTCTTGCCTAACGTCATATCGGAGTGAAGAGGTCAATGCCTGGAGCCGCCTGAAAACCGACGGCAGCTTCTTAAACGTGGCGGTCATCGGCAGCGAAGTATATTTTGCGGTTCGCCGCGGAGACCTGGTGTCTCTGGAAGTGATGGAAGCCGGATTATACGCCGATTGTTCTCTGAAGCTCCGCTCCGAAACTGCGCAAGTCGTATGGTCAGGCTTAGATTATCTTGAAGGCAGGGAAGTTACGGTCGTTGCCGACGGCAGTCCCGTCGGTGAGTTTGTCGTAGCAGCCGGGCAGATTACCCTATACGAGCCGGCTTCGGAGATTGTTGCCGGGCTGCCATATCGGCATTTGATAGAACCTCTGCCGTATATGGTTGACACCGCAGCGCCGTATCCCCCCAAGGCCGTACGGATGATTGGCGGCATATTCCGTCTCTTGGAGTCCAGAGCCCTGAATTTAGATATAGGCAGCGGTTACGGCGAAGTGCCTTTGCCCCGTGATTTCGGCGGCCGCTTGTTGGATGCCGAACCGTCAAACTATACCGGCGACGTTTCGGTAAAAGCCGTCGGCTGGAACCGTGATTTGCAAAAGCCGTTGTGGAGTATAATGAGTTCTAAACCTTGTCCCTTTACATTGCTGGGGGCGGTGGTTGAAGTGAAAATTAAACAATAAAGGAGGAAATTATGGGAGGAAATTCAGTATCTTCGGCAATCGGAAGTTCGGCCGGAAGCACTTTGTTAACCGGGCTGAGCACTTTATCTTTGCTGAACGGTAAAAACTCCGGCAAAAATCAAATTGAGCAGTTGCGGCAGAATACTGCCGCGGATATTCAAAAACGCCGAAACTTGCTTGAACAACAGCTGGCCAGCCGCCGTGCCGGTCTCGGAAGTCTGGGAATTACCGGCAGCGCCTCGTCTGCGGCGGTAGAACAACGGCTTGCCGGAGAGGCTTACGACGATATGGAAGCCAGCCGCAATAATTACAATTACCGCAGTCAGGAAATTGTCGACGGCTATAACAACAGCTTGTTGAACCGTCTAAATACGGCAGCCCGGAAATTTATCAAATAAGGACGATGCCAATGCCCAGAACAACTAAAAATTATCGGCAGAAAAGGGATGAAGCTTACCGGGAGGAGCTTCCCGTAGGCGAACAGCTTGATGCTGTGCTGAAGGCTTTTGACATGGTGCTTCAATCCGGCGGGGAGCTGCCGTATGAGTTGATTGATGTTATTGAACGCTGGCAGGACATAAAGGCCCGTTATCCCAAAACAAAGTAACAAGTATCCCGGCCGCGGGCGTTTTTTCTGCTTTGCGGCCTTAACTTGTTTTTTTGCCCGTCTTTACTATTTATTTAGTTCTTTTGTGTATCAAGAATACGAATTGAGGCTGAAAGTTAGGGTAATGATTACTGAAGAAACTGTCCATATTAAGGGCATTCCTAAAAAACTCATTATTTTCCTGCACGGTTACATCGATAGTTCCCCGTCGCTTGACCGTCGTCTTTCTGTGCTGTATGACACTCTTGACGACTTTGCGATTCATCTGCCTCAGGCGCCGGTTATCTGCGAAATTCACGAAAACAAACGCCAGTGGTATTCGATGCACCGTTTCGATCCCAACGATGACCGCAAACTCGTTCCCACTATGGAAGAATGTGTCGCTTTTTATAATCGTATGACGCTGGGGCTGAAAAATGCATATGATTATCTGATGCCTTATATTGAACAGTCAATGGCCGAATACAATCTGACCCCGGATGACGTCTATGTCTGCGGTTTTTCCCAAGGGGCTATGGTTGCGCTCTATCTGGGGCTGATGTATCCGGAACGTTTTGCCGGCATTGTCAGCTTCAGCGGGATATTGGCCGCGGCGCCGTATTTGCACAAACACGCTGTCAGCACCCCCGACGTTTTGTTGCTGCACGGCACTTCAGACAACCTCATCCGCTATGCTGCGCTGGATTATACCCGGGAGCAGCTGGAGCAACTCGGCTGCAATGTCGCGACTCACAGCATTGAAGGCGGGCAGCATATGGTTAACGACGAAGGACTGGCCCAAGCCGTCGCCTTTATCCGCAGCCGGTCTGAGCATGCTTAGATAAACGGCTGATATTTCATTAAACCGCCGTTTTCAATCAGGTTGTTTTTGTCCCGCTCTATTTTGTTGTCGGAATCTTTGCCGAGGTTGCGTTCATAAATTTCACCGTAGTTTCCGAGTTCCCTCACCGCTTTTTGAACCCAGTCTGGTTTTAGGCCGAAATCAAGCCACAGCTTTTTTTCCGCTCCCAACAGGTTGCGCGTGGAATTGTCGGTCAGTCCGATAAACACGTCGACGTTTTTGGAGGTGATGTTTTGGGCTTCCGCCAGCAGCAGGGCGTTTAAAATCCATTTGCTGACAATGCGCAAAGTAATGTTTTCTTTGTTGACATACGCATAAATCGGACGATAAGCGACTATCTCCGGCAGAATTTCCATGCTTTTGTCTTTGGTGACCACGCTTTGCGCCAAACCCTTAAGATAAATTTCATTGGCGGTCAGTAACGGACAACGGTTTAGAAAGAATGCCTCCTTGGCCTTTGCCGCATTGATAAAACTCAGCGGCTTGAATTCCGCCTCAAATTTCCGGTTATATTCGTAAATGTTGTTGAGGTCTTCCGAGTTTTTGACGGCACAGACGTTGCTGCCTTTGTATGCCGCCATCGAGGTGGCTTCCTCTTCCAGCGGTTTGGCCAGAAAAACCTGTTTGTCGTAATAAATGATGTCTACGGCATTGGCTTTGCTGTTGATTTCATAGCTGGCATTCATCGCGTTGTTGCCGAACATAATGTCAATTTTGTTGCTGGACAAAGCCTTGGATATTTCATTGGCTTGTACGTCAATCATTTCAAAACTGCCGCTGTTGCCGAAAATCGCCATTGAGAAAACCCGGCACAGGTCGGCGTCAATTCCGCGCCAGACTTTTTCTTCGTCCTTGTAGGCGTAAGAACGGGTGGACAGGTCTGTACCGCAGCGGATGAGTCCTCTGCTTCCGATATAACGCAGCCCTGCGTCGGCGGCAAAAGCTTCCGTGGCGGCAAGCAGCAGAAGCAAGCTCCAAATTAACGTTTTAAGTTTCATTTTATTAACCAATTTATGTTAAAATACCTTACTGAGAACTAACTATAAGGCAAAATTTTATGAAACGTAACCATTTTTTGCAACTTATCATTATCTTGGCGGTTCTTTTTTGTGTGCCGGCAGCCAAAGCGGAACCGATTCCGGAGGCGGAAGCTCAAGCCTGGGCTGATGAAAAAGGACGGCTGCTGCTGACGACCTTTCGCGAGCCGGACCTTGCCCTGAGATATGAAACCCTGGATAAATTGTTTTTGGAGCACATTGACCTTGAGTATATCTCGAAATTTATAATGGGAAAATACTGGAAAACGATGACGCCGGACCAACGCCAAACGTATCGGGAGTTGTTTCGGCGGTATGCGCTGGGTATTTATAAAACGTTTCCGCTCGATTTTGCCAGCAGCCTCACTTACAAGGTAACCGGAGCGTCTGTCCGTGGGGATTTTACCACCGTTCAGGCCGTTGTGCACGTGACGCTGGATGACAAACTCGAACCCCAGGACATTAACTTGTATTTCCGTCTTCATAAGCAAAACGGCAAAATAAAGCTGGTTGACATAACCATGGAGCAAAGCAGTCTGATTTTAGCTTATCGGAACCGTTTTTACGAAATGATTGCCGCGGATGACGGCGATATGGAATGGTTTTTGGAAGATTTGGAGGATTTGGCGGTGTCGGCGGAAGAAAATAACCGTCTGCGGCTTGAAAAGTCTCCCTTTTAGTTAAAATATCCTTGAATTTATGCTGATAACCTTATATTATCCACGTTAGTTTTGACATTAACGTGGATTTTTTATTTAAATGACGAATATAAAAGTTAGATTTGCGCCGAGCCCGACCGGCTATATGCACATCGGCAATACCCGTACGGCTGTTTTTAACTGGCTGTTGGCCAAAAAACTCGGCGGCGAATTTATGCTCCGTATCGACGATACTGACGTTGCCCGTTCCAAAAAGGAATATGAAGACGCTCTGCGCGACATTTTGCAATGGCTGGGGCTGACCTGGAGCAGCGAAGCCCGTCAGTCGGCACGCATGACCCGGTATGACGAAGTCGTTGCCGCATTAAAGGCCGAAGGGCGTGTTTATGCCTGCTATGAAACTGCGGAAGAACTTGAGATTATGCGCAAACGTCTGATGAATAAAGGCTTGCCGCCGATATACGACCGCGGTGCGCTCAAACTGACCGCGGAGGACATCGCCCGTTATGAAGCGGAGGGGCGTAAACCCCATTACCGTTTTAAATTAAACGACGGCGTCATCGAGTGGGACGATATGGTGCGCGGCCATTGCCGCTATGAGGCGCGCAATCTGGCTGACCCGGTTATCATCCGGGAAGACGGAAGCTATCTCTATCATCTTCCGTCGGTTATTGATGACGTTGATTTTGGCATAACCCATATCATCCGCGGTGAAGACCATGTTACCAATACCGCCTCTCAAATCCAGATGTTTGAAGCCGTCGGCGGCAAAGTTCCTGCTTTTGCGCATCTTCCGCTGTTGACTGGTAAAGAAGGCAAATTGTCCAAACGGCTGGGCTCGCTGGGTGTACGCGAATTGCGGGCCGAAGGTGTTGAGGCAATGGCAATCAGTTCTTTTTTGGCCAAATTGGGAACCTCGGAAGCAATCGAACCCTATTATGATTTGGAAACTCTGGCACAGAGCCTTGATTTGAGTCGGCTCGGCCGTTCGCAGCCCAAGTTTGACGAGGCTGAACTTCTGGCCTTCAATACCAGATTTGTCCGCTCTATGCCTTATGCTTTCATTCGGGAGCGTATCTCCGCGGGAGAAGATTTTTGGAACGCCGTCCGCGGCAATCTGAACCGGGTTTCCGATGTAACCGAGTGGGAGGACATCTGCCATCGGCCGTTGGAACCGGTGATTGAAGACCGGGAATTAACCGCATTGGCTGCCGAACTGCTCCCGCCCGAACCGTGGAATGATGATACTTTCACTCTCTGGATGAATGAGGTCAAGGCCCAAAGCGGCAAAAAAGGACGCGAACTTTTCCACCCGATTCGCAAAGCCCTGACTGCTCAGGAAAACGGTCCCGAACTTAAAATCCTTCTTCCCCTGATTGGGCGGGAGAAAGCCTGCAACCGCCTTAAAGGCATAAAAGCATAACTTTTCAAAAAGGAGAAAAAACGTGGTTGAGATATACTTGCACAATACATTGAAACGTCGCAAAGAAAAGTTTGTGCCTTTCGACTGTAGCAATGTGCGTATGTATGTCTGCGGCCCGACCGTTTACGATCGCGCTCATCTCGGCAATGCCAAAACGCCGGTAACTTTTGACGTTTTGTTTCGTCTGCTTCGCCATGTCTATGGAGCGGAACATGTTACTTACGTGTCCAATATTACCGATGTGGACGACAAGATTTTAAACAAGCATAAGGAAACCGGAAAGTCCATTCGCGAAATTACCGAGCAGACGTATCAATGGTACATTGACGATATGGACAAGTTAAACGTAATGGCGCCGGATTATCGCCCCCGCGCTACGGAATACATTGATGAGATGATTGAGCTGGTCAGGCTGTTGTTGGCCAACGGCCATGCCTATGAGGCTTCCGGACATGTTTTGTTTAGTGTCGATTCTATGCCCGGCTACGGTTATTTGTCCGGTCGCTCAATGAAGGAAATGCTGGCCGGAGCGCGTATCGAAATAGCCGATTATAAAAAGAACCCTGCCGATTTTATTTTGTGGAAACCCTCTGAGGCCGGACAGCCCGGGTGGAACAGCCCCTGGGGGTATGGGCGTCCGGGATGGCATTTGGAATGCTCTGCGATGAGCTCCAAGCTGCTGGGTGACAGTTTCGACATCCACGGCGGCGGCTCGGATTTAATATTTCCCCACCATGAAAATGAATGTGCCCAGTCGTTATGCGCACATCCTCATTCAAAATTTGCGCAATACTGGGTTCACAGCGGTATGCTGATGGTAGACGGCGTAAAAATGTCCAAGTCTTTGGGGAATTTTTATACAATTGACCAAGTGCTGGAAAAAGCGCCGGCCGAAGCTTTGCGTCTGCTGTTTTTGACAACGCATTATCATCAGCCGTTCAACTTCACCTTTGAGGGGCTGGCTCAGGCTAAGGCGACTTTGGATAAATTTTATAATGCCTTGCTGCGGGTAAAAGATGTTCCGGCAGCCGAAGAAGCTGCCGACGAACGTGTCGTTGCCGCTCTTGCCGACGATTTAAACACGCCGCTGGCTCTGACCTATCTGCATGAAATCACCAATGCGCTGAACAAGGCAGAAACTGAAAATGAACAAGCCCGCTTAAAAGGACGTTTGTTAGCTGCCGCCGGTCTGCTCGGTTTGTTGTGGCAAAATCCCGAAAGTTGGTTTAAGTCAGGAATAGCGAATGGAGGGCTGGATGCAGCTTCCATAGAGGCGAAAATAGCGGAACGTGTCGCAGCCAAAAAGAACAAAGATTATGCTCTGGCCGACAAAATTCGTAATGAACTGAAAGAGCAGGGGATTATCCTTGAAGATACCCCTTCGGGAACGACTTGGAAAAAAGCCTGATTGAAAACCGCCTTGTTAAAGTAAAGGCGGTTTTTTTATAAACTTTTTGTTTGGTAATCACTGATAGCTATTTTTGTCTAATCTGTCATTGACAGAGTGGAAATAATATTATAGGTTTGAAACAACTTACAAAACAATGATGCCTATTATTAATTTTAACATATTATATAATGAAAAAGATTGCAAAAGAAGATGGGTTCGGCAAAGTTTCTTTGTTCCCGTCCAAGAAGTTTGCGGCACCGAAGAAGGTTGTGCCGGGGATGTTTTATTATGCAGACGGTTTGATATTTCCGGAACTGATAAAAGACAATCAGGTTTCGGCAATTGTCGGCTGTGTAGACAGGAACCACGGATTGGCTTTGGGATTGCGTGAAGCTGTGTTACCATGGTCGAGCGACTGGCTTTATGTAAAAATGCCATCGGGACTTAGCGGCAAAGAAGCAACGTCCCTGATATTAAAAGCAGCCAAAAAGGTGCGAAAAAATGCAGAAGCGGCCGAATGGTGTGCGGAATATACTTTTGACGGCATTGAAGCCGGTACGGGTTTTATGCCGAATAAAGAAGAGCTTAAGCATATTTTCGGTAATCGGAAAACGTTGCGCGAATCATTTGCATTGCTTAATTCCGGAGGTTTGTCCGGAAATTGTTTGCAGGAAAATGCTTTTTATTGGTCTTCGTCCGAGGACTACGGCGGCAGCGCCTGGTTCGTCAGACCGTCCGACGGCTTCATGTACGACTACTATAAGTATTACAGTCACCGCGTTCGTTGTGCGGTTGAATTTAAAATTTAGCTTCTTTTAATTTTATCCCGGTTTGCATCCGCATTCCGGGATTTTTTGTGTCGTATAGAGAAGTCTCTTTTGTCTAATCTGTCATTGACAGAGTGGGAATAATATTATAGATTTGAAACAACTTACAAAACAATGATGCCTATTATTAATTAAAAAATATATTATATTATGAAAAAGATTGATATTTTAAATTCTGCATTGGCTGAAAGCGGTTTAACGGCAGAAGCAGTAGTAAAGAGCTGGTATGAGGATAATCAAATCAGCGCAGAGTTTTTACAACAATTGTGTCCTGTTGGCGGAAAAACAACTTTTCAGGATGTGAATCTTATCCCGTCTAAGAAGTTTGTAACACCGAAGAAGATTGAGCCCGGGATGTTTTATTACGCAGACGGTTTAATATTTCCGGAACTGATAGAAGACAATCAGGTTTCGGCAATTGTCGGCTGTGTAGACAGGAACCACGGGTTGGCATTGGGATTGCGGGAAGCTATGTTGCCATGGTCGAGCGGCTGGCTTTATATCAAGGTATTATTGGGACTTAGCGAACTTAGCGGCAAAGAGGCAACGGCTCTGATATTAAAAGCGGCCAAAGAAAGACATAAAAATGCGGAAGCAGCCGAATGGTGTGCGGAATATGCTTTTGACGGCATTAAAGCCGGTACGGGTTTTATACCAAATAAAGAAGAACTTAAGCTTATTTTCGGTAATCGGAAAAAGTTGCGCGAATCATTTGCGTTGCTTAATTCCGGAGGTTTGTCCGGAAATTGTTTGCTGGATGAAGCTTTTTATTGGTCTTCGTCCGAGGGCTACAGCTACGGTAACGTCGCGTGGGTCGTAAGACCGTCCGACAGCCTCATGTACCGCTACTATAAGACTTTCAGTTACCGCGTTCGTTGTGCGGTTGAATTTAAAATTTAGCTTCTTTTAATTTTATCCCGGTTTGCATCCGCATTCCGGGATTTTTTGTGTCGTATAGAGAAGTCTCTTTTGTCTAATCTGTCATTGACAGAGTGGGAATAATATTATAGATTTGAAACAACTTACAAAACAATGATGCCTATTATTAATTAAAAAATATATTATATTATGAAAAAGTTAGAAATTTTAAATGGTGTTGTAAAAGAATTTGGCTTAACGG
>ERZ1673738.223-NODE-223-length-112404-cov-14.589155_pt1 | contig 112404 bp, 88 predicted proteins | sample MGYA00580198_ERZ1673738 | MGnify/ENA primary metagenome ERZ1673738 (study PRJEB41218, sample SAMN15661784) | gut metagenome | host: Homo sapiens | place: Canada: London | collected 2015-08-20/2019-03-30 | study: EMG produced TPA metagenomics assembly of... | reverse complement strand
TTTGATGTTCGGGATATTCGTTTTCATATTTGGAATTGGTTTAATATTCGGTCTTATAAACCTATTGCGAACAATGTTAAGACATTTTCTTGTTCTTGCTTTCCCCAAAATACCCTCCCCCCGTTTAATTCCCGCGATTGCAATCCGCATTTCTTCCGCAACCATATCTTTTCCCGACCGTTCCGCTGCGCTTTCCCGCAGCTCCGCAAATTACGGAAATCCCGAATAAAATTTTTCCCAAAAAACCCTTTCGCGTTTTCTTCGCCTCCCCCGCGCCGCTCGACAAATTTGCTTGAACGCCGCCATATCCGCAGTACGCTTTTGCGCATTATGGCGGGTATTGACGAAAATATCGTGAGGGAATATTTTGAGGCAAACGGCTTTCTCGTCTGCCAGGCCAACAAGCACCAGGTACAATCCCGCAAAAAAAGAGCGGATGAAAATATCGACTTCTTCGTCGAAAATCCCCATCCGCTCCGCGGCGAGCCCGCGTTCGTCCTTACCCCGCCGGAACTCAAAAAGTGCGGGCGCGCCATAGTCGCGGTGCGGGCATGGCATACGGCGGTTTTTACGGAAAACATGATTTCGACCGCCAAGGGAGGGCTCTTCGACTTCCTGCAAAAGCCCGCCTTGAAAAGGGCGGAGGAGTTTTTCGGCAAAACCGGCGGCGTGATGAAAATCGCCGCAGTCGCGGATCTCCCGAAGTCGCGCCAAGAGCGGCAGAAGAGCATTGCGGCAATGAAGTCGCGCGGCGTGGACGGGGTTGTGACGTTCCCGCAGATGTTGCGCTCGCTAATAGACGCCGTCGAAATAAATGCAAACTACGCAAAGAGCGACCTTGCGCAAATCCTGCGCATTTTGAAAAACTACGGCATGTTGCGCGGCGCGCAGATGAACCTCTTCGAGAAATAGCCCGCGGTTTCTCCCGCCGGAAAAATACCGGAACATTTTTCCCCGAAAGTCGTCTAAATAGATAAAACACCCCCATACGGAGGCAAAATGAAAAAAATAAGCAAAAAAACATACTTTCTGGCGGCGGTCCTCTCGTCGCTCGTGCTGGGGCCGGCGCTCGCCGCCCAAGCCGAAGAGCACCTGACCGGCGTCAAAGCCGAATCAAAGGCCGCCCTGCTCGAAACGGAAGCCGATTTCGACAAGGCTTACGAAGCCGCAAAGAAAGAGGGCAAAACGCTGATGCTCGAATTCGCCGGCCTCGACTGGTGCCCTCCCTGCAAAATGCTGCATAAATTTGTGGTAAACACCGACGAATTCGCAAAATACGCGAAAGAAAAACTGCGCGTCGTAATGGCGGACTTCAAGCGCACCGGCGAACCCGTCGACAAAAAGAACGCCAAGAGGTACCTCGAACTTTCCGAAAAGTACAAGTTGCGCTATTTCCCGACGATAGTCTTGATAAACCCCAAAAACGACAAAGTCGAAATCATCGAAGGGCTAAAAACCAAGACCCCGCAGGAATTGATTGAGACTATTGAAACTTTCGGGAAATAAAAGGCATTTAATAATAATGTTCATATTCGCTCAAAAACTTCTCTGAAGTTTTTTTAATGACGCGCCGACCCTGCCGCCGCCCAAAAGCGGCGGAAAGGTTCGCAGGGCGGAAAGAGGCGGTCCCCGTCTTTTTTCCGTAATGCGTTCCGCGAGAAGTCGGCGCTGTTTTTTGTTTCCGCACAACGCCAAAGGGATCAAATAAAGCGCAAAGAACTTCCCGAAAAAGATTCTACATGCCTTTTGCCGGCATTTTCTGCCGGATAAAATTCAAAACCCGTTTTCTCCCAATTTCCGTTCTTCGGAAGGCATGTACGCTCGTTTTTCCGCAATAAACCGAACCTTGCGTGTAAAACGGAAAGTTCGGCAATTCTCGGCGCGTTTTTCCTATATGGAAATATTTATAATATATTCATTGAAAATACTATATTTCTTAAATATTCTTTATTCGATGAAAAATTTTATTCTCCCTTTTGCCCTGACCGTCCTCCTGACGTTTTCGGAAATTTCCTTCGGGGCGCTGCGCAATTACAATGCGCCCACCAAATGCAAAAAAGGTTCGCATCGTGGTGTACCCCGCCGGATTCGACACGCACCGGAAGGGAAGTACTGCTATTCCGCAGAACTTTCCAACTGTCCGAAAAACCCGGGAGTTTTGTAATCAACGTGTCCGCCGACAATCGTTTCAGGCTTTTCGTAAACGGAGTCTCCGTCGCCGTCGGCCCGGCGCGGGGAGATCTTGAACATTGGAGATACGACACGCTCGACATCGGCGGGCATCTCAAAAAAGGTAAAAACTCCATTGCCGCCATAGTATGGAATTACGCCTCCCAAGCGCCGATTGCGCAAATTACGTTTGAAAGCGGGTTTGTTTTGGACGGGGCGACAAAGGCCGAAGAATTTGTAGCTACCCCCGCCGGATGGAAAGCCAAAAAATCGGAAGCGTTTTCGGACGCCGAAAACCGCTGCGCTATGTATACCGGCCCGGGGGAAAAATTAGACGCCTCAAAATACGACAGGGGCTGGACTCTTCCGGATTTCGACGACTCCGCATGGCCGGACGCGGTAAAAACCCGCGACGCCCTGTCCCCAGCCGGAAGAGACGGTGAAAACGCGGGATGGTTCTCATTCCGCGCGAAATTCCGCAACTTGAAGAAACGCCCGCGCGTTTTTCGAAAATCCGCAAATTTTCGGGATCCGGAAAGCCTGCGGATTTTATAAACGGGGAAAAATTCACGCTTCCCGCAAACTCCGAATGCTCGATAATAATCGACAACGGAACATTAACCAACGCCTATCCGCGCCTTATTACAAATCGGGGCGCAGGATCGGAAATAAAAGTTGCCTACGCCGAGGCTTTGTACGACGAACGCGGATTAAAGGGAGACAGAAATTCCGTGGAAGGAAGGCATTTTCGCCCGCCTATGCCGTCCGACATCTTCCTGCCGGATGGCGGCCCATTTGAATTTTCGACGCTTTGGTGGCGCACCTGGCGATATGTGCGCCTCGACATAAAAACCGCCAACGAGCCGCTTGACATTGAAGACTTTTACGGAATTTTCACGGGGTACCCGTTTCGGGAGGAGGGCTATTTCAAGTCGTCGGACGCCTCCGCCGGAAAAATATGGGACACCGCCTGGCGCACCGCACGCCTGTGCGCGCTCGAAACATATATCGATTGCCCCTATTACGAACAGCTCCAATACGCCGGCGACACCCGCATACAGGCGCTTATTTCGCTTTACGTATCGGGAGACGACAGGCTGATGAGAAAAGCCATTGCCGATTTCGACAGGTCGCGCGGTTCCAACGGCCTGGTAAAATCGCGCCATCCCTCTCGGATAAGGCAATACATACCGCCGTTCGCACTCTATTGGGTGCAGATGCTGGACGATTTCGCCAGACACCGCGACGACTCCGAATTCGTACGGGAACATATCGACGGAGCGCGCGCGGTATTCCGCTGGTATCTAAGGCAAATCGACCCCGACACCGGAATGCTGTTCCCGCAGCTTCCGTACTGGAATTTTGTGGACTGGTCGAAAGCGCCCGAGTGGAACGGCGGATACGCCCCTGAAACCCAAACCGCGGCGTCGGCCATAAATTCGCTGCATTTGGCATACGCCCTAAAATGCGGCGCAAACCTTATGCGCCATATGGGGATGGAAAAAGAAGCCGGCGAATATGCGCAAAAGAGCCGCGAAATCGCCGCAGCCGTGAGAAAACGCTGCTACGATGAATCCCGCGGATTATTCATGAATTACGCGGGCGCGGCGAGATCCAGCCAACATGCGAACATAATGGGCATACTCTCCGGCGCGGCGGAACCCGGCGAACGGCGCGCGCTCATTGGAAAAATCCTCTCGGATCCCGCCCTCGACCAATGTACCCTTTATTACAGATTTTATTTGGCGGAGGCAATGCGCATGGCGGGGGAGGGCGACAAATATTTTTCGCAGCTCGAACCATGGAAAAAAATGCTGGACAGAGGGCTGACTACATTTGCGGAAAAACCCGATCCAACCCGCAGCGACTGCCACGCTTGGAGTTCAAGCCCCAATTACCATCTGCTTTCGCTTGTCGCAGGGGTAACCCCTGCCGAATACGGCTTCAAATCCGTGCGCATAGAGCCGAAACTCGGACAACTCAAATTCGTGGAGGCCGCCATTCCGCATCCGAAAGGCAAAATAAGAATTTCCCTAAAAAAGAAAGGAGAGGAAATCGGGGGGTTTGTAGAGCTTCCGGAAGGCCTCTCCGGAACTTTTGCGGACGGAAAACGCGATTACCCCGTCAAGGGCGGTTTTAATCGGATCGGCCGGGATTGAGAAATCCGCGCAAAAAAAGCGGGTCCGCCGGTAGACGAAGCCCGCTTTTTTCGGGATATTCCCGCTATTTTACGGTGTCGATGTAACGCGCGAGTTTCTTTATGGTCCAGAGCGTCGCGTGGCCGTTGATGTTCGTTTCCACCGTGTCGCCGACCTTGTGGTCCAAGAGGGCCTGCGCAAGGGGCGTCTGGTAGGAGAATATGTTTTTGGCGGTGTCGCTGTCCCACGCGCCGAGAATCGTGCAGGTGAGCTCTTCGCCCTTGTTCGTGACGAGGCTGGCGATCGAGCCGATGCCGACCTTGTCCAACGGGGTGGAGTTGAAGTCGAAAACTTCGGAACCCGCGATGTCGCGCTCGAGCTGCCCGCGGCGGGCGGAGAGGACTTCGTCGTGTTCGCGCGCCATTTTGTATTCGGAGTTTTCGCGCAAGTCGCCGAGTTCGCGGGCGGCTTCGATGGCCGCCTTGCTGGCGGGCAGCTGGTTCTTGACGATGTCTTCGAGCTCTTCGCGGCGCGCCTGCAAGCTCCACGAGGATACGAGAAGCCGCTTTTCCTTCGAGTCGGAAGATTTCGTCGCCACGAGCGACTGGACGCTCGGGAAGACTTTTATTATACGCGCGAGTATCGACTTCTTCGTAAGGTCTTCAAAGCCCTGGTTGAGCAGAAGCGTCTGGGCGAGGTCGCGCGCGGTGTCGGCGGTGGAGCTTTCGAGCATGTCCCTTATGAGGTCCTTGTCGTCGCTGAGCGCGTCGGCGAGCGCGATTCGCGCGGTTGTCACCACGGTTTCGCGCTGCAACGCCTCGTCGTCGACAGCGGCAAGAAGGGCGCTCAGCAGGTCTTCTCCGATGAGCGGCGAAAGAATGTCCTTGTATGCCGACGCATTGCGGTTTTTGACTATCCACAAAATGACGGGCCCGCGCAAAGTCTGTTCTTCAAGCCACCTTTTGAGGCAGTCCTTTATGAGCTGGCGGGAAGTCACGCCCTTGCCATCGTCGGGAATTTCCGCGCCCTTTACAAAGTGCGAATTTTTGGAAACGTCCCAGCTGAGCAGGAAGTCGACGCACTCTTTGGTAAACCTGCCTTCGCTGTATTTGAGAAGGTCTATTATGCGATCCCTCCAATCCTCCACAAAAATGCGCGTTAGCAGGTCGAGGAACCTTTCGAGATATGAGGACGGCAGATTTTTTGCGAGGTTGTTCAACCCGTCCTTCGGGTCGCGCTCGACGGCTGCCAAAATGATGTCCTTGCTTCGAGGGGCGATTTCCTCGACTTTTTCCTCCTCTCCCGGGTAGAGGTAGCGGACGAGGTTGTTTCTGACCCAAATTCCGTGGAGCCTGTCGGCGTCGTTGAGCGAGCGCGCCTTTTTGATGGCTTCGGTGAGCTCCTCCTTGATTTTCGGAAGATCCGCCTTGATTTCCTCGACGCTGTCGTCGGTTGCGGTCTTGTAGAGCTTTTCCGCCAAAAGTATTTTCTTCTTGGGTTCCCTGTTGAGGAAGTATTCGCGCAGAACTTCCTGTTCGGGCTTCATCTCCTCCTCTTTGGCGCGCAGAACGTAGGGCTCGCCCTTGGTTTTGGGGCAGGCTACCCGGGGATTGCGGAAGAGCGATTCCTTGGCCTTGTTCCACCACGCCCTATACGCCTTTTCGGCCGCCTTGTTTCTTTCGGCGAGCTCCTTTTCCGGAACGGAAGGATTTTCCGCCACATAGCCGAAAAGCTGCTTGAAAATAGTTTCAAGTTCTATGGCGCTCGCGGAAAAGTCGGGCTTTTTTTCGAGGTAGGACACCACGAACTCCCCACCATCCTTCATCTGCTTTTCAAGATTTTCGCGGTCGGTGCGGTAGCGGACGAGAAGGTTGTCGTCTTCGAGCACTTCGAGCTTGTCTACGCAGAAAGCCGGATCCATCTTGTGCCCCGGTTTTCCCTCGAAGTCTATTACGAGCTTTTTGGACGCATCGTCGTAGGATACTATCCGGCCGAATCCCCAGCTGCCGTGCACGCAGTACGCGCCGTCGCGCATTTGCTCAAGCTTCTGGCGTTTGGAGCGCAGCTTCGGATTTTTACTTATGAGACGTTCGATAGATTCGGAATTCATTTTCTGTATGCTCTTGCTTTGTGCGCCTTTGCGTCCGCCCTCGAAATTTCCGGATTCGGGGGCTTTAAACCGCCTTTCAATTCCGGATTTTTCGGATGCCGCCCATGCGCGCATATTTCATAAACCCGAAACGCCTCGACCGATTACCGGCGCGTGGGCATTTTTCCGCAGTTTATGATTATCCTTAAAATGGCGAACTTGCCGCATTTGTCAATTTTATCTTTGACCTCTTTCGACTTTCGGGCATTTTTTCCGGAATTGCGAGAACCGGGCGGAAGACTCCGCCGGCCGAACGGCAGAAATTCCCCGAACAATGGAAAACCGAAAAGATTTCGACTTCGCCGAAAAATCGGCCGTATGCGCGGCGGTTGCGGACTACTTGAAGTCCGGTGCGAAAGCGGACGGCATTTTTGACAGGCGTTTCCGCTCCGCCCGCGCGCCGGAGGCGAGAGCGGGGGCCAATGCGGTATTCAAGAGTTTTCTGAGAAATTTTCTCCCGATAAAATCGGCCGTATGCGGATTGTGCAAAAAATCCCCGCGCCCCGCCCTCAAAGCCGCATTGTTCTGCGCGTGCGCCGACCTCATAATGCGAAGGAAGACTTTCCAGGCCGTCGACCCATGGGTGGAATTTATAAAGTTCAAATTCTCAAAGGGGGAATCCGGTTTCGCCAACGCGCTTCTTAGAAAAATTCCCGAAATCTTGGAGCGGACGGAAAAGGAGGCGGAAAAACAGCCGTCTCCCGAAAACCTCTCCATGGCGTATAGCCATCCGGAGTGGCTCGTAAAAAAATGGATTTCGGAATTCGGAGCGGAAGAAACCGTAAAAATCCTGAAAAACAACCGGATTCCTTCGGACGTATTTTTGCGCTCATCAGGCTCAAAATCCGCCCGGGATTTGGAAAAAAAATTTGAAAACTCCCTCCGCCCGTCGCCTTTTGAAAATTTCAAAATTTTGGAAGTCGGGCATTGGAAAGCCGCGGAAGAACTACTGGAATCCGGCGAATTTTACGCGCAAGACCCGTCCACTTCTTTCGCCCCCGAACTTTTGAATCCGAAAACGGGGGAATCTATTCTCGACCTGTGCGCCGCTCCCGGAGGAAAGTCGCGCATGTGCGCGGATCTCGTGCTGCGCTCGGCGGGTTTCGACAGGTCCGCATGTTCAAATTCCCTGCTCGTGTCCGTCGACCTTCCCGGCCCGAGAATGGAAAAGCTCTCCGAAAACCTATCCAAAATAGATTTTATAAAATCCCATTCCATCGCTTCCGACCTCGTATCCGGCTCCCTCGCCGGAGAACTCGAAAAGCGCGGGCTCCCGACCCTCTTCAACCGCGTTTTGCTCGACGCCCCATGCTCCAACACGGGGGTGCTGCGCAGACGGCCCGACGCGCGGTATAGACTTGAAGAGGAGGATATTTCCTCCTGCTCCGAACTGCAAAAAACCCTGATGGCAAAAGCCGCAAAATTCACAAGCCGCGGGGGAAGCTTCGTTTATTCCACCTGTTCAATCGAGAGGGAAGAAAATTCGGAGAACGCCGAATGGTTTACCGGAAACTTTCCGGATTTTGAGCTTGTCCAAAGCAAAATCTGCATTCCCGGCGCTTTCAACGACGGAGGGGGATCTTTTCTTTTCAAGAGGCGCTCCTGAATATAAAAGTGAGAATTTAAATTAAAATCTATATTTACTCTTATGGAATGCAAACAAGTGCAATAACTTTTTTACAAATTGAAAATCAACATTATAGTTTGGTTTGGCTCTGAAAATAACTTTTGAGCCGATTGTAAAAAACATTGAGTTAATCACATCTTTACAATTTATTCGGACGATATTTCCAAGTTATAAACATAGTTTTTTACAATTTTTTTCGGGTCTTATAAAGTACAAAAATGTAGGATGGGATATTGTGAATCCGCAAGTCCTCAAACGTTTTAGTAAGGAAAAGGCGGATATTTTGGAAGTTTCCAAATTAAGTGTCCAAAAATGTAGCTTTTTTTCGAAAAAAAGGGTTTTTCGTTCCGAAAAATATTGCAAAAATCCTATTTGGAATCCGATAATTCCGCCATCATTTCCAATTTTCAAGGGGTTCCAGGCCCTTTGGAATATTTTATAATACGCAATTTAACCTATAAAGCGAAGGCTTTTGTTCCGATTATGACAGAAGGCAGGTTTAAAACTATTCTCGAGGCGTATTCCCCAAAGAGGGAAAATCTCGTCAGCGTCTTGCAGGATATTCAGGAAGAGGAGGGGTTTATTTCCCCGGAAGCCGTGAGCGAGACAGCCGAATATTTTTCGATTTCGGAGGCCGACGCCTATTCAGTCGCGAGCTTTTACGCGCAGTTCAAATTTAAGAAGCCCGGCAGGCACACGATAAAAGTCTGCAAGGGTACCGCGTGCCACGTAAGGGGCTCGGGGTCGCTGCTTGCCGCGCTCGAAGAGAGGCTCGGCATAAAAGAGGGCGAGACTACGCCCGACGGGCTCGTCAGCCTCGAGCGAGTCGCGTGCCTCGGCGCCTGCGCGCTCGCTCCGGCGATGGTTGTAGACGACAAAGTCCACGCGCGCGTGACGCTCGCGGAGATAGAAAAAATCCTCAAATCCCTGAAATAGCCATGAAGATTCTCGAAAGTTTAAGGGAGTCCGCCAAAAAGAATTGGGCGGAATTCCAAAATCGGGCGCGCGTGATGGTCGGGGCCGCGACATGCGGCCGCGCCGCCGGAGCGGGGGAAGTAATAGAAGAATTTAAAAAGTCCCTGAAAGAAAACGGCCTCGACGAAAAAGTCGAAGTGGTCGAAACCGCCTGCATAGGGCTCTGTTACGCCGAGCCGCTCGTTGAAATAAAGCGCGAGGGCGAGCCCTCCGTGCTCTATTCAAACGTGAAGCCCAAAGACGTGGCGAAGCTCGTTTCGGAACATCTTGTAGGCGGCAATCCGGTTTCGGAAAAGGCGGAAGCCGTCATGGCTGACGAAGAGTACCGCGGCATAAAGCCATTCAAAAAGCACCCGATGGTAGAGCTGCAAAAGCGCATAGTATTGCGCAACTGCGGCGTAATAGACCCCGAAAATTTCGGGCATTGCCTCGCGCGCGGAGGATACGAGGGGTTTGAGAAGGCGCTTTCCATGCCGCCCGAAAAGGTCATAGAGGAGGTCACTGCAAGCGGTCTGCGCGGCAGGGGCGGCGCGGGTTTCCCGACGGGTATAAAATGGGGCTTCGCGAGGGCGTCCAAGACTTCCCCCACAAAGTACATAATCTGCAACGCCGACGAGGGCGACCCGGGGGCGTTTATGGACCGTTCGGTTCTCGAGGGCGACCCGCACAGCGTGCTCGAAGGCCTGATGATTGCCGGCTACGCCATAGGCGCCGAATGCGCGTACATCTACGTGCGCTCGGAATATCCGCTTGCTATCCAAAGGCTCAAAAAGGCGATAGCGCAGGCGGAGGAAGCGGGGCTTCTGAAAAGGGAGCTGCCCAACGGCTTCAAGTTTGAAATAAGGATAAAGAAGGGTTCGGGAGCTTTCGTCTGCGGCGAGGAAACCTCCCTCATGGCGAGCATCGAGGGCGTGCGCGCAATGCCGCGCCCGAAACCGCCGTTCCCCGCCGCCAAGGGGCTCTTCAAAAAACCCACCAACATAAACAACGTCGAGACGCTCGCCGCCGTCAGCTCCATAATGCGCGAGGGCGCGCAGATGTATTCGTCGCTGGGTTCGGAGAAGAGCAAGGGCACCAAGACGTTTTCGCTCGCGGGCAAAATAAAGAGGACGGGGCTCATCGAAGTTGAGCTCGGCCTGAAGCTCGACGACATAATAAACAAGATCGGCGGCGGCTGCGCGGACGGCAAAAAGTTCAAGGCCGTACAGACGGGCGGCCCGTCGGGCGGCTGCCTCACGCCGGAGCACCTCTCCATACCGGTCGACTACGAAAGCCTCGCTGCGGCGGGCTCCATAATAGGCTCGGGCGGGCTGGTAGTGATGAACGAGGACTCCTGCATGGTGGAAGTCGCGAAATTCTTTGTGAATTTCACCGAGAACGAGTCGTGCGGCAAGTGCATTCCCTGCCGCATGGGAACCCAGCACGCCCATGCGATTCTCGAAAAAATCACTTCCGGCAGGGGAGAAATGGAGGACATCGAGCGCCTCAAAAAAATAGCGTTTACGATGAAGCAGTCCTCCCTCTGCGGGCTCGGCCAGACGGCGCCCAACCCGATTCTCACCACGCTCAGATACTTTGAGGACGAATACCTCGCGCACATAAGGGAAAAGCGGTGTCCCGCGCTCGTCTGCCCGCAGCTGGTGCATTTCTCGGTGGACGCCGAAAAGTGCACGGGCTGCACTGCCTGCGAGCGCGTCTGCCCGACGGGCGCCATATCCGGCGGCGTCAAAAAGCCGCATTCCATAGATTCCGAAAAATGCATATCCTGCGGCGCGTGTTACCAGAGCTGCAGGTTCGGCGCAATCGCGAGGAAATAAGAAAATGAGCACTTTTAAAATTACCATAGACGGACGCCAGGTCGATGCCGAACCCGGCATGACCGTACTCCAAGCCGCCAAAAAGGCGGGAATATTCATACCGTCGCTTTGCGCGCACGACGAGCTCGACCCCTACGGGGCGTGCCGCCTATGCGTCGTGGAAATCGACGGAATGCGCGGAACCCCCACTTCCTGCACGACGCCGGCCGCCGAGGGAATGGTTGTGCGCACTACTTCCGAACAGCTCGAAACCCAGCGGCGGCGCACGATAGAGCTGATGATGAGCTCCCACCCGTCGCCGTGCCTCGTATGCGACTCCCGCGCGGACTGCGAGAACGAGAAGAAAACGCCCACCCGCGCGACTTCCGCCACCCGCTGCGGGGCGTGCTCCAACCGCCCGGGCTGCGAGCTGCGCAAAGTCGCCCTCGGCTCGTATTCGCGCGACATCGGCCTCCCCATGATATACGACCCCTCTAAGGTCGAGCGCGACGATCCTTTCATAGACAAGGACCACAACCTTTGCGTTCTGTGCGGCAGGTGTTTCAGGGTCTGCGAGAAAATCCACTCCAAGCCCGCCATAAGCATCGCAAACCGCGGCAAGAAGGCGAAGATTTCCTCGGCTTTCGGGAGGTCTTGGAGCTCGGAGGAATGCCTGTTTTGCGGGGCGTGCATAGACGCCTGCCCGACCGGCTGCCTCACCGACAGGTGGGGGAAGTGGTTCGGCGAGCCCGACAAAACCGTGGAGTCGCGCTGCGCGATGTGCCCGAAGCACTGCAAGATTCTGTTGCGCATAAAGGACGGAAGGGTCGTATCGGCGGGAATGGCGGCGCTGAACAAGGAGAGCGCGATTTGCCCGATAGGCAGGTTCGCACTCCCGCAGATGGTAAATTCCCCGCGGCGGCTGCGCAAAATCGCCGTCAGGCGCGGCAGGGAGCAGGTTCCCGTGCCGCCGGAAGAGGCGGTCGAAAGGCTTTTTGAAATCCTCTCGCAAAACTCCGGAAAGATACTCGTCATATCCAATGCCGGCGCGACTTACGAGAGCCGCAAGGCAATGCGCGCCATATCTGGCGCGTTCGGCGGAAAGCTCGTGGAAATGCCGCTCGATTCCGACGCTTCCGACCTTCCCTCCGACATTTCTGCGGACTTGGCTGCCGGCAAGTATTCGGCGGTTCTTTCCTACGGGGACTACATTTCCGATGAGGCCGCGCAAAAGATAGGGCATCTGGCGATATTCGACGTCATGAAGACGCCCGCGCAAAAGTTCGCGGAAGTCGTGCTGCCGATAAGCGCGTTCGCGGAAACTTCCGGCACGCTGGCGGCTCCCGACGGCTCCAAAATGGCCGTGCCTGCCGCGGTCGCCTCTTCCGGCGACCAGCGGCCCCTCAACGGCTATCTTTGCGACTTGTGCAAAAAGCTCGGCGTGGACGTCAAAAAATACGACTTCGACCTCGAGCCCCTTCCGGCGGATTTCAAATCGCCGACGGAGGATAAAAATGCCCTGCCGCGCAGGGTATTGGGGCATTTCCTCGCCGATTACGTTCCGGATCTCGGGCTGCTCGGCCTGCCGCATTCCCCGAAGTGGCATGAAAAGGCGGCGGCGAAAGCTTCCGGAGGCTTTGAAATCCTCGAGAACAAAATGCTCGTCCCCAATTTCCACGAACTCACCGTCAAGGCGCCCGAGGCCGCCAAATTCGCGCGCCCCGGACAGTTTGCGATACTCATGGCAAACTCCGACAGCGAGCGGTCTCCGTTCACGCTGATAGACTGGAACGCCGAGGAGGGCTGGGTTAAATTTATAATAGAGGAGGTCGGAAGGTCCTCCGCGGAGATCGGCGCGCTCCAAAAGGGCGACAGGCTCGCGGTTCTAAGCGGCCCGCTCGGTACGCCCCTCGATCTCGGCCGGTTCAAAAAAGGCTCGAAAGCCCTGCTGCTCGGCGGGTGCTACGGAATCGCCGCCATATACCCGATCGCCCGCGAGCTCAAAAAGGCGGGCGTCCGGACTGTGTGCGCGATAGAGGCGTCGTCCTCATACATGCTCTATTACAAGGACAAGCTCGCGTCAGTCTGCGACGAGCTCATAGTCTCCACCCGCGACGGCAGCGAAGGCCGCAGGGGAGGGTGCATAAACGTCATGGAAGAGCGCGGGGCGGAGTTCGATGAAATCGTCGCCATAGGCTGCGTGTTCATGATGAAGCAGTGCGCCTCCAAAGCTCCGGCGGACGGGCGCGACATGTTCTGCTCGCTCAATCCGATAATGGTCGACGGAACCGGCATGTGCGGTGCCTGTCGCGTGACGGTCGGCGGCGAGACGAAGTTCGCGTGCGTCGACGGCCCGTTCTTCCGCCTCGACAAAGTCGATTTCGGAGAGCTCGGCAAGCGCCGTTCGGCATACAGGCTTATCGAGATAGAGGCGATGCCGCGCCATTTAAACGGCAAATGCCACCGCGGTTAAAGCAAGGAATTTTCGGAGATATTTGAAATGTCAGAAGAAAAGGTAAGGAAAATCAAGGCGTCGGGGCTTCCCCGCATGAAGATGCCCGAACAGGATCCCGTGCGCAGGGCCTCCAATTTTGAGGAGGTTCCCTACGGCATTTCCCTCGAAATGGCGATGGACGAGGCCAGCCGCTGCCTGCAATGCCCCAAACCGCGCTGCAAAGCCGCCTGTCCCGTCAACATAAACATACCGCAGTTTATCGCGGAAATTTCGAAAGGCGACCCGAAGGCGGCTGCGGAAAAACTGAAGATGCAGACCGCCCTCCCCGCGGTGTGCGGCCGCGTCTGCCCGCAGGAGAGCCAGTGCGAGGGCAGCTGCGTGCTCGGAATCCGCGGCGAACCCGTCGCGATCGGCGCTCTCGAAAGGTTCTCCGCCGACTACGTGCGCCTCAACAACCTCGAAAAAACCCCCGAAAAGGCGGCGCCCACGGGCAAGAGAGTGGCCATAATCGGTTGCGGCCCCGCCGGAATCACGGCGGCCGCGGACTTGGCGATAGCCGGCCACGAAGTCGAAATTTTCGAGGCTCTCCACCTCCCGGGGGGCGTGCTGATGTATGGCATACCGCAGTTCCGCCTCCCGAAAGAAATCGTCTCGCACGAGGTCGAATCGCTCAAAAAGCTGGGCGTAAAAATCCATCTCAACTACATTGTCGGCAAGCTTAGGACTCTCGAAAGCCTGCTCGAAGACGGATTCGACGCCGTGTTCCTCGGTTCCGGCGCGGGCCTGCCGATGTTCCTCGGAATCCCGGGCGAAAACAGCGTGGGCGTGTTCTCCGCAAACGAATTTCTCACGCGCTTCAACCTGATGAAAGCCTACGACTTTCCCGAGCACGGCACAACCCCCATCCGCGCGAAGCACATCATCACCGTCGGCGGCGGCAACGTGGCGATGGACTCGTCGAGAACCGCCCTTCGCGTCGGTGCCAAGTCGACAATCGTCTACCGCCGCGCGCTCGAACAGATGCCAGCCCGCAAGGAGGAGATACACCATGCGCAGCAGGAGGGTGTGGAATTTCAGATGCTCACCAATCCCAAGCGCGTAGTTGCCGGCGAAGACGGCAAGGTCGTCGCGCTCGAATGCGTCAAAATGGAGCTTGGCGAGCCCGACGCCTCCGGCCGCCGCTCTCCCGTTGAGATAAAGGGCAGCGAGTTCCAAATTCCCTGCGATGTCGTGGTGGTGGCGATAGGCAACCGCCCGAACCCGCTCATTCCCATGACGAGCCCGAACCTCAGGACGACGAAGAAGGGTACGATAGAGTGCGACCCCGAAACTTTGCAGACCTCCATACCGCAGGTTTTCGCCGGCGGCGACGCCGTAAGCGGGGCCGCCACGGTAATCAGCGCCATGGGGCAGGCTAAGATTGCCGCGCGCAGCATAAACAGGTTCCTGCGCGGCGAGCCGCTCAAAGATGCGCCTTCTGCTGTCTAACGACGACGGGATAGGTTCTCCGTTTCTGCCGGCGTTCGCCGCGGCGCTCTCCGAGGTCGCGGAGGTGGAAATCGTCGTTCCCGCGCGGGAACAGAGTTGGATAGGGCGCGCGTACAACCGCCATGCCGCGGTTGCCGTGGGTGAGGCGGAGGCCGGCGGCTTTAAATGCCGCACGGTGGCGGGCACGCCGTCCGACTGCGTCAATATAGCCCTATCCCATCTGCTTTCCGAGCCGCCCGACGCCGTGGTCTCGGGGCTCAACATCGGCCAGAATGTCGCGCTGCCCCTGCTTTGGAGCAGCGGGACTTTCGCGGCGGCGGTCGAGGCCGCTGGCTGGGGGATTCCCGCCTTTGCGTGCTCCATGCGCCTTCTCAAAAAATTTTACGAGATCTGCCGATTGCGCCACGAGCTCCCGCCAGACGAATTGCGCGCGCATTTGGAGGCCGCCTCAAAGCACGCGGCGCGCTACATAGCCGGTTGCGTTTCGCGCGGAGGTTTTGCCCGCGGGGAAGTTCGCAATATAAACTATCCCGCGGACTTTTCGGGGGAATCGAAATTTGCCGAGTGCGTCCCCGCGCGCGCGAAACTGGCGCCGCTTTACGTCAAAAACCCCGACGGCACTTACGGGTTTTCCTATGCAATGGGCGAGACCGCCCCTTCGCCCGACGGCAGGCCGACCGACGTGGAATGTCTGAATGCGGGAATCGCCTGCGTTTCAAAAATTTTCATAAACGCAGGGTAGTCCGCGGCAAAAGGCGGTTTTGCCCGCCGGCAGGTACAGCGAATAAGCGGCTGCTGCGCTTTGCCCGCAGCATTCCAAGCCTGCGGCTTCCCGCATTGCCGGTTTTCCCAAAATGTCGGGCGGCTCTTTAAAATTGTCTTTTCCCATTTGTAATTTTGACGGCGCGCCCATTCGGAATGCGGTTGCGGATTTAAAAATCATTGCAGGGACGGCGGATTTTTCTGACGGACACTGGATTTTTTGTTTGACGTTGAATTTCTTGGATTTTAGTTTGTTTTCATTCCAAACAGATTGTTTATTTTATGAAGATACGCACATTTTATTTCTATTGCGCCCTTGCTTCAATCCTATGCGCCGCGTGCGCTTCCCCTCGGGAGGAGGGCGGGCAGGCAACGAACGGAGCTTCGATTCGCGTCAAGGACGCCGCCGCCGGCAAGATGGGGCAGCCCGCGCTCTCCGACGTGAAGCTGAAAGGGTATGCGGGCGAGAAAATGGATTTGTTTTTCAAAAACCGCGTGTTTTCGGATTTCGCCAAAGACGAGGTTTTCGGGGAGGCGGAGGAAGCTTTCCGCGCCAAAGCGGACGACAGGCTCGGCTGCGTCGGCTATTGGCAGGGCGAGTTCTGGGGCAAGCTCGCCATTTCCGCGTCCGGCGTCTGCGAATATTCCCAAAACGGTGAATTGAAAGATTTCATCGCAAAAAAGGCGGCTACGCTCATTTCAATGCAGGAGCCCGACGGATATTTGGGGACGTACAAAAACAGGGCGTTTTTGCGCGTGAACGACCTTGAAGCCTCAAAGAAAGCGGTCGGGTACGAGTGCAGCTGGTGCTGGAACCTTTGGTGCAGAAAATACACCCTCTGGGGGCTTCTCGAAGCCTATAAAATCGACAAAAATCCCGAGACGCTCGCCGCCGCCGCGAGCTTCATGAACCAGTACATCGACATGCTGCGCGCCGAAAACGTCAAAATTTGCGATACGGGCACTTTTGTGGGAATGCCGAGCATGTCGATTTTAAAACCCCTGTTTATTCTCTACCGCGAGACTTCCGACGCCAAGTTTCTCGATTTCGCAAAGGAAATCGTCTCGTACTGGGACAGGGACGGAAATCCGCCGCCAAACTTTCTGCGCAACGCCTTTTCGGGCGAGCCCGTGCGACTGTGGTATCCGCACGTGAAGAACTGGGAAAAGGCGTACGAAATGATGTCGTGCCTCGAAGGGCTCGTGGACTACTGGCGCGTGACCGGCGACGAAAAGGCGCTGAAAGCCGCCTCGAATATCCGCGACCAGCTCCTGCGCGACGAAAAGAACATACTTTCGAGCGTCGGCTACAACGACATGTTCGTCGGCGGCGCAAACCAGATAAACGCCATCACCGAGCCCTGCGACGCAATCCACTGGATGCGCCTGAACAAGGAACTCTTTCTCTCCTCGGGCGACCCGAAGTACCTCGACGAAATGGAGGACACTTTTTACAACGCCTTTCTCGCGGGCGTCTCGCGCGACGGCAAATGGGGCGCGCGCGGGGTGCGCAGCCACGGCTACCACTTCGTCGCCAAGCCGCAGGTCGGCATGAAATACAACCACTGCTGCGTGGACAACATGCCCCGCGGATTTCTCGACTTCGCCCAAACCGCGCTCTCGCGTTCCGGCGGCGAAATTTTCGTGAATTTCTATTCGCCGTTTAAGGGAAAAATCGGCGGCGCGGAGGTGGAAATCTCGGGCGGCTACCCGATAGGCGATTCCGCCGAAGTGAAAATCCGCGTTGAGAAGCCGACGAGAGTTTCCTTCCGCATTCCGTCGTGGAGCGCCCGTACGCTCGTGGACGGCAAGTTAGCGAAAGGTCCGTGGCACTCCGTGGAGGTGGACGGCGAGAAGACGGTGAAAATCGGCTTCGACATGTCGCCGCGCGTAGTGGATTCCCCCCTTTCGGACTGCTACATTCCCAAAAACGATTTGCGCGCAAGCCGCTGGACGGGCTACGGGTCGGATCCCGACCTTCTGGCGCTGATGCGCCACAGCGCGGGGGCGACGATCAGGCGCGGACCGCTTCTTTTGGCGCGCAGCAAATACATAGGCAATTCGGACGCGGAGATGTTCGGGGCGGCCACAGTGAACAACGGCGGTGCAAAGTGCAGGCTCACACCGGCAAAGGCGGACAAAACCTGGGGCCTGTGGGACGCGGAGATAGAAACCGCCGACGGCAGGACGATAAAAACCAAAGTTTGCGATTTTGCCTCCGCGGGCGACGATTTCCGCCGCGGCGAGCCCGTCAACCGGACGCCGACATTCTCCGTTTTCTTCTGAGGTCGGGTTGCGGCGGCGCAGGGGAATATTGGCGCAAGAGCCCCCGCACCCTCCGCGCCCTTGCGCAGTTTTCCGGCGGCAATTCGCGCGGCCGGGAAAAGCGCGCAAACTGCCGCCGATTGGCTTTGCGGCGTAAAAATTGATAGGGCGTTTCACGTTTCGCCTGCGGGCAAGGCGCGAATTTTTTTGCGGTGCAAATTCGCGCGGTTTGCCACATGCGCACTTTGGACTGCGGCGGTTTTTTATCCGGTTCCGGCAAGTTTTGGTTCTTTACCGTTGGGAAAACCTGTGGGGAAGTATCGGAGTGGGAGGTTAATTTTCCCCAAACGAAATTTTACATCGTTGGGGCTTTCGGATGGGAAATTTTACATGGTTAAAATAAATTTGATTTTCCGGCTTTCCGCAGTCTTTGCGTTTGCCGCTACTCTCGACGCCGCCGATATTGCTTTTCCTATTCCGGAAATTTTGATTGGGAACGTGGCGATGCGTGGCATTCGGACTAAACCCTGACTGAGCGCGCCCCCGCAGGTGCGCCATATCCGGCCGCGGGTGATACGGTATTTAAAGGCTCGCCAAACATCTCCGCTTCCGCGGCACAGCGCGAAACTTATCTCGGCAGACGACTGACCGTTGCCGTCAACGGCGGGGCGGTAAACTCCGGAAACGGGTCGTCGCTGTCGGAAAATCCGGAGGCTCGTTTTGAAATATCCGGCAAAGTAAAGGCGCAATTTTTCGGCGGAAACACAAATTCCCGCTTTGGATTTTGGATTCGGACGGATACAGTCTCGTCGCAGAGGTTGCCGCGGGCGGCATAGATATGGGCGCGGAGATTTGCGGCGGCGGTTCCAATGGTTCCTGCGGAAACCGGCTTGCCGTCGAATTTGCGTTCGGCAACGCGCGCATGCCGGATTCCCTCGTGGCAGTCGGAGGGGGGCTTCAAACCGATTTCCCGCAATGCGGTTGAGGAAGAGGCGGTCGCATCCGAAACGCTTTTAAAAACGGCGGTAGTGGAAGAATCGCGGTGGATTTTGCCGGCTGCTGCGGAAATGCGCTGAATCCGGATAATTATCAAATTGCGAAGAATACAATTTTTAATCAGGGGACGGATTGAATTTATGAGCGCGGGCGACCTTTTTTCGGCCTCGAAAATGAAGTAAGCGAAAATACGGATACGGATTTTTATGCCGCGGGCTTTGAAAACGCCGGTGCGTTTTTCTGTCGGGCGGAATCTGAGGGCGGCTGTTGGCTCCAAGTCGGATTCGCCCAAATTCCCGGATTGTGCGGTTATTGCCGCAACGATCAGAGCGTCCGCCATTGCGCTTGCCGCGCGCAAAAAAAGGGAGGGGCGATACGGGGAAGGCCGCAGGTTCCCTCCGATTCCCCACGCGGGTACGCGCTACGGGAATACGGTGCGCACCGCGAAGATAATGGGCAACCCTTTTGTTTGCGGCGCGCTTTTCATTTTGAGATAACGCGGTGCAATGTGCTCTCGCTTGAACGAAGAATGCGAATGTCCGCGTCCCCCCGCAATGCGGGGTTCACAGGGCAAGGGCGATAATGGCTTCTTTGAAATTGGATTTTCCAGTAAAAAATGCGCGGGTTTTCGGACGACATATCCGGCGGGCAATGTGCGGGCAAATGAAAAGCGGGAAGCCGCCTTATTTAAACAAGCAAAAAGGGCGAAAGGCCCTCCAAGATTCGGCTCCCGCTAATTGGGAGCGGCAAGAAGAAATGCTTTCGCCCTTAAACTTAAAATCGGAAAACCCTTCCGAAAGCCGGCGTGGAAAAACTTTTGCGCGGCGCCTGTGCCGAAAGTTTCCGTATAGTTTGCGGTGCGGGCAATTTCTTTCCGGACGCCGCCGCTACGGCTGGATTGCGAACAATCCCGATAGAAAACGCAACCGCTTTTATGAATGCGGCCGCGACAGGGCGTTGGCGCGGGCAGTCCCGCACAGGGCGGACGGAAAGCTTTAATGGAAGCGCGCCGCCCGCCCCTGCGGCGGTATCAGATTTCCACGTCTTTTGAGTAATCCACATTCGGGAGCCCGAAGCCGAAAAGTTTTAGGAACTCTTTTTTGTAGCCCGCAAAGTCGGTGAGCTCGTAGAGGTTTTCGGTGGATACTTTGGGCCAGATGTCGAACACTGCCTTTTGGACGTCGTCGCGCAATTCGAGGTTGTCGATTCTCACGCGCCCGCCGTCGTCAAATTCGAGGCAGTTGCCGTTGTAGAGCTGGGTGGAGAAAAGGCGCTGGATTTGCCCTATGCAGCCCTCGTGGATTCCCTTTTCCTTCATCACCTTGTAGAGAATGGATACGTAGAGGGGCACGACGGGAATCGCGCTGCTCGCCTGCGTGACGAGCGCCTTGTTTACGGATATGAACGCCTTGCCGCGCCGCAGTTTCAGCAGCGCGTCGATCCTGTCCGCGGCGGCTTCGAGATCTCTTTTTGCGAGCCCGATGGTGCCGCTGCGGTAAATCGGATAGGTGAGCTCGGGCCCGATGTAGGAGTACGCGACGCTCGCGCAGCCCTCGGCTAAGACGCCCGCGCCGTCGAGCGCCTTGATCCAGCGCTCCCAGTCGTCGCCGCCCATGGTTTTGACGGTCTCGAAAATTTCGCGCTCGGTCGCGGCGGGAACCGTCACTTCAATTACCTGCCCCTTGTCGGTGTCGAGCGACTTGTCTTTGCGCTCTTCGCCTACGGTTTTGAGGACGCTCTTGTAGACTTCGCCGGTGTCGGGGTCGGTGCGTCGGGGCGAGGCGAGCGAATATACTATCAGATCTACCTTTCCGAGCGGGCTCTTTTTTATGGCCTCAATGGCCTGTTTTTTCACCTCGTCGCCGAAAGCGTCGCCGTTGATGTTTGCGCAGTAGAGACCTGCGGCTTCGGCCTGTTTTGCAAATTCGGCGGTGTTGTACCAGCCCGCGCTCGCGGGGCGCGACCTCGCCGCGTCGCCCGGGCGCTCGAAGAAAACGCCAACCGTCGCGGCGCCGCAGCCGAATGCGGCGGTTATGCGGCTCGCGAGCCCGTAGCCGGTGGACGAGCCGATTATCAGGGCCGATTTGCACCCGCCCTTTATTTCGCCCTTGCCCTTGACATAGGCGATCTGTTCGCGCACGTTTTCGGCGCAGCCTTCGGGGTGGGCGGTAATGCAGAGAAATCCTTTTACTTTGGGTTCTACTATCATTCGGTGTCCTTTTCCTTGAAAAAATTTTTTGCGCCGGAGGCGGCGGAGGTCAGTTTATGCGGTTTTGCATGTACAGAATGAGGGCTTTGAGGAAGCCGCAGTCGGGGCTTAGCTTCTCGCAGTCGGCAACCGCTTTGTTCGTGAGCGAGGCCGCGATTTCGCGCGACTTTTCCACGCCGTAGAGCGAGACGTACGTCATCTTTTCGTTGGCGGCGTCGAGCCCCGTGGTTTTCCCCATCGTCGCGTCGTCGCTCGTCACGTCGAGGATGTCGTCTATCACCTGGAAGGCGAGCCCGATGTTTTTGCCGATTTCGCGCGCGGCGGCGAGCTTTTCGTCGTCGTACGAGTCCGCCAGCCTGATTCCCATAGTGACGGCGGCGGTTATGAGGGCGGCGGTTTTGTTGTGGTGGATGAAGTCGAGCTTTTCGGGCGTCATTTTGCCGTCGCGCTCGCCGAGCACGTCCTCGACCTGTCCGCCGATCATCTTTTGGCTGCCGCCCGCGTCTGCGAGGTCGAGAACCAGCCCCGCGGCGATTTCAGGCCTCGACTTGTATGCGTCGGCCAGCAGCCGGAAAGAGTACGTCAAAAGCGCGTCGCCGGCAAGCAGCGCCATGGTCTCGTCAAATTTCTTGTGGCAGGTGGGCTTGCCTCTTCGCAGGTCGGAGTTGTCCATGCAGGGCAGGTCGTCGTGTATGAGCGAATACGTGTGCAGGCACTCTATCGCCACGCACGCGGGCAGCGGGTCGACGGCGGACGGGAACATGTCGTGGGCGGCCAGCAGAAGCATCGGGCGGATTCTCTTTCCGCCGGCTTCCATCGAATAGCGCATGGCCTCGTGGACGATGTGCGGGCGGGCGTCCGCCGGCGGGAGATATTTTAATATAGCGGATTCCACCGCGCTCCGTTTTTCCTCGAAAAGCCTTTTAAATTCTTCGGTAGTCATGGCGCGATTTTCCCACAATGCCCGCAGTTGTAAACCATTATTTTCGGCGCGGGCGGTTTTTTGAACAAACGCTCCCGCGGCGCTGTCGATAGCGAACGGCCGCCGGAAAATCCGCTGCCGCTTGCGCGGGCGGCGGCTGAAAGGGAGACACTATGAGATATATCGCATCCGTATTTGCCGCCGTAGTTTTCGCATGCTCCGCGCTTTCGGGACACGCTCAGGCCGCGGCGGGAACTTCGAATCCGGCGGCTTCCCGCCAATGTCGGGAGACTTCCGCCCAATGCGCCGGTTCGCAGGCGCGGGAAGCGGAATCCGCCCAAAAGTCCAAGAAGGCCAAGAAGGCCAGGGGCTACGCCAACCGGCGCACAGAGAGATAGCCGCCCCAATCCCAATCCGCCGTTCGCGTTTTGCGGGTGCATCTTGCTGTGACATTTATGGTTGACGCTTTCGGGAAGCGGTGAAAAAATATCGAAGATATGAAAAGGCGAATCTTTGCGGCGGCCGCCGCGATGTTTGCGGTATCGGCGTTTGCCGTTGCCGGGGAGGACGAATTCATACCGCAGAAACTGACCGTCGGGGAATTTTTTGAAAATCCCGTCGGAATGTCCCTTGAAAACTTGCGGTTTTCCTGGCGGATGCCCGCCGGTTCGCAGGGAATGAGGCAGACTGCGTACCAGCTCGTCGTGGCGCGCACGCCCGAAGGGCTCGGCGAGAACCCGCTGTGGGACAGCGGGAAAGTCGCGTCGCCGGACTCGGTCTGGGTTGCGGCCGACATTCCCGCGCCGAAGTCGCGCGAAAGGTTTTATTGGAAAGTCCGCGTTTGGGACGAGGCCGGCAGGGCATCGGGGTGGTCGGAGCCCGCGTTTTTCGAGGCGGGGCTTCTCGACAATTCCGACTGGTCGGCCAAGTGGATTTCAAATACCGCCCCGCAGGAGTCCGATACCGTAAAATTGAAGGACGGCAAGGAGAAGTCGATACCCAAGGCGTTTCCGCCCACATACCTGCGCAAAGAGATAGCGCTCGGCGACGACGTGGAAAGCGCGCGCCTTTACGTCGCGGCGCGCGGCATATACCAGTTTTACATAAACGGAAGAAAGGTCGGCGGCGACTTTTGGAGCCCCGGCTGGACCGACTACAACAAGCGGATCCAGACGACCGCCTACGATGTCTCGAAAATGCTCTACGAAGGCGGCAACGCGCTTGCGGCGATAGTCGCCGACGGCTGGTATGCCGGAACTCTCGCATGGAGCAGCAACCGCGCGGTGTACGGCAAAAAGCCGGAGCTTGCGGCGCAGCTCGAAGTCGTCTACAAAGACGGTCGGCGCGCGGCTTTTTCGACCGACGGCTCGTGGAAATGGGCGTTCGGCCCCATAACGTATTCGGATATATACCACGGCGAAAACTACGATGCGCGCCGCGGGCTCGGCGATTGGGCGGAAACCGGCTTCGACGACTCCGCCTTCAAGCCGGTATCCGTTGGGGAAATCGGCAAATCCCCCGTGCTCGAACCGCGCCGCAGCCTCGTGATTTCCGCCGCGCAGGAACTTTCCGCCGTGTCGGTGCGGACTCTCAAACCCGGGACTTTCGTCTTTGACCTCGGCCAGAATATGGTCGGCTGGGCGAAGATAAAAATCCCCGCCAACCCCGGTAGAGAAATAACCGTGCGGTTCGCCGAGATGCTCGAAAAGGACGGTTCGCTCTATACGAAAAATTACCGCTCGGCGCGTTCCACCGACACGTATATATGCAAGGGATACGGGGTTGAGGAGTGGGCGCCGCTCTTTACCTACCACGGTTTCAGATATGTGGAGCTCTCGGGGTTTCCTGCGAACGCCAAGCCGTCTCCCGACTGGGTGAAGGGGATAGTCCTCCATAACGCCATGCCGCAAATCGGGACTTTCGTGTGTTCTTCCCCGAAGGTGAACGCCCTGCAAAGCTGCATACAGTGGGGGCAGCGCGGCAACTTCTTTTCCACGCCCACCGACTGCCCGCAGCGCGACGAGCGCCTCGGTTGGACGGGCGACGCGCAGGTATTCGTCCCGACCGCGGCGTTCAACATGGGCGTGTGTTCCTTCTTCTCGAAGTGGGCGCGCGACTTGCGCGACGCGCAGGTCGCGGCAGGCCCCAAAGAGGGCGCCATTGCGCACGTGGCGCCTAACGTTCTCGGCAAAGACGCTTCCGGCTGCCCCGCGTGGGGGTCTGCGGCAATCATCTGCCCGTGGGAAATCTATCTGCAATACGGCGACAAAAACATTCTCGAAGAAAATTATCCGGCGATGCAGAAGTTCGTGAAATATCTCGAAAACAGCTCGAAAGACCGCATTTGCCGGGCGTGGACTTTCGGAGACTGGCTGTCGCAGGACAAGCTCGATTCCGACTGGAAGCCGCGCAAAATAGAAAAGTCTTCCGACCCGAAGGCCTCCGAAATCTTCCGGCCTTCCGGAGAAGCAGCCGAGCGCAAATCGGAACACCCGCTCGGCGGGTACACAAGAAAGGATCTCGTCGCGACCGCCTATTTTGCGCGCAGCGCGGAGCTGCTCTCCAAAGTCGCCGAAGCGCTCGGTAAAAACGATGACGCCAAAAAGTACGCGGGACTCGCGGACGAGGTGAAAAAAGCGTTCGTCAAAAAATTCGTCTACGAGGACGGCACGGTAGACAACGAAACCCAGACGGCGTATCTGCTCGCGCTCGGATTCGACCTGCTTCCGGAAAACATCCGCCAAAAGTCGTTCGATAAATTTGTCGAAGTTCTCGAAAGCTCGGGCGTCTATCTGCGGACGGGATTTTTGGGGACGCCGCTTTTGACGGAAGTCTTGACCCGCTATGGGAGGCCGGATCTGGCGTACCGCCTGCTGCTGAATGAAAACTTCCCGTCATGGCTGTATCCGATTGCGCAGGGGGCGACGACCATGTGGGAGCGGTGGAACAGCTATTCCCGCGAGGCGGGGTTCGGCGACGCCGGCATGAATTCCTTCAACCACTACGCATACGGGGCGATAGGCCAATGGCTCTACAAGAGCGTGGCGGGGATATGGCGCGACGAGTCCGCGCCCGGCTACAAAAATATAATCTTCAACCCGAAGCCCGGCGGGGGCTTCACTTTTGCGAGCGCCACGCACGAGACCCCTTACGGATTCGCGGCGTCTTCATGGAAGCTCTCCGACGGAGTGATGGAGTGGCAGATAACCATTCCCCCGAACTCGACGGGTACGGTGGTGTTCCCGTCGACCCGCGCGGAATCCATCCGCGTAAACGGCTACAAAGTCCCCGAAAAGGACTTCGTCCGCAACCCCGACGGCACGCTGACCATAAACAAAATGCCCTCGGGCGTCTACCAAATCCTCCTCCGCCCGTAGCGCGGCGGAGAGGTTTTGGGCTGTTTAGTAATTATGGGATCGATATGATGGGCATTAGAGATTATATACTTGGGGTATCGCCCCTAAATATATGAAACCTCGGAAACATTTATGTGTGGTAGTATTTTGGGAGAACTGGCTTAGAGAAAAGAGGAATAAACGAAACTCAAAGCCTTTCAGCATTTATGTTGCACGCTTTTTCAGATTTTTAATTTATTTACCAACTAGTTTATTGTTAATAAATTCACTGATTTGCATTTTGTCATGCTTATCGTGTTATAGTAAGTCAATCCCCAATTTTTTATTTGCAAAATAAATCCGCCTATTTGCAACACTAATGTTGCAACTAAGATAAGGCGTATATATTCTTTTGTGCAATTAACTTAAATGAATCGCTTATGGAAGCGTTTTCAATTGCCATTTGCCAGAATTCCTTAGCCATTGTGCGGGATTCGCGCGTCGGCGGAATGCTTGCAAGGGCTTCATTTTGCAATGTGCCGTCGCTCTTAGGCGCATAATACATCGGGAGCATATCATAGATAGGCGCAAGCTCAAAAGGCAAATTACGATTAACAAAGAAACTGATGTTGCCAAAGTGCATATCTGTATTGCCAATAGCCAAGCCAAAATTGTAAATGCGCTCGGCAAGATGGATATCTTCCTGACTAAAATACCCATTAGCCTTTCCCATAGTGTTGGCCCAAGATCCAGAACCAAGTCCAATAAAGGCAGCATCTATTCCGCTTAACGAGCTTGTGCCTCGCCTGCCGTATCTGCCGACTCTATCAATGCGATTGTATTCAAGAAATATTCTGTTTTGTGATTGGAGAATTTGAGATTCCGGTATGTCAAAACCATAACTTCCCAATACCTGAAATGCAATGTGTTCCGCGATAAGCAAGTCTCCCCAGCGGCGGTTTACTGGGTTATTCATATCGCCTGAAAACTTTACAATTACGTTTCTGTATGTGCCATTTTCGCAACGAATCAAAGCACAAAACTTTGGCTGTTCGCCGGCGGCAGATGAATGCGGAACACCATCTGCCATAGCCGATCTTGCGAATTCAGGATACTTGCCTATGCGCTCATTTTCCTGTATCTCTATTCCTTTACCTTGTAAAAATCTATCTTTTGCAAAGTCTCCCAGAATTAGCGAACCTGACAGATCGTCGCCAAAACGCAGCAGGTATCTAAGGATATCAGCATCGGACCAGCTATTTAGGTCTTTAGATATTCCAAAGTCCTTATTCAAATTATAGACAATATTTCTGCCAATAAAGCCTTGCGGACGGTGCTCATACAAAAACCATGGCAGAGTCGGGAAAAGCTTATTCTTAAATTCATCTCCATAAAAAGACGGATAATCGCCGTCGAAATAAAATCCTGTATTTGTGGAGTACAAAATTCCAAGTGTTACGATGTTTGCCTGTTCGTCCACCTTATAGAGATTCCATTCAAAACCATTTTCTCCAATCGGCTGAGGCAGCGCATATTCGCGATTTACAGAATTGCCAATTGCAATGGCATTAGATTCTTTCAAAAGCTTTATAGCAGTAGGCTTGGAAATTTCAAATTGGCGCATGATATCTCCGGACGAAACACTTCCGCTCACCTGTATAAATCCCCTGATGTCGATTCCTCTTTTCATGGCTTTTACGCTTTTATTTAAAAAAACTCTATGGTTATAATATAGTTGTGGTTGTTTTGTCAAGAAATTCTTTACGGATTTCTTTACGCAATTTTTACGCTTTGTGTGTGTGTGGGGCGTTCAAAGACGACACACGTGCCATTTTTCAAATAAAAAAAGGAAGGGAAATATCCGAATACCAAAGGGAGCTTGCCAAGTTCAAAAAACAAAAACTAAACGCATGCAAAACGAGTTTAACGGAGAAGAAAACTTCGACGTTGAAGACGAAATTTCAGACTCTCCCAAGCCGCTTAGAAATCCAGATTTCATCGTGAAAAATTCTACGTCGGAGCCTCTGATAAAGCTAATGGAGGCAAGCGGACGCGAAATACTCTCCATATGCGAAGAAGCCAGAGACAGCATCTATATTGTCGCCGGCAACTATCGCAAGCAAGGCGATGACACCGATACCTTAAACAGCGGCTGGTGCGGCGAGCCAATAAAGCACAACCGAATTGTAAACGGTATTTCCAGCGTCCCCAATCCGTGCATTTCACTGCTTTGGATGGTGCAAAACGACATAATAGACAATATCGTTGCAAAGAACAAAGGCAGTTTTATAGGCAGCGGATTTCTCGGAAGATTTCTCTATTGCAGAGGCGCTCCCAAGACTATTCCCGCCTCGAAAGAAAATATCCCGCTTGACGAATCCGCAATTTCCAGATGGGAAAATCAGCTTGCCGAAGCCTACCAAATTCGCAAAAGGGGGCTGCCGCTTTGGTTCGATACCGACAAAGAAGCCTTTGATTATTTCTGGGAGTTCAACGCCTCTAATACAAAACTTATGAACGGCAAACTGCGCACACAAGCGCCTTTGCTTGGCAAGGCGCGGGAAAACGCAATTAGGCTTGCGATTATTTTCGCGCATGCAGAAGGCGCGGATCGAATCATAGCCGACATCGCAAAACGCGCATGCAGGGTTGTCTCATATTCAATTTGCGTTTCGGTAGTTTTGTTTTCAAGGCTCCCTGAAATTGAACATGACAGGGCTAAAATGGGCGCCATGATTCGGCAAAACGACAGTTTCTACAAAAAAATCAGCTTCTTTGACCAATATTCATGCCTACGCAGCGAGCGCGTGGAATTTATCGTGCATACATTCCCATCGATGTACGAAATTGTTAAAAAAGGCAAAGCGCGGTACGTCGTCTTAAAAGATAGAATCTCCGAAGCTAAAAAGGCGCTTGGAATGGAAGTCGATGAGGACGACGATCTGTTTTAGCAAATAGGTAAAATAGACAAATAGTTAAATAGGCAAGATATTATGCATCAAAGCAAAAGTGCAAATAGGTAAATAGATAAAAAAAGCCCTAATGAGTGTTAATACTTGAAATATAGTTGACTTTCAAGCGGCCATCTGGTCTTATGACTACTTTATCCCGCCCCTGTAGTTCAACGGATAGAACGAGCGTTTCCTAAACGCCAAATCGAGGTTCGATTCCTCGTGGGGGCGCGGGTAAGTTTTTGTTAACATGCCGGGTAAGACTATTCAAATATATTTGCCGAATGGCGATCCTAAATCCGTTAAGCAGGCTGCCATTACTACGGATAAAATTGAAGTTTTCCAAATTCCAAGAACAATCTTGTCCGAAAACAAAATCTTCTTGGATTTTAACGGAATTTATATTTTGGCAGACTCTTTAAAATCGGAAAAGCCAAAAATATACATAGGCAAAGGCAATGTAAAATCCAGAGTCTCCCAACACGATAAAAACAAAGACTTTTGGAATGTAATATTCGCAATAAAGTTAAACGACAACGGTTTTGATGACGCCCAAAATAGCTATCTGGAGCATTATTTTATAAAAAAGGCTACTGATTTAGAGATGTCCACTTTGGTCGAGAACAAACAGATCCCCAAGTGCCCAAAATTGTCAGTTCCAGCGATCTCAGATCTGCAACATTATATAAATACTATTGAAATTTTACTTTCTACTCTTGGTTTAAAATGTTTTCAAATTAAGGAGACTCAATCCGATTCGGTCTTTATATGTAAGGACAAGTATGGAAATTCCGGCGAGGGCGAGTATCTCGAAGACGGTTTCATGCTATATAAAGGCGCAAAATGCAACTTGGAGTTGCATGAGGGAACAAAGTCTCTGCCAATGCGGGACGTCCTAATACAAGATGGAACTCTAAAAAAGTCCGGAGATCATTACGTATTGCAGTCTAATAAAATTTTTTCATCCGTATCGTCAGCTTCATCTATCGTTCTCGGGCGGCGTTCCAATGGATGGACGGAATGGAAAGACTCTAACGGGAAAACTCTCGACGAATTAAAACGTTAGAGAAACTTTTTATTATTGAAGCGGTATTGAACATAAATATTTTACGAAAGACGTGTAAATTAATGTTCAATTCTTCGTGTAGACATTGGTAATTTTTGCTTAACATGTTGGCATCTTAGACTTGTTATTTCTCTCATAAGCTTAATTTCCGTAAATTCCTGATATTTTGGCTAAATTTTTGTAAAAATAAAACCACTTTCTCCCTGTTTTTAGCTGTAAAAATTCCAAAATGCTAAAAAGTTTTTCTGTTTAAAAAAGAATATTCAGCTATTTCTCATATTAGGCATTTGACAGATGTTCCTTTTTTTGTAAACGAAAACATAGGACAGAAAATATTAAGCAAAGACCTTGAAAACATCGTAAAAAAGGTGGCTTCTGGCAAAACCCTCACAAGTGCGGAGAGAGCCTTGGTTGAAAAAGCCTATGACACGAGTGGAGATGTTAAATTCGCAAAAACTATCGTAGAGCTTTCGGAAATTTTAGACGTTAGCCGCAAAACAATAGACCGCTGGCGAAAGTTAAAAGGCTTTCCCAAACCCTGTTCTGACGGCAGGTACAATGTGGCAAAATGGCGGGATTTTGTAAGGAATCACGACTTAAAAGAGCCGAATTCTCCCGAAGATGAGGAGTTAAAAACTGCAAGCTATTGGCGGAGGTAAAGCAAGCGGAAATCAAACTCAGGGCAATGGAAGGAATATATGTTGCCATTGAGAAGGTTCGCGAAGTATGGACTGTCTATATAGGACAAGCACGGCAAATCTTGGAAAGCAGATTTTTAAACGAACTTCCGCCAATTTTTACAACCCTCGATGCCGTACAAATTCGGGAGAAATTGCAAGAGGTACTCGACGAGACTTACAAGGCAATCTCTATCGCCGCAGACTCGATAAAAGAACCTGTGGATATTGAGGATTAACGCGACTTCATCAAATAGTTTTTTGAATATGAAAAAGTAGGAAATTTTGCATAGATATTGTCACGTTTCTTTGGTTGTTTTTTATCTCTGCCGTATAAGTTATGTAAATAGGGTTGATGAATTTTGATTTTTTTTCTATCTTTCGCAGTAGATTATAAAAATAATATGGACGACATAAATACGGCGAATGTAGGCTTTGAAAAGGAGATCTGGAGCGCGGCGGACAAGCTTCGCGGCAATATGGACGCTTCGGAATACAAAAATATCGTTTTGGGGCTGATTTTTCTAAAATACATTTCTGACAAATTTGAAGAAAAGTATAACGAATTAAAATACGAAGGCGAAGGGTTCGAAGAAGACAGAGATGCTTACTATGCCGAGGGAATCTTCTTTGTTCCTCAGCAGGCGCGTTGGGAAGCTATTTCGTATGCCGCGCATACTGCCGAAATCGGAAAGGTTATAGATAAGGCAATGGAGCTAATCGAAAAGGAAAATTCGCGCCTTAAAAACATTCTTCCCAAAGGATTTGCCCGTCCCGAACTCGATAAGCGCAGGCTTGGCGAAGTTGTAGACCTCTTTACTAATGTTAAGATGAGTGTTCATGGCGATTCCCGCGATATTTTGGGACGTGCCTACGAATATTGTTTAGCTCAATTCGCCGAAAACGAAGGCAAGAAGGCGGGGGAATTCTACACTCCTCCATGTGTCGTAAAAACGATAGTTGAAATTTTAAAGCCCATCAGCAGCTCCCAGCGCGGCACACGGGGTATAAGGGTTTACGACCCTGCTTGCGGTTCGGGCGGAATGTTTGTTCAATCGGCAAAGTTTGTCGAAGCCCACGCGGGCAATATAAACGAAATTTCCGTATTCGGGCAGGAGTCCAACCCAACTACCTGGAAAATGGCCCAAATGAATCTTGCCATACGCGGCATAGAGGCAAACCTCGGCAGCTATAATGCCGATACATTCTTTAACGACTGCTTTCCGACCGAAAAGTTTGACTACATCATGGCAAATCCGCCCTTTAATATGTCCGACTGGGGCGGAGACAGACTGAGAAAGGATGCGCGCTGGAAATACGGCATACCCCCTGCGGGGAACGCAAACTTTGCATGGTTGCAACATATGATATACCACATGGCGCCCTTTGGCAAAATCGGCATGGTTCTTGCCAACGGTTCGCTTTCATCGCAAACGAGCGGCGAGGGCGAAATCAGAAAAAATATTGTGGAGGCCGACTTGGTGGCTTGCATAGTTGCCATGCCGCCCCAGCTTTTCTATACCACGCAGATTCCCGTTTCGCTGTGGTTTTTGAGCAAAAATAAGAGGCAAAAGGGAAGGACGCTTTTTATAGATGCAAGGGAAATGGGCACAATGAAGTCGCGCAGGTTGCGCGAACTTAGCGATGATGATATCAAAAAGTTGGGCGATACCTACGACAAATACGAGGCGGGAACTTTGGAGAACGAAAAGGGCTTTTGCGCCGTTGTCGATACCGCAGAAATTGAAAAGCACGACTACATTTTAACACCCGGGCGTTATGTAGGTATAAAGGAGCAAGAGGAGGACAAAGAACCCTTTGACGAAAAGATGAAATGCCTGACGGACGAACTTTCCGAACTATTCGAAGAATCGCACAAGCTCGAAACCGAAATCCGCAAGCAGCTAAAAAGTATTGGGTATGAAATCTGAAAACGATCAAATATCATCATGCCCATGCCTAAGAGGTTTACTCTGGCTTGTGGGAAGTTGCATATTTGTGTGCGCTTTGTTATTCATAGCCTTAAACTATGACAATGATGTACGTTTGATAGAGTGGGTTCAACTGCTTGTGAGTTCCGCAGGCGCTATTGCAATACCGGTAGCTATATGGTGGCTAAGCGCGTACAAAGTAGATAGAGAAAGAGAGTCAAAGTTACACGCAGAAAAGTTAAACGAAATTTTAGCAGATCTTTTTATTGTTTCCAAAAATTTAGTACATTTAAAAAGATACTTCTATGATGATATTAAGGGGCTAAAAGAGTGTTTAGGCATGTTAGACTCCCCAAGTCAAGTAATTGATTGGGCTAATTATTATGCTTTACTCTCTAAGCATAAAGGATTATCTGTTATAAAACTTGTGACTAAGTTTGACAATAGAGACATTTCTTTTTTATCGAGGAAGAATGCGGATCTTCTTTTAAAGCTTAGGTCTTGGGATAACTTGATTTTGAATTTTAATGAAAAGATTCTAACGGATAAGGAATTATGTCTTGAATGTCAGAAAATTTTGAATGAACAATATGATATTATAACGAAATCGGGAAGATTTCCCACCAATGAAAAGCGAATCCAAATAGAAAAAGATTATGTGAATGCTGTATTATGCATACATTGAAGGCACATACCACTATATAGAGGAAATAATAAGGAAGACAAAGATTATAATCGAAATCCTTCCAAATTTTATAGAAGAAAACTTTGGTGATCAAGTGGAACTAAATTCTAAAGAAAACAGAGATAAATATTTTAGCGAAATAATCGAATTAAAGATCGACAACGAGAAATGAAGAATAATTGGCAAAAAGTTAAATTAGGCGATATTTGCGGATATTCAAGAAGCAGGATTCCTATCTCTGAAGTAAATTTGCACAATTATGTCTCTACGGAAAATCTTTTAAAAGAAAGAGGCGGAAAAATCATTGCGGGTAAAATTCCAGAGCAGTCAAATTTTTATGAATATAATAAGGGCTGTACTTTAGTTTCAAATATAAGACCATATTTCAAAAAAATCTGGTTCGCCGATATAAGAGGGGGCTGTTCCAACGACGTATTAGTTTATACGCCCAATAAAGGAATCAACGACAAATGGTTGTACTACTTGTTATCACAAGATTCATTTTTTGATTTTGTTATGTCGGGGCATAAGGGAACAAAAATGCCAAGAGGTGATAAATCGCAAATTATGAAATTTTCAGTTGCGTTACCGCCATTGGATGAACAGAAAAAGATAGCGGAGATATTGTCGGCGTTGGATGACAAGATAGAACTGAACAATAAAATAAATCGAAATTTAGAAGCCCAAGCTCAAGCCATTTTTAAATCTTGGTTTGTTGATTTTGAACCTTTCGGAGGTTCAAGGCCCAAGAGGTGGAAAATAGGCAATTTATTAGATATCGCAACCTATTTAAATGGTATATCTATGCAAAAGTATAAGCCCGGAAAAGGAATATCATTTTTACCTGTTCTGAAAATAAGAGAATTAAGACAAGGATATTGTGATAAAGATTCAGATATATGTTCTACAGAAATTGGAAATGAATTTATTATCGATGATGGAGATATAGTTTTCTCATGGTCTGGGACTCTTCTTATTAATATATGGTGTGCTGGGAAATGTGGGTTAAATCAGCATCTTTTCAAAGTATTTTCAAAAAAGTATGATAAATGGTTTTACTATTTATGGACAAGACATTACTTAACTAAATTTATCCACATAGCATCAGGAAAGGCAACAACAATGGGACATATAAAAAGAGAGGATTTAGAAAAAGCTAAAGTATTAATCCCATCTAAAGAAGAGTACTTATATCTTTCTAGAATCATGTCACCGATTATTAACAAAATGATCCAAAATCGGCTTGAGTCTGTTAATATCGTACAACTTCGCAATATGCTTCTCCCCAAGCTAATGTCTGGCGAAATTTTGATATCTTAGAAATATTATAAAGTAGATGAAATTTATTTAAACTATTAATATTATGCCTGGAAGCAGATTGAACGACACGGAAAGAAGATTAAAGAATTTATGGAATAGCGATTCTGAAATTCTATTTTTGAAAAAAATTTCCATTGACGATGGAACTCCAATAAGGGGACTAAGAAATTGCAAGGTTGAATTTAAATATCCAATAACAGCTTTTTGTGGTAAAAATGGGTCTGGGAAAACAACACTTTTGCAATTAGCAGCATTAGCATTTAATCATGATGAAGTTGATTGCAGAAAAGTCTTTTCTGATTTCTTTAAAAGAACTAAATTTGATCCTTCGAACGATGGGACAAGATTGACTTGGTATTACAAGGGCAAAATTATGGGAAAACCAATTGAAGCAATTTCTGTGCACAAGGGTTCGAAAAAATGGATGCATTATGACAGAAGACCTAAAAAGAAGGTTATAATATTGCCCGTATCAAGAACGCTCCCATCAAGTGAAAGACGATATATAAGAGCGGATGTCTTGAATGAAGAAGATTTTTATAAGTTAGATGAAAAGTTTTTAGAATATTTTAGAGAGATAATCGGAAGATCATACTCAAATATAAGTGAATACAAGGGATTGTTTTCTAAGTGTAAAAGAAACGAAACATGCCAATACTCTTGTTATAATATGGGTATAGGTGAAAGAATTTTATGTTATATTTTATCAAGTTTACAAGAGGCTGAAAATGGATCTGTATTTATTATAGATGAAATAGAAATGGGATTGCATCCAGAGGCACTCTCGATATTAGCTCGTGTGATACAAGAAGTTTCGCTAGACAAAAAATTACAGTTTTTTATAACAACGCATTCGAGAGATTTCTTAGATGCACTACCAAGAGATGCTAGATTACTCATAAATAGAACGGATGAGTCCGTTGAAGCAGTAAACAGTCCCACGACAATATATGCTATATCAAAAATGTCAAGATCACCAACAGCTGAGATGGTTATTTACTGTGAAGATTATGTAGCTGAGAGTATTATAAGATATTCCGCAAAAGGAATTCAAAACAGAATTGTATGTACAGGAATCGGATCAAAGACAGAACTAGTAAAGGCAGCAAAATTTCATGAATTAAATGGTGATCCAAGATCTTACATGATAATTTGGGATGGGGATGTTACAGATTCGGAGATTGAACAGTATAAAGGAAATGAAACTTTTAAATATACCAGATTACCAGGAGGTATTCCACCAGAGAAATGGATAATTAATTCTTTGAATAACCAAGATGGAATTACATGCTTATCTGATTTTTTATCCCAAAACGAACAAGAAGTGCACAGATTGCTTGAGATGGCGAATTCTACTTCAGATTGTCATGAAATATTCTACAGAATTTCTGAAAAAATAGCTTGCGATGAGAAAGAAGTGATAACCTCTTTTTGCAAAGCATTATTGAAAGTAAACACACAAGAATTATCTGAATTAAGAGAGGAAATTGAAGGTGCTCTTAATGATATACCATCTTGATATCTAATAAGTTATTAAAAAACATAACTTTTGAGTACCATATGATAGAAATGTGATTAAATTAGGTATAACACCATGTCGTACACAGAAGAGAATTACGAGAATGCGATTTTGCAGTTGTTTGAAAAGCTGGGCTATGAATATATCTATGGCCCAAGCGTAGAGCGCGATTATTCAGACCCGCTCTTTGATTCAAAATTGCGTCTCTCGCTCTGTGCTATAAATCCGAATCTGCCTATGGAAGCCATTGACGAGGCGATTTACAAAATAAGAAATTTTGAAAGCAATCAGCTTGAAATCAAAAACTCCGTATTTTGCGACTATCTTCAAAACGGCGTTGAAGTCTCTTACAGGCTAAATAACGAGCAAAGGTACGACAAGGTAAACCTCGTTGACTACGACAATATAGAAAACAACAGTTTTATTGTTTCAAACCAATGGACCTTTGTAGAGCATTCGGAAAAGCGGGCGGATATTATCGTATTTTTAAACGGAATTCCGCTTGTAATTATAGAGCTTAAATCGCCTTCGCGCGAAGAGACCGACGCGTCCGCAGCTTACAGGCAGCTGCAAAACTATATGCGCGAGATTCCCTCAATATTTGCCTACAACGCCTTTTGCGTAATGAGCGACATGGCGGAAACTAAAGCCGGCACAATCACGGCTTCCGAAGACCGCTTTATGGATTGGAAGAGCGTCGACGGCTCTTACGAGACTACAAAATTTGCCGACTACAAAACCTTCTTTAAGGGCATATTCGAGCGGCGCAGGTTCTTGGATATAATAAGAAACTTTATATGTTTTTTAAGAGGCGACAGGAGTTTGATCAAAATATTGGCGGCATATCACCAGTATTTTGCGGTAAACAAGGCGCTGGAATCGACCTTGCGCGCCGTGGACTCAAACGGCAAGGCGGGCGTATTCTGGCACACGCAGGGAAGCGGGAAGTCGCTATCAATGGTCTTTTACGCAAACCTGTTGCGCCAAAATCTTAAAAGATCCACAATCGTGGTAATTACCGACAGAAACGATTTGGACGACCAGCTATTTGGCCAATTTGCAAAGTGTAGCGCCTTTTTGCGGCAAACTCCGCAACAGGCCGCAAGCAGGCAGAACTTAAAGGTCCTTCTCAAAAACCGCGAGGCAAACGGCATCATCTTTACGACAATGCAAAAGTTCACGGAGTCTGAAGAGCCTCTGTCGGAGCGCAAAGACATTATCGTTATGGCGGACGAAGCCCACAGGGGGCACTACGAGATAGAGCGCATAGACCCCAAGAGCGGAGAGGTAAAAATAAGCACGGAAATCTTGATAAGGCGGAATCTTCCAAACGCCACTTACATTGGATTTACCGGAACGCCGATCTCGCAAAAAGACAGAAACACCCGCGAAGTATTCGGCGACTACATAGATATTTACGACATGACGCAGGCTGTGGAGGACGGCGCTACAAGACCCGTTTATTACGAAAGTCGCGTAGTGCGCTTAAAGCTTGATAAATCCCTAATGGATAGAATCGACCGCGAGTACGACAAATTGGCGAAAATCGCGGAAGACTACTCCGTAGAAAAGAGCAAAAAGGAGCTAAGTCGCATGGACAGCCTCCTTGGCGCCGAACAAACTATTGACGCCTTGTGCTGCGACATCGTAACCCACTACGAGCAAAACCGTGCAAATATACTGACCGGTAAGGCTATGATAGTTGCCTATTCGCGCGAAATCGCGATGAAGATATACAAAAAAATTCTCGCTCTAAGGCCAAACTGGAATGAGAAAATCGCGCTTGTCATGACTTCCTCCAACAACGACCCAAAAGAATGGGGCGAGATAATAGGCAAAAAATCGGATAAAGAGGAATTGGCGCGGAAGTTTAAAGATAACGATTCCCCGCTAAAAATTGCGATTGTTGTAGATATGTGGCTTACGGGCTTCGACGTGCCGTCGCTTGCCACAATGTATGTTTATAAGCCCATGGAGGGGCACAACCTAATGCAGGCCATTGCGCGCGTAAATAGGGTTTTCAAAGATAAGGAAGGTGGACTTATCGTCGATTACGTCGGCATAGCATCTGCGTTAAAGAAAGCTATGAACGACTACACCGCGCGAGACAAACAGCGGTACGGAGATATGGATATAAGTGATACCGCCTTGCCGCGCTTTTTGGAAAAACTCGAAGTTTGCAGAGATTTATTCCACGGTTTTGACTATTCCTCTTTTAAAACCGCAAAAGATTATGACCGAGCCCAGCTCATTATGGACGGCGTAAATTTCCTATCCGACCCCCAAAAACCGGAACGAAAAAAGAATTATATAAAAGAGGCCATGCTGTTAAGGCAGGCGCTGTCTCTCTGCCGCAGTATTGTAAGCCCCGACGATAGGCTTGAAGCGGCTTTCTTTGAAGCTGTAAGAACTTTACTTACGCGTATTACCTCCAAGCCGAACTATATATCTTTGCGCGAAGTAAACGTGCGCATAAACGAACTCCTGCGCCAAAGCATAAAAAGTGAAGGCGTTGTAAACCTCTTTTCAGATGTAAAAGAAGAGTTTTCTATTTTTGATCCGAAGTTTTTGGCGGAAGTTGCAAAGTTAAAGCAGAAAAATTTGGCCGTAGAATTGTTGAAGAAGTTGATTGCCGAGCAAGTCTCGGTTTACCAAAGAACGAATGTTGTAAAATCTCAAAAGTTCTCGGAGCTCTTGCAAAAAACAATGCGCTCATATCTAAACGGCTTGCTTACAAATGAGGAAGTTATCCAAGAACTTCTGAAGATGGCAAGGGAGATTGTAAAAGCAAAAGAAGACGGGAATGCCTTAGGTCTGACCACAGAAGAAAGCGCCTTTTATGACGCGCTTGCCAAGCCGCAAGCGGTGAAAGACTTCTACTCGAACGAACAACTTGTCGCAATTGCAAGGGAATTGACGGAAGCACTGCGAAAAAATAAAACCATAGATTGGCAGAAGAAACAAACCGCAAGGGCACGCATGCGACTTCTTGTAAAACGGCTTTTGAAAAAATATAATTATCCGCCCGAAGGGCAGGAAGAAGCCCTAAATATCGTTATTGCCCAGTGCGAAATGTGGACAGACAACAGCGATATGACATAGCAGGAAAGCGCATAGAAATTAGAACAACTAAAACGGACAAAATATGGCAGAAAGAAAAGTTGGGTATGTATACATTTTAACCAATCCGAGTTTTAAGGAAGATTGGGTGAAGATCGGGAAGTTTGCGTGTCCTGTCGATGTGCATTCAAAGGAACTTGACAACACTGCAGTTCCGCTTCCGTTCGAAATTTATGCCGCGATAAAAACTTCAAAATTCAACGAGGTTGAAAAGCTCGTCCATAAAGCGATAGACCGTTTGACGGATTTGCGCATACGCCAGAATCGCGAGTTTTTCAACGTTCCGCCGCAGGTTGCGTTCGATATTTTCAAAGACATAGCCTTAGCGATAGAGGGCGCCGAGCTTATCGAATACAAAAAAGAAAATTCGGACTCGGTAGACGTCAATTCCGACGAATGCCCGCATGCAAGGCGTGGAAGGTTCAAATTCAGTATGGTCGGCATAAAAATCGGCGAAAAAATCACTTTCACCCCGACCGGAACGGTTGTTACGGTTGCAAGCGACGATACTGTTGAATACGACGGGCGCATTTACAAGCTTTCGCCGTTCGTCGGAACTTTCATGCCCGTCGACAGGCGCAATACATCGAATGCGTATCAGGGAGCAAAATTCTTTTCCTATAACGGCAAAATTTTAGACGACCTCAGGAAAGAGGCGGAATGTGGTCAATAGCCAAATTTTCGAACCTTTCATATACAAAACCATCTTGGCCTTTTATTGATAATATATTGTTATTTATATAAAGTAAAAGGCAAATGAATGATAATATATTGTCTGTTGTGCGTAATCGAAGCTCTACGGTTCGGAATCTATAAAGGCTGTGGCGGGGGGATGTTCGCACCATGCGTTTGGGGCGTAACATTAACCAGGAGGATTTTGTTTCAAAGGTCGGAATTGCGCTTCCGACGTACAGACGTTGAAGAAATTTCACTGAGGAGATTGATAGGAATTGCCAAGTTTTTCGACGTCGCAGGAGACTTTAAAAATCTTTTTACGAAACGGGAATATTTTTCGATTGAAGAGGTAATATCTGAACATAAGCCGAGAAAACGAGTTTCAAGAAAATGATATTGAATTTCGGGGATTAGATATTCCAAAAATCTACAGAAAATTTCTCGGTTTATTCAAAAGACATGAAATTATCTCCGCAAAATTTGCTTCTATTTTTTCTATAAGGGAGATGTTACATGTATATCTACGAAAACAAGGGCTGGCCTGAATTTGTTTGGGATGTGAAGGATATTCAACCTGCGCTTTCGCGCAACTGTATTTGCGTAGGGTAAGTTGTTAGGTAAGATGGGGGCGCTTGGGTTCGACGTCAAGAACGAGCAGGTATTAAGCAGTGTTTCCGACGAAATCATTAAGTCTTCCGAAATTGAAGGGGCGATGCTCAATTTGGAGCAGGTTTGTTCGTCTGTCGCTCGCAGGCTGAACATAGACTATAAGTCTTTCGCCAAGCCGAGCCGCTATATTGACGGTGCCGTGTGCATGATGATGGACGCTATCGGCGGATACAACCGTCCGCTTACACAAGAACGCCTCTTTGCGTGGCATGCGGAATTATTTCCGACAGGTTGGAGCGGCATGTCGGAAATCGACGTGGGAAAATTCCACTCGGATAAATTCGGGCGAATGCAGGTAGTCTCGGAGCGCGGGAACCGTAAAACAATCTACTATGAAGCGCCCAAAGCTGATGTAATCCCTGCCGAAATTTCCAAATTTTTAAGTTGGATAAATTCCGTTAAAGCCGATTTTACAACGGCGGCAATAGCGCACTTATGGTTTGTAACACTGCATCCGTTTGACGACGGCAACGGGCGTATTTCCCGCGCTATTACGGAATATATGCTGGCAAAGAGCGAAAATTCCCAATTCCGATTTTACAGTATGTCGAAACGGATTGAGCAGAATAGAAAAAATTACTGTGACGTAATCGAGCGAACTCAAAAAGGGAGTCTTGATATTACGGGGTGGTTAATCTGGTTTTTAGACACGCTTTTTGACGCAATTTCCGACGCGGATAATGCGAGAGAAAGGCTCGTGTTCAAAGCCAGATTCTGGCAAAACATTATAAGTATCGATATAAGCGCAGGGCAACGAAAACTTATCAACAAATTGCTCGATGCTTTTGAAGGCAAAATGACTTCTTCGCGCTGGGCGAATATTCGCGGCTGCTCGCAAGATACCGTTTCGCGCGAAATCAATAATTTAATAGCAAAAGGCATCTTAATAAAAGAGGGTGTTGGACGGTCTACACACTATTCTATAAATCGCGAAAGAGACTTAGCCGCCATATAGTCATTTGCGGTTATATGTAAAATAGTAGAAGTTCCTTGGCCGGCGAGCGCAAGGGAAACATTATCTAAAAATAATGAATAAAAATGTTGCATATTTTATTATATTATAATAATATATATCCCATAATGTGATTTTACTCAAAAGATTTGGTGAGTCGCCGAAAGCCGCTAAAACAGGGAGATTGTGGGCGGTTGGAAGTTCTGGGATTGTTTGAGGAGGGGAAGCGTCGTTTGGGGTGGCAATCTGCCGAAAAATCGAAAGTTTGAGGGGAAAAACGGCTTTTAACGGCGTAAAAGAATCTGCGTATTGCAAGGCGAATTGCCTGTGATTGCGTTTCGGGATATTTCTCAACCTTTACGGGACAAAACGGAAGGCGGGGCGAAAACCGAGGCAGCGCGGATTCGGGATATTCCTCGCCCTTGCGGGCTCAAACCGGTATTGCTTCAATTTGAGGGAGGGAAATGTCTGCGGGAGAGGCAGGTGAGGTTGTATCGCGGGCGGGTTGATTGGCTGTATTGTCTCACGCCGAAAGGTTTGATATAGTTGCACCGCGCGTTTGACTGTCTTCGAGCGAAATGAGATTTTCGGGCTGCGTCGGCATTTGCCGCTATTTGCGCGCGAGTTTGTTTTTCAGCGTGTTGGCGAGTTTGGGGAGAATTTTCCGGGGAATGCAGAGCAGGGGAGGGCGCAAGCCGTTGACTTTAAACGCCTTTAAAATTTCGAGGTTGCTCTTTATATATCCCGAAAATTTTGTGCTTACGCCGCCCGCGCGCTGCCTGACAAGCAGCTTGTCTATAAAGGCGCTCGGGAGTTTGTGCTTTTCGAGAAACCTCATCATCAGCTCAAAGTCCGCCGCAATTTTCAGATCTGTACGGAAGTAGCCGAATTTTTCAAAATTTCTCTTGTAGGCGTAGAAAGTCGGGTGCGCGGGGTGCCAGCCTTTCCGGAACGCCCCCGCCTTGTATTGTCCGGAGTTCGATTCCCGCAGGATTTTTGCGGTGTCATTCCAGTCTACGATGTTCAGCTTTCCGTAGACGCATTCCGCTCCGGAGCTTAGGAAGGTTTCGGCAATTTTTTCCACTGCGTCGTTTGAGGCAAGCATATCGTCGGAGTTCAGCGTTCCCACCACGTCACCCGACGCCATTTTTATGCCCTTGTTCATGGCATCGTAAATGCCCTTGTCCGCTTCGGAGACCCATTTCATGCGCCCGCGGAAGTTCGGCTCCAGCTTTTTTGCGACATCCATGGTGGAGTCTTTTGACGCGCCGTCCACAAGCACGTATTCGATGTCGGGATATGTCTGCGAGAGGACGCTTTCCATCGCGTCCGCTATGGTACCGGCGCTGTTAAAGGCCGCTGTGACTATCGATATTTTCATGGAAAGTTTCGCGTTAGAGTTTTGCTTCGGCCTTCGCGAGCTCAAAGTCCGCGTCGGCCATAATTTCCGCGAGGCGCCTGAATTTCGTCTCCGCCTTCCAGCCGAGTTCCCGACCGGCTTTTGAGGGATCGCCGAGCAGGGATTTCGCGTCCGATGGGCGGAAGTAGCGCGGGCTGATTTCTATGATGGTTTTCCCCGTCTTTTTGCAGACGCCCTTTTCGCTTTCCCCGCTTCCCCGCCATTCGATTTCCATTCCGAGCCGCGCGAACGCAACCTGCGCGAATTCGCGCACGGTGTGCGACTCTCCGGTAGCGAGCACATATTCGCCCGGGTTTTCGGCCTGCATGATTTTCCAGATTCCCTCGGCGTATTCGGGCGCATAGCCCCAGTCGCGCCGCGCGTCGAGGTCGCCGAGCGTCAGTTTGTCCTGCAAGCCGAGCTTTATCCTGCCCGCGGCCCTCGTGATTTTGCGCGTGACGAATGTCTCGCCGCGCCGCTCGGATTCGTGGTTGAAGAGTATGCCGTTGCTCGCGAAAATCCCGTAGGCTTCGCGGTAGTTGACGGTTGTCCAGTATGCGAACTGCTCCGCAACGGCGTACGGGCTGCGCGGGGAAAACGGCGTGGATTCGCCCTGCGGCGACTGCACCGCATTGCCGTACAGCGCCGCCGACGACGCCTGAAAAAATTTCGTTCTGCCCGCAAGCCCAACCTCCTTTACGGCGTCAAGCAGCCTCAGCGACGCGAGCGCAATCGAGTTTGAAGTGTATTCGGGCGCGTCAAACGAAACCTTGACGTGGCTCTGCGCTCCGAGGTTGTAGATTTCATCGGGCATGGCCTCCTCGATAATCCTGTTGAGATTAGACGAGTCGGTGAGGTCGCCGTGGTGCAGAAAGAACCTGTCGTCGAACCTCCTGTCCGCATACAGTTTGTCGATTCTGCCGGTATTGAAGGAACTGGCGCGGCGGATTACGCCGTGTACGGTGTATCCCTTTTGGAGCAGCAGTTCCGCCAGATAGGAGCCGTCCTGTCCGGTGATTCCCGTTATGAGGGCGATTTTATTCATGTCTCGAAAAATTCTCGGTTATGAGCACCGCGGAGTCCGTTTTCGCACGCATTTCAATTTCCGCGCAGAATGGGGCTAGCGCGCTTTCTACCGCTTCCAACCGCACTCCTCCGCAGTCTATCGCTCCGGAGGCGAGCGATAGGATTCTCGGTTCTTCGCGCGCGGCAAGCCGGACGCTTTCGCCAGCTTTCAGGCGCAGGCGCAGGATTTTGAAATTTTTGTAGTCGCAGAGCGTGCGGACGGGCTCGTCGTTTTCGGACAGCGGCTCCACCGCGGGGCTGTCGAAGTTGACGGAGTCCACCGCCTCGCCGATATGCAGGGCGCGCGCCCTGCCTTCGGAGTCCGTCCTGCCCCAGTCGTGGAGGCGGTAGGTGCTGTCGGAGTTCTCCTGTATTTCGAGCGCGATATTGTCGGCGCCGAGGGAATGCACTGTCCCCTCGCGCACGAACATGAAGTCGCCGGCGTGCGAATCGCGGAATTCGAGCAATTCCTCCACCTGTCCGGATTCTGCCGCCCCCCTCAACTGTTCGGGGGAAACGCCCTTTTTCAGCCCCGCGATTATGCGCGATTTCACCCCGCAGCCGAGCAGATACCACGCCTCGTTCTTGCGCGGCAGCCCGTATTTTTTCTCCGAAGCGCCGTTGGGGTGCACTTGCAGCGAGAGCCTTTGGCGCGCGTCGAGCAGCTTGACGATTATCGGGAAAAACCTTTCGGGACGCCAGCCGGAGCCCATGATGTCCTCGGGATATTTTTCGATCGCGCGCCTAAGCGTCAGCCCCCCGAGCCCGCCTCCGGAGATTTCCGACGACGCTTTGGGGGAATCGCATATTTCGAGCGACTCCCCTATCCTCAACCCCTTGGGAATCGACCTTCCGAAAAGCGTCTTGAAAGAACGCCCGCCCCAGATGCGCTCCTCGTATATGGGTTTGAATTTCAGAAGGTTCATGCTCGCTCCGTTTTTGCGGGGGCCGCTTTAAATCCAAAAAACCGTAGGTTCCGCCGCCGCGTTGTCAACGCATATCGCGGCATTGCCGTTTCCCCAATGAAAATGCGTTTCTTTGTTCGGCGGAATCCCAGTTTATCAATTTATCGGCGGAGGATATGTCTATAAATTTGAAATCTTTGAGAAGCTGTTTTAATTTTGCTTCCGCCTTTCCCAGGCCGCAGTAACTTTTAAACTTTCTCAGGCGGGATAGGGAATTTATGACAGGCTGGCCGGGATCCATGTCGCGCGGGTGGATGTATACAAGGTTGTACGTCGATTCCCCCATCCATTTTTTCATTATCGAATACGGCGTAATTCGGAAATATCCCCCTCCCGAATATATTATGTTTTTCCCGAATAACTTCTTTGCCGAAACGGGAAATTCCTTAACGGTTCCGGAATGGGATTTTATCTTGAAGGGCGAAAAGGGCGCCCCCGAGATTCCCCCGTGCGCATGCGTCCCCGGAAATACGGAAGCGTCATACATAATTCCCTCTTCGGCGAGTGCGTCAAAAGCCCACATTTCGGAAGCGCGAATGGAAAACCCCGGCGCCCTGAATGATACAACCTTTTTTCCCGAAATGTCTTCAAGGCGTTTTATTTCGTTGCGCACATCGGCCCGAAAGTCTTCCGGACTCTGCGCCCATACGGGCTTGTGGTTTCCCGTGTGGGAGCCTATTTCGTATTTTCGGGATATCTCTTTTACAATATCGGGATATCTTTTGGCAATCCACCCCACAATAAAAAAAGTGGCCTTTGAGCCGGAATCTTCAAGCGCGTTTAAGATTCTGTCCGTATTCCCGTAAATGCGCGTCTCGAATTTATCCCATTTTTCGGCGTCTTCGGTTTCGGCAGTTTCAAGTATATGAAACCATTCTTCTATATCAAATGTCAAAATATTCATGCTACCTGACATCGTAATTGGACAGGCCGAAATCCCATTCGGCCATATTTGAAATATTTTCGGGAAGTTCCGATTCCGAGAGGCGGTCAAATACAAGCGGAAGTCGCTTCGGCTCGAATTTGCGGGGGAGCCTTATCATTGCGCATTGGCGGAACGGCATTTTCCCGACATGTATTATTATATCCGGATTTTTTGCCATTATATCCCGCAGTGCCGCGCACAGCGCGCGTCCGGTTCTGCGGGAATTCTCCGTAAAATACATAATGTAGGCCGCGGAAACCCCGTTTTCGTCGCATATCCTATAACAATATTCGCAGCCGTCGGACGAGGCGCGCGCATATATGTCCGGAGGGAAACGCCTCTCCAGATATTCTTTGTCTGTTTCTATGGAGAATCGGTAGCTTCTTGTATGTTTGTATCCCCGCGGAGCGAAAAACGTTTTGGAAAGAAACAGGGCTGCTGAGGATAGAATTGCGGAAAAAGGATTTAAGAATTTAAACCTTTTCAGAATATTGCCGAGTCTGACGGGAATTACCCAGTAGTTTATATCGCCGATGTCCGCCATTTTCACAATGTTTTTCCAATATGGATAAGCCATGGCGTTCGGCACCGCCAGGACGATGGCGCATCCGCATTCTTTCAGTTTCCCCGCCAGGCGTCTGTACATTTTCATCAGCGTCATAGGGTTTGTCCTGTATTTTTGCGCTATGAAAACGTCGACGAGCAGGGCGGCGTTTATTTTTCGGGTTCCGTCCAATATAGACATGGGCATCGCCGTGCAGGCGCCGGCAATGGCGCCCGCGTCCGGTTTTAATAATGCGTGGAACGACGAGCCTCCGCCGGCGGAGGCATATTTTCTCCTGAAAAAATCCGCCTGAAATTCTTTCCCGAATGCCCCGTTAAACGATTCTGCATATTTTATCCAGTCGGATTCGGACAAATCCTCCGTTTTGCAGACGACTATATTTTCCATTGCCTATATCGTGCCGGAGTCGACAAAAATATTCTGCCCCGTGATGGATTCCGCAGATTCGGACAGGAGAAATGCCACGGTTCCCGCGACGGATTTCAAGCTTGTCGGCGATTTCAGCGATGTGCGGTTGAAAATTTTGGATTTCTGTTCCGGAGTGAGCGACGCGCTCATTGACGTTTCCATAAATCCCGCGACAACCGCATTCGAGCGGATTCCCTTTCCTCCCCATTCCCTTGCGATATTTTTGGAGAAAGCCTCCATTGCGCCTTTGGTCGAGGCGTACATGGACAACCCCTTGTACCCCGTATGCACACTGATTGAGGAAATGTGCACAATGGAGCCTTTTGCATGGTGCAATATAAAATTTCTAATCGCATATTTTGTCATTATCATGGGGGCGAATACATTTACTTTATACATATTCTCCAATCGCGGCATTTGCATATTTGTCGCAATGTCGTCGTATGCGATCGCGGCATTGTTGACGTATCCGTGTATGGGAGTTTTCAGCCCTATAAATTCCTTAAATACGCATTTCAATATCCCGTCCGTATCGGACAGGTCGTATAGCCGCAATTTCAGCCTTTCGGGGAAATCCCGTGCGAGTTCCTTGGCTTCGTCCGACAAAGTGCGGCTGATTCCGTAGACGGCGTCGCCGTTGAGCAGGATTTCCCTCGCAATCTCGCATCCCAGCCCCCGGGATATGCCGGTTATTAGAAAATTTTTCATGGTTTTCTGGAAAGTTTTCCCGTTTTTGTAAATTTTAACGCGTCGACAAACTTTATTATTCTCGGTATTTTGAACGGTTGCAGGCGTTTTGAGAGCGACGCTCTTATGGAGGCTTCGTCCGCTCCCCCGCCCGACGGGACGACTTCCGCGCATACAATATTCCCGAGAATGCTGTTTTTCTTTGCGAAAACCCGCGCGGCGCGTATGCCGTCGATTTCTTGCAGCGCCTGTTCGACCTCGTTCGGGTTGACGTTGTATCCCCCCACGTTTATTATTTCGTTTTTTCTGGAAGTGAACTTGAATGATAGCGGCTCTTCCGAAATGACCTCGACGCAGTCTCCGGTATTATACCATTCTCCGGAGGGAATTATGTCCTCCGAGCTTCCGGCAAGCGACTGGTGGATCCATAACTCGCCGTTGACGATTTTCAGAAGACCCGCCGTATTCGCTTTCGGCGTGAAAACGTCCCCGTCGGAAGCCAAAACGGTTCCCATTTCGGTGGAAGCGTATATGTTGGTTATTCGCGCGTTGGGGAAAATGCGCCCGAGCTTCTTCATCGCATGCGCGTCGAATTTTTCCCCTCCGGAGGTTATCGCCCTGACTTGGGGTATGGCGTTCGTCGAGTCGGGCAGCATCCTGAAAAATGTGGGGGTTGCGGAAATATGGGTTACCGATTCCCCTTCTATCGTTTTCAACAGCGAATTTGCGGACAAGCCGAACAGCCGAACTATCGTGTTTGCGTTGAATACGGCCTGGAAGAAAACCTGCAACCCCGCGATATGGGTCGGATTATATGCGAACCCCCAGATGTCGCCGGAGTGTTTCGGGGATATTTTGACATGCCTTGCCAGCGACTTTAATGAATGGTCGATCCGTTTGGGGCGCCCCGTGGTTCCCGATGAAAACAGCGTGCAAATCCATGTGTTTTCGCCTGACTTTATGGCGTTCAGAAATTCTCCAAAGGAATGGAACTCCGGAATCCGGATATGCTTCGGGGCGTAAAGATCCCGTTTGCCGCAAAGATTTTGGATTTCCGTTTCCGATAAATCGGAATCAAGCAGGGTTATGGGAATTCCGGACAGGAGTGACGCCGAAATATTCACAAAGTACCCGTAAATTGAATCTTGTTTGCAGAGGGGCGAAAATTCTTTTATATTCGCAAGGTCTGAAAAGAAGTTCCCGTACGATATTTTTTTATTATCCAAACCGTCAATATAGAAAGGCTTTTCTATACTCATTTGGATATTTTCTCCCATATGTCGGAAATCTTGAAAACTATCCCGTCTTCAAATATGTCTACGTCGTATTCCGCCTCTATTCTTGCGGTCAATTCCGCCAAATCGAGCGAGTCAAACCCAAGATCCGTCCTGAGATCGGTTTCCCCCGAAATTTTATCCAACGTCGGTTTTTCGCGATTTTTTAATATAATATTTATTATATCTAATAATCTGTCCATTTTTTACTTATAAGTATCGTGCGGACAGTTTATTTGTCAAATGTTTTCCGCGCGCGAGCACCTGTACCCGACGCCCCTTACGGTCTCTATTATGCGGGCCTTGTCGCCGAGCTTTTTGCGCAGCCCCACTATCTGGACGTCGATGGCCCTGTCAGTGACGGCGTATCCGCTGCCGTGCACTTTGTCGATTATCTCGTCGCGCGAGAACACCCTCCCGGGGCTCGATAGGAAAATTTTGAGCATTGAAAATTCGTTGGAGGTGAGCTGGATCGGATTGCCGTCGATTTCCGCCTCGTGGAATTTGCACCTGAGCGTTATGCCGTAGCGGGAAACCGACTCGTCGGCGTCCTCCTCGCCCTTGCGTAGGCGCGCGCGGATTCTTGCGATCAGCACGCGGGGGCTGAACGGTTTTGTCATGTAGTCGTCCGCGCCGTATTCGAGGCCGCTTACGATGTCGGCCTCCTCGCCGCGCGCCGTGAGCATTATTATCGGCGACTGTTTGAGCGTTGGGCTCGTCCGGTAGAGGCGGCAGAAGTCGAGCCCGTCCATTCCCGTGAGCATCAGGTCGAGCAGTATGAGGTCGAACGCCTCGCGCTCGAGGATTTTCAGGGCGTTTTCGCCCGAGTCCGTGCAGCGGTATTCGTAGCCGTTTTTGCGGAGGTTGAAGGCGATGAGTTCGGCGATGTTGCGCTCGTCCTCGATAATGAGTATTTTCTTCGCGGCCATTCCTATGCCGATTTTAGCGTTATTGTGAACGTCGAGCCCTCTCCCACGCGGCTTTCGAGGCCGACCCGCCCGCCGTGGATCAGGGCGATGTGCTTTACTATCGCGAGCCCCAGACCCGTCCCGCCGAGAGCGCGCGACCTCCCCTTGTCCACGCGGTAAAACCGCTCGAACACCCGCGAGGCGTGCTCTGGCGCGATTCCGCCGCCGTTGTCGCGCACTGAAATGCGCACGGTTTCGCCTTCGCATCTTGCCGACACGCGGACTTCGGAGTTGTCGCCGCCGTATTTCACGGCGTTGCCTATCAGGTTGCTCACGGCGATTGTAAGCAGCATTTCGTCGCCGAGCGCCTCTACGCCGTCGGGGCAGTCCTCGAAGATTTCCACGCCCTTTTGCTGCGCCTGCGTCATGTTGTTGGAAACCGCGGATGCTATTACGGAGGAAATTTTGACTTTCTCGAAGTCGCGGGAGACCATCTTTTCGGCGGAGTCGAGCTTCGTAAGCAGCAGCATGTTGTCCACGAGCATCGCGAGCTTGTCGCACTCCGACGAGATTATCTCGCAAATGCGCGAACTCTCCTCCGGCGAGTCCGCCTCGGGCAGGGACTCCGCCGCGGCGCGCAGGGCGGTGAGCGGCGTTTTGAGCTCATGCGAAACTCCCGCCACGAACTCGCGCCTGAGCGTCTCCATTTCCTTTATGCGGCTTATGTCGTGCAGGGCGAATAGCGCGCGCGGCCTGTCGGAGGCGTAGGGGAGTATTGAGCTCGAAAGCGCCAGAATCCTTCCGGAGTCGAGCTCGATCTCGCAACTGGCGGGCGCCTTTTCGGAAAACGTCTTGTCCACGGCGTCGATGAGGTTTATGTTGCGCATCAACTCGCCTATTTTCGGCCTTTCGGCGCCGGCGGGCAGGCCGAAGAGATCGGCGGCGGCCTTGTTCATGCGCAGGATTGAGCCGTCGGAGGCGCAGATGAATACCGCCCCGCCCATGTGGGCGAAGATTTCGTCGAGCTCGCAGTTGCGCTTGTGCAGCGAGCTTATGCGCTTCCTGAGCTCGTCGGACATCGCGCGCATCGCGTCGGAGAGTATGCGGACCTCCTCGATGTCGCAGCGCGGTATGCGCGCGTCGGAGTTGCCGTTGGCGAGCGATTCCGCCGCCCGCGTGAGCTCCGCGATGGGCCTGTCTATGCCGCGCGCCACGAGCAGCGACGCGGCTATCGAAAACGCGAGAGCCGCCCCCGCCAGCGCGAGTATTTCGACCGCGAGCATCCGCTGGGCCCGCGCGAGGTCTTCGAGCGGCACTGAAATGCGCACGCAGAACGGGTACGTCCCGTCGGGGTTGGCCTTTCCCGCGGGCGAGGCCAGGTACAGCATTCGCGTCTTCATCGTCTGCGAGTAGCGGATGTCGCGCGCGGCGGTTCCGGACAGCGCCGAGGCGATTTCCTTTCGCTTTAAATGGTTCGACATGCCGGAACTGTCGTAGTCGGAGTCGAACAGCACGCGGCCGTCGGCGCGCACTATCGTGGCGCGCATATGGGTCTTTCCGGAAAACGCGCCGCACACTTTTCCCGCCTCGGCGATGTCCTCTTCGGAGCCGCCTCCCACTGCGTTGACGACCATCGCCGAGATGTCGGCAAGCGTCCGCGACAGGTTGCGCTTGTAGATTCCTTCGAGCATGAAGTACGCGCCCGCGGCGACCGCCGCCGTTATCAGCGCGCTCACGGCGAATACGCCGACGAACACCTGGGTTTTGATTTTCGAAAACATTGGCTTTAACGTCATATTCCGGCGAATTTTCCAAAGCTTTAAGCGGCAAAAAAGCCGCGCGTCAACCGCGTTTTTGACGTCTAACGCAATTCTAACGGGGCGCAAACAAAAAACTCATTCAGCCGTGGGATTATCGCCCGGAAACACTTAAATTGGAAAGGGGAAATCGGGCATGCCGCGCACCGAACGCAATTCTAACGGAGCGCGAATAAAGGGCAAATCAGGGTATGGAACAATATGCGGCGATTCGGACGAAAGGCGTCCGGAGAGCAGACAAGAAAAGACATGAACGGCAAACTCACAAGCATATTGGCGGCTTCCGCGTTTTCCGCGGCGGCCCTCCTGCAAGCCCAAGACAAGGCTACACTCGACCTTCTCGTTTCCAACGGCGTCATCACGCGCGCCGAGGCCGACAAGGTCGCCAAAAAATCGGTTCAGGTTTCCTCGAAGGGAAAGAACGCGCAAAAGCTCGCCTTCTCGGGAAGGACGCAGGTTCAGTACCAGTGGCTGAACTCCGAGGACAGGGCGGGGAACAATTCGTCCGTCTCCAAGAACGGATTCCAGATGCGCCGCATCTACTTCGGCATGGGCGCCGACCTCGGCGCGGGTTGGTCGGGCTCGGTTGTGCTCGACATCGCCAAGACCGGCACCCCGGGCGCCGACTACGTCGAAGAGGCCTTCATCTCCAAGAAGGCGGACGTCGACTACCTCAAAGGTAAGCTCGACCTCGGGTACAAGAAGGTCAACTTCGCGTTTGAGGAAAACACCTCCTCCGGTAAGCTGCTGACTATCGAGCGCTCGATAGCCACCCGCTATTTCGTGGAACCCCAGAAATCCGGATACGGGCAGAAGGGCAACATCGGGTTCGGCTCGCACTATGTGGGCGGCTACTGGAACGGCGAAGTCACCCAGATCGACGGGCTCTCTTACGCGGCGGCGGTGACGAATTCTCAGAACTACAACTTCAAGCCCGGCGACGACGGCGCGGACAACTCCGTCAACGTGTGGCTTTCCACCGCATATAAGAACAAGGCGGATTTCGGCGACGCCAACGTGCTCAGCTATGAAATCGGCGTCAACGGCGGCTTCGGCACGGGCGCCAACACTACTTCCGGCAGCTACGCCGAAAACGGCTCGATATGGGGCGTAAACCCGTACATCAAGATCGGGTTCAGGGGCCTGACGCTATGGGCTGACTACCTGTTGGCCGACATAGAGCACGGCAGGCTGTCGCCGAACGGCGGCGTGGAAAACGCCATGCCGCAGGGGTTCAACGTTGGCGCGGAATACAAGTTCGACATCGGCGAATTCGGCGCGATAGCCCCCACCGTCCGCTACTCCGCCCTTTTCACCAACGGCAGGGGCGTGAAGATCTCCGACGCCATGAGCTCGGCGCCCTCCATAAGCTCCGACGGAACGGACTTCTACAACAACGCCCAGAGCATATTCGCCGGCGTCAACTGGTACATTGACGGCAACAACGTGAAGTTCCAGCTCGGCTACGAATGGGCCGAATTCCGGGGCAACCCCGCCAACCCCTCCGCCGACTCGCGGGCGTATGTCGACGCGGTGCGCGCGCAGATGCAGATACTCTTCTGATGCAAAAGCGGGCTCCGCGCCCGTCGGCGCGGGGCCTTTCTCCCCAAAAAAAACGACATCAAAAATTTCCACTATGAAAAAGACAATAGCCACAACAATGACGTTAATCGCCCTCGCGGCGGCGGCCTTTACTTCCGCGCCCGCGATGGCCGAAAAGAACATCGTAATCGACGGCTCGACCACGGTGGGGCCGATCGCCAAGGCGTTCGCCGACTACTACAAGGAAAAGACCGGAATAGGCGCCGCCATCAGCGAGTCCGGCAGCGGCAACGGCGTGAAGAGCCTCATCAACGGCGCGTGCGACATCGCCAACATGTCGCGCTTCATGAAGGATTCCGAATTCAAGACCTGCGTGGAAAAGGGCATTCTGCCCGTAGCGCACGTCGTGGCGTTCGACGGCCTCGCGGTCGTGGTGAACCCCGCGAACAAGGTTGGGGCGCTCACGATGGCGCAGCTGGCGGACATCTACACCGGCAAAATCCGCAACTGGAAGGAGCTCGGCGGCGACGACGCCGAAATCGTGGTGATCTCCCGCGACACCAACAGCGGCACTTACGAGACCTTCAACGAGCTCGTTCTGTGCAAGAACCCCGTCGTCAAGGGCGCCGAATACGTTGGGTCCAACGGGCAGGCGAAGACCCGCGTGGCGTCCACCAAAAACGCCGTCGCATACGTCGGCCTCGGCTTTGCGGACGACTCCGTAAAGACGCTCTCCGTGGACGGGATACTGCCGTCCTCCAAGACCATAGTCTCGGGCAAATACCCGATAGCGAGGCCGCTTTTCATGTTCACGAACAAGTATCCGAAAATGGGCACGCCCGTCTACGACTTCGTGACGCTCCACCTCTCCGAAGAGGGCAGGGAAATCGTGAGGGACCTGGGTTACGTTCCGGTCGCCGAATAGCGAACCTTATATAAATAAACTATGAATGCGACAACCGCCGACATGGGGGCGCGCGCGAGGAGCGCGCTGATAATGGACAGGCGCAGCTGCGCCGCGAAAATGCTTTTGGGCAGGCTCGGGCGCGGATTTCTCCTGTGCGCGACGGCCATCCCGACGGCGGCGGTCGTGTTCATTCTGTTCTTTATATTCAAAGAATCCCTGCCGTTCTTCGAGAACCTCGGCAACGTCAGGGAATTTTTCACGAGCGCCAATTGGGCCCCCTCGCGCGAGGGGGATCCGCATTTCGGGGCGCTCGCAATCCTCTACGGCACATTGATGGTGACAGTGGGCTCCTGCGCGGTCGCGGTTCCGCTCGGGATAACGGCGGCGATATGCCTGAGCGAAATCGTGAACGCGCGGATTTCGAGAATTTTCAGGCCGGTAGTCGAGCTGTTCGCCGCGATACCTTCCGTGGCGTACGGGTTTTTCGCGATGGCCGTTTTCGCGCCGCTTTTACAAAACCATGGCGGCATAATGATAAGCGCGCTGATACTGGCGGCGGGCCTGCCGATAGCGGGAGTTTCGTCGATACCGCTTGCGGAATTCGCCTCGACAAAGATTTTCAAAAAACCCCCGCCGACGGCGGCGGTGTCGCTCAGGATTTTTGCTGGCGCCGCGCTCTGCTCGGCAGTGGCGTACGCTGCGTGGAGGGTTTCGGGAGTCGAAATTTCGAGCGGCACCAACGCCTTCAACGCCTCCGTGATACTGGCGATTATGGCGCTGCCCACGATAGTCAGCATTTCGCAGGACGCCCTTTCGGCGGTCGGGCGCGACATGCGCGAGGGTTCGCTCGCGCTCGGCGCCACGCGGTTCGAGACGATATTCAAAGTCATTCTCCCGTGTGCCAAAAGCGGAATAGCCGTCGCCGTCATACTCGGCTTCATGCGCGTTATAGGCGAAACGATGGTCGTGTGGATGGCCTCCGGCAACTCTCTCAAAATCCCCGGGCCATTCTACAATTTCTTTGAGCCCGTCAGAACCCTCACGGCGACGATAGCGGGCGAAATGGGAGAGGCCGACCAGACGACGGGTTCGGCGAGGTACCACGTGCTGTTCGCGATGAGCCTCTGCCTGCTCGTCTCCGGCATGGCGCTCAACTGGCTTAGCCAGCGGATAATTTCGCGCGGGGCGTTCGCGCGCAAAAGGGGCGGAAAATGAAGACGTCTACGAGAAAAATATTGGACAAGTCGTTCAGCGCGCTCGCGCTGTCGTCGATGGCGATAATGTGCGCGGCGGCCGTTGCGTTTTTGGCGCCCATCATAATAAACGGATCGGGGGCGGTGTGGTTCAAGGCCACCGTCGAGCACTTCAAATTCCTGCGCGAAGTCCTGGACAGGGGATCCGCCCGGGAGCTCGCCGCCATGACGGAAAAGTCCGACGCCGCGCGCGAAAAGCTCTATTCGCTGATGCGTGCCTACGAGTCTCCCGCCGATTTCAAAAAGATTTCCGGCGCGATAGCGGCTGCCCGCCGCGCCGCCTTCGCCGAAGCCGCCAAAAAGAGCGCGGAATTCGTCAAAATTCTCGACGAAAACAAGGGGGCGGCCTCCGCGCCGGTCATAAAAAAGTTCGGGGAGGGGATTTTCGCGGATTACTCGGGGCTCGTCTCGGACGCCGCCAAGAGCTCGTCCAGCCCGGCTATGGCCGAATTTCTCGCGGGCGAGAAAGAGGCGTTGCAGGACGGCGCGCGCGCGGTTTTGGAGGACTTCGCCAAAATCCGCAAATTGAGCGTGCTTGAAAAGGGAAGGGCGCGCCGCGAACTTCCTGCGGCGGCTCTCGAAAATCTCGGGGCGGCCTCGGAAAAGGTTTCGGAGGACAACGCGGCGTACGCGGCGTTCAAAGAGGGCGTGCGGGAGCTTCTCGGCCCCATGACGCAGGCCGACAAGGAGGCCGCGAAGATGATGCGCAGGAAGTTCGGGCAGACGCGCATGGACGTGGCGCGCAAGGTTCTCGGCGAGTCCGTGCTGCGGATTCGGGTGAACTCCGCGGATTCAAGCGGCAGGCAGACTTCCGAAAGCGTCCTCGTGGCGGAGAGGTTCAAGGGCACTCCGCTCGCGGAAATGGCGAAGTGCGCCGAGGAGAATTTCACGGCTATGATGCAGCCGCGGAACACTTTTTACTGGGGATTCCTCTTTGACAGCCCGTACGACTCCAACATATTCGGCGGAATTTTCCCGATGATTCTCGGCACATTTTACCTGACGGTCGGCGCCATGATTTTCGCCGCCCCCCTCGGAATCGTCGCGGCGATATACTTCTCCGAGTACGCCAAAAACGGCAGGGCCGTCAACTTCCTCAGAATGTGCGTGGGCACCCTCGCGGGGGTTCCGTCGATAGTGTTCGGGCTGTTCGGGCTGGCGTTTCTCATAAACACCGTGAAAGTGTCTGAGAGCAAGAGCGTGCTGGCGGGCTCCATAACCCTCGCGCTGCTGATACTGCCAACCATCATACGCTCCTGCGAAGAGGCTCTCAAAACGGTTCCAAATTCCTACCGCGAGGCCGCCCTCGGGCTCGGGGCGGGCAAGTGGAGGGCGATATGCACGGTGATACTTCCGGCGGCGCTCCCGGGAATGCTCACGGGGATAATAATCTCGATGGGCAGGGCTGCCGGCGAGACCGCGCCGATCATCTTTACCGCGGCGACGAGCACGGGGGTGGCGGTTGCGCTCGCCGACGTGTTTACCGAGGCCACCCCCGCCCTGCCGTGGAACATCTACAACATCTGCTCCGAGCACGAAATGGCTGACAAAATCGAGCACGTCCAGTACGGAATGGCGCTGACCCTCATCGCGATAGTGCTCCTTCTCAACTCCGTCGCCATCGTGCTGCGCGACAGGTTGCAAAAGAAACTAAGGGGTTAATTTTCAGATGAATCCCACACTCGAAAAAAGAAAAATGACCGAAACGAAGACACAAAACGGCGCGGCGGCGAAAGGCGCGCCCGACGTGCCAGACGCGGGCGGCATAGCCGTGGCCGCCGAGAACTTTTCGATATATTACGACTACGGGAAGTTCCACGCGGTGAAGGGCGTGTCGATGGGGCTCAGGCGCGGGAAGGTGACGGCGATAATAGGGCCCAGCGGCTGCGGAAAGAGCACCTTTTTGCGCTGCATAAACCGCATGAACGACCTCGTGGACGGCTGCACGACTTCCGGCCTTCTGGCGCTCGACGGCGTGGACATCTACCACCCGCGCCTCGACGTCGTGGAGCTGCGCCGGAGGATTGGCATGGTATTCCAGCGCCCCAACCCGTTCCCGAAGAGCATATACGACAATGTCGCCTACGGCCCGAGGCTCGCGGGCGGCGTCGGGAGGGCGGAGCTCGACGGGATTGTCGAGACTTCCCTGCGCCGCGCGGCGCTCTGGGACGAGGTTAAGGACAGGCTCTCGAACAACGCGCTCGGAATGTCGGGCGGCCAGCAGCAGAGGCTGTGCATCGCGCGCGCTTTGGCAATGCGCCCCGAAGTGCTGCTTATGGACGAGCCGTGCAGCGCCCTCGACCCTAAGTCTACCTCGCGCATAGAGGATTTGATTGGCGAGCTTTCGGGCGAGTACACAATAGCCATCGTCACCCACAACATGCAGCAGGCCGCGCGCGTCTCCGACTATACGGCTTTTTTCTACGAGGGGCGCCTCGTTGAGTTCGGGCAGACGAAGCAGATGTTCACCAATCCGCAAATGAAGCAGACAAACGACTACATAACCGGGAGGTTCGGCTGATATGAACGCGCATCTCGTAAAGGATTTGGACAAGCTTAAAGCGCAGATACTGCGCGTGGCCGCCGCCGTCGAGGAGAACGTCCGCAAGAGCGTCAGGGCCCTGCGCGAGCTCTCCGCCCCGCTCGCCGAGGACGTCGTTTACAGCGACAGGAAAATCGACGAAACGGGGGTCGAGACGGAGGAGGAATGCCTGAAAATTCTCGCCCTCCACCAGCCTGTCGCCAGCGACCTGCGGTTTGTCATAACGGTGCTTAAAATCAACAACGAGCTCGAACACATCGGCGACATGTCCGCGAACATCGCCCGCCGCGTCCCGTTTCTTCTGCGCGGCGGAAAGGTCCCGATCCCGTTCGACATCGACAAGATGACCTCCCGCACGGTCTACATGCTGAAAAGCAGCATAGACGCCTTTTTGAACGGCGACGAGCGCCTTGCGGTCGGCGTGTGCTCGGACGATTCCATCGTCGACGAGGAAAACCGCAGGTGCTACGGCAACGTCGCCTCCGGCATTGCGGAGAATCCGGAGGCGGCGATGGTGTACATAAACTATCTTCTGGTTTCAAAATCCCTCGAACGCATCGCGGACTTGTGCACCAACATAGCCGATGACGTGATATATATGAAGCGCAGCCTGATTGTCCGCCACAATTTCGACGAGGCGGTGAAAATCATAAATATTTCCCCCGAATCGGGCGGGGGAGGGGCGTAGCCTTTCGCGGGATTTCCGGCGCGCCGCGGACTTCGGCGCGCCCGACCGTTTTTTGGGGAGCGGGCAGTTTCGCCGTTTTTTTCGGGGGAGTTTTTGCGGCAATCCCGCGGGCGCCGCAGACTGCGCGGGGCTTTGGGGAATATGTCCGGCGCAGGCGCGCGTTGGGGCTTTTCGGAATCCCGCCCGCGCGCGGCGCAAAAAAAGGGAGCGCCAAAAATCAGCGGCGCTCCCCCCCATATATTGCCGATATGTTGCCTATTAACAAAAATTCCGCGGCTCTCCCGAACGTCCGAGCGGTTTCGCGTCCGCCGGGCTTGGAGGCTTGCGCCTCCGCGCCGCGCTTTAACCGACAGCCTTTCCGCCCCCGCGTTCCGGATTTCCCGAAAATATTTGCGCATGTTTCGCAAAACCGGAGAAATTTGGTTGCCGTCGCCCCCATTTTTGTCCTATTTTGACTTTATTGGCATGGTGGGTTTATGGAAAACGCAATTACCGAGTTTAGCGAGGAATCCCATTTAAAGGGCAACAAATATTTCAGGGTGGTGCACGGCAAGACGGACAAGTCGCGCTGCGTCGGGCTGCACCGCCACGATTTCGTGGAGGTCCTCTGGATACGCTCGGGCGAGGGAATGCTCATTTCGGGGGGAAGGGAAAGGTATTTCAGCCACCACCTGCTTTTCATATCTCGCCCAAACGAAGTCCACGTCATAGAGCCCGCGCGCGATTCGACGATAGACTTTTCCTACGTGGCAATTCCCGGGGGCGTGTTTGCCCGCTTTGTCCGCGACTGCCTTTCGGGGGAGGAAGAATTTTTCCGCGGAAAGTTCGGGGGGATGTCGATGAAGCTTTCCTCATTCGAGACCGCCTATCTCGACCGCGCGGCTTCTGAGCTCGTCTGGCAGAACGATTCCCTCATGGCGGTTTACCGATTTCTGATAAATCTGTACTGGCAGATAAAGAGCGTGTTTGCATCGGCCCTGCCGGGCAATATGCCCGACTGGCTGTCGGACGCCTGCCAGCGCATACGCAACCCCGAAAACCTCGCCCTCGGCCTCGAAAAGTTCCGCGAAATATGCGGCAAGGACATGTCGTACATAAACCGCGCCATGCGCAAATACCTGAACTGCACGCCGACCGAGTATATAAACGGCGCGCGCCTGCGCTACGCAAAATGGCTTTTGGCGACATCGTCGTTTTCTACGGGCGAAATTTCCGAAATCTGCGGGTTTTCAGATCTTCCGTACTTCTGCCGAAAGTTTAAGGAGGCGTTCGACTCCACCCCGGGCGCGTACCGCAGCGAGTATTCGCAGATGGGCGGCGACGCGCACGACGGGTCGCGGGCGGTTGCGCCGGAGGCCGTGCGGAAACGCTGATTTTTCTGAAACTTTCCCCGATCATAGGCATTTATAAATAACGTTATATATATTCCAAGGAGGTTCCATTTTGAAAATTCTGAAAAAACACAGGCGCGCCGCAGTATGGGCGTGTGCGTTGGCTGCCGCCGCATTCGCGGCCTATTTCTTTTTCTTCCGCGGGGAGGAGCTTCCGGCCGAATACAGGACGGCGGAAGTCGAGAGGCGCGACATGCTGCTCACCATAGACGCGACGGGAACCGTGGAGCCGGAGGATTTGGTGAATGTCGGCGCGCGCGTGTCGGGCGAGATCGTTTCGTTCGGCAAGGACAACAAGGGCAGGGAGGTCGACTACGGCTCTGAAATTTCCGAGGGCGCGGTCATCGCGCTCATAGACGACGAAATCCAGAAGTCAAACCTCTTGCAGGCGGAGGCCAACCTCGAGCGGGCGAGGGCTTCGCAGAAGCAGGCGCGCGCCAACCTGAATGTCGCCGAGGCCAATTTGCGCCAGGCGGAGCGCAACTGGAAGCGCGCCAAGGCGCTCGGGGTTTCGGAGGCTCTGTCGCAGGCCTCCTACGATTCCTACCTGTCCGCGTGGGAGCAGGCCACCGCCGAAATCGGCGTGGCGCAGGCGCAGATACTTTCCGCCGACGCCGAAGTGATGTCTTGCGAGGCCGACGTGAAGCTCGCGCGCCGCAACCTTTCGTATTGCGTCATCAAGGCGCCGGTGGACGGGGTCGTGATAGACCGCATCGTCAGCGTTGGGCAGACGGTCGTTTCGAGCATGAACGCAAGCTCCCTCTTCCTTATCGCCAAAGACCTCAAAAAGATGGAGGTGTGGGCGTCCGTCAACGAGGCCGACATCGGCAGCATTTTCGCGGGGCAGGACGTGGAGTTTACGGTGGACTCGTTCCCGGGCGAAAAGTTTTTCGGCAAGGTCAACAAAATACGCCTGAACGCGACGATGTCGCAGAATGTCGTCACCTACATAGTCGAGGTCTCGACGGACAATTCCAACGGAAGGCTGCTCCCGTACCTGACCGCCAATTTGAGCTTTATAGTAAAGCGCAGCAAAGGGGTGCTCGCGGTTCCGAACGCCGCCCTGCGCTGGAAGCCTGCGGCCTCCATGCTGGCCGAAGGTTCCCCTGCCGAGCCCCCCGAGGGCAAGAGGTTCGTGTGGGTTGAGGCGCCCGACAACAAGGTCAGCCCGTTGGCGGTTTCCGTCGGCGTCAACGACGGCGCGTATTCCGAGGTGGAGTCCCCCGATATAAAGGAGGGAATGAAGGTCGTCACGGGCGGCGAAATCGCGTCCAAGAAGGGCGTTTCTCAAAACCCGTTTATGCCAAAAGTTCCGCAGCGCAAAAAACGATAGGAGGCGCTCGATGGGGCTCATAGAGTTGAAGGACATCCGCAAGACCTATGTCATGGGCGACATAAAGCTGCCCGTGCTCAAAGGCATAACGATGTCCGTGGAAAAGGGCGACATGGTTGCGCTCACCGGAGTGTCGGGTTCGGGCAAGAGCACCCTCATGAACATTCTCGGGTGCCTTGACAGGCCGACTTCGGGCGAATACTGGCTCGACGGCGAAGAAATATCGCGACTTTCCAACGACGGCCGCGCGGATGTTCGCAACCGCAAAATCGGGTTCGTATTCCAAAACTTCAACCTGCTTCCGCGCACCTCCGCGCTCGAAAACGTGATAATGCCGCTCGGCTACACGGCGAGCCACCTGTCCGAAAAGCAGATGCTCGAACGCGGCAAGGCGATGCTCGAGCGCGTGGGGCTCGCCGACAGAATGGACCACGAGCCTGCCCGCCTCTCGGGCGGGCAGCAGCAGCGGGTCGCGATAGCGCGGGCGCTGGTCAATAATCCCAGCATACTTTTCGCCGACGAGCCCACCGGCAATCTCGACACGAAGATGAGCGAGGAAATCCTGCGCATATTCAACGAAATCAATTCGTCCGAGGGCGTGACGATAGTGCTCGTCACGCACGAGGCGGACGTCGCCAACAGCGCGAAGCGCATAGTGCGCCTCGTGGACGGGGAAATAGCCGACGACACCGTGATAAGAAAATGAAGAGATTCCGAGTATTTAAATGGGCGCTCAAATCCATAGCCCGCAACCCGACCCGCACGTTTTTGACGACGCTCGGGATAATCATCGGCATAGCGGCGGTGATAGCGGTTATCGAAATCGGCAGCGGCGCGCAGGTGTCGCTTGAAAACAACTTTTCCGAAATGGGTGTCAACACAATCCGCGTATGGCCCGGCCCCGTCACCCGAAGCGGCATAAACAGCGGATCCGGTTCATGGGCTACGCTCACCATGGCCGACACCCGCGCAATCATAAAGGAGTGCCCGAAAGTGACGGCGATTTCCCCGCAGATTTCCGTCAGGGGGCAGATCATTTACGGCAATAAAAATTGGCGGCCGTTCAGCATAAGCGGCGGCAACGAGGACTTTCTGGAAATATCGAGCTGGAAGGTTGAGGACGGCATACCGATTTCCGCCTCCCATGTGGCGAGGGCCGCCAAAGTGTGCCTCGTAGGGCAGACGATAGTCCGCGAGCTTTACGACGGCGTAAATCCCGTGGGGAAGGACCTGCGCATACAAAACGTGGTATTCAAGGTTATAGGCGTATTGAAGTCGAGGGGTGCCAACATGATGGGCATGGACATGGACGACTGCGTGATACTGCCGTGGACGACCATGAAATCCCGCCTGAAAGGCGCGGGGCAGACATCGCTTAGCGCGGTGGGAACCACGACCGACACGTCCACAACCTCCTCCACTTCCGCATCCGACGTCTACACGAGCGGCGTGAGCCTCTATCCAAAGGCGTATAATACCATTCCGCCGGTGCGGTTTTCAAACATAGACAGCATGATAATGTCCGTCGCCCACCCCGACGACATCGCGGAGACCATGGAAAAAGTCCGCGAAGTGCTGCGCGAAACCCACAGGCTTGGCGACGCTGACGACGATTTCCGCATACGCTCCCTCGCGGAATTTGCGGACATGCTCAAAAAGCAGACCGAGAGCGTTGCGAACCTGCTCATGTGCGTGGCGTTCATATCGCTTCTCGTAGGGGGGATAGGTATAATGAACATAATGCTCGTCTCCGTCACGGAGCGCACGCGCGAGATCGGGCTGCGCATGGCTGTCGGCGCCCGCGCCCGCGACATATTGCAGCAGTTTTTGGTCGAGTCCATAGTCATCTGCATACTCGGCGGCATAATAGGGATTGCGGCCGGCCACGGGCTTTCGGTTTTCATGGCCGCAAAAATGGGTTGGTACACGGCGATATCGTATTTTGCGATATGCCTTTCGGTGGGGGTTTCGGCGCTTGTCGGCGTCGTATTCGGATATTATCCCGCATGGAAGGCCGCGCGCCTCGACCCGATAGAAGCTCTCAGATATGAATGATTTTATGCGCAATATGAAGGGGAATATGTTTCTTGCCGCCGCGGCGGCGACGGCTGCGCTGTGCGGGTGCATGGTGGGTCCGGACTTCGAGCCTCCGAAGGCCGATATGCCGAAAGAGTGGAGCGCGGGACGGGACGGGACGGATATATCCGATTCCCCCGAACCGCTCGAAATGTCCCCCGAGACGCTCGCCGAGTGGTGGAGGCTTTTCGACGATCCGACGCTCACGTCGCTCATATCGCGCGCGTTTGACGGGAATCTCTCGATACGCGCCGCCACCGAGAGAATCGCGCAGGCGCGCGCGACGCTCGGGGTTTCACAGAGCGGGTTTTTCCCCGCGGCCAACCTGAACGCCGGCATGTCGGAGGGGGGGCATCCCATAGACGTCACGCACACGTCTTACAGCATGGGGGCGTCGGCTTCGTGGGAAATCGACGTGTTCGGCGGCGTGCGGCGCGGCATAGAGGCCTCGGCGGCCGAGTACAAGGCGGCGCTCGCCAACAAGGCGGCGGCGCGCATTTCGGTCGCGGCGGAAGTCGCGCGGAATTATTTCACGTACAGGTGCGTCCAGCAGGAAATTCTGATAACGAAGAACAACCTCGAAACCCAAAAGGGGACGTACAGGGCAACTCTCGCGCGCCAGAAATCGGGATTTGTCTCAAAGCTCGACGCCGTGCGCGCGGCGGCGCAGGTGGAGAGCACCTCCGCGCAGCTCCCCGCGCTCGAAAGCCAGCTGGAACTCACGCGGCACGCGATAGAGTACCTTTGCGGCCTCAACACTGGCGCGCTCAAAAAGGAGCTCGAGCCGGCGGGAACCATTCCCGCTCTCGAAAAGTTCATTCCGTCTTCGGTGCCCGCCAAACTTCTCGAACGCCGCCCGGACATAATTTCCGCCGAATACATGCTGCACTCGGCCACCGCCAGAATCGGCAACGCCCGCGCCGACTACTACCCGAAGTTCACCATTACCGGCAACATATCCTACGAGGCGCCGAAAATCGGCAATATCGTGCAGAACCAATACGGCACATGGTCGGTGGGCCCGAGCGCGACATGGAATATCTTTCAGGCGGGAAAGACCGTTTACAACGTGAAATTGCAGGAGGCGTTGACCCGCGAGGCGGGAGTGGACTGGGAGGACGCCGTCCTCACCGCGGTCAAGGAGGTTGAGGACGCTCTCGTCTCGGCCAAGAAGGAACGCGAGAGGATAGAGTACCTCAACCGAATAGTGGACAACTACCGCAAGGCATTCGAGCTATCCCGCGAGCTTTACTCGCAGGGTGAGATAGAGTTCATAGACCTGCTCGACGCCCAGCGCTCAATGTTGTCCTCGGAGCAGAGCCGCGTGCAGAGCCGCAGGGATTTCGTAAACTACATAGTGGCGCTCTATAAGTCTCTCGGCGGCGGCTGGACGGAAGCGGACGTAAAAGACGAGCCGGAAAAGCTTGAATGGATTTTCTTCGACTCCTTTGCCGACAACCCTCCGCAAGAGGGAGGCGCGCGGTAGGCGCGCCGGTCGGCAAGCCGGAGGCAGGAGGAAAATTATCAACCGGAAAAGCGGCAACGCGCCCCGGCAACCGGCGCTTTATGGGACGAGCGATCTATAAAGTTCGCAGTATTTGCCGAACGCGGCTTTGGCGTCGAAATTTTCCTCGGCGGTTTTCCGGCAGATTTTTGAGATTTCGGATTTATCCAAGGCGGCGAATTTTTTGATTTCCGATACCATTGCGCTTACGTCTCCGCGCGCGACGACGGAGCCCGCGCCCGGGTTCGGGATTGTCTCCGGCGTTCCCCCGCTGTCGAAAGTCACGACGGGCGTTCCGCATGCGGCGGCTTCCAGGTTTACGGTCGGATAGTTGTCCTGCATTGTCGGATTTGCGAAAACAGATGCGCTTGAATACATTTGGCTGAGCTGTTGCGCATTTTCCAGTTTCCCCATCGCGCGCATTCCCCTTTCGCGGAGATATTTTTCCTGTTTCCCGTCAACCCCGACAACGAGGCATTCAAAATCTTTCCCCAGAGCCGCCGATATTTCGGGGATAAAGTCGAAGCCTTTTCTCTTTTCCCATTTGTTTGCGACAAACAGAACGGTTTTGGGAGAGGACAGTATTTCGGTTTTAGACGGGCGGAAAATTTCCAGATTTATGCCGTTGCGGATAACTTGGAGATGCCGGAATTTGAGTTTCGACTTTTTTGCCGTCTCGCCGATCCAGTTCGATACGGGGACGAGCGTGAGATTTTTTATTTTCGATATGAGCTCGATTTTCTCCGAATGGTTTTTTGCAGAGCGGTCGAAAATCCACGATGCGGGGTATTCCCTTTTTTGGGGGCATTCGGCGCAGGCGGATTTCCATTTTTCGCATCCGCAAAAGTCAAAGTAGGCGCAATGTCCCGTCATCGGCCAGCAGTCGTGAAGGGTCCACACGACCGGCCTGCCGTATTCCCCGAGAAATTTCAGAAGGGTCGGGGCATGCAAATAGTATCCGTGCAGATTGTGCAAATGGATAATGTCCGGAGAAATCCTTTTTATGTCTTCGACGAATTTGAGCGTGGAGATTTTTGCGAGCGGGCTGTCGGAATCGAATATGCGCGCCCATAAAACATTTGGGTATCTGTGCCATGGGGAGCCGACGCGCACGATATTCGACCGGCTCCGCGATATCCTTATCGCGCAGGCGATATGGCTGTCCCATCCGTTCCGAATAGCCTCTATCCCGATTTGCTCCGCGATTCTTCCGGTAGAGCCGGAATTGCCGACTGTATTGATTTGCAGGATAGTCATTTTTAACTTGAAAGATATCTCCGTGGAAAATGTAATTATAGATGTATAAGAATCGGAATCCTGCCAAGCACATTTTAATGCCGTTTCCGAATGCATAAAATATGAAACCGTACGATAAAGTCTTTATTACAAATCTGCCGTCATTCTATAAGATAAAATTATACAATAAAATAAACGAAAAACAGAGGGTTTTGGCGGTCTTTACGGACGCTGGCGACCCCACGCGCAATGGAGATTTTTACAAGGGGGATATAAGATTTGACAGTGTGAATCTGGGCGGGAAAAATTTTTTCCAAAAAGTATTTTTTTTGTTAAAAATAATATTTTTCCGCGAATACGGAACGCTCGTTCTCGGAGGGTGGAACAGCGCGTTGCAGTGGATTTGCGCGCTCGCCTCTCCGCGCCGGAAAAACGCCCTCGCGCTTGAATCGAGCATATTTGAGTCTGCCGTAAAGGGGTGGAGGGGGTTTTTGAAGAGGATTTTTTTGAGCCGCATATCCAAGGTTTTCGCCTCCGGCAAAATGCACAAAAAGCTGCTAGACGCTCTTGGGTACCGCGGGGAGGTCGTCATAACAAAGGGCGTGGGAATATACAACATCGTCGACATTCCCCCATTCGAGCCGAAATCCGAAATACGCAACTTCATATACGTCGGCAGGTTCATACCGTGCAAAAACCTTGAAAACCTTGTGGCGGCGTTCGAAAAATTTCCCGACTGCACATTGACTATGGTGGGGTTTGGCGGCCTTGACAAAAGACTGCGGGAAATTTCTCCGAAAAACGTAATTTTTACCGGCGCGGTCGAAAACGCGCTCCTTCCGAAATATTACAGGCAAAACGACGTGTTTATTCTGCCGTCTTTCAGCGAGTCATGGGGGGTTGTCGTTGAAGAGGCGCTGAACAACGGGCTGCCCGTGATAATAAGCGAAAACGTGGGGTGCAACGGCGAGGCGGTTGAGGACGGCGTGAACGGCGCGGTTTTCAGGTTCTCGGACAAAGACCCCATCGCGGGGGCGATACGGCGGATTAGGGAGCCTGCATTCTACAATAAAATCTCGCAGAATATAAGAAAAACGGATTTCAGGGAAATTGCGAGGCGCCAGATTGATTGCTACTTGGCGTAATTGTATAACTATATATTGCAGCGAGTTATCTGCAATGGCTTTTCTGCTTGCAATAAAATCGAAAAAATAAATTATTTTCGGAATGAATGAAAAGGCAAAAGTGGCCGTAGTCGCGGGGACCCGCCCGGAAGTCATAAAAATGGCTCCCGTATATCGCGAACTGAAAAAGTCCCCCGTTCTGGACGTCGAGTTCATATCGACCGCCCAGCACAGGCAGATGCTCGACCAGGCCATGTCCATATTCGGAATATCCGCCGACTTCGACATGGACGCCATGCGCCCGGGGCAGTCCCTCAATTCGCTGATGTCGCGGCTTATGGCCTCGTGGGACGAATATTTTTCAGCCCGCCGCCCCGACGCGGTTCTGGTTCAGGGCGACACTACCACGGTGCTGGCGACCGCAATAGCGGCATTTCACGCGGGAGTGAAAATCGGGCACGTCGAGGCGGGGCTGCGCACTTTCAACATGCGTTCGCCGTTTCCGGAGGAGATGAACCGCCGCCTTTGCGACCCGCTCGCCGACTGGTGCTTTGCGCCGACGAAATCGAATTTGGACAACCTCGCCCGCGAGGGAATCCCCGCCGAAAAGCGCTTTGTGACGGGAAACACGGTGATAGACTCGCTGCTCTGGATGCGCGGCAAGCTCCGCTCCGACGGCGTTTCGGCTCCGGCAGTTGCCGCGCGCTGCTCAATTCCCAAAGATTTCTCAAAAAAATATTTGGAGGGCGGCGCGCCGTGGATTCTCGTCACGGGGCACAGGCGCGAGAATTTCGGCAAAGGTTTTGAAAACCTGTGCCTCGCCCTGAGAACGCTCTCCGAAAAATATCCGGACGCCGGAATCCTCTATCCCGTCCACCTGAACCCCAATGTGCAGGAGCCCGTGCGCAGGCTGCTCTCGGGGCGCGCGCGGATAGCGCTGATTCCGCCCGTCGGCTACGAGGACTTCATCTGGCTGATGGATCGCTGCATTTTCGCCATATCGGACAGCGGCGGCGTGCAGGAAGAGGCTCCGAGCTTCGGCAAGCCCGTCATCGTCACGCGCGACACTACCGAGCGGCCCGAGGGCGTGGAGGCGGGGACGTGCGTTCTCGCGGGCACCGACCCCGAAAAAATCGTTTCCGAGGCGTCCGTTCTGCTGTCCGATGCGGCGGAGTACGCCCGCAGGAGCTCTTTGAAAAATCCGTACGGCGACGGTAGGGCTGCGGAAAAAATAAGGGAAATTTTGGAAAAATCGCCATGCTTGTTGACTCTCTGACAATCGCAACAATCCCCCTGTACGACAACTCCGCGAAAGCCTACAAGCTCGGCGGCGTAGAAAGCTACATGCGCGCGCTCGCAAAGGCCGCGCACGAGAGGGGCGCGAAGGTCGACGCCTACCAGATTTCCGACTCCGAATGGTCGCGCGACGAGGGCTTTTTCACCCTGCACGGCGTGCCGCTGAAAGGCGGATTCTTCAAGTCCGCGAACCAGAAACTCTTCGAATACGCGCGCAAGAGGGCTTCGGAGAGGGGGGCTATAATCATATCGGGCGACCACATGAACGTGAAAACCCGCGACCCGCGCGCGATAGTGGTCGAGCACGGCATCGCGTTCGACTACCCGATAGGCGGGAGCGGCCCGGCGTTTTGGCTCAAATCCTTCATAAAACTTTTGCGATGCGTGCGCAACGTTGTAAGGTTCCAGTATGTGAACAACACCGTGTGCGTGGACTACAACCATTTCAACTGGCTGAGGACAATATCGTCTCCGCAGGGCGGAGCGCGCATGAAGGTCATTCCGAACTTTTGCTCCGGCTTCATATCCGACGCGGAGTTTGAGGAAAAGCTCGCTTCGCGCAAAACCCGCAAAAGGCGCATAGTGTTCGCCCGCAGGTTCGTGTGGTACAGGGGGACGGAACTCTTTGCGAACGTGGCGGAACGCCTGCTGCGGGAGTTCCGCGACATCGAGATAACCTTTGCCGGCGAGGGCCCGCAGGAGGGGATTTTGCGGGAAAAATTCGGTTCTTCCGAAAACGTCAGGATAACGTCGTTCCATCCGGACGAGACTTTCGACTTCCACAGGGGCTTCGATATTGCCGTGGTTCCGACGATATTTTCCGAGGGAACGTCGCTTTCGCTCATAGAGGCGATGGGCGCGGGGTGCCTGCCGGTCTGCACGCACGTGGGCGGCATGACCAACATAGTGGTGGACGGCTTCAACGGGCTGATGTCCTACCCCGACGAGGATTCGTTTTACGAGTGCGTCCGCGGCGCGCTGCTCGCCGATTCCGGAAGGTTCGACGCCATGGCGCGCAACGCGCGGGAGACCGCCAAGATGGGGCTCGATTACGGGTCGTGGTCGGAGAAGTGGATTTCCTTTATAGACCGCACGGTCGCAGCGCGCGGCTGAAATTTTCTCAGGGAAGGCGAAAATGAAATTATTTGCGGAAAAAAACGCGCCGTTTCTTCTTTGCAAGTCCGATAGAATATTGGTGTTCATAATGTTCTTTTCGTACTTCTTTTTCTACGGGCTGCTGAATCTCAACTTCTTTCTGGAAATTCCCACAGGCATACCGTCGGGGCTGATGAGGCTCACGACTTTCGGGCTCGCCGGATTTTTCGTTTTGAAAGACTTTTCAAACGGCGAGTACCCGAGAATGACGGCTTCCATAATCTGCCTCGGGGTGTTTTTGCTGTATTACTTCTGCGTGTTTGTCGTGGACGAAAACGTTTTCGGGTCGAATTTCGACATGTCTACCGGCAGTTCAATGCAGAGGGGTAAATTGGAGGTGGCGTACCTGTTTTTCATATCGGGGCTATCGTATTTTCTGATGTTTTTCGCCGGCCGCAGGCGCATGGCGTACGTGCTCGCAAACCCGTCCCTCGTCTACATTCCGTCGCTGCTTTCGGTGCTGATAATCATCGCCACCAACGCGAGGGCGTTCGGCACCTTGGACCTCTACCAGACCTACCTCTACGACTTCGGAGACGTCAGGCGCGCGGCTATAATCGCTCCGGTTGGCACCCTTATCTCGGTATCCCCCTATTTGATGTTTTTTTCGAAAAACAGGTTGTGCAATTTTTTCTGGGGGCCGCTCGGCTGCGCCGCGGCGCTTATGTGCGTGCTTATAAGCGATAGCCGTTCAACGATATTGGCAATGCTTCTTGTCCTTGTTTTCTATGCTTTCGTTTCAATAAGGCATGTTTATTCTATGGTTTATGCGCTTATCGTTTATATTTCCGGCGCTGTTTTATTTATTCCGTATTTATTAATGTCCGCGGCTTTTTCGCGTTTCATGAATATCGAAAAGATTTTGGATTATGATCTCGTTGAAAGCGACCAACTTTCGCGTATAGAGCTTATAAAAGCCGGTTTTTCTCAATTTCTTGACAGCCCCATTCTCGGCGGGCACATATATCTCATAGGCGGCGGATATTCGCATTGTACCCCCATATGTATTTTATATTCCACGGGACTGATTGGATTTTCGCTGGTGCTGACATGTATTGCCGGAGTATTAAAAGGCATGTTTGCCGCTGTGAAGATTTTCCGCGAGAAAATAATATGGATATGCGCCTTGGGGATTTTTGACGTAGTCGGAATGTTGATTCACGGCGATTCAATGGGCATTTTTTGCGGGAGTTTTGCGGTTTTTCTGATGGCAAACGCGTTTATGTCGGAGCGCCGCAATTAGCCCCTGTTGACAAGGCCTGTTTTATTTTGCGCGGAATTCGCCGCCGCGGATTATGGAGAGCCTCTGCGCGAGCAGCGCGTATTCCGCCAGAACCGCGGCGGCGGCTACGGAGTATACGGAGATTGCGCCGCAGAAATACAGGCCGAATACGAGGCAGATGTAAAATGCCGAAGTCCTGACGGAGGTCTTTATGACGATAGAATTCGATTTTATCGCGCCGATGAGCGGGAACCCGAGCAGTATTGCCGGAATGGTCGCGTAGGATTTCAGCATTATTATGCGCATGGCGTTTATTATCTCGCGCGAAGGCGTGTTGTAGAAGAGGTCTATTATAAGCGGCGCAAACGCGATGGCGATTGTCGCGAAAACCGCGCTCGCCGCCGACGCCGCGAAAAATATTTTCCAGAAAAGCTCCAGATTTTTCCGTTTTATCATGTACGGGTACATGGCAATCTGTATGGGCTGGATTACGGCGTTGTAGGCGTCCACAAGCTTTCGGGCGGCGGAATAGACGCCGGTCGCCGCGTTGCCGCCCACCAGCCCGAGCAGGAATGTTCCCGACTCCGCTTGCAGCGTATTGCAGAGGTTTACGAGCGCGAACGGCGAGCTTCCGCGTATGTGTTTCCAAATCTGCCCGATTCCCGCGAACCTGAACGCCATTCCGAATTTTATATGCGCAACGGCTATGCCGACGGCTCCGCTCAGAAGGCTGCCGAGAGAGTAGCAGAGCGGGGGGATCCACACGTCCTCGGGGCCCCTAACGACGAAGAACATCGGCACCATCGTGAGCGTGCGCGTCGAGAGCGTGATGTAGGTGATAAACTTCATCTTCTCCACCGCCTGGAAAAACCACGACGGAAAGAGCGCCTCCCCCGCGACTATGCCGAAGTAGAGAAAGTAAACTTCGCGGTGGGCGTGGAAGGTCTCGAAACGGAAGACTATCGCCGCCATGGCGGCGAACGCGGCGGCGGCGAAACCGAGCTTTGCAAAAACGACCGACCAGAATGCCTCGCGCGTCTTCTGAGCGTCGGAGATGTTGGAAGCTATGTAGTGGGTCGTGTAGAAATTGAATCCGAACTGCGTGAACGCCATGAAGTACCCGATGAATGCCTGCGCGAAATACACCAGCCCGAACATTTCCACCCCGAGCGTCCTGAACAGAAACGGTATGAGAATCAGCGGCACGACGTAGTCGAATCCCTTTATGGCCGACAGGCTCAAAAGGTTTTTAAACAATGGGGAGGCGAGTATGCGGCTCAGTATACGCATCTGTTATTTTTGCAGCCTTGCGCGGAATTTTTTCAGGGCGTCTCTTACGGGAACGGGCATTGGCACGCGGGCTATCGCGAACGACAGCGCCCTTTCGGGAAGCGACGGCATTTTGACGAATTTTTTCAGGGCGGGCAGCATTCCCTCCTCCCGCGCGAACTTCAAAAATTCCGCACGCGGCGCGCCGGACGGCTCGCGCGCGCCTTTTAACGGTACGACGTACTCGCACGCCGGCGCTATTTCAAACTCCTTTGCCTTCCCGAGGGCGGCGATTTTCGGCAGGAGTTTTGCCGCCCTTTCCGTATTGGCGCAAACGAGCGAGCATCCGCGCCCCGCGCTGAACTCCTCCGAGAGGCTCTCGATTCCCCAGAAATCCGCTATCGTGAAGTCGGCCACGCGCTTTTTCCCCGAAAAGCGGCACGAATCGCAGGACTCCCTTATGAAAAGCCCTTTTACGAATCCCCAGAAAAGTATGTCGCGGTCTATTTTTTTCGCCGAGCCGTCCGCGAATTTGAACTCCGCCATGGAACTCCTCTCCGTTCCGAATTTTTTGCCCTTGTTTCTGAAAGAGTATTCGGAGATTTTCTTGCCGTAGAACTTCTCGCAGCCGCGCAGGTAGCTTTCGGTCAGCTTTGAATTGCTCACTCCGTGGCAGGCGACGTCCACCGTCAGCAGGTTTTCATAGTCCTTTTTCAGAAACAGTTTCAGCGCCGCGATTTGGCACGCCGTTCCCGAGAAGAGAACCTTTTCCCCGTCGCGCAGTCTGGCGCGGGCTTTTAAAAAAATCCCCGACGTGCGGCTTTGAAGGTATTTCGACTTTCTAAACTTCCCGATTTCAGAGAGGCTTTCGATTTCGGAGTGGGCGGCCTCCGAGCGCGACGCGGACTCCACGCCGAAAATCGCGCATTTTTCGTCCCCGCCGCAAAACGCCTGCGCTATCGCGGTGAACGCCCCCCCCGACGAGCTCTCGGAGAATACCTTTTCGTCGTTGTGGACAAAGGCGTGCGTTGAGATTATCTCCGAGAGGAGCCCGCGAGGATTTTCCCCCGCGACCGGACAGACGGCGGCGCACATTCCGCAGTCAACGCAGGCGGAGGCGTCGAGTTCGGGGTATTCGAACCCGTCCGCGTCCGGCGCCATCGCGAGCGCGGATTTGGGGCAGACTTCCGCGCAGACGGCGCATCCGCAGCAGTCTTTGCGCTCTATTCCGGTTTTGAGCTTCATTTTTGCAGTTCAGCGCCGATGGCGCCCTTCAAATAGTTTTGGGATTTTGCAAGCTCTTCGGCAAATCTGGCGTCCGCGCGCGAATAGTCCATATCTCCGGAGGGCGGCGGAGGGTTTGAGGCGGAAATAATCCGCTCCGACGGCAGGCCGAACCTCTCGAAAACGTCGTCTATGCGCGTGTCGAAAGGGTTGCTTTTTATCGCGTATACGTCTTTTCTGAAATGTAGCCCGAAGGCGACGCCGTGGAAAGAACTCGCGACGACCGCCTTCGCGTTGACGAGAAGGTTCAGGAATTCGCGCGGGCCCGCGTCGAATACGGTTTTGTCCACGCCAAGTCCGTAGTTGTCGGCGATTCCGAGCGCGATGGAAGCCGCCGGCAGCCCGTACCGCCTTTTTACCGCGCGCAGTGTCTGCCGCGCGAGCTTTCTGTCGGGCAGCACGAGGTACGAGAAAATATAGTCGCCCTTTAATATCGGCTCGTCCGCTATTTGGCTTTTCCACCACTCGGGGGAGTGGAGAAATATCGGGTCGAGAACCGCTTCGACGGGCTCTCCGAGGATTTCGGAAAGTTTTTCGGCGCCCGATTTCTCGCGGCACGACAAAAAGTCTATTCCCGAGATTATCCGCCGCATGTTTTCCGCCTCATCAGCCGATATCTGCGATGTCCCCACGCTCGGGGCGTAGGCGATTGTGCGCTTGCCGAGCCCCTTTGCGAAGCCCAGCCCGCGGGCGGGGACGATGTACTTGGGGTGCCAGATGGCGTCGCTGCCCGCCACATAGGCGTCGAAAACCGGAGGGTCGCGGTTTATGGCGTCTTCGCCGACATACTCGCGCGTGAACCGCCAGCCGTTCCTGAATTGCGCGAACCTTTCGCGCGACTTTTCTATATTGCGAGCGTTGGCGAGTCTTGCGAGGTTGCCGAGAATCCGCCTCGGCAGCTTTGAAAGCCCGTCGACTTTCCAGTCGTATTTTGAATTGTATATGTGGCGCAGCTCCGGGAGCCAGTAGTTTATCACGCTCGTTTTTGCGCCGAGTTCGTTCAGGCAGGCGTACAGTGAAAAAGCCTGCAAGTCCGAGCCGAAATTGCGGAGGTTGTGCTGTGTTATGAGGCCTGCGTCCATGCCGAGAGCGCCGTAAATTAAAGCGGCAGTATATTTGCGCGCGCGAAAGGATGTCGAGCATTCTTTTGCCCGCTTTGGAACGCCGCATTTTTGTTGCAATGCTCGGGCGCCGTAAAATAAAAAAGGGCAATGGACGCATTCTGGGAAAAACGCTTTGCGCGGAGCGGCGCGCTCTTTGCGCTATGCGCGCAGACTGTGTTGGCGACATGGCTGCTGTCCGGCACGCGGCCGGAATTTCTGCTGCCGATGTTCGCGGCCGCCCTTGTCGCGTTCGCCCTTTGCGTCGCGGGGGGAATGTTTGCGCGCGACGGAGTTTTCGCCAAAACCCTCGCGTTCGCGTCGCTCTTTTTCATAATAGTCTGCGCCGTCCAATATCTCAATCCGTTTGCGGAATATATGGTTCGCGAAAAGTTTTCGTTCCTTGCGGGGCGCGCGCATGTCGAATGGCTGCCTGTTTCCGTCCGCGCGGAGTTCGCGCAGGGCAACGCGCTCTCGTCGCTGTGCGCATTGCTTGCGGCTTTTCTTTCGACGCTCGCGGCGTCGGCGTTTTCCGCGGACAGGCGGGCGATGCGCGGACTGCTTGCGTTCTTCGCCGTCAATGCCCTTTTGATGGGCGCATTCGCCGTGTGGCAGCAGGCGGAGAAAATCCCAATGCCGTACGGTGTTTTTCATACGCGGGCGGGCTTCTACGGAAGTTTCTTCCTGTCCAACGCGGCGGGGGCGTATCTGAATATGGGGGTTGCGGCGCTCGCCGCGTGCGCCGCGGCGTTTGCGCGGCGCGGGGCGGCGGGCATGGCGTTTTCGGCGTTTTGCGCGGCGGGTGCCGCGTTCGCCTCGTACGCTTCGGTCCGTTCGGAGAGCAGGGGGGCGGCGATAATATGCGCGCTCTTGTGGTGCGCGATTCTGGTTGCCGCAGTCTGGCGCGGGCTTGCCCGGGCTTTCGGCGAAAAAATTTCTGCGGCTGCGGTTTCGCTCTTCCTGTTTGCGGCGGGAGCTGCCGCGGCGTTCTGCGCGGCGGAGGTTTTAGAGCCGTCGGATTTGCTCTCCGACCGCCAGATTGAAGAATCGGCCGCATCGCGCATTGCGATATACAAGTCCGCCGCTCCGCTCGTCAAAGAGCGTCCGGTGTGGGGCGTGGGGGGCGAGTGCTCGCGGTACATTCTTCCGATGGTGCGCAAGCCGGGGGCGGAATCGGTTGCGGAGGTTCCGGACAGGCCGCATTCGGACGTTCTCGAATACCTTTTGGATTTCGGGATTTCGGGGGCGGCGGTTTTGGCTGCGTGCGGCGCGGCGTGGATTGCGCAGATATGGAAAAGTCGGCGCGCGCTCGGCTTCGCAAACGCCGTATGCGCGGCGGGCGCGCTTTCGTGCCTCGCCCACGGAGCTTTCGACATGGAGCTTCATATTCCCTCGACAATGATCGCTTTCGGGCTGATGTGCGTGTTCTCGTTTTCTCCGTTTTGCAGGGGAGGCCGCCGTGAAGTATAAGGTCTTGCTGCTGTTTGCCGCGCTCTCGGCGGCGGGGATATTTCTCGATTTCTTCTGCGGGAAAGATGCGAACCTCGAAGTCGCGCGGAGGATATACGCCGGCGCGGAAACCGGCTCGGGGCCGTTATACCGCAACTGCGCCATCGGGCTCGAAAAGGCGAAGTCGGCGGTAGCCGCCTTGAAGCGCGGGGATTCCGCCGAATTCGACAGGCTGATGTTCCAGTCTTACATAAGCTTCCAGTCGTCGAATAGAACCGTCGCCGAGCCGTATCTCATAGAGGCCGTCGATTTGCTGGCGGGCGCGGGAGAGCCGAAGTGGCTGGCGGAGTTCATAAAGCTCGGAAACGTCTCGGCGGACTTCGCGATATGCGTCTACGGGTGCGCGGGCAGTCCGGAGATAATGGGGGCGTTTACGTACGATTTCATAGAGAAGAAATTCAAGGGGACAGCCGCGCGTTCGTGGCTTATTCGGGCCAGGAACGACTATCGGAACATTTCCGCCGAAAAGGCCGAGAGCGACCTGTTATACGCTGGAATTGTTTTCGGGCTTCCGCAGAAAAATATGGAGTTGGACAAGTGGAAGGTTTTTTCCCGCCCGCTCGCGGCGTATCTGTCCAAGCTGAAAGGGAGGGAGGATTTGTACGAATTTTTCAGGGGAAAGTCGCTCTCTCCCGACACCCTCCATGAAGTCCGCGCGGGGCTTTTCGAGTACTGCGAATACGCCGCCAAAATTTTCGCCCGCTGCGGCGACCCCGCCGCGTCCGTCGCCCTTTTGGGAAGCCTGCCCGACGGGCGGAGAAAAAACCTTTCAATAAAGCGGGCGATACGCGATATTCTGAAAAGCTCCGGCGGGCGCGGGGAAATTGAAAAGTCCGAAATCGGGCGGATTCTGGCGGAGTAGGCGCGGTTCAGCGCCTGCCGCTCCTGGAATACTTTTCGACCGTGTTTTTGTTCACCGGCGTGGAGTCCACGCAGAATATGACTTTCACGAGCGTGAGAAAAAATATTTTCGCGTCGAGCGCGAAGGAGATTCCGTCCACGTATTCGAGGTCTTTGGCGATTTTGCGGTCGACGGTGATTTCGTTGCGTCCCGAGACTTGCGCCAGCCCGCTAAGTCCGGGCAGAACGTCGTGGCGCCGCATTGACTTTTCGTCCAGGGCGGACAGCTCGTAGTCCAGAAACGGCCGCGGCCCGATGAACGACATATCGCCCCTAAGAACGTTGAAAAACTGGGGGATTTCGTCGAGGCTCGTCTTGCGCAAGAACGTTCCGACATTCGTTATGCGCCGTTCGTCGGGCAGCAGTTTTCCGTCCGCGCCGCGCGCGAAGGACATTGTCCTGAATTTGTACAGGTTGAAGATTTTTCCGCGCAGCCCCGCCCGCTTTTGGGATATTACGGAGGGGGAACCCATGGAAACCCTTACCACTGCCCATATGAGCGCAAACACCGGAGACATCAGGATTATCAGCAGAACCGAACCCGCAATGTCCAAAAGCCTCTTTATGCAGTCTTTGTAAAGTTTCATTTTCTGCGCAGGAGGGATTCCCCCATCCCCTTTCCGCCCCGCCGAGCCCGCAGCTTTTGCGGAATCGGCAAATAATAATATATTTAAGAGTAAAAATACGGCGTGTCGAATCTCCGTCAAGATATTTTGCTTGGGGCTTCCGAAGCGGAGCCGTTTCTTCCGCCGAGAGGTTTCGCCGGAAGAATTTCGGGCGCGCGGTTTTCCCCGCTCCGCAGCAGGCCGGCGAGCGCGGCGCCCGCGTAAATCCAGACGACGGGCATCATCGGGTAGTGGTATCTGTCGGTCACCATGAACGGCAGCGTGAGAGCCGCGGCGAGAACCGGCGCCGCCGCCAGGGCGTTGCGGGCGGACGGCGGGGCTTTGAGGTTTTTGCACAGATACAGCGCAAACAGCGCGAGAGCCGCGTAATACGGGAGGCTCTTGATGAAAAGCCCCGCGCAGTACTTAACCGCGAACGCCTTGTCGGACAATATTTTTTCCCTTATTGACGACAGGCCCCCGCCTCTTTTGAAACGCTCGCTCCATGTGTCGAACCCGAACAGAACCGCGGCTTTCAGCGGCAGCTGCGAGAGGTATTTTACGGGGTTTTCGGCTATCCATTCGGCGGCTATGTTCCTGAGCAAGGCGTCCTTTTGGGCAAAGTTCAGATCGCCGAAACCGGCCGGAATTTTCTCTTTGTAGAAATCGTCCCTTTCAAAGCCGAACCCGACGAGGCCGTTGGCAAACTTGTTGGCGCTTCCGGCGAGGTTGAGTCCGGAGGTGGAGGACTGGAAAACGAATATTCCGCAGGAGGATTTCGAGGCTAACCCTATCGCCGCCGCCGTCGCCGCCGCCGAAATGCATAGCGCCGCGACGCGCGCAAAGGCGTGCTTGCGTTCCAATGCCGCGTATAGGGCTATTCCCATGAAGTACGCTGCCGCAAGCGGCCTTATCCAGTTGCCGAGCGCGAGTATAACCCCCGCGAGCGCGAAATTCGCCCACTTGGATTTCGGCAGAACCGCTAACGCCATTGCCGCCGACATTGAGAACGCGAACGGGAGTTCCGAAAAATACCCTACGGGCAGAAACCAGTTGCTGTACGCCGCGGCGTAGAGGAGCGCGGAGCACGCGGCGGCGGTTCTGCCGAAGAACTTTTTGGCTACGAAAAAGACTGAGGCGAGAATGCCCGCGGACATCAGCAGGTTGACCCAGCCGAATCCGCCGAAGGTGCCGAAAATCCTGCGGTGCAGGAGGAGCATGTTTACATATCCCGGGGCGAAGAGAAAGCTGTCTTTGGCGTTGATTTCCGACGGGTACCATTCCCCCGAATCCATTGCGTATTTCGCATAGTTAAGGTAGGTGTTCTGGTCGTCGGACGGTTCGAAGCCCGCATTTTGCAGGAGCAGAAAAATCTGCGCGGCAAATAGCGCGGCGACGGCGGCAATGGCGAGCTTTTCGATGCGTATGCGCATTTCAAAACGGCTTGGCAAAGGCGAATGCGGCCGCAAACGCCGCCAACAGCACGTAGTTAGATTTCGTCTTGAACGCGTACACCAGCGGATCGGAACTCACAAGCCCCCGCGCGGCGTCCCGCCAGATTTTCCACAGGAAAAACCCTATCGGAAGCATTCCCAGCAATAGCGCGTCCGGATTTTCGTAGTACGCCCTCGCCCCCCTCTGCGTGTAGACCGCATACACCGCAATCGAGAGCGCGCAGGCGGATATTCCCGCGGCGCGCGCGGCTTTGGCGTTCGCGCGCCCGTATCCGCGCGCGAGGGCGGTTTCGGCGCTCTCGGAGAACTCGACGCACCTTTTGAGCAGCGCGAGCCCCAGAAACAGGAATACCGAAAACGCGGAGAGCCAGAACGATATTTTGCAGTCTATGGCTTTCCCGCCTCCGAGAACGCGCAGATAGTACAGGCACGCGAGAACCGCAACGTCCACGAATGCCACGCGCTTGAAGGCGAAGGAATACGCCACCGTTATCGCGGCGTAGGCGGCGAGCACGGGCGCGAAGTCCCCCGGGAGGACTGCGGCCGCAGCTGCCGCGGCGGCGGCGAGCGCGAGCATCAGCGCGATTCCCGCGGGTATGGGGAAGTCGCCCGAGGCGAAAGGTCGGCTGCGCTTGCTGGGGTGTAGCCTGTCGGATTCGATATCGAGCAGGTCGTTTAAAATATATGTCGCCGAGGCGCAGAAACAGAACGCGAGAAACGCGGCGGCGGCATTCAGGTCGTCGGAGAAATTGAGATATCTGTGGCTCGAAATCAGGGCGACGAACACGAGCAGGTTTTTCGCCCACTGGTGTGCGCGGACGGCGCGGAGGGCGGCGGACGCCGAAAACTCCGCGCCCCCGCCGATTCTTACGGTCTCTTTCCCCCCGAGCCTCCTGCGGATTTTCTCCGCGAACTTTTCTCCGCCGACCACCGCGGCGGCGCGCGACTTCTCCCAGACCGGAATGTCGGCGGGGGAGTTTCCCATGTAGTCGAAGTTGCCGCCGAAAATTTTTGCGCAGAGGGCGGCCTTGTTTTCGCCTTTGAGGTTCAAGGTTTCGGAGGAGCCGTAGACGCCGTCGAACAGCCCCGTCTGCGCCGCGATTTTTTTCGCGAACTTTTCGTCGCAAGCGGTGACGAGCCAGATTTTTGCGCCCGCCTTTTTGCGCTCTTTTATATATGATACCGCCGCGGGGTTTACAGGGAGCCTTTCGGCGAATTTCCCGAATTTTTCCGCCAGCCTTCTCTTGGCGAAAGCCCGGCCCTTTGCGAGCATAAGCGGGACGAGCATCAGGTAGATCGGGTTTTTGCGCAGCGCGCGCGCGACGAGCTCCCAGAGGGAATCCGAGCGAATCAGGGTTCCGTCGAGGTCTACGCACAGGTTGTCGGCGCTGCGGGGCATTGTGGGGCAATCTGTAAAACGCCAAGATAAGCGGCGCCGGAGGCCTTTGGCAAATAAAAACGGTTTTATTCGCGCCGTTCCGCGGATCTGTTCTGTATGATTTTTTATTTTACGGCGGCTTGACTTTTCCGATTGGGGTTGTAAACAGAAAGAATTTTTTTAACGGACATGGAAACGAACAGCGAAACTAAAAAGGAAAGCCGCGAGTGCGGCAAGGGCGAGGCGATCCGCCGCGGCGCCAATATCCAGAAGTACGTGGACAACTACGACAGGATTTTCCGCAAGGGCTCTTCGAGGCCCAAATCCAAATAGCTTTCCGGACGCGCGCACTTTTGCCGCGTTCGCGCGCGCTTTGGAAGCGCTTGCGGGCGTAAAGGGGAGTTTCTGCGCCGGCAGTCTGCCGCGTCAGAAATTTTCAGGACGCCAAACCAGCTTTCGGAGCATTCTAAGCACCCTTATAAATCCGCGCAAAAATTCCCCCGCAACCGGCACGGAATAGGCTTTCGACATCATTCCCGCGGTTTCCCCCGCCGTGAGCGAAGCGAGAAATTCCCGCTTGCGGCGGTCGTCCGCGCCTGCGAACTTTACGTGGCGGGAGAGCCATTCGGCGTATGAAATGCGGTACGCGAATCTGTGCGCGGGCGAGCCGTTCATGAGGATTTCCCTAAACAGCCGGTTGCGGTTGACAATTTCCTCCCGCGTGGGGCCGTTTGACGTGTTTTTGGAATCCTGTCCCGCGTGTATGCGGTACACGAAGAGGTTTTTGTCGGCGAGCACGACGGTTTTCCCGCCGCCCGCCGCGTCTATCATAACGGGGGTGTCGCCGATTTTGCCGTAAATGTTGGGGCGGTTGCGCGCGCGCAGATCGGCGGTTCTGTATATCGCCGACGAGTACGACGCCCGCCCGTCGCAGAATATGTAGGCGGCGAAGTCCCCGCGGCTTTCAAAGGCGAAGGCCTTTCTTGAAACATTCTTCCACGCTATGCTTTCTCCGCTTTCAATGCGCATGTACGAATAGTTGGAGGCGAGCACCGCGACATTCCCGAAGGCGTTTATCGCGGCCACGGCGCATTCGACATACTCCGGATGGGCGAGGTCGTCGTCGTGCATGAACATCGCGTACTTGCGGCTTGCTCCCGCGAGGGCGGCGTGGAAGTTGGCGTCGGCGCCGATGTTTTTCGGGTGGCGGACGTAGCGGAATCCCCCCTCAAAGCGCGGCCGCATCTCCTCCACGGTTTCCGCCGTTCCGTCGGAGCTCGCGTTGTCGTACACGGACACGGAGAATCCCCGCGCGGTCTGGGCGAGCAGGCTTTCGAGCGCTTGGCGAAGGAGGGGCGCCCTGTTAAAAGTCAAAACGCAGACTTCCAGGTCGCCGGCGGTTATTTTGTCCGGAGTGTCCATATTCGGCGCGACCCCTGCGGGTCAGGAGCGTTTCCTTTTCAGAAGCCTTTTGGCGGCGGAGCGGCTCAGTCTTCGGAAAAGGCGTTTGCATTCGAGCCCTGACAATTTTAGAACTGCGGCGGGCAGGGATAACGTCGGCCCTCTCATTTCTATGTCGGAAAGCAATCCGGAGTTTGCGCATTTCCCGCTATTGAACGGCAGCCCCTGCGAGGTGATGAAATTCTTGTAGTTTTCAAAGAGTTTAGGATATGCGGCGTTTATTGTTTCCGTGTCGCAGGCTTCGTATGCGCGTTTGATGAAGTCGGCAAAATTGCGGGCGTTCGGTATTGCCGCATAGTTAACGAAAGAGTCGTCCGCAAGGCGTGGAATTTTCAAAAAGGCGCACATTTCCGCGGCGCGGGAGTCGGTGTTGGTACAGACGGCGGGGAGGCCGGCATTTATCGCGGCGATGCTACCGTGGACTCTCGGCCCGAGGGCGAAGTTGTATTTTCCGAGAAAAGCTTTCCATTTTTCAGGATTGAAGAAAATTCCCAGATTCCCGCATTTTACTCTGCGGTAGTCTTCGGGCCTTGTCTCCTCCGTGAAATTTCCAAAAACAGACAGGTTTATGAGACCCTTTTCAAGGAAGTCCTGCATGACCGCGGGCGCGTTTTCCGCGCGGTATACCAGCGGGCTCGTCAGCACCGGATTGAGCTCTCCGAACGGGGGCTTTTCAACCCGCCGGCCGGGGCCCGTCTCAAAAAACGACGGGCAGCCTATAATTTGAAAGTTTGATATGCCGAGCTTGGCCAGGACATCGGCGGTAAATTCGCCGCGAATCCCGATTTTTTCGCACATTCCGGAGATTTCCCGCAGAAATTTCACGAGGGCGGGCGATAGCTTTTTGTGAAATTCGGGGTCGAAGCCGCCGAACGAATTTGCGCCGAGCCCCGCGATTACCACCGGCTTGCCGCATTTTTTGAGAAACGACACTATATTTTCGTAGGGCAGGCGCAGCCCGTAGGATTCCTCTATCCTTATCTGGTCTTGCAGGACGAGGAACACGTGCGTGCATTCGGCGCGCGCGAATTCCGCGTCGCGCCCGGAGGAGAAATCGTATTCATACACGTTGGCTATGTGCGAAAGTCCCGCAAAGTCTCCCAGAACCGTCTTGACGAGCGCATAGGTTATGTAGGAATTGCCCGAATTTCCGGCGGCGGGGCGCAGCAGGTTTTCGACGGTATCCCCTCCGGCCCTTCCGAAGGAAAGGTTTCTGTTCAGGAAAAACGGTTTGAAGTTTTTTGCGGACATGCGGATGTTTGCGGGTTATTCGGTGAAAGCTTTGCGCTCGCGCAGTTTATGCCTTACGCCCTTAAACGTTACGATAATCCACAGCCTGCGCAACAACAAATAAAGCAATCCGCCGAGCCCGACTTCCTTGGCGCTTTTCCGGTGCGGTTCGGGCTTTGAGTATATTTCCCGAAACTCCCTTATTCCGAAGCCGAATTCGCCGCCTATCGCCGCCCGCGCGGAGTCGTCCTGCATGAGCGCGTGCATGCGGGCGTATCCGTTTATCTTGTACGGGGCGTTTTTGCAGCCGAGGTAGTGCTCGGCGACCGCGAACTCGAAAATTTCCGCGCGAGTTTCGCCGGCTTTGATTTTTCCGGCGAATTTCGAATCCGGCAGGACGCTTTTCAAAAGTTCCGGATCTCTTATGGAATAGAAGATGTCGCAGTACTTGACGCTTTCGAAATGGCTGCGGCGATAGGCTATGTCGCGGCGCTTTGAGGACGACGTCTGGTTTTCGTGCACGCGGTAGTTTACGACCGCGTCTGGAATGAAGTCGAACTTTTTGCCTTTTATTATGAGATCCGCCCATATCGACATGTCGAGCATCATCACCATCGACTTGTCTATGCGCGCCTCCCGCAGAACTTCGGTTTTTGCTATCGAAGCGGGGTAGGGCATGAAGCTTATCCCGCGGATGAGAAGCCCGAGGCATTCCGCCCCCGACATTCCGAACGCGAAATGCGGGCGGCGCAGCGACCATTTTGTGCCGAGATCCCCGCCGTCTTTGCCTACGTATTCCATGTCGCCGAAGGCGACGTCCGTTTCGGGGTGCGCCTCCATGTGGCCCGCGAGCCTTTCTAGGCAGTCTGGGCGCATCATGTCGTCGGCGCAGAACAGTTTTGCGTACCTGCCGCGGGCGGCCTTCAAAAATTCAAGAATCAAAACTCCCGAGCCCGCCCCGAGGTTGTAGGGCATGTCGATGTGCCTTATGCGCGGGTCGCGGAAGGAGCGCGCGATTTGGCGGCATCCGTCGTCGGAGGCGTGGTTGAGCAGTATGAGCTCAAAGTCTCCGCGCGTCTGGGCGAGTATGGATTCTATGCATTGCGGGAGGAACGCCCTGTCATTGTAATACGGCACGAACACCGACACCGCGGGAGCTTTCTCCGCGTTTTGGGAAGTCTTTGGCATTTTTGCGGACTATTTGAGCATGTTGGACTCGAATTCCTCCCGATCCAAAAACGGGAACATGTCTTCGAGCGACGGCGAGACTATCGAGCCGTCCGGCATCTGTTTGGCGGATAGCTTGGGAGAGAACATGTAGTCGTCCTGGCAGACGATTTCGCAGACAAACGGGCCGCGCCTTTCGAGGGCGGCTTTCAGTTTGCCGGCGAGCCCGTCGCCCGTTTCTATCCTTTCGGACTCTATGCCGAAAGCTTTTGCAACCTCGCGGAAGTCGGGCGTCTCCACGCCGCTTGCGGCGTTGCAGCCAACGTAATGGGCGTTGAAAAAGTTCTTGTGCGTCTGCTTTATCGAGGAGTACCCGTCGTTTCTTATTATGAAGATTCTTATGGGGAGGTTGTGCGTCTTTATGGTTTGCAGCTCCTGCAAATTCATCATTATGGAGCCGTCGCCGGTGTAGCATATCACCTTTTTGCCGGGGTTCGCGACTGCCGCCCCTATGGCGGCGGGCAGGTCGTAGCCCATCGAGGCGTCGCCGGAGTTCAGGAACATTCTCTGCCCTTTTTTCGTCACGGCGCACTGGCAGGTGCATATGCACGGCGAGCCGTTTGCCACGACGAATATGTCGTCGGGGTCGGCAATCGACGTGAGCGTGCGGGTGAGGTTGTAGACGTTTACGGGGGCGCCTGCCTCCTGCCGGTATTCGGGGACGTTTTCAAAGGCGTATTTCGAGCGCATTCTCCGGCAGTATTGTGTCCATTCGCCGCCGGCGCGGAAAGCCCCGAGCCTTTCTGCGAGCGCGGGGAAGAACTCGCGCAGGTCGGCGTTGACCGCCAGGTCGGGCTTTACGAGCGGCTTTTGAAGCTCCGCGGGGTCGATGTCCACGGCTATCTTGAACGCTTTTTTCGCGAAATTTTCCCAGTTGTAGCTGACCTGCCGCACGTTGTTGCGCGTGCCCAAAAACAGCGCGCAGTCGGCGTTTTGCAAAATGAAATTCGCCGCGCGCTGCCCCGCCGTCCCGATTCTGCCTGCGGCGTTTTTGTCGCCGGTGGGCAGGACGTCGTAGCCGTTGAAGGTGGTGGCTATCGGAACGTCGGAGATTTCCGAAAACTTCGCGAGGTTTTCAACCTGTCCGGCGAGCCTCATTCCGTGCCCCGCGACTATCAGCGGGCGTTTGGCGGACAGCAGCCGTTCGGCGACTTCCGCGATTTTCAAATCGTAGACGGGCTCGGGCGGAGGGGAGAACTTTTTGAGGCCGGCCTCGTCTATCTGCGCCGTCTGGACATTCATGGGAATGTCGAGCCACACGGGGCCGAAGCGCCCGTGGGTGGCCTCGTAGACAGCCCTGTCGAGGTGGTATTGTATCTCGCGCGGGTCCGTCACCATGGCGGCGTATTTCGTCAGATGCCTCACGCTCGTTATGATGTCGACCTCCTGGTCTCCGAGCTGGCGGAGCGGGAGATCGGGGCAGGAGGCGAGGGTGGTCGCGAACTTGACCTGCCCCGAGATGTAGAGGACGGGCACGGAGTCCGTCCACTGCCCGAACACTCCGTTGAGGCAGTTGATTCCGCCCGGGCCGGTCGTGACGTTTACCACGGCGAGTTTGCCCGACGAGCGCGCGTAGCCCTCTGCTGCGATTGCGCTCGCCTGCTCGTGGTGGTTGGAAATGTACGGGATTTTCGCGCCGATGCCGTTGTTCAGGTGCATCGCGCCGCCCCCCGTAATCATGAACACGTTTTCCACGCCGTAAAAATTTTTGAGCCTGTCGGCGATGTAGTCTGATACTTTTACCATACGCTTATCTGTCGAATTCCAATAGTTTTCTGTCGATTTTGCCCGCGTTTGCGCGGTAGTATTCCGCCAGACGCGCAACCGCCTCCGGCATGGGGGTAAACTTTGTCTCGGGGAACTCCGCCATCAGGCGCGAGTTGTCGCCGAAATAGTCCGGCCCGAACCCCTCCGCCGCGATTTTTACCGGAACGCCCCCGAACATTTCGGACACCGTCCGCGCGATGTCCGCGAGCTCGGCGAATCCGGGAGGGGTTATGTTGTAGGTTTTGTGCTTCAAGTCCGCCGATATGAAAGAGTCGACTATCCGGCAGAAGTCGTCTATGAATACGTAGCTGAATCTCCTGTTTTGGCGCAGGGTGACCGGCATTCCGAACATCGCCTTGCAGACGGCGTTTGAGATAAACCTTATGGAGTAGTCCTCGTATTTCCCGAAAATCCCGAATATGTTCAAATCAATGAAATTCGGCAGGGACTCCATTCGCTTTGCGGCTTCGTACTTGCAGAAGCCGTGTTCGTCGCGCGGCATCCTTTTGAATATGTCCTCTTCCCGCGCGCCGGAAATGTCAGAGTCCTGGCCGTATATCGCCCCAGAGCCGAAGTTAATGAGCCTGCCGAAGCTTCCGGAGTTTCGGGCGAGGTTTTCGAACATGCGCAGGTTTGAATAGACGAGCGCGTCGCGGTCGGGAGCGTTGCGGTGGCACGGCTTTACCGCCGAGTGCAATACGCAGTCGAAGGAGTTTTTCGCAAAAAATTCGTCCGCCGCGCGCGTGTCGAGCAAGTCGAGCTGCGCGCGCGCAGGGGCGGATATTTCGTATTTTTGCGGCAAAAAGCTTTCGCGCAGGTTGCGCCCGATAAAGCCGCTTCCGCCCGTTAGCAGGATTTTCTTCATTTGGATTTCGATTCCGCAAACGCGCGGATTGCGGCGGCGGTCTTTGAGAGCTCGCGCTCGCCGAGGCCGGGGAAGCATCCCACCCAGAAAGAGTTGTTCATTATCGCCTCCGTTCCCGGAAGCAGCGCGTAGTCGGCCTCGCCGAGCTCGTTGCCGCGCTTTATCGGTCCCCCTCCGATTCTGAGGGGCGCGTCGGATTCCGTTATCATCGGCTGGCGCAAAATGTTGCCGGCAAACAGCTGCCGCGTCCCGACGCCGTTTTCTTCGAGGTATTCGACGAGCCCGCGCTTCGAAAACGGCGCGCCGGCGCGGACGGATATCAGGAACCCGAACCACGACGGCTCGGTTTCGGCTTGAACTTTCGGCAGGGCTATGAATTCTTCGAGCCCCGCGAGCTTCTCCGCCAGAAAGCGGGCGTTTTCGGTTCTCGCGGCTATGAAGGAGTCGAGCTTTTTGAGCTGCTCCAAGCCGACCGCCGCCTGCCAGTCGGTGATTTTCAGGTTGTAGCCGATGTGCGAGTACGTGTATTTGTGGTCGTAGCCGTCGGGAAGGTTGCCGCGTTTAAGGCGGAATCTGCTCTTGCAGGTGTCGTCCATACCGGGCTTGCACCAGCAGTCGCGCCCCCAGTCGCGGAATGAGAGCATGATTTTGCGCAGCAGCGGGTCGCTCGTGACGACGGCGCCCCCCTCGCCCATCGTGATGTGGTGGGCGGGGTAGAAGCTGAAAGTGCCGATGTGCCCGAAAGTTCCGGCGTACTTTCCGCGAAACTTCGCCCCGAGCGCATCGCAGGAGTCCTCTATCAGCCACAGGTTGCGGCGGCGGCAGATTTCCGAAATTTTGTCGAGGTCGAAGGGCGAACCGAGCGTGTGGGCGACGAACACGGCTTTGGTTTTTGGCGAGAGAGCCTCCTCTATTTTGTCGGCGCGAATGTTATACGTCTCGGGGTCGCAGTCGACGAACACGGGCACGAGCGAATTCTGGAATATCGGGTTTACCGTCGTCGGAAAGCCCGCGGCGACCGCGACGACCTCGTCGCCCGCTTTCAGGGCGCGCTCCCCGAGTTTGGGGGAGGTCAGGGCGGAGAGCGCGATTAGGTTTGCGCTCGAACCCGAATTTGCGGTGAGAGCGAATTTTGCGCCGAGCTTTTTGGCGAACGCCTCCTCGAACATGTCGTTGAACCTTCCGGCGGTGAGCCACATGTCGAGGGACGCGTCTATCATAGCGCAGAGTTCTTCCTCCCCGATTTTCTTGCCCGACGGGGGGATGTAGTCCCGCTTCGGGGCGTCGGCGCGCACCGCCCTCAAATATTCGAGGGCGGCGAGCTTTGCCTTTTCCCTTAAATCTTCGTGCATTTCAAAAACTCCATTCTATGTTTTTTGCGCGGGCCTTCTTTTCAAATTCGGCGATTTGTCCGAGAGTGAAGCCGCGCATGGGTTCGCGGAGGACGTAGAATCTCTTGTACCATTTTGCGGAGGCCGCAACAGCTTCCGCCGCATTCATTACGGGGCGGATGCCGAGCTCCCGTTCCGCCTTGGAAATGTCGAGCGAAAGCAGTTTTGCCTCGTGCGGGGCGCCGGGCTCCGCCCTATGCTCCGAAGTTCCGCCTCCCCACGCTTCGGCGAGTATTTCGACGATGTTGCCGACTTTCAAAACCGCCGACGAGTCCGGCCCGAAATTGAAGCCGCAGGAGAATCTGGCTGGGTCTTCGATAAGCTTTTGCGCCAGCCTCATGTAGCCTGCGAGCGGTTCGAGGACGTGCTGCCACGGGCGGACGGAATCGGGGTTGCGCACGGGCGCGGGCCTGCCATGCGACAGGGCGCGCACGCAGTCGGGCACGAGCCTGTCGCGCGCCCAGTCCCCGCCGCCTATGACGTTGCCCGCGCGCGCCGAGGCGAGCGCAAACGGCTTGCCGCCTTCCAGAAACGACCTCCGGTACGACGACGTGAGGATTTCGGAGCACGCCTTGGACGACGAGTACATGTCGTATCCGCCCATCGGGTCGTTCTCGGCGCACGGGCGGCCCGTCTCGGGATTTTCGTAGCACTTGTCGGTCGTGACGTTTACCAGGGCGGCGACGGAGCCGCACTTCCGCGCCGCCTCAAACACGTTGAGCGTCCCGAGGACGTTCGTCTCGTAGGTGAGCTTCGGCTCGGAGTACGACAGGCGCACGAGCGGCTGGGCTGCGAGGTGGAACACTATTTCGGGGCGCGCTTTCCGGAAGAAGCTTTCAAGCTCTTCTGAATCTCGGATATCGGCGATTTTCTCGCATTCGAGGATTTCGCCGACGCCCGCTTCGCGGTACGCCGAAAATTCCGTGTCGGGCAAGAGCGAGTACCCGCAGACTTTTGCCCCGAGCGCGTTCAGCCACAGGGAGAGCCACGAGCCCTTGAAGCCCGCATGCCCCGTGACGAGAACCCTCTTCCCGTTGAAAACGCCTCCGAAAGCCATGGCCGGCTACTCCCAGATTTTCCACGGCGCGCGGCCGGAGTTCCAGAGCTCGTTGAGCTCCTTTTTGTCTTTGAGCATGTCCATCGGGCGCCAGAATCCGCCGTGCATGTAGGCGTTGAGCTGCCCCTCCTCTGACAGGCGGTTGAGCGGCCCGCGCTCCCATATCGTATCGGGCCTGTCGGGAATGTAGTCGAACACTTCCGGTTCGAGCGCGAAAAAACCGCCGTTTATCCACGAGTCGGAATTTTCGGATTTTTCGCGAAAGTCGGATATTCCCCCGTCCGCGGATATGCGCAGCGTCCCGAAGCGGGAGGTCGGGCGGACGGCGGTGAGGGTGGCGATTTTGCCGGATTTGCGGTGGCATTCGAGCAGGGCGGGAATGTCGATGTCGGCGACCCCGTCGCCGTAGGTCAGCATGAAAGTCTCATTGCCGACGTACTTTTTTATCTTCGCGATTCTGCCGCCCGTCAGTGTGTCTGCGCCCGTGTCGCACAGTGTGATTTTCCATGGCTCGGCGCGGTTTCTGTGGATTTCCACGGTGTCGTCGGCGAGGTTTACGGTGATGTCCGACGAATTGGCGCGGTAGTTCAGAAAATACTCCTTTATGTATTCGCCCTTATAGCCGCACATAACCACGAATTCGTCGAATCCGTAGTGCGAATATATCTTCATTATGTGCCAAAGTATCGGCTTGCCCCCGATTTCCACCATCGGTTTGGGCCGGACGGTAGTCTCCTCGCCGAGGCGCGAGCCCAGCCCTCCCGCAAGTATCGCAACTTTCATAGTACAGCCTTTTCGCATTCAGACCTTCGGCAGAAGGCGCGGTTGTGTCATTTTTGCGCAAATAAAACCTCACGCCCGAAATTTTGCAATTATAAATTCCCCTTTTGTTGAGGCGGGGGAATTTTCCCTCCCGAACAGGGGAGGCATATATATTATATAGGTATTATAATTGCGCGGGGGCGGGCGGAGGCTATTCGGAGGCTATGCGCTCCGCCTGTTTTTCGTAGAGCCTGCGGTATGTCCGGCAGCGCCCCATGAGCTCTTCGTGCGAGCCGAAATCGACGATTCTGCCGTTTTCGAACACTATGATTTTCTGCACGTTCTTTATGGTGCTGAACCTGTGGGCGATGACGAGCATCGTGCGGTCTTTCATGAGGCTGTCGACGGCCTTTTGTATGAACGCCTCGCTGTTTACGTCGAGCGCGGACGTGGCTTCGTCGAGCACGAGCAGCGGGGGGTTTTTCAAAAACACGCGCGCGAGGGCGATTCGCTGCTTCTGCCCGCCCGAGAGCCTGTCTCCCCTCTCTCCCACTACCGTGCCGTAGCCGTTTTCGAGTTCCAGAATGAAGTCGTGGGCGTAGGCCATCTTCGCGGCGGCTTCGACCTCTTCCTTCGCCGCGCCCGGGCGGGCGACGAGGATGTTGTTGTAGACGGTGTCGTTGAAGAGAACCGGATATTGCGGGACGCTGCCGAGATTGTCCATGAAGTCGCGCTGGCGCATGTCGCGCAAGTCTATGCCGTCGAGCTTGACGGAACCTTCTATCGGGTCGTAGAGGCGCATGGCGAGCTTGGCGAATGTGCTCTTGCCTGCGCCGCTCTCGCCCACGAGCGCGCAGCTCGTACCGGCGGGGATCGTTATGCTGACCCCGTCGAGGACGGTCTTGTCCTTGTAGGCGAACTTCACGTTGTCGAAAGTTATCTCGCCGCGCACGCGCGGGAGCTCGACGGGGTTTTCGGGCTCGGGGACGGTGGACACGTAGTCGAGAATCGCGCAGATTCTGTCGACGAGCGGCATCACCTTTATAAAGTCCGTCGACATTCTGATGACGCGCTTTATGGGGTCTATCGTAAAGTAGAGGGCGATGCCTATTGCCGAGAACGTCGGGAAGTCTATCCCCGCGAAGTACGCGTAAACGAATGTCATGGAGACCATCGTGGCGGCGAGAAATTCCATGAACGGCTGCTGCATGAGCTCGTATTTCGCCATTTTGAGGGAAAACTGCTTGAACATTCCGTTAAGACCCTCGAATTTCCTCTTTTGCGCCTCCTGCAAGTTGAACACCCTGACCTCGTGCACGGCGTCGAGGTTTTCGCCGAAGAGCTGCGCCATTTCGCTCAGGCCCATCTGCGCCTTGCCCGCAAACCGCTTCATGTTTTTGCGTATCATCTGTACGGGCAGAATGCAGAACGGCACCGCCGCGAAAAATATGAAGAGCATCACAACCTGCCCCTTTGTGAAGCAGAGGTAGAGCAGGAATCCGAGGGCGCCGAGCACTTGCAGGGGCTGGCGGAAGATTTCGGAGGAGAACGACAGCAGCACCGTCTGGACGCTCGCGGTGTCGTTTGTCAGCCTCGTGAGCAGGTCGCCCGTGGTGAACTTGTCGAAAAACGCCACGGGGTAGCTTTGGATTCTGTCGAATATGTGCTGTTTGAGCCTCCGCAGGACTTCCAGTGACGAATACGTCATGAGGTAGCCGCTCAAATACCCGAATATCGCCCTGAGCGCAAACACCGTCGGCAGCAGCAGCGCGACCCCTATTATGTGCCACATCGGGCGCGGCGCGGCGCCCTGGTCCATGAATATCTGCCGCAAAACTTTGTCGAAAATGACGGGCATTCCGAAGCCGCTGCACGCCCCGAACAGGGCGCCGAATATAATCGCCGCAATCAGCTGGGGCAGGCACGGCTTTATGTAGACGTAGAATCTTAGCAGTTTCCTCATTTTTAACCCCGCCAATTTTCGCCGCCGCGGCTATCGGCGTCAAGCCTTTTGGGGAGGAGGCCGCGGAGCGCTCCCGTTTGCGGAATGCGGAGGGGGCGTTTTTTTACGCCGCGCATTCCCTTTGACTTTTCGTGCGCAATGGGTACGGTTTCGGGAAATCCCGATTTTTGCATGAAGACGCTTTTCATAGTTTTGTCCGCATTTCTGGCGGCGCGGGTCTTCCCCGTAGACTACGTCCAGACGCTCGAAGTCGAATATCCCGACGCCGCGTCGGCGCGCGCGGCGGCGGTTGAGCCCGCCAGGCTCCCGGGCGGGGCGGTTGCGGCTTTTTCCTCGCGGTGGGACGACACCACCTACGCCCACTCCAAAATGGCGGACGTATTCAAAAACGCCGACATGAAGGCGACGTTCATGCTGACGAAAGCCGACGAAAAGTTTTGCAGCACGTGCGCGCGCAAAATTCTCGGTTGCGGCTTTGCGGTGGGATCGCACACGATAACCCACAGGCTGCTGCCGGAAATCCTGCCGAACGAGGCTTTCCGCGAAACCCTCGCGCAGCGCATTATGTTGGAGTCCGCCCTCGACGTTCCCGTGGTCGCATTCGCCCTCCCGGGGTACGCCGCCGACCACCCGTTTTACGCCGACGCGCCGAGGCTCGTCGGGGAGTGCATCGCGCGCTCGGGCTACCAAGTCCAGGCCGCCCTGTGGGGCGACAACGATAAAAAGTACTCGCTGCCGGAGGGAACTTTGCTGTCTTCGCACCTGTTCAACATAAACGACCGCGACCCCAAAGAGGCGCTTTTTGAAAAAAAAGTGTCCGCCGCGCTCGCGGCTCAGGAGCGCGACGGAATCCCGCACATGACGCTCGGAGTGCACTCATGGCAGTCCGGCGCGGGCATGGCGGAGCTTGAAAGGATTTTGAAAAAGCACCGCCGCGCAGATTTCTGGTATTGCACGCAAAACGAATACGCCGCCTACGCGCGCCAGCTTGGGTCGCTTAAAATTTCGCCGGCGCGCGCATCGGGCAACATGGCGCGCTTTGAGCTTTCGCGCGTTTCGGCGAGGCATATGGGAGACGACGTCGCCTTGGAGGTGAGGCTGTCCGGAACCCCCGCGCGCGTCCGGCTCGACGGGGTCGAGATTTCCCCGTCGGAAAGCGGCCTGTACCGCCTGCCGCACAGGGTTGACATGTTGTCGCCGCGCAGGATTGCGGCGGTTGAAAACTCCGGAAACTCTCCGGATTTTTCGGAAAGCCCCGAAAAATTTCCGGAGATTTCCGGTGGGCTGCACGTGGACATGGAAAAGGGGAAAATTTCCCTCGTCCTGAAAAATTCCGGTTCGGAGCCGCTCGAAAACTGCGGGGTTGTGTTCAGGCTTCCGCCGTATTTCAGCGAAGGCGCGAAGTATTTCGGCTTCCCGAAACTCGCGGCGGGCGGGGTTGAGAGAATAGAGTTCAATCTCCCCGCGAAGGGGGATTTCAAGGACGCGGAGGCGGGCGATTTTTATTTTGCGGCGCAGCTCGACTTTTTGCGCGGCGGCTCCGCCGGCAGGATTTATTTCGCGTCGGTTTTGGCGGGCGGGGAGGCCATGTTGCCGCGCCCGCGCGACGCCGCCGTATTCGCGGGGCCGGTGGATGGGCGGCTGGTTTCAGATTCCGCTATGGCGGAGATTTCCGCTCCGGGTGCGGCCCTGAAAAATTTCGGTGGCTCCCTCGAACAGAAATGGCTTCCGTGCCGCAGGGACAAGGGCGTGCGCCCGTTCCAGATCGCGCCGTTTTCCGACGACCCGTCGTGGGCGAAGGCCGCCTCAAAAAACCGCTACTCCCCGAATTTTTCGCGGGTAGTCGCCCTCGATTTCAAGACGCGCGGAAAAAACTTCGACGTGTTCGCCGACTTCAAAAACGTGAAATCGCTTTGGCTTAACGGGAAAAAATTGGAAACCCCGAAATCCGGCTCCAAGCTCTCCGCCTCCGGCAACGCGGGCGCAAACAGAATCGCCGTCGAATACGCCCAGAGCTTTTGGACGACCATTTCGACGCCGCTCTCGGTCTCGGAGTCGGGCGACCCGTTCGATTCCGCGGAATTTTCGCACCCCGCAGTTGCGAACAGAGCGCCGCGCTAAATTCTCGCAGCGTCGCGCGCCTTGAAGTGCATTATGCTCTTGCCCTCGAAGCGCGGGTCGCCGAAAAATTCTTCGAGGTCCAAGCGTGCGTCGGGCAGTATGTTTTTTTTGACGAGCTCGTCTTCAATCTCCCCGCCTTTGAAGTATATCACGCCGTTTTCGAGCGACCCCCTTTTGCCGGCGGCAAGCTTTTTTTTCACGAATCCGAAGAACGCCGGCAGCGCGCAGACCGACCTGCCCGTGCAGTAGTCGAAAACCCCCTTTTGCTCCTCGATTCTGGCGTGGAAGCCGCGGGCGTTTTTGAGGGAGAGCCTTTCGCACATTTCGTTTACCATCGCGATTTTCTTGCCTACGCCGTCGAACATCGAGATTTCCGCCTGCGGGTAGAGGATCGCCATTACTATTCCCGGGAGCCCGCCGCCGCTTCCGACGTCCGCTATGCGCGCGCCCTCCGCCGGCGTGAAAAACGCGGAAATCGCCGCGCAGAACGCGACGTGGCGGTATTCGAGGTCGTCGGTGTCTTTTCGCGAGAGCAGATTCACCTTCGCGTTGGCTTCGCGCAGCAGCCGCGCGAACTCGAAAAGAGCCCCGGCCTTTTGCGGGCCGAGGTTCGGGATTTTCTCAAAGGGGTTTTTGTCCGCCATTTTCAAATGGGCGCGCGGAGGGTCAGAATACCTCCGATTCTGCGAAGAACCGCGCGATTTCCGCCGCCGCGCTCTCGGGGGAATCCGACGCGTGGGCGATGTTCTCGCGGGTGTTTTCGCCGAAGTCGCCGCGTATGGTGCCTTTCGGGGCCTCCTGGGAATTGGTGGGGCCGAGGAGCTCGCGCACCTTTTTTATGGCGTTATCGCCTTCAAGCACGGCGATTATCACCGGACGCCTCTTCATAAACTCGACGAGCGGCGGATAGTAGGGCTTGCCGGCGATGTGCGCGTAGTGGACTTCGAGGACGGATTCGTCGAGGCGCGCCATTTTGCAGGCGGCGATGTCCAGGCCCGCCGCGAAAAACCTTCCGAGCACTTCCGGCATGAGGCGCTTTTCCATGCAGTCGGGTTTCAGAATTATGAGCGTTCTTTCTTTCATCGCCGCAAAATAGAACAAAACCCCATTGCGCTGTCCAACACAAAATTTCGGCGCGGCTATCCCGTCACTCTTCCGGAAGCAGCACGAGCGCCCCTTTTGCGGGAATGGAAATCTCCTCGCCGCCCGCCAGCGTTTTCTGCGTTATCGCGTCGCGGAATTTGCCTTTGAGGGGGAGTTTGAATTTTACGGCGTTTTTGGGGAATATCCCGCACAGGCGGCTGTCGGCGTAGACGGCGCATTCCGCGGGCGCGGGAGAGGCTATTCCCGCCGCGTCGAAAATCCTGCGGTATGAACCGCTGTCCAGGACGGGCAGCGACACGAAGTAGCTGTCCCGCCCGCCGCGCCTTATTTTTGCGAATGCGGCGGAGCCGTCGGAGTATTTCGCCAAAACTTCCGCGCCGTTCGACGGGTCTGCGGAAAACGTCGGGTAGGGTTTTTCGAGCGGATTGTGCGAGGACGGGGCGGAGAAGTCCTTGGACAGCTTTTTGCCGGAGCCGTCCGCAAATTCCACAGTTTCAACTTTCCGCGTTTTGCGCTCGGCGAGCTTGAAGCCCGTGATTTTTTCGCCGCGCGCGGGGTCGTATTTTTCGCCCCACACGGCGGGCGCGTAGTGCCATACGAGCGTTGCGTCCGGCCTCAGGCGCCGGGAAATCTCCGCCCACCTCTCGTCGGTTATCCGGACGCAGTTTATAAATACCGCCGCCTTGTAGCCGGACAGGTCGATTCTCCCGAGGTCGGCGAGGCGGTAGTGGTCCGCCGGCGCTCCCGCCATGCGTATGCGCGAAATCGTGTCGACAACGAGGTCGCGGTGCAGCTGCCAGCTCGGTTTTGAGTATAGGAAGCTCTCGTTGTCGGAAACTATCAGAACTTCCGCCGTCCGTTTTGGGGGTTTTGCGCGGATTTGTTTTGCGGCCGCCTCGATTTTTTCAATTTCGCGCATTATCTCGGGGGAGTCGAACCAACCGCCGTGGAGGTCCATCCACCAAAAGCCGGAGCGCGACTGCATGCATTTTGCGAACTCTCGCCACAGCATCGTGCGCGTGCCCTCCATATTTTTGGCGTCGGGCCAGAGCGACAGGTGCGTGCGCACGTCGAGCTCGTCGATGAAAATCTTGTCGAGATTTACGGACATCGGCGGGGTTTGGTCCATGCCGGATTCTCCGGGCGCGACGTTTCTGTACCCCTTGGGGGAGGCGAGGAAATCGACGTTGGGGCTTTTCAGCAGGGCGTCGAATTCGACGTGCCCATTGTACGCCGCGCGCGGGACGAAGAGGTAATATCCGTAGAACGCGCCGGCGGCCTTGCCGGACTCCTCCTTTACGATTTTTGAAAAGTAGTCTATCGCGCGCACGTTGGCTTCGCCGCAAAACTTTTCATAGTCGATGCATATTTTGTCCTCTTCGAAGGCGCGGAAGAACTCGGCGTGGGAGTTCCAGTGAAGCTCGCGCCTCATCGGGGTGGGAAGTTTCACGCTGCCGCGCGATATTTCGGGCTGTTTCCACGCCTTTGCGAGCGCCTCCCGCGAGCCGTATTTTTTAATTCCCCAGTCGTAGAATGCGCGGAGGTTGTTTATGCCGTAGTCTCCGAATCGGTAGTCGTTTTTCTCCCAGCCGCGCCAAAAAGAAGTCTCGCCACACTGCCCGTAGGCGATGTGGTATGCGATGACGTTTTTTGCGTATTTGCCGCCCTCTATTCTGCGAATTAGGCGGCGCAGGGCCTCTCCCGCGTCGCGCAGCCACTTTTCGGAGGAAAAGCTTTGCAGGCCTATCAGCCCCCTGACATTCGGGCGCGGGTCTTTGTTTCCGCGCATTTTTGTGTCGGTCGAATACCCGTTTTTGTACTCCATCCCGAGCCAGTCGTGGGCGGGGGTGCAGGCGAGCTCCGCGATTTCCCCCTTCGATAGCCCGCCCGGGTAGTAGACCGTCGTGTCCTCGGGGTTTTCGGCGCACCACGCGGGCGGCACGTCGAGCTTTATCCGCGGAATGTAGAGCGCGCTTTCGCCCGCCGCCGCGAACAGGTCGGCGAGCGCCTTGTCCGTCGCGGAGTAGTCGTATTTGCCCGGAGCCATCCAGCCCGAAAACAGGATTGTGGAGTGGATTTTTATGCCCGCCTCCATGAAGTCGCGGTGGAATTTTTTCTCGGGGGAGTCGTCGGAGAGCATCATGCGCGTTTTGCCGTTTTCGTCAGCGACCGGCGGGTTGTATGGCCATCCGAGCCTGCTCCAAAAGACCGAGTTGTTTTGCAGCGCGTCTTTTATCCGCGCGCCCGGGTTTGAATTTCCGGAGGCGTCCGGATTTTCCGCCCGCGCTTCGGGAAGCTGCTGGGCGCGCGCCGCGCACGCGCAGGCGATTGCGAAGGTTGCGGCTGCAAGTATTGCGGTTTTCATTCCATTTCTCCGGTGCGAGAATCCAAGCCGCCGTTTGGCGGGCGTGAGAATCTTTTTTAAATCTCCTATCATACTCCCCTACGATTAGCCGCATTTTTTTGGCGTTGCAAGAATTATGGGCGGCGCGTTTGGTTAACAGTTTACATTGGAGAGGCGCGGGCCAAATAAATGTGTTGATTATTTTGCCGCCAATCGAAAATATTGTCGCCGATATGAAAAACAGAAACGCTTTCTCTGCTTTGGAAATTTTGCTCGTGGCCGTCATACTCGGCCTTCTTGCCGCGGTGTTCGTGCCGGCGACCGCGGTAATCGCGGAGAAGTCGCGCGCTGAGGTTGTGAAAGCCCATATTTCGCAAATAATCGAAGCCGGCAAAAAGTACAATGCCGACAAGGGCACGGAGTCTGTGGACTACAACACGCTCGTTTCGGAAAAATATTTAAAGCCCGTCCAGCCGGTCGCCGGGGAAAAGTACGACGAAATTTCAATCGAGGCCGCCGGCGGGAGCGCCAAGACCGTGACGGCGAGGGGCACGGAAGTTTCCAGAGCCTATTGAGCGGGCGCGCCTCGGGGCGTCTTCATTCCGGCGGGGACAGTCTCGGCTCCGCGCGGATTTGTTCCAGAAAATTTTCCGCCGGCGCGGGGCGGAATTTTTTTTGCGCCCGATTTGCGTCGGGTTAACCGCGTCCGCAGTGTAGGGGCGCCGCGATAGGTGTTGACTTTCCCGAAGCGTTTTTTACTTTGGGGGAATGAAGAGGCGTTCGTTTTTGAAGGCGGTTTCGGTATCGGCGGTAGCCGCCCATGCCGCGGGGTGCGCGTCTGCGGAGAGGCGCGCGGGGTTGAAGAGGGTTCCGGTTGTATCCAAGCCCGACGGGGGCGGAGACCATCGAATCCGCGGCCCGTTCCCGATTCTTTCCACTCCGTTTGAGGAGTCCGGCGCGGTCGATTTCAAGACGCTCGCGGGCGAGGCGCGGTTTGTTGAAAAGTGCGGCTGCAAAGGCATGATATGGCCGCAGTCGGGCGACAGCTGCGATTTGCTTTCCGTGGACGAAAAGCTGGCGGGAATGGAGGCTATCGCCCGCGAGCTCGAAAATTCGGAGGCTGTTGTGGCGTTCGGCTGCCAGGGGCGCGGGTTCGAAGACGCGCGCGCGTGCGCCGAATTTGTCGAAAAGCTCGCCTCAAAATACAATATCCGCGCGGCGGTAATCTCGCGCCCGCCGGACGACGGAAAGACGGAGGCGGATCTCGAAAAATACTATCTCGGGCTCGAAAAGACGGTATCGCGCCCGATAATCATCCAGACCGGCGGGGGCGTCATGTACAGGGGGCCCGCGCCTTCGGTCGATTTGCTCTTGAAGCTTGCGCGGCGCAATCCGGAAGTTTTCGGCTACATAAAGGAGGAGTCGGGCGACAGCAATTCGAGAATGGCGCGCGAGGTCGCTGAGAAGCCGGTTATCCACACGGTGTTCAGCGCGTGGGGCAGCTACCAGTGGCTGTACCAGAGCCGCAGGCTCGGCAGCGAGGGCGTCATCACCGAGCGCCCCGCATACGCCGACCTGCTCGCGAAAATCTGGGAACTGATGGAGAACGGCGACCCGCGCGGGGAGCTCGACGCGGCGTTTTCGAAATACCTTTTAATGCTCAACATATCGCAGTTCGTCGCGGGCGATTTGCGCGGCGGGCACCTTTACGTCCTGCGCAAGAGGGGAGTTTTCAAAAATCTGGTTTCGCGCGAATATGGGCGGAAAGACGGCAAACCTGTCGTTCCGGACGCGCCGATAGTCCGCGATTTGAAGCTTTCCCAGGCGCAGGTCGACGAAATAGAGACGCGTTTTGCGAGTCTCGCGCCGTACTTGCGCGTTTGACTCGCGGGTCTGCGGCCGCGGTTTTTGCCTGCAAGTTCCGTCTGCGCGGGATTTTGATTTTACGCGCAAATTCCGAGTTCTCCGCGCGGTTCCCCCGCGCGCGGGTGCTTGGAAATTTGCCGCGTTTTCCCGTTGCGCCGGCGCGGAGTTTTTACAGATATTTTTCGGGGACTTCTATCCCGTATTTTTCGGCGAATTCGCGCAGGTCTTTCGGCAGCGGCGCGCGGAGGTTCAATTCGGGCACGGCGTCGCCGAAGTCCATGGACGCCGCGTGCAGAGCCTGGCGCTTTATCGGGAGGATTTCCGCCATTTCGGGCGTGAACCCCCTCTCGACGAAATCGAGGTACAGCGTTTCGTCGGGGCCGTAGATTTTGTCTCCGGCGACGCTGTGCCCGAGCCATTGGGCGTGCGCGCGTATCTGGTGCTTGCGGCCGGTCAGAAGCGATACCTCGCACAGCGTGAACCCGCGCCCTCCGCGCCGCGAATGCGAGAGAGGGCGGAATATTGTCACCGCGCTCTTCGCGGACGGCTTTTGCACAGCGCAACAAGTCTTGATTGATACGAGCGACTTTTTGTCGTCGGCGAGCGGCTGCGAGATTGTCGCCGTCGCGCCGAGCTTTCCTTCCATGAACGCCAGATACGTCTTTTTCACCGCTCCGCTTATCGACACCGCCTTTTGCGCCTTTGAAGCCGCCGCGTAATTTTTCGCGATGACGACAACCCCGCTCGTCTCCCTGTCGAGGCGGCTTACGGGGTGCAGAGTTTCCGCGCCGAGGTATTCGCGCGCAGCCCCCACGAGGCTCGAGAGCGGCCCGTTTTTGGACGGGTGGCAGACGAGCCACCCGGGCTTGTTGAGGGCGAGAAAATTTTCGTCCTCGTAAATTATCCACTTCGGGAACTCCGCCATGTCCACGAGTCCCGCGGTTTGCCCGAATTCTTCTGGATTGTTTTCCATGCCTTTAAATTGCCGTTAGCATTGGCGTTTTTTCACTATTGGTGTTTCTGCCCGAAGCCCTCGGCGCGGACTTTCCACTTGCCGTTTTTGGGGAAATGCAGCGCGTCGGGATCGGGCGGGGGCGCGCCGTCCCAGCCGTTGGCGAGCATCGCAACCGCCGCGAGCAGCCCTCCGTTGGCGGGGAAGTAGGCGCACGGAGAGTTTACAGCCCCGGCGTCGTCCCATGAATAGTGCGGCGTGGAGAAAAGCAGGTAGCCTATCGCGCGCTCGGGGTCGCCGACGCGCATGGCGGCCATTGCGAGCATCGGGAAATCCCAGCCCCATACCCTGTCGAAATTCCATGTGGCGTCGATTTTGTCGAGCGTGCGGCGTATCGCCGACGGGTCGGTTCCATCGCCGCGCAGCATTCCGAAAGTCCCTATCAGCGCGGGGTGCTCGTAGTTCAGTTTCTCCCACATGTTTTCAACCCCTTCGAACGTTTCGTATACGCCGCCCTTTTGCGGAAGGGGGGCGAGATTTTCGAGAACCTCCCGCCACTTTTTGTTTTCGGTTATTCCCATGCGCTTTTGCCATTCGAGCGCGGCCGCAAGCCCGTAGCGCCAGTAGCCGAGCTCGAAAGCGGGGTTGCGGGTTTTGCGCGGGTCGGTGTTTTCTGAGACTATGTAGAGCGGGGGTTCGAGGTTGTACCTGCCGGTTTCGTCCCTTATCGGGAGATCCGCCATGAACTCCGCCGTGGCGAACACGATGTCAGCCCATTTTTTCAGCGTCTCTTCCGACGGGTTCGCGCGGTATTCGGCTTCGGCGAAGAATATCGGGTGCGGCTGTTGCCAGATTAAAAATGCGTGTATGGGGTACGGCCATTCGCGCGGAATGTCGCCGAGGCACTTGGGCCAGCGCGCGCCGTGGTATCCCTCCCCGCGCGCGATTTCGCGCGCATATGGCAGCGTCTTTTGATAGATTGACAACATGCCGTCGGCGAGCCCGGGGCGGTTCCAGAGCAGCCAGTGGTACGCGTGCCACCAAATCATCTCGAAGTGGAACCTGCCGAACCACGAGTTTTCGCGCAGGCCGCTCTCCTGCGGCGGCAGCAGTCCCGCGCCGTTTATGCGCATCAGGTATTGGGAGGTTATAATCCGCCTTTCGAGCTCCTTCCACCTGATGTCCGAGCTTCCCGAAAGGTCTACGAACGCGCCGTTTTCCCAGAAGCCGCTCCACATTTTCTCGTAGGCATTCCGGCTTTCCCCAAATCCCGGGACGGAGGCGGGGTCGATTTTTTCGGGGGAAAATTCGCAGGAGAATTCGAGTTCGCCCGAGTTTGCGCGCAGCTCGAATTCGTGCGGGTTTCCGGTCGGCGAAAATTTCGCGCCCCTTGAAAATTTTACCGCGGCGAAGTAGCGCGTTCCGTCGAGCTCGCGCGCGAGCAGTGCGAACCCGTCGCCCGACTTTTCGACGGAGGTAGAGTGCCTTTCGGGCGCGTTCCAATTGCCCGAGAGGTTGGCAGTTTCGCCGTCCGAGTACGGAAACTTGAATATTACGCGCAGCGCGCCCGTTTCGAGGAGGCCGGATTTTATCCGCGCGGATACCAGATCTCGGTCGGGGTGCGAGACGGTCGATACCCTCGCGCCGCCCGCCGGCGCGCGGAAGGCGCTCTCGACCCTTCCCGTGTACATGTCGACCGTCTGCCATTGCGGGGCTATCGAGCCCGCGTCGAGCCGCCCGCCGTCCGCGCCGAATATTGCGAACGATATTCGGCCGAGGTTCAGCCTGTGGGGGTTTGCGGCGAGCCATTCCGAGAGCTCCGGATTGTCGGGGTCGGGCAGGGAGTCGGCGAATTTTATTTTCCGCGCGGGCGAGTCGGCGGAACTTCCCTTGAATTTGGAGGGGTCGTCCGGAGGGGGCGTAGAGTGCCAGCCCCAGTCGGATAGCGTGTTTTGCGGCGCGAGCGTCTGCAAGCCCGTCCTGTCGAATGCGAACGCGAACTTCCCGTTGCCGACCTGCGTGGGGGAGTCGCTGAGGCGCGCGGCGTTTCCGGCGTACTTGACGAAGTGGCGGCCGACGGCGGCTTTCCTGTCAATTTTCTCGCCGGCAAGCGCGGCGGAACAGGCGAGGGTCGCGATAATCGCAAGGCGGATGGCGGCGAGTCTAATGCAAACTTTCATTTTTTCGTCTCTACGCCGGTTTCCCGTTTTTTACAAGCGTTATCTATATTTTGGCAAGCCGGATTCCAATTGGATGACCGTTCCGCCACCGCCTGCCGCGCAATTCCTATTTGGAAAATATCGGGCATTCCCCGCGCATGCCGGCGCAGGCGGAGTCATGGCGCGTCCGAATATCTGCACGCCCGTTGGGCGACGACGATTCCGCGGGCGTCGAATTCCAGTATCTGGAAATAGGTGGACGCCATCCGGGTCCTGTAATTTACTCCCAGATATTTTGCGCTTCTGATTTCGGGATCGTTTTCGGCCTCCGAGAGGCTTGCGTAATAGCGGTTTTCGGCGCAATTCTTTCCCGTTGCGGAAAGGCGCATTTCCCTTTCGCTGAAAACCCGGGGACATTTTTCCCAGACGGTTTTCAGAACCTCATTTTTCCCGAGCCCCATGAAATCCATTTCTCCCCCGGGGTACCCGAAATCCACCACGCTTACGAGATGCGCCGCAAGGGAGAATGCGAAAAACAGAACGGGGGCCGCAAGGGCAAGCGCGGCCGCCGGAAGAATCCGTTTTTTCCATGGAGGTTTTCCGGTTTTCATGCGGAAGCATAAAAGGCTTTTCGTGCGCACGGCAAGGGGAAAGCCCTATGCGTTATGGAAGTTTGCGGCGTGCTAAGCGGTTTCACGCTTTTTCCCCGAGACGATCGCGACCATTCCGAACGCCATCGCGCGCGTGCGGATTTCCCCAAATCCGGCGTTGGCGAACATTTTTTCAACCTCGGCGCGCCTCGGGTAGTCCATTGTGGTTTTTGCGAGGTATTCGTAGTCCTCCCGCCTTCCGCCGAATACTTTTGCAATCAGCGGCACGGCCGAGCACATGAAAAATTTTTGCGCGGCTTCAAACAGCGGGCCCTCCGTGCGCGCGACCTCCAAAACGCACAGGGGGGCGCCAGTTTTGAGAACCCGCGCGATCTCGCGCAGGCACGCGGGACGGTCGGCGAAATTTCTGAACCCGAAAGAAATCGTCGCGGCGTCGAAGGAGTTTTCGGCGAACGGGAGGTTGCGGCAGTCGGCCTCGGCGAATTCCGCCCTGCTTCCGCACTTCTCCCGCGCGAGGGCGAGCATCTCGGGGCAGAAGTCGGCGCCGACGACGCGGCAATCGGGATCTTCCCCCAAAAGCCGCGCGCATACGTCCCCGCTGCCGCAGGCGATGTCGAGGTATTTTTTTCCGCCTCCTCCGCCGTTTTCGCGCGCGAGCGCCGCCGCGGTTTTTGCGAGCCTCCCGCGCCACAGAACGTCGAGCCCCCCGCACATTGCGCGGTTTATTGCGTCGTAGCGCGCGGAGACTCTCGCGAAGAGCCTTTTCACGTCCTCCGGATTGCGCCGTCTGGGATCGGTTTCCATGTTATTTTTTTAAGGAGTTCACCACGAGGTCGGAGAGGTATTTGTCGGGGTTTTCGACCGCCTCTTTCGTTATCGGGAACTCTTCCGCGCCCGTGTTGCGCGAGACTATCGCGAGCCCGTGGGCGTAGTCGCGGAAGAGTTCGGCGCAGACCGCGCGGGCGGTTTTGTCGCGCGCCACGCACAGGGATATGATTTTCTCCCGCGCTCCGGCGTCGAAGTCGAGTTTGAAGCCGTTTTCGGCGCGGAATTTTTCGGCGAATTCGTCGAGGGAATCCGAGAGTTCCCCTCGCAGGAGGCTGGCGTTGGCGGTCAGCAGCTTTTCGAGCCCCGCTTTCGGATCTTCTACCGTCGGGGAGTCGAGCTCGAAATGCCTGATGCCCGACGACGGGAGGTCGAATTTGAAGTCGCGCAGAGTGCGTTCCAAAACGGTCATCAGCCCGCGCGCTCCGGTTTTTTCCTCGTAGGCGAGTTTTGCGACGGCTTCGACCGCCTCTTTCGTGACTGAAAAGTCTATTCCGTACCCGCGGAAGTCCGACTCGTACTGGCGCAGTATCGAGCCCTCCGACGACACGAGTATGTCGGCGAGGTCGTCGGCTTTCAGCGGCTCGCACGCAACCCTCACCGGAAGGCGGCCGATAAATTCCGCCTCAAAACCGTATTTTATGAAGTCGGAGGTCTTTGCAAACCGCAGGAAGTCCGACGGGTCGTCGGAGCCTCCGGTTTCCGCAGCGGAGTCGGCGAATCCGATCACTCCGCGGTTCATGCGCTTGGCGATGTCCTCTCCGAGCGTGTCGAACGCGCCGCTCACTATAAACAAAATGTGGCGCGTGTTGATGGTGCGCTTGGGCTTTTTGCCGGACCTCGCGCTCATCGCCATCTGCATCTGCCCCATCATGTCCTGCGGGCTCACGACGTTGACGTTGGACTCCTCCATGAGTTTGAGAAGGTTTATCTGGACGCCCCTTCCGGAGACGTCCCTGCCGCCCGCGCGGCCCTCGCGGCTCGCGATTTTGTCGATTTCGTCTATGTACACTATGCCGTATTGGGCGACGTCGACATCGCCGTCGGCGGCTTTCACGAGGTCGCGCACGAGGTCCTCTACGTCGCTGCCCACGTATCCGGTTTCGGAAAATTTCGTGGCGTCGGCCTTGACGAAGGGAACCCCTATGAGCTTGGCGATCGTGCGCATGAGGTAGGTTTTGCCCACGCCCGTGGGGCCCAATATCAAAATGTTCTGCTTGGCATACTCCCGCTCGGCGAGGGCGGGGTTTTCCATGCAGCGGCGGATGTGGTTGTAGTGGTCGCAGATTGCCACGGAGAGGACTTTTTTCGCCTCGTCCTGCTTTATTACAAATTTGTCGAGATAGTCGCGTATCTCGCGCGGCTTCATCGAAAATTTGGAAATTTTTTTGAGAATTTCCTCCGAGGAGCCTTTCTGCTGCGGAGTGCCGCCGCCGTCAGGCGCGGCCGCGCCGAACGGGGGGACGAATTCGAACCTGACGTTCCTGTCCTTGCCGAGAATCCCCTCGAGCTGCTTTTTCAGCTCTTCGAGAGGGTTGCCTTCCGGCTCGTTTTTCGGCTTTTCTTCCGGAGGGTTTTCTGTATTCATTTGCGGGATTCCCATCGAATAATGGTCGGATTTTTTGTAAACGGTTTTCAAATAATTTCAAAAAAGTACGGAAATTGGGTTGACTTTCAATATCGAAACATAACCTTTTCTTCTTAATCGGAATGTCATGCGACGCGTTTCGGCGTATCCCGTTTTGGGGGCGATCCCCGAATATTCCGAATCGCAAAGAAAAACGTATAAGGTGAAAAAAATGCAAAATCTTACAAAAAGGGAAATCGTTCAGGAAATTTACAGGGAAAAAGAGGAATGCCGCCGCGGCGACATCCTTCAAAACGACGTAAAAGACATCGTCCAGCGCACTCTCGATATCCTTTGCTCCTCCCTTTCAAAGGGCAGGAACGTAGAGCTCAGGAACTTCGGCGTGTTTGAAGTCCAGATCCGCAAGCCGCGCGTGGGCCGCAATCCCACCAAGCCCGCCGACGATGTTGTCATTCCCAAGAGGGCGATAGTCAAGTTCAAGGCCGGCAAGGAGCTCAAAGCGCACTTGAAAAAGCTCGACCTCTCCATAGTGGAAAAGAGCAAGGCCGCGCGCGCCAGAAAGTAGCGGATGTTCAAGACTCTCCCAGGGTTTAGGGAATTCTATCCCGAGGAGTGCGCCAAGAGGAATTTCGTATTTTCCAAGTGGCGCGCGGCGGCCGAATCTTTCGGTTTTCGGGAATTCGACCCGCCCGTTCTCGAGTCTCTCGAACTTTTTACCGAAAAGAGCGGCGAGGAAATAAAATCGCAGCTCTTTGAGTTTACGGACAAAGGGGGGCGCGGGGTGTCCCTGCGCCCCGAGATGACACCGTCGCTCGCGCGCATGGTAGGCGCGAAGGCCGCCGGCATACGCAGGCCCGTCAAGTGGTTCGCCATAGGCGAGAACTACCGCTACGAGCGCCAGCAGAAGGGGAGGCTGCGCGCGTTCTACCAGTACAACGCCGACATTCTCGGAGACGGCTCGATAGGCGCTGACGCCGAAGTAATCGCGCTTTTGATAGAGTCGCTGCGCGCGTTCGGGCTGACTGAGGGGGAGTTCAAGCTGCGCCTCGGCGACAGAACCCTCTGGACGCTCTTTTTGCAGAGCATGGGGGTAGAGGGGGAATTTGTGATTCCCGTCCTCTCGGCGATGGATAAAATTGAAAAGGTCTCCCCCGAAGCGTTGGAGGAGATGGTTTCCGCCGCCCTCAGAGGCTCCGGAGCCGAAGCCGGCCGCATAGTTTCCGCCGCGCGCGAAATCATAAAGGCGCGTTCGCTCGAAGAAATCCGCGCTTTATTTGCCGACGCGCCGGAGCTTGCGGATAAAATAGATTCCCGAATGGGCGAATGGCGCAAGCTTCTCGACTTGCTCTCGGCCCTCGGAGTCCGCGAATTTATCAGCCCCGACCTCGGCATAGTCAGGGGGCTCGCGTACTACACCGGATTTGTGTTCGAGGCTTTCCAGACGGTCGGAACCGGCCGCGCGCTCGCCGGCGGCGGCAGGTACGACAATCTCGTGGGCAAGCTCGGCTACCAGGACATGCCCGCCGTCGGATTCGGAATGGGCGATGTCACAGTCTCCGACCTCCTCGAACTCGTGGGCAAGGGCGGCAGTCTCGATGTCCGCCCCGACGCCTATGTGGCTATCGGTTCTCCCGAGTGCCGCGCAAAGGCGCTTGAAACCGTGGCGGCGCTAAGGCGCGCAGGGCTTAGGGTAGACTACCCGCTGAGGGATATGCCGTTCGGCAAGCAGTTCAAGCAGGCGGATTCGGCGGGCGCGAGGTTCGCGGTGGCAATAGGCCCCGACGAAATTTCCAAAAACCGCGCAAAGGTTAAAAATCTCTCGACCGGCGCGGAGTCGGAAGCGGATTTTGCGGCTCTCGCAGATATTCTGCGGGCTTAGGCGCGCCGCGGATTGCCCCGCGGGAGCGGGGAGCGAATTCCGCACGGGCGGCGGAGCCGCCGGATTTAGCAGGTTTGCCCCGCGCGCGCCGGATCGTTTTTTGGGGGATTTTCACCCGAAATTTTTTGGCGCCGCCGGATAGAGGGAGAGGGCCGCCGCAGTGTGCGCCTTGGCGCGTCCGCATTGCGCGGTTTCACGCGCGCCGAAGGAAGCGGCGGAAGAGCCCGCACTTTGGGATTTCCGCGCTCTCGGAGATTTTGTTTGCGCCGCTACGCCGCGCACAAAAATACGCACATTATCGAAAACAAAATCCATGTCGCCGGCGGAATTTCCCGCGCGCGCCCCGTGGCGCACATCAGCAGGACGTACGCGACCATTCCGAAGGCGAACCCTTCCGAAATCTTGAAGCATAGCGCCACCATCATTATGCAGAAAAACACGGGTATGAGTTCCGCGGGATCCGAAAATTTTATCTGCGATATGCTTCCGAACATCAAAATCCCGATTACTATCAGCGCGGGGGCGGTCGCCGCCGCGGGAACGGCGTTTATCAGCGGCGAAAGAAATAGGGCGGCGATGAAAAACGCGCCCGTAAAGAGGGGCGTGAGCCCCGTGCGGCCGCCGGATTCTATGCCCGCGGACGATTCCACGAAAGCGCCCGTCGTGGAAGTCCCGAGCAGCGCGCCTATGATGGTCGCCGAGGCGTCGGCGGTCAGCGCCCTTCCCATTTTCGGGAAAGTTCCGTCGGGGCGCATTATCCCGCAGCGGCTCGCCATTGCGACCACCGTTGCGATGGTGTCGAGCAGGTCGAGCATCAGCAGCACGAATATTACAGGCGCGGCCTTCCGGAAGTCCCTGAACGGATAGGCGAAATCCAGCTGCATGAAAGTTTCGGAGATCCCGTGCGGAACCGAAAATATTGCGTCCGGAATTTTCGCCATGCGCGCGCCGGAGGAGTCGTCTATAAAAAACGCGGCGGCAGTCATAGCCGCTATGGAAATTATTATCGCCGAGCGCACCTTCCGCGCTGCGAGAACCGCTATCAGCGCGATGCCCGCGAGCGCAAACAGGCATTCGGGCGAGCCGAGCTCTCCGCCCGTCACGAGGGTCGCGGGGTTTGAGACCACGAGCTTGGCGGATTGCAGGCCGAAAAACGCTATGAACATTCCGATGCCGCATTGGAGGGCGGCCTGCATCGGGCGCGGAACTCCGGCGATTAGCTTTTCGCGGATTCCCGTCACCGAGATTATGAAAAAGAATATGCCGTTGTAGAATGTGAGCGCGAGCGCCTCGCGCCAGTCGAGCCCCATGCCCGCGCACACGATTATCGCGAAATACGTGTTAGTTCCCATCGTCGGGGCGAGCGCCACCGGCAGGTTCGCCATGAACGCCATAAGCGCGCACCCTATTGCGGCGGCAAGCGCTGTCACCGTGACGAGCTCCGCCTTGTCCATTCCGGCCTGCGCCAGAATCGCGGGGTTTACCGCGAGTATGTACGACATCGCAAAAAACGTCGCAAGCCCCGCGAGCGCCTCCCGCCCCACGCTCGAATTTCTCTCGCCGATTTTGAAAAATTTGTCGATAAAATCCATGTTTCCGTCCTTCCGTCACTGCCTGTCGAGCGAGCGGTAGTTTATCGCTTCCAGCAAATGGTGGGTCTGTATTTTTTCCGAAGCGTCGAGGTCGGCTATCGTGCGGGAGACTTTCAGAATCCTGTCCCACGCGCGCGCCGACAGCCCGAGCTCTTCCATTGCGGCCGTGAGTATCGCCGTCTGCGAGCCGTCGAGTGCGCAGAATTTCGCGATTTGCGCGCCGGTCATCGCGGCGTTGACCTTCGCCGCCCGCTTTAACCCCGCAAACCTGCGCTTCTGGATTTCCCTCGCGGCTTCCACCCGCGCGCGGATTTCGGCGGACGTCTCGTTCTTTGCGGCTTTTGCGAGGTCGCTTATCGGCAGCGCCGAGGCCTCTACGTGTATGTCTATCCTGTCGAGCATGGGGCCCGACACCCGCGCCCTGTACGCCTGCACTTGCGCGGGCGTACAAGTGCACCTCCTGCGCGGGTCGCCGAGGTACCCGCACTTGCAGGGGTTCATCGCGGCCACCAGCATGAATTTGCACGGGTAGGTTATCTTGCCGGCTGCGCGCGAGATTGTGAGCTTCCCGTCCTCCATCGGCTGGCGGAGGTTGTCGAGTATCGTCCCGAATTCGGGGAGCTCGTCCAGAAACAGCACGCCGTTGTGCGCCAGCGACACTTCCCCGGGCTTGGGGTTTGGCCCGCCGCCCGCAAGCCCCACGCGGCTTATCGTGTGGTGCGGCGCCCTGAACGGCCTCCTGAAAAACTTGTTTTCCGAAAACTGCGTCAGCCCCGCGGCGGAGTATATGCCGAGGATTTCGAGAAATTCGTCGAGGGTCGGCAGGGGCATTATCGACGGAATGCGCTTTGCTATCATGCTCTTCCCCGAGCCCGGGGGCCCGACCATCAGCAGGTTGTGCCCGCCCGCCACCGCGACTTCCACCGCCCTGCGGACTTGGTGCTGCCCCTTTACGTCGGCGAAGTCCGGCATTCCCTCCGACTGCTGGGGCAGGTTGAACGGCGATTCGGACGCTTTCAGCGGTTCGAGTTCTACCTTGCCGCGCAGAAAATCCACGAGTTCCCGCAGGTCTCGCGGGGCGTAGGCGTCAACCCCGTCCACGAGGGCGGCCTCAGCCGCGGACTCCGGCGGGAGTATCACGCCCCTCTTGCCGCTCCTGCGCGCGAGCAGCGCGAGCGACACGCCCCCGCTGATCTGCCGCAGCGCGCCCGAGAGGCTCAGTTCGCCCGCTATTATGTAGTCCGAAAATTTCGACTCGTCGAGCTCCCCCGTCGACGCGAGGATTCCGAGCGATATGGGCAGGTCGTAAATCGGCCCCTCCTTGCGTATGTCGCCCGGGGCGAGGTTTACCGTCATCTTGGTGAGCGGCATCGCAAACCCGCTGTTGGCCAGCGCCGACGAAACGCGGTTTACGGATTCTTTCACCGCCGCGTCCGGAAGCCCCACGACGAAAGTCTTGGGCTCTCCGCGCTCGCCGGAGTTCACCTCTATTTCGACGGGCAGCGCCTCCACGCCCACGAGCGCGCCAGAATTGACTCTTGCTAACATCTTGCCGGAATTTTTTACGCTGAAAAATATTTTGCAGAAAATCATAATCTTTTGCGGGGCGTCCGCGCAAGCCCAAAGGCGGAGGGCGTAATTTCTTGATTTCGGCGCCTGCATAGCCCAATATGCGTGCATGGAAATTTCCGAAGCGGATATGCGGCTGCGCGCCGCGGCGCGCGCGGTGTTCGACGCCTTCTCCGGCTCGGGGAAATCGCTCTGCGCGGCGGAGTCGTGCACAGGGGGGCTCGTGGCGTCGTCGCTGGTGTCGATTGCGGGCGCGAGCGGGTTTTTCAGGGGGTCGGCCGTATGCTATTGCGACGCGGCGAAAATCTCGGCGCTCGGCGTCAGCCCCCTGACCATATCGGAGCATTTCGCCGAGAGCCGCCAGTGCGCCGAGGAGATGGCGCGCGGGGCTCTCGCGCTCTACGGAGCCGACGCGTCTGTCGCCGCCACAGGTTTTCTCGACGGCAATGTCGGAGAAAAGCCGGCGGAGCTTGCGGGGGCGGTTTTTCTGTGCTCCGCCGTCCGCTCGGGGGGAGGGGTTGAGACTTTCTGCGCGCGACTTTCCCTCGACCCCTCCGCCGACAGAAATTTCAACAGGGCGACCGCCGCGGCGTGCGCGCTCGAATCGCTGAAACTTTCCGCCTGCGCATCTTTGTTCCGACGCCCATGATAACCGCATTTTTGAGAAATTTTTGCGCGTCGCTGGCGGCGCTCGCCGTTTTCTTCGTCGCGTTTCCGCTTGCGCTTATGTTCGCAGTGGCGGCGTTCGTAGCTTCGCTCGGCGGCGACGGCGAATCTTCCGGCGGCGTTCTCGTGCTCGACCTATCGGAGGGGGTCGCCGAAACATCGCCCGCCAAGTCGGCGATGAAGATTCGCGGGGGCTTTTTCAAAAGGCCACCCGAGAGTTTGTTCGACATCTGCTCCAAAATCCGCGCAGCCGCCTCCGACCCGTCGATAGAGGCGATACTCGTGCGCGGCTCTTTCGCGGATTCGGACTCCGGAGGGGCGCTCGCGCAGGCTTCGGAGATGCGCGCGGGGCTCGGCGGTTTTTCAAAGTCGGGCAAGCCCGTGTACGCGTATCTCGAAAATCCGACTTTCGCCGACTACTACCTCGCGAGCGCCGCGGATTCCGTTTTCATGAACCCTTTCGGGACTATGGAGTTCAAGGGGCTTTCCGCGCGCTCCCCGTTTTTCGGGGCGGCGTTCAGAAAATACGGAATCGGGGTCGCGCTCGTGAAATCCGGCGAATTCAAGAGCGCGGGCGAAATTTTTACGGAGGAGAAAATGTCCGCCTCCCAAAAGTCGCACCTCGCCGGCGTGCTCGAATCCGTGTGGGGCGGGTGCGCGCGGCAGATTGCCCAATCGCGGAAACTTCCGGCGGCGCGCCTCGAAAAAATCGCGCGCGAATACGCGGTTTTTCCCGCCTCCGACGCCGAAAAGCTGGGGCTTGTGGACGGGCTTTTGTACGGGGGCGAACTGGCGGATTTTCTCTCCCAGAAGCACGGTAAAACGGGCGGGACTTTCCGCAATCTCCCAATGCGCGGCTATTCCCCGAAAGCGAAATCCGGCGCGGACAAAATAGCGATCGTATCCATAGAGGGCGCGATAAGCGAAACCTCCTCGCGCGGGCGCGCCGGAGCCGAAAAAATTTCGCGTACTTTGCGCGCGCTGGGCGACGACGCTTCCGTAAAGGCCGTGGTTCTGCGCATGGACAGCCCCGGCGGAAGCGCGTTTGCGAGCGAGTCAATCCGCCGCGAAGTCGAGGAGCTCTCCAAAAAGGCGAAAGTCGTATCGTCTTTCGGGGCGACCGCCGCGAGCGGCGCGTATTGGATTGCCACAGCCTCCGAAAAAATCTTCGCCGACCCCGCGACCGTCACCGGCTCGATAGGCGTGTTCTCCGTCGCGTTTTCGGTCGAGAAAATCGCCGCAGACCACGGCGTGTTCTTCGACGGGGTGAAAACCGCCCCGTTCGCCGATTTCATGTCCGCGACGCGCGGCGCCGATCGGGCTGATTTGGAAAAGCTCAAAAGCCTGTGCGACGGCATCTACGAAAGGTTTGTTGAGCTCGTTTCAAAGTCCCGCGGCATGGCGCTTGAAGAGGCGCGCAAAATCGCCGACGGAAAAATCTACGACGGCGCGCGCGCCGTGGAGCTCGGGCTTTGCGACGCTCTCGGCGGCGTGGAGGACGCCGTTGCGGAGGCCGCGCGCCTCGCCGGATGCGAAAGCTATTCCGTAATCCGCGCTCCGCTGCGCGACCCCATCGGCGAGTTCTTTTCCGATGGCGCGGATCGCTCGGCCTCATCAAAACTCTCCGCCGAATTCAATGCCATCTTCGGCCGAGCGTCCTCTTTCGCCGAAGAACTTATCGAAAATTTCAATAGGAGCAACTCCCAAAAAATCTACCTCCTTGATTTGGCGAATGCTTTTGGCGAATAGCTCCGTTTCGGGGAAAGCCGCCAC
>ERZ1673738.222-NODE-222-length-112630-cov-36.614257_pt1 | contig 112630 bp, 100 predicted proteins | sample MGYA00580198_ERZ1673738 | MGnify/ENA primary metagenome ERZ1673738 (study PRJEB41218, sample SAMN15661784) | gut metagenome | host: Homo sapiens | place: Canada: London | collected 2015-08-20/2019-03-30 | study: EMG produced TPA metagenomics assembly of... | reverse complement strand
AAAGAGAGTTATTCTTAAGAGTAATCGGATGAAAAAGTATTTGCAAAGACAGATATGGTATGATATATTTAATGTGCAGTTTTGAAGGAACAATCCTTCTCCTTAAAGATAGGGGATTGGTCAAATGGTATGATAGGGGTCTCCAAAACCTTTGGTGGGAGTTCGATTCTCTCATCCCCTGCTATTTTTTCAAGGAGAAGAAACACTGCAAACCCGCATAAACACTGAATGAAAGGAGATTTTTTGAACATCGTCTTTTTGTAAGGAAATAAAGAGGTAATCAAGAAAGTAATCATAGAAGTTTAGCAAACGCCGTAATGGCGTTATTTTTTTGCTTATTTTTGGCGGATAACTGTCGGAAACATGACGGTTAATCCGTCTTTTTTTATGCCAAAATTAAGTTAGAAAGAGAGGTAGTGCGAATGTTTTCTGATGAAGTTAGAGAAAAAATCTTGAGTAAAGAAGAATTGCAGAAACTTGACTTAGTGACATTATCTCTTGTTATCCACGCAATCGAAGAAGTCTTGGAGGAGGTAGAAGATGATAAACAATCCTTATCAGACAACACCTATGATGAATAATAATTATATGCCTATGCAGAATCCATATGCGGATAGAATGAACTTTTTGCAAAATTATCAGCAGAGCTTACAACAGCCAGTGGCAGGGACACAAATGTCCTTAGCAAATCAACAACCTATGCCACAGCAGATAGCAGGCATTAACGGAAGAATAGTACAGGCGGTTGAAAATATTAATGCAAATGAAGTGCCTATGGATGGCTCAATGGCATTTTTCCCGAAGCAGGATATGTCGAAGATTTATGTCAAGGGTTGGAATGCTGACGGAACAATTAGAACGATTGTGTATAAGCCTTATACAGACCCTAAAGATAATCAGACAGTAAATTCTATGCCTGATGCAGAAAACGCTAAATTTACCCTATCAGACGAAAGCACACAGCTATTCTTAAATAAGTTTGAAGAATTATCAGAGAAGATAGGGCAGCTAGAAGATAGGTTTGATAAATCTTTAGGAACGCAAAGAAAAACTTCACGAACACAAAGCAAAGGCGGTGATGAAGAATGAACCCAATTAACATTTTTCAGATGATGAAATCTGGTCCGCAACAGTTTATACAGCAGATGATGGGAAATAATCAGATTATGAGCAATCCTATGATGAAAAACACTATGCAGATGGCACAGCAGGGTAATATGCAAGGCATAGAGCAGATGGCTAGAAATTTATGCAAGGAAAAGGGATTAAATGCAGATGATGTATTTAATCAGATAAAAAGCAGATTTGGTAATTAGTAGCATATTAGATGTCTTTGCAAATTACCTAGGTGACATCTTTATGAATATATTTTTAGGAGGTAACAATATGTTTTCAAACTCAAATTGTGCCAGCATACCATTAGTTGCTAATATTGACGGCAACGGCAATAACGGCGGATGGGCTGATGGCGGATGGCTTTGGATAATCGTTGTATTCGCATTACTCTTTGGATGGGGCAATGGTGGATTTGGCGGTTTTGGTGGCAACAATGGCGGTGGCTATGTTGCGACAGCGGCTACACAAGCTGATATTCAGAGAGGATTTGATAATTCAGCAGTTATCAGCAAGTTAGACGGCATTTCAAACGGACTTTGTGATGGCTTCTATGCCATGAACAATAGTATGCTCACAGGTTTCAATGGTATTAACACAAATATCATGCAGACCGGCTATGGCATTCAGCAGGCTATCAACGCTGATACAGTCGCTAATATGCAGAATACAAACGCTTTACAGGCACAGCTTGCTAACTGCTGCTGCGAGACGAGAGAAGCCATTCAGGGCATAAACTACAACATGGCAACTAACACTTGTGCTTTGCAGAACACCATGAACAGCAACACAAGAGACATCATCGACAGTCAGAATGCAGGAACTAGAGCAATTCTTGACTACTTATGTCAGGATAAGATAGCGACACTCACAGCAGAGAATAATGATTTACGCAGAGCCGCTTCACAGGATAGACAGAACGCACTTCTGACTTCCGCCATGAGCGCACAGACAAATCAGATTATCAATGCTGTAAACCCGGCACCAATCCCAGCATACACAGTACCTAATCCAAACGCGTACTATGGCTGCGGTTGCAATGCAGGATGTGGCTGCTAAACAATTAAATAATCAAGTATCTTAATCAAATTTAATCGGTTTAATTCTTGGTTTATCTTGGTTTTAATCGGTTTAATCGAGTTAAGTATCGAGTTTAACTCGAAAGAAAACTCGGGAGATTATGTCTGCTAAGCAGTATTACTTATAATCAAAGGGCAGACTATAATGTTTGCCCTTATTTTTATGAAAGAGAGGTAAAAACAATGGAAATAACAGGAATTGCATTACAAACAGTTACCGCCGGAGAAGATGTTGCATTCACAGAAACAGCAGTAAACGGAACAAAATGTATCGTACACAGACAGGGAAGTGGAATTATCAAGTTAAGAGGTATCACAAATCAGTGCAAGGCTAGATTCCTTGTATCGTATTCCGGCAACATTCAAATCCCAACAGGCGGTACAGTAGAAGCTATATCACTTGCTATTGCAGTAGATGGAGAGCCTTTACAGTCAACACGAATGATTGTAACACCAGCCGCAGTTGAAAATTTATTTAACGTATCAGCACAGGCATATGTTGATGTACCTTGTGGCTGTTGCAGTACAGTAGCGGTGCAGAATACATCTACACAGGCTATTGAAGTACAGAACAGTAATTTGATTGCAGTAAGGGAGGCTTGATATTATGCATAAATGGGCTAAGCAGATTATGGAATGTGTCAAGGCTAAGGTTGAAGCAATCGGATTAGATAGCTTTGAAGGACAAAACCTTGACGATTTAAAGGATTTTACAGAAATAGCTAAGAACATAGCTTGTTTTGACAAAGATTACAGAATTGTTGAAGCTATGGAAAAGTCAGAAGATAACGAAGACATTATGCGTATGCTTGAACAGTACGAAGATTATCCGGACAGAAGATACTATGATCACTACCGCTATGCAAATGGCAGATTCGCTCCAAAAGGCAAAGGAACATACCGCAGAGGATATGAAGAGCCGCCTTATATGCACATGTACCCAGAAGCAGAGCATATGAGAGATATGGATAGGGATTATGGCAAGATGTACTATACAGAGCCAATGTCTGAAAGCAATTACGACAGAGCAAAGAGAAACTACACAGAAACTAAGGAAATGCACAAGAATAACACGCCAGAAGATAAGGAGCACAAGATGAAGTCACTTGACAGCTATACTAAGGAACTTGCAAGCGACATTACAGGTATGGTGGCTGATATGTCGGCAGAAGAGAAGAACTTGCTTAGAACAAAGTTAAGTACTCTTGTGTCTAAGATATGATTTTAAGGGCTATGAGTAGCAATATTCATAGCCTGTTTTATTCAGAAAGGAGCATACAGATGATTTTTAATATTAATGGCACAATGTGGCGAGTGCAATACAAAAATTCAAATTCGGGTGAATTAAAGCGGTCAGACGGCACAATCAGCTTAGGTGTAACTGATAGAAATACACATACAATTTATCTATCAAATGCCTTGCGTGGATTCATGGAACGCAAAGTGCTGATACATGAAGTATGCCATGCAATCTGTATGTCCTATGATGTGTATTTGCCTATCGAACAGGAAGAGATATTGTGCGATTTTGTAGCAACTTATGGTGATGAAGTATTTGACATTGTTGATATGGTGCTTGGAGCAGTTAGGAGAGTGGGATAATGAGTATTGATGAGCTGTTAAAGATAATTCAAAAGACTAATCCGACTATGACAAAAGAATTATTGATATATGAGCTTAGTCAATGCCGGTATTCAAGTAAAGCATTAATTTATACAGAAAGTTGTTGTGTTGACAATAATATTTAAAAATGCTATTATTTAATAGATGTAAACAATTGATAATTAATATATCATTTTACCTTAATAGAACCATAGTGGAAAGTTGCATTGATACATTTTTGTATAGGTGCAACTTATTTTATTTTAGAGGTTTTATTATGAGAGTTGTAAGATTAAAAATGTATCAAGAAATGGCTAGATTCAATAATCCATCAGCACCAAAAGGTGCAGATTGCTACCCTTTGCCACCATTTAGCACAGTTAATGGGTTTATTCATTCAATGTGTCAATGGAAAAGGTATCATAAATTAGATTATTTTGTTACTGGCAAAGGAATTTATAATACTAAGGTGCAAAAAGAATGGCACGGTGGCTATAATTTCAACAAAATTAGCGATGAAATGCTTAAGCGTTGGGATGTTATAACAGATTATGCAGACGGAAGCCATACCGGCTGGGTTAGTACAGTTAAATATCATCTAATGCTAGTTGATTTATATACAACTATATACATCAAAGCTGATGATAGTGACATAGATGATATATACCATGCTTTACTAAATCCGCCGGTATATCCATCATTGGGCGAATATGGTGATTTATGTAAGATTGAAGCAGTAGATATTGTAGAACTTAAGGAGCTTGACAAACCTATATCAGCTCCATTAGATACGCAATCTTATATTCCTGTTAATAAAGGCAATTTTGCAGGAACTATCTATAGAATTAATAACAAATACGAAATCATCAAGGGTCTTAGGCGATTTCAGAAAGTTTCTTGCTATTTAGTGGATAAAGGACAAGAAGTTGTGAGCAATCTTTTTGATGATGATAAACCGATTATTTTTATAGATTAATTTAAACCCCACGGAATATAATGCAACTTTTTTGCTACCTCCGTGGGTTGACTTTTTGTATTCACAATTTCAATTTTAAAAAATCTCAAAATTTGGTTCAGATTTCGTTCAAATTATACTTTAAAAATTTAAAAAATTTTCTCATAAAATATAATGTGAAATTTTTGAAACCCCCGTCATATGTGATTTTGAAATCCAAAAATCGGTTGAAAACTTTTCCCCAAATTTGACCTCAATTTTGTTCAGATTTGCCTTGAAAAATTGATGAAAAACTTTAGTAAGGTGCCTTACTAAAGTTCATATCTTTTTTTCTTCTGTGGTGCATGTCCGCGATTTTTGCCTTTTTCGAATCCTTCGATAAAAATTACCTTTCCGCTCTTATAATGTCTATAATGTCCCCGAACACTCCAGCTTTCTGCTATTCGATGAATTTTTTTACTTTTTAACACATTTACAACCTTTTTGTCCGCTGTTTTAAATTTCAATGAGTTTAAAGAAATTGTTTGCACACTATTGCTTTGCGTTTGCAGATTTTCACCGTTTAAATTATTTTTCTTGAAGCTTCTTGCTTGTCTTTCTCTCTGCTTCTCTTCTGGGTGCTTAAGAAGATAATCGACGCAGGTCAATATCCCCCTAAAAATATTTATACACGCTTTTAAATTCGCGCGAATCTCTTCGGCACCGCTTTGCATGTTTAAGTATCCAATAGGGTTTGCATATCCGCGACGCGCCAGAACGCTAATTAAAGAGTTTTCCCACTCTATAACATTATCAGAATCCGGGCTATATTCAATTTTTATTTTACCAACATATTTAAATTGCTGTTGCCTATTTTCAATTGCCTTAATCGTCGGCATTGTGTTATTTTCATCAAATCCGTCTTTGTCAAAAAAATCTAGCCTTAAGCAATCCAGCTCTGCCAAAACAGAACCTTTTTCTGTAAATTTCGTAGAAAAATTAATTATTAGATTAATATAATCACCGTGCATTTCTTGTTTAACAATAAATGAACCGTCAGAGAAGAGCGTAGCAAGCCCGCAATCTTCGCACGCAATAGCTTTTTCATAAAGCGCACAAAAATCATCGTAGTTTTCAATAGCAATTTGATTATTTTTTAAATTTTTCAATAAAGAGACAGCCGCGCGGCTGTCTAGCTGTGCGGCTGCTTTTTTTACCTTTTGCATTTTCTTCCTCCCTTTTTCTATTATAATTGTTCTTCGATTTCCGCGCTGGTAAGACTTTTCAGGCTATCGACATATACACACGCTTCGTTATTATCTTCTAACAGGATCCAGACAACATCACGACCGTTTCTGCATGTATTTAAAGATATAGTGTCGTCATTTATCCATCTCTGAATATCGTCATCACTTAAATTGTAATTAAAAGTGCTTAGTGCTTCGTCAATTGCTTCTCTTTCCTTACTTGTAACCTCTCTGTCTGCGTACCATTCCATGTTCTTATACCTCCATTTTTTAAAAATTAATAAATAAAGATATACTATTTTAATCTACCAAGTAGAAATTAATAATAATATATCATTTATTGCCATAAAAATCAATCATTTATGGCGAGAGCAAGCCGGGGAATCGAACCCCGGAACCGCCAACCTTGCTAATTATGCTAAGAGCTGCAAAAGCTCCGCGCGCTTAGTCTGTATTAATTCCTTTGCTTTCATAAAATCAACCGCACCGCCTGTCATATATTCGATATACTTCGCAGCGCTGATATATGCGTCAAATTCTGCCTTGTATGCCTCATCAAAGGCATTTTCTAATTCTTTGCTTTCTGGCTGTTCTGTATATCTTGCCTCTGCTTCATCTGCGACTTTTTCAGTTGTTCCAACTTCTTAATCTTTTCAAGTAAAATTATCATAATTCATGCCTCCTTATTAATATGTTCAATCTTGAATCTGTCGCGTGTATCTTTCGGAATAACTAAATTAACAAAATCTTCCGCCAAAACTAAGGTATCAAATTGTGCCACAATTTTTTCTTTAGGACTTTCAAATTCACTGAAATATTGTGTTTCTATAACTTGCCAATTCATATTTACCCCTCCTTATAATCTAACCATTAAGCCTAAATCATTGCTGTTTTTGGCTCTAATAATATAAAAATCTTTAACTACATCATTAAAATACTTCTTGGAAGCTGTAAACATCTTGCCGCTTCCCTCATATTCTATACGCTCAATCTTTCCGTTTTTGTGAACCTCGAAAAAATCGCAATGCATTGTGATAAACAGCTCTTCAAATTTCATAATCTTGTACCCTTTCGCCGACTGTGATATAATCGGCTTACCTTTCTTTTTTGATTGGTGGCGGTTGTAAACTTTGGTAGAGTGGCAACCACCTTTTTTATTTGCAAGATTATAATAACATATTGCTTTTATAATTGCAATAGTTAATTGCAATAAATACGAAATAAATTATTGCAATCTTAAATTGATATATCAATAGAGACAATTAATACTTGACATATAGCAATTATTTATTGTATTTTATAATTGCAATATTAAATTACAATATAAAAGAGGTGCTTATATATGATTAAAACAGATAAAGAAATTGCAGAGAAAGCAAGAGAGAGAGCCAGAAAACAGAACGAAGCCGCAAAAAACAACTGGGATTGTATTACTTGCAGACTTCCAAAAGGCACTAAGGAGCGCATACAGGCGCAAGGGCTAACAATTAATGGATTTGTCAATGAATTAGTACTTGCAGAGCTGGAACGCTTGGAAGCTCCAACAGCCCCAAAGGATAACGACAGCTCCGCAAAATGTCCATTTTAATTTAAAAAATATGCAATTATGTATTGCATTTATGTATTGCTTATGATATTATAATTATACAAATTAAGAAAGGACAACCGAAAGGCTGAAAGGTGGAAACCATGGGATTATTTTTAGCAATCAAGAAAGACGAACAGAAAAGGGAATATATAGCTGCGATTATTAATTCAAAAAGTTATCCAAGTACATATGCAGCGGATAATAAAGGTGTGCGAATTATGGAATTGCCAGAAGTTAGAGAGGGCGAAGAAGTAGCAAGTTGCCATATATGTTTATAAGAAAGGTTGAAAAGGTGGAAAAGATGAAAACAATCGAATTATTAGACAAAGTTGTTGAGCTTGGATTTAGCAGAGAAAAGGTGCTTGCAGACATAGACGCGAGTCTTGATGAAGTGATTGGAGCAGAGAACAGAAAGCCAATCGCAGAAGAGGAAGTCAGTGAAGAGCTGGCAAGCGATATTTTGTTCGGGTTTGAATGTGAAAAAGAAAGCAATTAAGAAAGGTTAAAAGGTGGGCGATATGAAAGCATATTACACGAGCATATACAACGAGGGAATGATTGGTGAAGTATTAAGACATAACACAGCAGAAGAAGCCGAAAAATATCTTGATAAAGAGTGGGACAGGCTCACAGAAAGAGAGCAGAAAGGATTTAAACCAGGCACGGCGGACAGTTTCAAGGCGTTTGAAATTGAAGCAACAGAAGAACAGCTTGAACAGATAGAATCTGGAGACATTGCCCCAGAAGAGCTTGAAATAAGAGTTATTAAAAACATGTTATAATATTAAAGCGATGCATATCTGTTATACATCGCTTTTTTAATGCCTATTGATTAATTATATTTATTGTGTTATTATATTGCTAATAATTAAATATAAGATTTACACCCGATAATGTTAATATTGTTATCGGGTTATTTTTATGTTATTAAATGTATAATAATTAATTAGCTGGAGCAGATCCAGCAGAAAGGGGAATAAACACATGGAGAAAGTACAAGAAACAGCAGACACGCCAGAAGTATTTCAAAACGACATAGAACTTTATTTATCGCAGTTCTGCGAAGAGCACAACATCGAAGATATGACCAAAGAACCACAAAGCCGGTGGAATGCTGCGTTGATGTATATAAATAAATATGTCTTTAGTGATAAAAGTATATTAAAGTTAAGTAATAATATTAATAAAAATAACACTAACTGCATAATGGATAGTAATTTTTATATGTATGATTTAGATAAATTAGAGTATATATTATATATATATTATTATTTATGTTCTGTATATGATAAAGAGTGTAGCATAATGGGATATAGTTTATTAACAGGTATTAATTACGATACATTAATGGACTGGGGAGCAGATGAGAGAAAACTAAGTACAAAAGGCTTCGATATCGTGCAAAAACTGCGTATTTTTCGTGAAGAAAGTCTATCAAACAAACTCGCAACCGGCAACAAAAACCCTGTCGGCATCCTTGCAATACTTAACAGACATTATGCGTGGAATCTTCCCGGTGTCAGCAGAGAAAGCACCGCAAAGGTCATTAAAACGGCCGCAGACCTTCCGCAGCTTGGCACATCTGGAAACGCTCAAGGCTCTAATATTCATCAAATTGCACAACAAGAAATCGTTGTGCAAGATGTACAAGAAATCCCACAAAGCCAGTAAACAAGCGGTTTCTAGCCGTTTGGCTCACGATAACAGCATTTCGCTAAATTAGACTTTAGCGAAGTGATAAAACAGAACATTTGAACGATAAAAGTACAACAAAGCCAGTAAACAAGCGGATTAACAGCGATTGCGTGATAATTATTTAATGCGCAATGGCTCCGCTCTGGCTGATTTCATTGTGCAAGATGTACAAACGCAGGGCGTGGGGGTTATATATCCACGCATTGCGAGCCTAACTAAGTCACTCAAAAAACCCCAAAGATAAAAAGGCTTATTATATATATTTATATATACATAACCAACCAATAATAATTTATTAAACTATATACAATAACCATTATATTTATTAATATATAGCTTTGATAATAACCCATATAATATAATCAATAAATCTACTGTACAAATCTGATAGATAGGTGTATAATAGACACATCTTAATTATTCACAAGATATTCAATAAGCACATCAGAAAACGGCTAATTCAGCCGAGTAAATTCCAAAAAAATTTAAAAAATAAAAAAGAGTTAGGAGTTAGAAATGCAGGGAGCAGAGTATCAGGCTTTGGCTATGCGTACTAACGATAAAAAGTCTACAGATAGGCTTCTGAATAAGATTAATAACTTAAAGATTGGTAATCGCGGTGAAGATACGCCAGAGATTGAATTAGGCGGTGTTCTTAATGCTGCACTAGGTTTATCTGGCGAGGTTGGAGAACTTAACGACATGCTTAAGAAATGGATTTTCCATGAAAAGCAGTTAGATGCCGAACATTTAAAGCGTGAAATCAGCGATGTATGTTGGTACTTAGCTTTGATGTGCGATTCTTTTGAGTTCAGCCTTGATGAAATCATGCAGATTAACATTGATAAGCTGAAAGCAAGATACCCAGAGGGATTTGATACTTACAAAGCTAATCACAGACAGGCAGGTGATGTCTAATGAAATCAAGAAATATAATAAATATGTGCCTTAATTGTGAAAATAGGCTGAAACTATTCAATCAGCGACCATGTAATGATTGCGTTGTAAGTGGTGGGGAAAATAACAATTTTACACCTCTCAAAGATGTTGCACCTAGCGTCAATGAAAAACCGGTAAATGACAATGTTAATCATCCAAGCCACTACGCAACCGGTAAATATGAGTGTATAGATGTTATGCTTGAGATATTTGGTGTTGAAGCTGTAAAGACATTTTGCTTGCTTAATGCTTTTAAGTATAACTACCGCACTGGCAACAAGAATGGCTTGGAGGATATTCAAAAAGCCAAGTGGTACATTGACAAATACATAGAATTGTCAGAATAATCACATCAATGCACCATAGCCAAGCGGTAAGGCACAGAGCTTTGACCTCTGTATGCGTCGGTTCGAATCCGACTGGTGTAGTTTGTCTTACTTTTATCGTAGACTACCATCAAACTGTTTTGCATTTTACAGGGTAGTCCTCCTTTCATGTACCTCTTTGGATTTTGTTCAGTTAAAAGCGGTGCAAGACCGCTTGAGAGGGCTTGGCGTGTATATACACAGTCATGTGAAAACCAACTTGTCAAGAACACTCCTTACGAAAATACCCCTAATATTTTATTGTTTCTGTTCTTGTTTCTTGATAGCCGTTACAGGCGGTATTTGCCGATATGGGATAAAGGTATTCCAGTAGCTTGCTAAGCTATCCAGCAGAAATGTTGTTCGTGTTCGAGTCACGATGTCGGCGCTAACTTACGACAGGCTATAAGAGTCAGCCGTAAGCGGTAGAAAGTCCGCATGAAATTGTACAAAGTAGTGGCAAAAGCAATTTCAAGTATGGCAGTTCCACTACACTGTCATATTTGCCGTATGTCCGGGTGGTGAGGGAGCGGTCTTGAAAATCGTTGGCTGTAAAAGGCTTGCAGGTTCGAATCCTGTGTACGGCGCTTATCTTTGGATAACTTTTAATCACCAGAACTGCAAATATGGGTTATAAGGTTGTCTGTATGGATAGTAGTTGTATTATCGGAAACAGAAAACTCTTTGCAAAATAGAATTTGCAGATTTGAAATGCATTGGCATGGTTTGGTCTGACGGAGTTCGACTCTCCGTGCAACTATTTACAACAAACTAGCTTGACGAAGCGAAAAGCACTTCCGCTGTGCCTGTTTGTTGTTTTATCAATCAAGCGGAGTATGTATCACAGGCATACATAAATAATATCAAGCGGAGGTATTTGATTATGGCAACAATTAGAGTACATAAAACAAAAAATTACACAGTTATGAGTAATACTCATTTAAGGGATAAGAGCTTGAGTCTGAAAGCAAAAGGACTATTGTCTGTAATGCTTTCATTACCCGATAATTGGGATTATTCAATAGCTGGGTTAGTTGCAATATGCAAAGAGAATGAAACAGCCGTTAAATCGGCTTTAAATGAATTAAAGGATAATAATTATGTTGTGGAGAAAACCCAACAAAAAGCAATGGTGGAAGAATAAAGTACACCTATGAGGTTTACGAAGAACCATATAAACAGAAAATAGAAAAACAAGATACAGAAAATCTAGGGGTTGAACACCAACAGGTAGAAAACCACGGACAATTAAATACTAATGAATTAAGTACTGATGAATTAAATATTAATATACAAAATACTAATGAATTAAATACTAAAAGTAATTCTCTTAACAGAGAACAGTGTAATTCTTTTTTACCCAAAGATAAAAAAGCGAAAGAGTTTAAGCCGATAAGCGAATACTCTCAAAGTGATTGGGAAGTTGCCGAGGAAAGAATGATAAGTAGAGCTGGTAAGATAGCTTATGATTGGACTAATGATAAAACACTCAAAGAAAATGTAGAAGCATTCTTTAAATACTTTTTAGATAAACACGGAGAATGTACTGGAGAATACCACTACCCATTAACAGATAAGGTTTTATCAAGAGTAGTAGATAATTTAACAAAAGAAACCGACATAGAGCGTGACGGATATACAGATACCTATTACGCAGCTATAAGTGATATGGACGATAATACAGACTACAAGATGTTGGTTGATGAATATTTCAATACAAAGTTTTCGGCAAAATGTGATTATAGCTTAGTTCATTTTTCTTCTGAAAAGGTCTTAATTAACATTATGAACCACGCTTGTAAGAGCAGTTGGTGTGAAAGTAAGGAATTGTAGGAGGTATTCATTATGAGTTCATACAAAGATTTACAGACCAAGATTTTTAAAAGAGATAATTATACTTGCAGATATTGCGGAAAGAGTAACAGAGAATACAGGGCGTTGGTAATGTCACATATAAGAACAGCTTCAATGTGCGGCGATGATAGAGAGAGCAATTTAATTACATTGTGCAGACATTGTTACAATCACATTTCTAACAATGAGATTAGGGCAAAGTTTGAAACAAAAGAAAATGCTGATTATTTTTGGGGATTATACCACGAAAAAGTCAAAGAATATTGTTATTATACAAACTACATCAAAAAGGTATTTACTGAAAATGGTGTGCTTATGACAAGACCGCAGATTGATAAATATGTCAGTATATTTGTTAAAAATGATGATGATTTTAACGCTTTCAAAGCAGAACTTCAAAATACAGGTTATAAGAATATGCCATCTAAAATGCGTAGTGATGTAAGAAAATATAATCATCAAGTTGAAAATCAAAGTAAGGAGTGATTATTATGGCAGCAGGCGTACACCCACTAAACAAAGATAAGTTCTATGAAGCAATTAACCTGTACATATCGGGGCAGCTTTCACAAGTAAAGGCGGCAAAAGTAGCAGGTTGTAGCGTACCGACATTTAAGAAATACGCTAACAAGATTTATGGCGGCGAGGAATTACCAGATAATTTATGGGGGAAGAATGATGATTAAGAGAATTGTTAATCGCTGGATAAGACACAAGACAAAGAATCTGACAGAAATACCACTTTTTACAATGACATTTGATTATCGTAAATATAAGACACAAGGCAAGAAAGATAGCTGCACAATGCATTGCCATCCAGATATTGCCAATGATGAATTTGTGAAAAGCAAATTACAGGAAGTTGTTGACTATATCAGAGATAACTATGATTTGGATATATTTACAAGGATTTGAGGTGTGATATGTGTGAATTTTGCAACGGCAAAAAGAAGAAAATTGAAAATGGCTATACATATGGCAGAGCATATATAGAATCAACTAATTATGGCTATTGTTATAAACTTTGCTATGACAACAGCGGTGAAGAATATGGAGAGGGAGAGTTTGAAATTAATTATTGCCCTATCTGCGGTAGAAAGTTGGCGGAAGATGATTAAAGAAGCACTGTTGGATATTTCAAAAGGATATGTCAAAGTTTTCTTTGATAATAACCCAGTTGATAGTATATATAGTGTAGATGGCATTACAGACGATGAGTCTGGAATGAAAAAGATACAACTTACTTTTTTAGTTAAAGAAGTGCTTTTTAAAGAATAACTGGAGAGTTTGCCAATTTTGCAAAAAGGGGGATTACTATGAAACATCAAAAAGAATGGCACACTTGTGACAGGTGCGGTGCAAAAATTAAAAAAGGAATACTGTGTGGAAATTCGGTTACAAGGAATGGTATTTTAAATATAACCTACGACTTATGTAATGAGTGCATGGAAGAATTTGAGAGGTTTATGAGGAATGAATGACATTGACGATCCTTTATCAGAGTATCAACCGCCATCTAAAGAAGCATTGAGAAATTTTGGCATAGATATTTCCAAAGAAGCTGTAGAAAAATATGCTTTGAAAAAGTTTGGCAGACTGCCACAAAGCCATGTTGAAACGAATTTCGCTATATGCTCTAAAATAGCCGAGGAAACAAGGAGATTTATGAAGAATGAATAGTGCTTTTACGATTATGTTTTTAATTGCGATTATAGTAGCTGTGGCACTTATGATATCTATATGCATTGCAGGAACAGTGTTTTTGCTTGAAGAAACAGGAGCGCTTGATATATTTAGAGAGATTATTCATAAAAAGAAATGCCAACCAATAGAAAAATTCAATACATGCGATACAAACCCTGGTTGCGAACTAGAGCCTATGGAATGCAGTTTTGCGGTTGAATATTCCACATGGGAAGAAGCTAATAACGGAGCACGCAAATTTATGTGCGGTCGTGATAAATGCAAATATCAGAAACGAGGTGGCAAATATGAAAGCAATCAAAAAATTAGAAATTGACAGGACGGAATCGCCAGTGAAGATTTACATTGATGGAGAAAGACTTGATTTGTCAAATGTTGTAAGTATGAACATAGTGCTTGATGTGGACAGGATGACGGTTCATATAGTCAAAAATGAAGTAATGGTTTTTAGTGATGAATAAATATATTACCGACTACAAATTGATTGTAGCCGCTAACCTTAGAAAGTTAAAGGCTGATAAAACATAGAAAAGGAGATAGAAGCTATGAAGAAGTTATTTGTGAGCGTGCCGATGAAAGGCAGAACAGAGGAGGAAATCAAAGCTAGTATTCAGAAGATGAAGAAAATTGCTGAAATATACGAGGACGAGGAATTAGAGCTTATTGACAGTTACATTGAGGATAATCCACCTAAAAACAACAATGAAGCTGTATGGTATTTAGGTGAAAGTCTTAAGAAGCTGGCACAGGCTGATGTGTTCATAGGAATTGCGGAGAACTATGATTGGAGTGGCTGCTGCATTGAAAGGGAAACAGCAGAAAGATATGGCATTAAAGCATATATAATTCCAGCAAGATATGTAATTGATGATTATAATGCACTTGTGCAGAAATTACATCCGGCTGTCCGTGACGTATTATTCTAACAAAATTTTACCGGCTAACAAATAGAGTTAGCCGCTACCCTAAAACAGTTATAGGCAGAGGTCTATAAGCACCTTTGCTGAAAAGTGGAGGTGCTTTTCTTATGGCTAGTCAGAGCCTTATTTCTACAATCAATGGATATGAAAATTACATAGAGAGAAATGGAATAGATGAACAGGTAATTGATGCCTATGTAGACGCTTGCAGTGTAGCCATAAACGGCGAGAAAGATATTGAGTATGGACTACAACTTACTAAGAGGGCAAAAGAGCTTATAGAGGGCTTCTGCATGACTAAAACAGGCGGTACAATTTGGGATTTAGAAAAGTATGCGTTTGCAAATAAAACGGAATATGAGCTGATTAATTGGTTTTACGATATTTTACTGATTGAAGCGCAAAACAAGGTTGTTGACAGTTTTTTTAGATACATAGAAAAGAAACGTGAACCTAAAGAAAGATTCTATATGCCGAGAAGAAAACAGTTTATCAAAATAGGCTTAATAGAAGCATTACAAGGCATGATTGATGATAAATATGATATTTTATGTATTTCTCTCCCACCCGGAACAGGAAAAACCACAATCGAAAAGTTTTTCCATTCTGCGGTTATAGGTTGGTACTCAAACGGATATAACCTTTTTTATTCACACAGCGGAGACATTACACGAATGTATTATGATGGAGTATACGATATTGTCACAAACGCTGACGAGTATACATGGGGAGAAGTGTTCCCTGGACTTGAAGTAACAAGTACAAATGCAAAACTTGAACAGTTTAACGTAGGAAAATATAAGCCATTTCAATCTGTACAATGTACATCTGTCGGCAGTAAAAATGCCGGTAAAGTCAGAGCCAATAAATTTCTGCTAGTTGATGATATGATAGGCGGCATTGAAGAAGCACTAAACCCAACCTATCTTGATAAATTGTGGGATAAATATGCAGTAGATGCACGACAAAGAAAGATACCGGACGAGGATGGAAACCCATGTAAAGAAATACATATTGCTACAAGGTGGAGCGTTAGAGACGTAATAGGACGTATTATACAAGCTTATGAGGGAAACAAACGAGTTAAAGTAATATCCGTACCTGATGTAGACCCAGTAACAGGAGAAAGTAATTTTGACTTTGAATTTGGTGGCTATACAGTAAAGGATTTTGAAGATATTCAGCTGCTTATGGATGAAATCTCATATCGCTGTCTGTATAAACAAGACCCTATAGAACGTGAGGGCTTATTATTCCCGGACGATAAAATCCGCAGATACCTTAATCTGCCACACGGAGAACCAGAAATTATCATAGCTCAATGCGATACTAAGGGCAAAGGTACGGATTACTTTGTACTACCGGTATTACAGAAATACGGAGAAGATTATTACTGCATTGATTGTGTATGCGATAACACAGCGGATTATGAAGAACAATACAGAAATGCCGCAGGAGTGCTTGTAAATAATAAAGTACAAGAGTGCGAGTTTGAGCGTAATGCTGGCGGTGACAGAGTTGCAATGGAAGTTAATAAGCGTGTTGAGAGCGTTGGCTGGATATGTAACATCACTGATACACCAACTGAAACGAATAAGGAAGCAAGAATATTTCAATGTTCCAACTGGATATTGCAACATATTATTTTTAAAGACGCATCACTTTATAAGCCTAATGAGCCATACGGAGTGATGATGTCACTGTTAAAGCAATATTCGGTATCAGGCAAAAAACAATTAGATGATGTTCCAGATGTTTTCTCAAACTTTGCACTAAGAATGACACAAGGTAATAGAACAGCTAAAGTTGAAGCTGCTATAAATCCATTTAGGAGGTATTAATTTATTATGACAACTAAGGACTATCTTAATCAAATAAGTTATTACAACAAGATAATTGATAATAAATTGATAGAAATAACACAGTATAAAGAATTATCATACAGCATTTCAGCGGTTGTTAATGAAGAAAGGGTCATGTCATCATCAGATCCGGACAAAACAGGCTGTGGATATGTCAGACTTGAACAAATGGAAGAAAGCCTTGACAAGCTTATAGACAAATACATTGATGTAAAAAATAAAATAATAGAGCAGATAGAACAGATAAACAATGAAGATTATTATACAGTATTGTTTCTAAGATATGTCAGAAAATTCACGTTTGAAAAAATTGCAAATGAAACAGGCTGGTGCTGGCGACAAGTACATAGAATACATGCTAAAGCACTACAAGCCTTTGAAGACAAATATGGAAGTGAATATTTGTAAAAGATGTCATAGAATGTCACATTGCCGGCGTGGTATAGTATATCTGTAAGAAGTCACAAAGATGTTTCTTCATAAACACATCCTTATCGGAAGCACCGTTGCTTAATTGCGGCGGTGCTTTTGTTATGCAATGAGGTAGAGATATGAATTTTTATATGAATAAAGATAAATCAATAATGTGTCCGAACTGCCACAAGTTCTTAACTAAGGCAGACAGCAAAGATCCACGAACACATAAGTTAGCGTGCAAGCATTGCCACAAATGGATTTGGTATGTGCCTAACGATGATGATAATTTTCAAATTAAGGAAATACCACAAAGCAGAAGTTCAAGCGGTATGACATTTTATTAGGAGCAAGATATGAACACAATGTATTTTCAAGACCTTGTTAGAGGTTGTTATGGTAGAAAAATCGCATATACGAATGTAGGTACAATAACTGCTAACAATGTTGTTAAGGTTATTGGAAGTACTATAGGTGTATTTAATTGGAATAAGCCAGTTATTAAGTATCTGTGGAATTACTACAAGGGCGACCAACCTGTTTTATACAGAACCAAGCTGTCTAATGAAGATATAATTAATAAAATTGTCGAGAACCACGCTTATGAATGGGTTCAATTCAAGGTAGGACAAAGCTATGGCGAGCCAATCCAGTTTATTAGCCGCAAAGATGATGAAACTATCAATAAAGCGGTTGATAAACTTAATGATTTTATGACAGATGCCAATAAGCAAGAAAAAGATATTAAAGCTGGAGAGTGGCAGTCGGCAACAGGAACATCTTTTAAAGCAGCCCAACCTAAAAAAGGAGATGTACCATTCAGAATTGTAGCACCTACGCCCCTTAATACTTATGCTATTTATAATGAGAGTACTGAAGAACAGATACTTGTTGTGCAGGAACTTAAAGGCGAAGATGGAAACTGGTATAAGATGGCATTTTCAGACACTATGTCTTTCAGAATTGTTGACAGCAAAGTAGTTGAAACAAAACTACATACATATGGCGAAATCCCTATTGTAGAATTTCCGAATAATCACGAAAGACTTTCTGACATTGAACTTATTATAGGTATGCTTGATGCAACCAATAATATGCAGTCCAACAGAATGGATAGCATACAGCAGTTTGTTGAATATTGGGTTAAGTTCGTGAATTGTGAAGTGGACGAAGAGACTTTTAAGAAAATGAAAGAAAATCATGCGTTAGTTGTTAAGTCAATGAATAAAGATAACAAGTCTGATGTTGATATTATGACGCAGGAGCTTAATCAAACACAAAGCCAAGTGGCTAAAGAGGATTTTATAGACAATGCTTTATCTATATTAGCTATTCCAAACAAACAAGGCAACACAGGTGGAGACACGCAGGGAGCAGTTGAGCTTAGAAATGGGTGGGATTTCTCAAAATCAAGAGCAAAACTGAAAGACCCTCTTATCAAATCATGTGAAAAGCGTCTAGCTGTAGTGGTTCTTAACATCTTGAGACTTGCGGGAGAAGACTTAAAACTATCGGTCAGAGATTTTGATGTACAGATAAATCACAGTCCGCAAGATAATATGTATACCAAGGCGCAGACGCTTACAGTGTTGCTTCAAAGCGGCATACACCCACTTATAGCAATTAAGACAGTTGGTTTATGGGGAGATGCAGAAAAGACATTCCTTTTATCAAAACCATATCTCGACAATATATATAAGACTATTGATGATGCGGAAGCACAAGAAAAGAAAGCACAAGAGATGGTTAATCAACTTAATAATAATCAGCAAAATAAGGCAGTTATCGAATAATCGATAGCTGCTTTTATTTTATACATTTTGCAGCTATGCGGTAAATAGCAGAAGACACAGCAGGAGCGACCTGCGGTAACAAAAGCGTGTGTTTAACGGAGGTAATTATGACAAGAGAAGATGTATTAAAACTTTTTCCAGAGGCAACAGATGAACAGATTACAAATCTTCTTAATCAGAACAATTCAGAAGTTGCTACGGAGAAAAACAAGGCAAAGCAGTACAAGGCTAAGGCTGACACAGCAGACGACTTACAAAAACAGCTTGATGATTTGCAGGCTGGTAATCTGACAGAGCTTGAAAAGGCAAATAAAGCCTTAGAGACAGCTAATCAGCAGATAGCTGATTTACAGAAATCTAACGCTATCAGAGACCAGAGGGAAGCAGCTATGACTAATTTTAAGATTACTGCTGAACAGGCAAAGACAGTTGTTAAAGATGATGGAAGCCTTGATTACACCGAACTTGGCAAGATTATGTCCGAGAAAGAAACAGCTGCGGCACAAGCCAAGGAACAGGAGATTGCTAAACATCAGGATATTCCGGGCGGTGGTAGTGCTGGCGGCAGTAACAAAGAAAAGACAGCAGATGTGAAAAATGCTGAACAGATTAGCTTCGGCAATCCGGCAGCAAACGCAGAAGCTAAAAATTATTATGTAGTTTAAACAGGAGGTAGAACGATGGGAAAGCCAATCGTAAGAGACTTTACACAAGGTAAAGGAATTTTAAAGTTTTTTCCTTATGAGGGAGCAGCATGTGTGATTAAGCAGTCTACTGTATCACAGGCAGATACTAACGGAAGAAAAATCGTACCAGCCGGTACACCTTATCCATCCAATAATGAAAAATGCCTTGGTTATCTTCTTGAGGATGTAGATGTAACACAGGGCGATGCACCAGGAACATATGTATACCAAGGAACAATCGACTGGGAAAAAGTTAAAAACCTTTCGCCAGCAATTGCAGACGTAGCCAGAAAAGCAACACCAAGAGTGACATTCTATGGTGCAACAGCATTATCACAAGAATAACAGGAGGTAAATAACTATGGCATTACCATTAGCAGAAGCATTTACAGCGAGAAGCCTCGGCGTAATGTGGAATAACTATGAAAAGACATTAGGTTCTGCCCCTTATCTTGGCAGACAGAAGTTTGGAACAAGAAAGCAGGACAGCTTAGACCTTAGATTTATTAAGGGCAAAAGCGGACTTCCTGTATCATTAAAAGCATCTAATTTTGACGCACAGGCAGAGTTAAGAGATGTTGGTGGATTCTCTGACATTCAGAATGAAATGCCTTTCTATCGTGAATCTTATATGGTCACAGAAAAAGAAGAACAGGAATACGATAATTATAGAAGTGCTGAAAACCCTAACCTTGCTAACAATGTATTAAGAGAAATCAGCAAAAAGCCTATGATGTTAATTGAGGGAGCAAGGGTTGTTCCAGAAAGACAGATTTGGCAGTTACTTGCACCAACAGACGGCGTACCTAAGATTGATGTACAGATAGGTAAAAATAAGTTTACTGTCGAATATACATCAGACAGCGGCACAGAGCATAAGAAAGACCATTTTGTTGATATTACAAATGGCGGAGCTGCTACTACAGATAAGTGGAGTGCATCAGAAACAGCAACACCACTTGATGACCTTATCCAGATAAGAAGAGATTTTGCTAAGAAAACAGGATATTCTCTTACAAGATTCACTATGAATACAGAAACTTGGGAATTAGTTCTTAAGGCAGAAGATACAAAAAAGCAGGTGCTTGGTATTACTGCTTACAATGGCGGTATTAGATTACAGCAGGCACAGGTAACAGAATATCTTAGAGGATATGGTATCGAAATCGAAGTATACGATAAGTTATACATTGATGAGAATGGACAGACACAGTACTTTGTGCCAACAAATATTGTTTCTGCACAGTCTGGTGGCGTATATCTTGGTGATTATGTATTTGGTAAGACACCAGAGGAAAGAAGCGGCAGTATTACAGATGGAAACCTTTCTATTGTAGAAACTGGTATATCTGTATACACATACGCGACTGACCACCCAATCAATACACATTGTGTTGTATCTATGATTGGACTTCCTACATTTGAGGGTATGGATAGTACAGTAGTAATCAAGGTTGCGTAGGAGGTAGCTTATGATTGCACAGAATGTAATTAAGTTTAATGGCAAATGGTATAACGCAGGAGATGAAGTTCCCGAAGAGGGGGCTTTTTTAAGTTACAGCAAAACAGCCATTAACCGCATGTCTACATCTGATTTACAGCTGCTTGCGACAGAACAAGGTATAGACAACGCAGAAGAACTTACAGGAGCAGAGTTAAAGAAGCTGTTAATTGAAAAGTTGGGATTATAGGAGCTGAATTATGGAATACACCACATTAGAACAGATCAAAATCAGACTTAAACAATTTCATATTGATACAGTCACAAATGATGATGAAACAACATCTGATGTGGTAGTGTTCGATAACAAAGAAGATAATCCAATAATCGAACAGCTTATTAAGCAGGCTACAGAAGATGTAAAGGCAAAAAGGTGTTATCCCGACAGCTACACAGATGAAATGATAACCGAGGACTTAAAGAAGTTTAAGAGTGTTATCGTTAATCTGGCTGTCTACGACCATTCACAGGCAGGTGAAGCATTTATGGCAAGCTACAATGAGAATGGTGTCAACAGAACTTGGAGAGATAGAGACAGTTTATTTGTTGGGGTATTTCCATTTGCTAAGGTTTTATAGAAGATTGTGCGTTACCAATATGGTAGCAGGCGGCACACATTAAGGGTGGTGGGCGGTGTGCCATTATTAATTATGAAAGGCGGTATATCAATGCCAATAGCAGTAATTATAAGCATTATTTCAGTTGCTTTTTCCGTCTTTTTCGGACTGTTTACGTTGGGATTTAATCTTAAGAACAACAAAAAGTCTGACAATGCAGAACTTACAGAGCGTGTAAAAGAAAATACACGCATAAATATGAAACTTGACACAATATCAGGCAACACAACAGAGATAAAAAATGAAGTTATAGAAATGAGAAAAGAACTTAATTCTCATGATAACAGGATTATTAAGGTTGAGGAAAGTGTAAAGTCGGCACACCACCGAATAGACGGATTGGAAGCACGACTTAATGAAGATAAGGAGGTATAGCAGAATGGATATAACATCGGTAACAACAGTTGTAGCAATCGTTGTAATTACATATCTGATAGGCTTAGGAGCTAAAGCAATCCCACACATTAAGGATAATTACATTCCTATAATCGTAGGCGTTGCAGGCGGTATCTTAGGCATTATAGGTATGTATGTAATACCGGACTTTCCGGCAAATGACATTCTTAATGCAATCGCAGTAGGAATTGTGTCCGGATTATCAAGTACAGGTGTTAATCAGATTTATAAGCAGGTAAAGAACAATGCTTGACATTAATAAGCAAGCTATGAAGTATTCACTTCAAGGGCAGACAGTAACTATCTATGAAAGAGATGATGACGGCAATATCCTTTATGAGGGATATACCGACACAGAGGGCAACTTCATTCCTTATCTTGATGATGAGGGGAATAAGATACCTAAAGTCCTTGAAGAAAAAACAGGTTTTTCAGAGCCGGTTGATTTCAAAGCAAACATATCATTCAGCGGCGGAGAAGCACAAAGCAAAGAATACGGCTTTGATACCGCTGATTTTGACGCTATTTTGCTGACAGATAGGAATACATTACCTATTCAAAAAGGCGACCTTATATGGCTTAATAGCAAGCCTACATACACATCTGACAGTCTTGTTGATGAAACATCAGCAGATTTCACGATTGTAGGCATTAAGCCAGCATTATGTTCAACTAAGTATATGCTTAAAGCAGTTGTAAAGTAGGTGAAAGATATGAAGTATCAGACAGGCGGCTTTCCTGAAAATGGTTCTTTATTTATACAAACAGACAATGAACAGCTAGTCGGTTCTATCTTTAAAGGAAAGACAATCCCATCTACACAAGAGCCAATAAATGAAAGCATAAGACAAGCTGTTTTGCAATCAGTTAAGGAGCGTGTTTATGGCAAGACATACAATTAATATATCATTGTCTGAAAAGTCCGTAAATGAAGCTATCAGGCAGCTACAACAGTATAAGAACTGGCTTATCAAAAAGACTTTACAGCTTGTCAAAGAGCTTGCAGAAGTTGGAATACCTGTTATAGATGAAAATATGGCAAAAGCAAGTTATACATATGATGAGAAAGGTGTTCGTAGCGGTTCAGATACAAGCCATCACAGTTATGTTGAGATAAAATCTGTTGGAGAATATGCCGAAGCAAAATTAATTGTAGAGGGCAAAGAACTTATGTTTATAGAGTTCGGAGCTGGTGTATTCTACAATGGAGCGGCTGGAAGTAGTCCACACGACAAAGGTGTTGTTAATGGTATGGTTATAGGCTCATACGGCGAACATCACGGCGTACAAAAAGTGTGGGGTTACTATGACGATGACGGAACCTTAGTTCTTACGCACGGCGTAGAAGCACAAATGCCTGTTTATAAGGCTGATATGGAAATCATACAGAAATATGTTGAGGTAGCAAGGAGAGTGTTTGGTTAATGGCAAATGCAAACGATTGGGCGATAGACCTTGAAAACACAGTCACAGCACTTGTCAAGGCTAAAACCCTAACACGGCTTAAAAAGAAATATCCAAAGATAGTCATAACAAATGAGGGGGAAAACAGCGGTCAAGCAGTATTCCCAACAGTATACATTCATTTACTGTCAGCAGTTGAACAAGGGCAAACACTTGACGGACAGACAATTAACGCATTGTTAGCAACATTTCAAGTAGATGTTACCACTAACACAAGCAAGCCTGACTGTCGCAAGGTTATGGCAGTAATTACAGATACATTCAAGACAATGAGATTTCAAGGCACATCAATGCCAGAGTTCTCAATCAGCAATAAAGTACATAAGAGTACCGCTAGATTCAGGCGAATGATAGCGGCAAATGACAGATTATTGTAACAAAGAGCAGAAATGCTCTTATTTTTTTGCAAATTTTTAGGAGGTAGACAATGGCAGATGCAGTAGCAGGATTAAGTACACTGGGCGTTACATTCTCTTATGGAGTTGAAACAACAGCAGGTATAAAGCCAACATCATTCAAGTTACTTACAAGAATTAATTCTATTGATGAAATTACAGTAACACCAGAAGCGATAGACGCTTCAGCACTTGAAGATAAGCAGACAAGAAACATTGCAGGCAGAGATACAGTTACAGATACAGTTGCAGTAACAGTTAATAAGACAGACGCAACTATTGAAGAATGGAAAACTCTTATTACAGCATACAACGGATTAACAGGTGGTAAGAGAATGTGGTTTCAGGAGATTACTCCGGGCATAACAGACGCGGAGTTCTTTGTAGCACAACCACCATCAAAGTTACCAATCACAAGCAAGGAGCAGAACGGGCTTCTTACAATGGCTATCAACCTTATTGTTGAGGATATGGTAGGAACAGATACAGCAGTAACCCCAACATCGGGGGAATGATAAGCCAATCGACTAAATCAAAGGCTGTGTCGATTGGTAACACAAACGCCAAAACAGCCGACTATACATCATATCTTGATGATGTAACAGAATAATTATTTTAAAAGGTAGGTGCGGTGTAAAACCCGCACCTTTCCCTATATGGATGATAGGGTGGGAAAGGGTAAAAATTATGATGAATATTAATGTAAACGGAAAAGAATACAAAGTTGAGTTCTCTTTTGGAGCAGCAGAGTGTAAAGAGATAGTGCAGAAAATGTTTTCTGTTGTTAATGGTTCTTACTTACTTGCACAGACAGATAAGAGTGTTGCACAGGCTTCTTTTGATGGGTTAGCAAACATGACAGCAGATGTGCCAGAGATTTGCATTTTAGCCATTTATGCAGGTTGCATTGACAACAATCCTGTAACTATGGATGAAGCAAAGGAACTCACTAGGGCATATATTACAGAAAAGAGAAAGGCAGATAAGAGTTACGGATATAGAACATTATTTGAAGAAATTAAGAAAGCGATGGAAGATGATGGTTTTTTCGAGCTGTCGGGAATAACAGCGATGTTAGAGGAAATGGCGAACAATGTGGAAGAAGCAGCACAGGAGCAGAAGAAGCCAACAGTAGTTCCACAGGACCACAAGAAAAAGCAGACTTCCACAAAATAATCTGGGAAGAATACTTTGTCTTAGCCAGTTCACTAGGCGTTAGTTATTCAGACTTTCTAAAAATGACACCTAAAAAACTATGGGCGGTTGCAGAGGGGAAAAAACTTGAAAAACAACGAATGGATTCAGATATATGGCTTGCGATAGGCAGTTACATACTCCCAGCAATCAAGATAGGTGTTAGAAGTGGTGCTTGGGGTAAAGGCGAGCTTGAATACCCAGATAAGCCTATTTATAGAGATATTAACAAAAAAGAGAACAGTGAAGATGAAATACAAAGAAAGAGAGAAGAGTTTGCTTTGAATATGAAAATACGAAAAGCGAACTGGGATTTAACACACCCTAAAAATGATAAGCCGGAGGTATAAGCGTGGAATTAGATTCATTAGAAGTCGAAATTACCGGTACTGCCACTAAAGCTATTAATTCCGTCGATAAACTGATAAATCAGCTTACAAGGCTGTCAACATCACTTGCAACTGTGAATGGTTCATCACTAAGCGGTCTTGCAAATGGTGTTAGTCAGTTAGGTTCTGCTATGCAGAATATGAACGCAGGAACAGCAGATTTTACAAGGCTTGCTAAGAACATCACAAAGATAGGTTCTGTTGATTCAGTTGCACTAACTAACACAGCTACATCACTTCAAGCTGTCACAAAGGCAGTTGCAAGCATATCAGCTATACCACAGAATGCAACGCAGGTCACAGAATTTGCAAAGTCACTTGGTAAACTAGGCAGTAAAAGTATAGAAAACGCCGTTGTAAACATTCCGAAGCTAGGCAATGCTCTAAATGGCTTAATGACAACGCTATCAAGAGCGCCAACAGTAAGTCAGAATGTTATTCAAATGACTAACGCATTGGCTAATCTTGCTAGTCAAGGTAGCAAGGTGGGTGCTTCTTCAAACTCACTTCAAAAGTCGCTGTATGGCGTTTCTACAAGCACTAGGACAGCAACTAAAAGCAGTTGGAACTTGGCAAGTGCAATAGGCAAGTTTTATGCCACTTATTTTATGGTAATTCGTGGCAGTAAGAAACTTATAGAAGCCATCAAGTCAACAACAGATTACATTGAGGCGTTCAACTATCAAGCGGTTGCATTTGGCAAGATTGGCTCGGAATGGGATAAAGATTACGAAAAGTACGGCTATGATAACGCAACAGCATATGCAGAAAGTTTTCAAAGTAGAGTAAATGATACTCTTGGAAAACTATCAGGCTTAAAAGTCAATGTTCAAGGCGGTTTGCTTGAAGAAAGTGGAGCAAAGAACTTAGGACTTAACATACAAGAGATAACACAGTACGCTTCACAGTTAGCCTCTGTCACTAACTCACTAGGACAGACAGGTGAAGCAACAACGGCAATAACAAAGTCAATGACAATGCTTGCAGGCGATATAAGCTCACTTTTTAATGTGGACTATTCAACAGTAGCACAGAACTTACAAAGCGGCTTAATCGGTCAATCAAGGGCATTGTATAAATATGGTATTGATATTACTAATGCTACATTAGCGACATATGCTTATAACTTAGGTATTTCTAAGTCTGTATCAGAAATGACACAGATGGAAAAACAACAGTTAAGAGTGTTAGCAATATTAGACCAATCAAAAGTATCTTGGGGCGATTTAGCTAATACGATTAACAGCCCATCAAATATGTTACGCCAGTTCGGTAACAATATGAAAGAGGTAGGAATGGTAGCAGGACAGCTATTTATCCCAATTCTTTCAAAGGTTATGCCAGTTGTAAACGGCGTTACTATTGCAATCAAAAGATTATTAGTCAACCTTGCTTCTTTAATGGGGGTTAAGATTGACTTTGAGAGCTTTGGACAAAGCGGCTATAAAGACACATCAGATGGCTTAGAAGATATTTCAGACGGCTACCAAGATGTAGCTGATTCAGCTAAGAAAGCTATATTATCCCTTATGGGATTTGATGAAATAAATAAATTACAGGACGATACAAGCTCAAGCAAGGGCTCAAGCGGTGGCGGCGGTAGCACTATTGATTTGACAGATGATATCGCTAAGGCGGCGGCTGATTATGAAGCGGCATGGAATAAAGCATTTGCCAATATGGAAAATTCGGCGGTTGCTTGGGCTGATAGAATTGAGAAAATTCTTGACCCAATCACAAAACCCCTTAAGAAGTTTGCTATGGACGTAAAATTAGGAGACTGGTTTGAGGCAGGGCAAGATATTAATGAATTTGTTACGGCTGTTTTTAATACAATCGAAAAAATTATTGATAAGGTTGACTGGGAGAAATTAGGCGAAAATATTGGAGATTTTCTTGCGGGGCTTGATTGGGTAGATATCTTATTCAAAGCGCTTAAGCTAAAACTTAAGATATGGGAAGCTATAGCAAAGGTTATTAAGGAAAGTTTCAAAAAAGCACCGCTTGAAACAGCTATAATAGCAGGTTTTGCACTTCTTAATTATACAAGAATCGGTAAATTTATCGGCGGTCAAATTGCGAAGAAAATCACTATAGATACAGCTAAGACAGTTATAACAACAGGCGGATTAAAGAGTGCATGGGAAACAATAGTAATCAAATCTATGTACGCACTTGACACATTATCAGCTTCAACAGTGATTCCTGTTGGCATTGTTGCTAGTATCTATATCGCTTCAACAATTTTTGCTGCAAAGGGAATAAAAAAATACTTAGGAAACGATAGCAAGCTACATAAATGGTTCGAAACGGAAGTGCTTGGAATTGACGAAAAAGGTTATGTAACAACAGTTACAGCGGATTGCACAAGGGCAGAGGAAGGAGTATCTAAGCTGAAATCGCAGATTGACGGGCTTAAGGATACTGTAATCAATATTGATGTAAACGATAAAAGCAGTATTGATAAGGCAAACGAAACACTTGTAGATACTATCAATCAGAAAAACATTGCTAATAAGCAATTCCAACAGGTCTCTAAAGATTATAAGAAGATACAGAGTACGCTTGAGAAGTACATTACCAAATTGTACAAAGGTAGCGTAGATGAATTTTATGATTTTTACGGACAGACAAATGATCTGTCTGACATGTCGCAGCTATATGAAGTGCTTACAACAATTGGTTCAGGAAACAGCAAAGTACTTAATCAGATGTATGACGAACTTGGAACGCATAATGTTAGCGACATTAAAAAGGTTCAAAGTTCTTATAATTCACTTAAAGATGAAATTGACGATTGCAATAAAACCATTGCACAGTTAAGTCCTACAATAGATGAAAGTATATCAGCCTACGAAGAGCTTAACGATACGACTTATGAATATACCACATCTGCTACGCAGCATTATCATGACATGGTAGTTGGTTCAAAAACTGCAATAAGTGAATTGACAATGGCAGCAAGTGACGGAGCAAATGCGTTTTCTAATAGCTATAGAGAAGCATTTGACAAGACAAAACTTGATGGAACTAACACTTTTACATCGGTAGAGGAAACTGTCAAGGCACTTTCACAGTCAGCCGGTATAAATGGCGGTAATCAATTATACACAATGTTTGATGATAGAATTGCGAACATACCAGAAGCAACAAGACGTGCATTTTCCAACATTGTAGGGCAAATAAACGCCGGCAATATCGGATATGACGAAGGAGAGTCTCTTGCAGAGAATATTATGTCTGGCTTTAACGCTAGTGCATGGCGCTTTACTGATTCAGTTCAAGCAACTTTAAGGGAAGCATTTTCGATTGATGTTGATATCAATGCAGATATTGACCCTAGTAAAATGACACCAAGTGAAATAAACAGAGGTGGAGCAATTAATTTCGGCAAGATAAAGATTGCACCTAAATATGCAGTGGGCGGATTCCCAGAAGATGGATTCTTCTTTGCTAATCATAATGAAATGGTTGGCAAGTTTAGTAATGGCAAAACAGCAGTTGCAAACAACGAGCAGATAACAGACGGCATTAAGCAAGCTGTTATTGAGGGCATGTCAGAAGTATTTGCTAATGCAAATATAGGTCAGCAGAACGGAAACGTTGTTGTACAGATTGACGGACAGGAAGTGTTCAGAACAACACAGAGATATGCCAATCAGTATACAGCTATGACAGGACAGCCGGCATTTAATATTTAACAAATAAAAAGGGGCTGTCAGCCCGACAACTGACAGCCAAAAGTTACAATACCGCTTAAACAAGCAGTACAGATATTATATAACACTAATTGAATTAATGCAATAGAAATATTAAGGAATGCATCAGAAATGGTGCATTCCTTTTTTAATGCCTTGAAAGGGGTGGTTTGATTGATTGACGCAGTTGTGATTGAGGGAGTTAGGTTCCCAGTGGCATATAACGGCTACACATACAGTAGGAATAAGATATGGTCTAAGAATACAGGAAGAAATGATTATGGAGAAATGGTTGGCACGATTGTAGCACTCAAAGACAAGATTGAACTGCAATTACCGCCGCTAACAGGTGAGCAGGCACTGTTGCTTGATAATGTGGTAAGTGACATAGATAACCCTTATCCAACAGCACAAGTCTTATTCTTAGGTGGTACGCAAAAAGAAATGACAATATACACAGGAGATGTGACATATCCGTATCTCACAAGGGCGAAGAATGAGGACGGACTAATAGTCGGAGCAAAATTAAGTTTAATTCAAAAATAAAGGAGAGTTCCACATGAAACTTAAAACAAGTGAGTTAATAGACAGATTTCAAAGTTTAAGTAACATATCGCACGACAAGACTACAGGCAGAATTGCTATGGCTGTCATGTGCAATATTAAGGCATTGGAAGAACTGTACAAAGCAACATTACAGACCATAGAAGATACTAAGGTTAAGTATGCAGACAAGGACGACAGCGGCAATCCAGTTATCAACGATAATCAGTATCAGGTTACATCAGAGAACTTAAAGAAGTTACAGGAAGAAATGCGGGAAATCAACGAGCAAGAGATTGAAGCACCTGACATGACAATGCTTCCTATGGACGCATTCGATAAATGCGAAGAAATTACACCAGCTAAATTATACTCAATTGAGTTTATGATATCACATTAATTAATTAATAAAGGCGGTGTAGAATGAAGATATTAGACACAGCTATGACGGAAATTGTTAAGGGAAATAGTGCAAGATACTATTCTAAGTATGTTGTTGATGGAGAAGAACATACCGATACACTTAACAATTTCAAGTTTCAAAACATGATAAATCCCAATAATGAAATTACGATAGGTAACACTTGCAGTAGCGGTGTTACCTTTTCTATTTATATGCCAACAACAAGCCTTGAAAATAAGGAGATTGCCATATTTGAGGGTGTTAAGGTTGACACAGAGATTAAGTATATTCAGTTGGGAATATTTACAGTTACTAAGCAGACAAGTGACGGAGAATACACAAGCTACGAAGCATATGACAGAATGTATAAGGCTGACATGCCTTACTTCTCGGATATGGCATTCCCTAGCACTGACAAAGCTATTCTTGGTGAGATATGCGGCAAGTTAGGTATATCTTTAGCGACAAATATAGTTACAGCACATACTATCAGTGACAAGCCACAAGGATATACCTACAGAGAAATTATCGGTTATATGGCTATGTTGCAAGGCTGTAATGCGGTAATTAATTCTGACGGGAACCTTGAATTAAGGTGGTATAAAGATAGTGGTTATGTACTTGACGGACATAAGTATTATCAGCAGGGCGTTACATTCACAACGAGTAAAGATTTTATCATACAAAAACTGACATGTAATAATACCAAGAGTGGTTCCACAGAACAAAGCGAGATTACTTCTGGTGACGGAGCGACAGGATTAACATTTGCGAATCCATTTATGACGCAAGAAATCCTTGATGAGGTCTACAAGAAAATAGGCGGTTTTACATTCAGGCCGCTTACAGTTAAGTTTATTGGTGATTACCGGCTAGAAGTTGGTGACATTATAACTGTCAGCAAGGGCGACGCTGATTACAAAGTGCCTATAATGCAGATTACACATGAATGCGACGGTGGACTTATGGATACAATTACATCTATAGGTAAATCTGATACAGAGAATACAAGTGTAGCTTCCGGACCGGTAACCAAGCAAATGGAACGGTACTATGCTGACTTGATAACTGTTAATAAGGCATTGATTAACAAGTTAGATGTAGATACAGCTAAGATCACTTATGCAACAATAACTAATCTTAACGCAACTAACGCAAGCATTGAAAATCTTAAAACAAATAAGTTAGATGCAACATATGCAGACATTATTAATGCAAATATTGAAAACCTTAAAGCTGTTAATGCAGAGATTACAAACCTTAAGGCTAACTCTTTGACAGTTGATAAAGCCGATTTAGCCTATGCTAAAATTGATTTCGCAAACGTAACAGCTCAAGTTGTAGGAACTTCTATCATTAAAGATGGTGCAGTAACCAACGAAAAGGTACAGAGTCTGTCCGCTAATAAGCTGACAGCCGGTACTATTGACGCAAGCAAGATAATAGTTACTAACCTTAATGCTGATAACATAACAGTTGGTAGAATTAATGGTAAATTAATTGGCACTGGTTCTGTTGACCTTGACAAATTGGCACAAGAAGTACCGACAAAAGAATATTTAGACAAGGTACAAGAAGAGCTACAAGGTCAAATTGACGGAAATATTGAGACATTCACTAAGACAGAAATACCTACACTTAATAATGAACCGGCTGTTAATTGGGCAGACGATGCCACGAGAAAGAAGCATATAGGCGATATCTGCTATGTAGTTAATCCGGCTTCAAGTGCAGATGGATATTCATACAGATTTGCTGATACAGGTACATTAGAAGCACCTAACTATGAGTGGGTATTAATTAAGGACAGCGATGTTACTAAGGCATTACAGGACATCATTAACATCAATGGCGAGATTACTGGTATTAAAAAGTTTGATGTTGAAATCAGCTCATGGAAAACTGATACAGACAGTGAATTATCAAGCCTTAAAACACGAACAACTACTCTTGAAACTGACATGGGTAACAAGGTTGATACTAAGACATTTAACGAGGTTAAGCAAGCGGTTGATGGGAACAGTTCAACAATAACTAAATTGACAGAAACATTAAGCACCAAGGCTGATGGCAGTACAGTTGAAACATTGACAAATACTGTTAATACAATCAAGCAGACCACCGATTCTAACAGTCTGTCGATATCCGGCTTGTACACCGAACAAGATAAATTGTCAAGTGCAATTGATAAGGCTGATACGAAAGCTAGTGACGCTCAAGATTGGTGCCAGAATATAGAAGACAACTTGTCTGAAAACTACACCAAAACAACCTTTATGAATAATGCCATTACGCAAGCAGTAACAGCTGAAAGCAACAGCATTAGAGCTGATGTGTCAGCAACATATGCAACCAAAGACAGCCTAAAAGACTATGCTACGTCAGCAAGTTTAGAGCTATACATCAAAAAAGACCCAACCACCGGCGAGCTTAAATCTGCTATTGAAGCTATTGCAGATACCATCAATATTACAGCCAAAGGTGGTTTAAATATTTCCGGTGATAGATTTACCCTTACTTCTACTAATACAACTATTACTGCGGACGGTAAGCTAACATGCCACAATGCTTTAATAGATGGCGAATTAAGCATAACCAGAGCTACTACTCTTGGAACAACAAATACATCAATAACGGGTGATGGACTTATAACGAAACAGTTATGGAATCAAACACTAGACTGTAGAGGAAATATCTTTGATGGAATTAATATATATAAAACAGATGCCATAGATGGTATTAGATTAGCGTTAAGCAATGATAAAATTGTATTCACTACAAAAAAAGACTCATCAGTACTGACTAAATATGCGCGCCTGACACCAGAAAGTTTAACTTTCGGCAGCCTAGAAACTTCTAACCTTGTAAGCTTGTCGAGCAAAGGGCTTACAATAAATGGAATGTATGATATTCCAGCAACAGGATTAATTAATCAAAGAATAACAACAAGCTCTAATTCTTTAGAATCTTTTAATAAAACATGGAAAATAAGTGGAAATGGACTTCTTACAATTAGCACTGCTATATGGACAGATGAAACCAATGATTATGGAATAATAAGTTGTGCTATATACATTGATAATGCATGCGTTGCAGCAAATAAACATAGGCTAACAACAGCAAACGCAATAGAAATAGACGCAGGATGTTCGTTTTCATGGGTTTTTAATGACAATAAAGAGCATGAGTTAAGAATAATAGCCGGTTCTAGTAAAGAGGGGCAAAAAACTATAACATATTCCGTACAGGGAAGTTTTGGATTAGCAATTTAAAAACTAATAGAAAGAGGTGGTATTTATGTTAAGTATAACAAAAGCAACTAATTTAAGTGGTTCATCAACAATAGATAACCAAACAGCAATGACAATGTTTGCGAGCGTGCCAAAGACTGGCTCTCCAACAATTAGTCAGACAATCACTAACAGGGACCTGTATCTTAGTAATCAGTCGGAGTGCGATAGTGATTATGATAGCTTTAAGATAGAGGTTGATAAGCTACTTACAGAAGAACAGTAATTAATATTTATTTTAGAAAGCATGGGTTAATTCCCATGCTTTTATTTTTTAGGAGGTAATTTATGAGTAAATTATTCGGAATTGACACATCAAGGTGGCAGGGAAACTTTGATTTCAAAAGTGCAAAGGATAATGAGGGCGTAGACTTTGCTATTATCAAGGCAGGCGGTGCCGATGATGGCTTATACGAAGATAGAGAGTTTGAGAACAGCTATAACAAGCTGGAAAGCGCAGGAATCCACAAAGGAGCCTATTTCTTTGGTAACGCATTAAGCACTAATGAAGCTGTAAATGAAGCCAGATATTTTGCACAGCTTTTAGCAGGCAAATCATTCTGCTACCCAGTATTCTATGATGTTGAAGCAGGCATGGTTACTGGCAACGACCTTACAGACATTATTATGGCGTTTCTTGATGAAATGAGAAATGCAGGATATAAGAATGTCGGCTTATACTCATATGAGAACTGCATTAACAATTATGTAGATATTTCGAGAGTAAAAGAAGCTGGTTATGCTGTGTGGGTTGCTAAGTATTCTAGCAATAAGCCTAACATCGCTGTTGATTATGATATGTGGCAGTTTGGCGGAAGTGTTAATTATCTTAGAGACACACAGATTAACGGACAGACAGTAGATCAGAACTATTGTTACACTTATTATTGTACAGACCATGTAGTTGAAGATATCACAGCGCCAGACTATGAGCCAGTACCAGACACTAAGTATCATAAAGGCGATACAGTTAAGGTTATTAACGCTATTCAGTACGATAATGGCGAGCCATTCAGCATTTACTATGATGAGTACAGTGTTTTATCAGCTAACGGCAGAAGAGTTGTTATTGGCATTGACGGCGTAACTACTGCTGCTATTGACGAGAATAACATCAACCTTGTCAAGTGCATTTATGACAATGACAATGATGTCAACACAGATACAGTAAGTCGTGGTGACGGCAAGAAAGTCAGAGTGCTTGATAACATTGATTATGACGGCGTGAGATTCACGACATATTACGATGAATATGATGTGATTGAAGAGAATGGAGACAGAATTGTTATAGGTATCGGCACAACAATCACAGCTGCTGTCAATATTGCTAATCTTGAATTTGTCGGCGGTGCAAGCTCTGATGATGCGCCTACAGATATCCCATTCAGTGAAGATATTGAAGAGGGTGGTGCTGTAAGATTTGTCGGCGATACTGATTATGATGGCACACCTATTAAGGCTTGGTTTGATGAGTATACAGTATCAGAAAAAAATGGAGACAGAGTTGTACTTGTACATGACGGAGAATTATTCGCAGCGGTCAATGTAGCCGATTGTGAATTAGTCTAACCTTAATAAAAATACCGGGAGTGCAATGCTCCCGGTAATATTTTAATTATTCAAATCTATCATAACAGCCATAACAGCAGGAATGGTTGTTATTGTTCCGTTTGTTTTCTTAAATTCCATACCACCCTCAAGAAGTGTTCCATACATTGTCACATTATCGCCAACAAGCAAATTATAGTCAAAATCGTCTCTATAATATGTCAAAACAACAGTATCATCATTATTGCCATCAACAGCTAAATAATAGCAAGCAATATATTCACTGGATTCTTCACCAGTATGCGTATTTCCGTCTTTATCTTCGACTTCCCCATCATATTTTAATTCCGCTAAAATATTGCCTGTCAACTTGAATTCTTTATCAATATACTTATTAGGTGTACGCTTGAGCATTTCAACAGTTATATCATCAGGATATACGCTCTTATCTCTTGATAATAATGTTTCTTGTTCTGTCTGAACTTCACTGGTACTTTCAACATTATTATCAGAAGCACCATTCTGACACGCTACAAGGCTTAATAAGCACATAACAAGCATAATGCTTACAATTCTCTTTTTCATAGGCGAATCCCCCTAAATTTAATTTTACTAATCATATCACACTATGCATAATTTGTCGAATGTTGTCGAAACTTGCGATATCTTTAAGTTGATTTTTACATTATCAGTATTTATAATAATAATTGTCCGAGAGAGTTCGGGCAGAATCTTCAAGTTTCGGCTAGGTGGCACTGTTTGATTGGCGTTGGCAGTGTCACCGCTGAAAACTGTTAATCTACTGGGGGTAGGTTGACATGCAAGAACAAATGTTCTATAATAACACCATCGCTACCAGCGTTATATCGTGCAATAAGGGGGATATATGGAGAATGAGGAATATAAACAGAAGATAATTGAACTAATCAATAATTGTAATAATAATCATTGGCTAAAAACAATATACAGCTACATTAAAACACTTTTAAGGTAAAAGAAAAAGACCGAGATTTTTTCTCGGTCTTTGCTTATTCTCGGCTTAACAAATTTACTATCTCTCATTTATCAAGTCAATCAGTTTTTCCAAACTTTCCCAATCTTCTTTATTTAGCTTAGACAACGCAGATACAAGCCTATGTCTGAAATTGTCTTCACCGCTTCTTTGAATATCTCCAAGCATTTCAGCAATCTGTTCATCTTTGGATTTCTCTATAAACATTTCGCCATCGCCTGTCCGTAACCAATCTTCATTAACGGAAAATTCCCTACATATCAGTTTTATAGTCTGTTCTGACGGATAATTTTCTCCGCTTTCCATTTTACAAACAGCAGAACGGGATACAGATAGTTTTTGAGCAAAATCAGTTTGACTTATATTCAAGCTATTTCTGATTTTTTTAATTCTCTCATTCATAAGTAGTTCCTCCTTTTTTGAAAAGTATAATAACATAAAATGTACATTAAGTCAACAAAAAGCATTGACAATGTATATTTAATGTGCTATTGTATGTACATCAAATGAACAGAAAGGAGATGAAAAAATGACAGGACCTTTTTCTATAAGCGGAGATGATGAGGAACGGACACTAAGAGATTATGTTGAATGGTTTGCGCTTGGACTTGCCTACAATGCGGTAAATGGTGAGAAAAACGAAGCATTACAAAGTGAATGTAAAATACTCGATTCTCTCACCAACGCATTGAACGCTATAAAGCTTTAACGAAAAGGATTAGATATAACTTCTACCTTAGCTGGTTTGTTATCAATAGTAGACATAAATTCATCATAGTATTTGCGGTACTCAATTTTGAATTGTTCAACACTGTCTTGATAACCCAACAACTTAGCAATAGCGTATCGGTCAGCAAGTTGCTTGCTATCCATATTTTTCACCTCTTTTCCTATTTAGAATAAGAGGATTATATCACAGAAAGGAAGTGAATTGAATGAGTGAAAAGGAAAAAGAAGTAGTTGAGAAGTTAAAAGAAGCAATTCCTAAGATGTCAGATTTTGACAAGGGTTATATTCTTGGCAAGGTCGAGAATATGGCAGAAAAAAGTGATAAGGAATGTAACAATGACAGAAAGGAGTAAGAATGGCAGAAGTCACAAGAAAAGCTATCCAAAATGAAATGACAAAAACGATAGAGGGAAGTTGCTTCTATGAAAAGCTTCACTACAACGGACAAGATATAAGCGAATTGATTGCTGACACGAAAGCATTAATTGCCCAACATAACTTATCCGTTTTAGAAGCCAAAGGGTTTTTAGATTATATGAAGATTATTCTTGACAATTCTTCATATCTTCAAATTCAGAAATAGCCTTAATACAACATTCTTCAAAAGATGTATTGTCAGGTATTTCTTTAGCAGTCTTGAGTATAGATAATACTTTGTCAGAGTAAGGATATTCAAGACCACAGTTAGGGCAAATAATCTTGTCGGCAGATACACTTTCATTAACAGTATATCTATTGTGGCAAGTACAAGTTATTTGGAATTTTAGAAACATATTTTTCACCTCTTTTCTATTAGGATAAGAGGATTATAGCACAAACGGATTAGAATTTTTGATATTGATGCAATAGAAAAGTGATGGTAGCGGTAAATAGTTACAAACTTTTATTCAAACATCATTAGTTCTTTTTGACAGGAATAGCGTCCTGTTCGTATCAAGTGTGAATTACCTACCGATTGGCAGTTTTGTCTTTAGCATATTGTTTAATTCTATTGATATAGAAATAAAAGTATATAGGGTGCAGAAGTCTAAACCACAGAAGTATGAGCCGACCACTGATATACACAATGCTATGACAGTATCCATACAATCTCCTTTCGGAAAGTGTCTACCATCACTTCTCTATTGTATCAATAAATATAAAGTTCTTCAAGTTACAGCAGATAGGAATGAGCAGAATCGCTCAAATGCACCTTAAAAGGTCAAAATATATCACACATTATTTAGAAAGGAATGTTTATGGAGTTACAGATTTTTAGCAATTCAGAGTTTGGAGAAATCCGAACCATTACTAAAGATGATGAACCTATGTTTTGCTTGGCTGATGTATGCAAGGCATTGGAAATCACACATGTTACAGATGTGAAAAATAGGCTTAAACAAGATGGGGTCGGTATTGCCGAGGTCATAGACAGCTTAGGAAGAAAACAGAAAGCTACATTTATTAATGAGAGCAACCTTTACAAGACAATCTTTCAGAGCCGTAAAGAAAGTGCAGAGAGATTTACAGAATGGGTTACATCAGAAGTGCTTCCATCAATCAGAAAGACAGGAAGTTACAGTAAGCCTTTGACAACATCTGAACAGATTAGATTATTGGCACAGGGCAACACAGAACTCACAGAGAGAGTTGATAAGGTTGAAGATAAGATAACCAGTATCGAAGAAGAAACTCCGCTTTACGGCTGTGAGATTGAAGAAGTGCAGAAACATGTTAGAAAGAAAGGAATTGAAGTACTTGGCGGAAAGGACAGCAATGCGTACAAAGACGGTGGTATTCGCGGTTCAGTATATTCTGATATATACAAGCAGTTAAAACGCGAATTCGGGTGCGTGGCGACATACAAGAGTATTAAAAGAAAATACTTGGCTGATGTACACGAATTCATCGACACCTATTTGTTGCCAATAGCACTTGCCGAAGTGGTACATGATACAAACATGTAGGAGAAGATATGAAAGAAAAGATAATTAACATATCCGCAGCACTGGCAGGAATCAGCCTTATAGCGTTGATTCTAAGACCGGTACAACCGCAAGCTAAGATTAATCAGCAGAGTGCAGTGTTAAGCGAATGCTACAACTCACATGTTGATTATAAGGTTGAAACTGGAGAGATAAGTGTTGATGAATATGAGTTGTCGCTTATGGCACATTTGTTGATGGGCGAATGCGGAGCGACGTACAACAATGATGAAATGCTATATCTTGCAGGAGCTGTTGTTTTGAATCGAGTACAGAGTGAGTATTTCCCTAACAGCATTGAAGAAGTTATCTATCAGTCAGGGCAATACCAATGCACAGAACTTAAAAACAGCGGATTCTATAAAGAACCGACAGAAAGGTGTTGGAGAATAGCAGAAGAATTATTAATAAGCGGATATGGCATACCTAGCAATGTGTTGTATCAAGCTGAATTTAAACAAGGTAGCGGTGTTTATAAGAAAGTGCAGAATATGTACTTTTGCTACAGATAAGGAGTTTGTTTATGGAGAAAAGAATAAGAGAAGAATTATTCAACTTAGGTATTCTTTCCAACAGAAAAGGTTATGTATACATTGTTGATATTATGAGCAATCTTGATTCTGCATTAGCAATAGGTGACGCAGTTAAGAAAGTTGCCGAAAAATACAGCAAAAGCAAGGATTCTATCGGAAGTGCGGTGAGAAATGCTATTAAGACAGCAAATCATAGCCTTGAGGTATGGAAGAATTACGATTGCTTAACAACAAAAGAATTTCTTACAACAATGTATTACAGAACCAGAGAGGAGAGTGCCAATGAGTAGCATAAAAAGAATCATTAAGTTGAATAGAAGCAGGCAGAGAGCCATGAGAGAAAAGGATTTTAGAAAGTTCTATACTTTCAGCTGCAAAATCCATCTGATTGAAAGAATGGATAAAGTACCGATAGGAAGTTACATATTAAAGTAAGGAGAGAAAGAAATGGAAAATGCAATTAATAACAACAATATCACATTAGCAGGAGTAGTTGAGAGAGAGCCAGAATATTCACATGAAGTACTTGGCGAGGGGTTTTATGTATTCATGCTCAAGTGTTCAAGAACAAGTGGTAACAAAGATACATTACCGGTAATGATATCAGACAGACTTGTTGATATCAGAGAAATCAAAGTAGGACAGGTTGTCACAGTTTCAGGGCAGATAAGGAGCTTCAACAGGCATATTGATGATGTGAAGAGCAAGCTGATTCTGCCAGTATTTGCAAGAGAACTTGAAATACTGGCACAGGACGCAACAGAACTACCATTCGAGGAAAATATTAATACAGTTATACTTGACGCTCATATCTGCAAACCACCTATATACAGATGTACTCCAAAGGGCAGAGAGATTGCAGATATCTTAGTGGCAGTAAACAGACCGTATGGCAAATCAGATTACATACCATGTATAGCATGGGGAAGAAATGCGAGATTTGCGGGTGGACTTGAAGTTGGAGAACACATTCAGATCCAGGGAAGATTCCAGAGCAGAGAGTACGCTAAGAAGATAAGTGACAATGAGATTGAAACAAGGGTTGCTTATGAAGTATCAGTAAGCAGGATTGATTACGCAGAGGAGGGTGAAGCCAATGCATAGTGATATTACGGTTAGAGAGTTAGCAAGTATGGCTATTGATGAAGATGTGGTATGCCAGATATGGACACCGTTGCATGGAACAGTTTTTAACGGTTCATCTGAAGAAGCTAAGTATTCAGCCTATGCGGATAGGGAAATTGATAACTTCCAAGTTGAAGATGGCGTATTTGTTATGAATATATAATAAGGAAAGGATATGTTTATGGAAAGAGCAGTTTTAAAAAAGGTAATACTTGAAAACTTTATGTGCTATGCACACGCAGATTTTGATTTTTATGCCATTACAAAGATTACGGCTAAGAACGGCAAGGGTAAGTCAACTATTGCAACAGCTTATCTGTGGTGCTTGTTTAACTGTGATTATGAGTTAAAGGATAATCCGGTTGTAAGAAGAGAGGTTGACGGAAAATCCGTTGATGATATGGATACAAGTGTTGAACTTACACTTGATGTTGACGGAAAAGAAATAACTATGAAGAAAGTACAGAAGCGTACTTACAGTAAAGATGGCAGCAGTTATAAGGATGATAACAAGTATTTTATCAATGATGTGCCTAAGACATTAAAGGACTTCAATGCATATCTTGATGTTGATATGAATGTATTTAAGATGTGTAGCAATGTAAATGCTTTTCTTAATCAGAAACCGGCAGAAATGAGAGAATACCTATTCAGCCTTGTAGGAGATGTTGCAGACCTTGATATAGCTTCACAGAAAGCTGAATTAGCCGAATTAGTTCCTTTACTTAATAAGTATACAGTTGAAGAATTATCAGCTATGAATAAGGCTACAAAGACCAAGATTACAAAGGATTTGCCTGTTCTTGACGGACAGATTAAGGAAAAGGAAAGAGATATTCAGCTTAAACAGGCTATTGAAGTATCTGACCTTGAATTACAAAAGAACAGCCTTAAAGAACAGATTACTGATTGTGTGGCAAAACAGACTGACAATGACAAGTTGATGGCTGAATATGATAAGGCTAGTTCAAATATTCTCAACTTGAAGTTTGAACTTAGTGATATGTCACGCAAGGCTAATGAAGAAAATGTTAAGGCTAGGCGAGAAGCAGAAATAAGAATAGAAAATCTCAATGGCGTTATTGAGAACTGTAAGAAAGATATTAAAACAGCAGAAAATGTTGTTGCTTTTAACAATGGAATGGTTACAGGATTGCAAGCAAAACTTGAAGCAACAAGGGTAGAATGGAACACAGAGAAACAGCGAGAATTTGACGAGAATAGCCTTATTTGTCCTTATTGCAGACAGGAATATTTGGAGGACAAGAAAGAGGAATTAAGGGCTGATTTTAAGACACACAAAGAAGCTGAACTTAATCGCATTACTGACAAGGGAAATGCAACTAAGGAAGAACTTGATATTGCTAAAGATAAACTTGCAGAAGCTGTAAAGAAATTAACTGAATACAGGGAACATTTAGACACATATGCTCACGATATGTTTATTCTTGAAAAGCAGTTGTCTGAACTTCCACAGGAAATTGATGTAACAGCTACAGAAGAATACAAGGCACTTGAACAGCAGATTGCAGAAAAAGAAGAGGCTATGCACAAGGCTAATGATATTTCAGCAGTTAAGGCAGAATTAAAGGCACAGGAAACAGCTTTAAGGCAGCAGTTAGCAGAATGTGAAAGCAAGATTGCAAAGTCTGATACAGCAGCAGACGAACAGCGACTTGAAGAATTAAAGCAGACAAGGATTGATTCTGAACAGAATAAGACTAATGCCGAGAAAATCCTTGATTTACTTGATGAATTAGACAAGGTAAAGAACGAAGCCTTGACAGAGGCGGTAAACAGTCATTTTGAGTTGGTTAAGTGGCAGCTGTTTGAGTATGCTAAAAATGGCAATTACAAGAGTTGTTGCATACCTACAGTTGACGGAAAAAGCATTTTAACAACTATGTCTAACAAGGGTAACAGGATTTTAGGCAGAGTTGATATTTGCAATTCTATTCAGAAGATTAGCAACATATCGGTGCCAGTCATTCTTGATGACACGGAAAACTTAGATAAAGCAAATCAGAAAAGGATTGCCGAAATGGTAGATAGTCAGTTGATTATGCTAATTGTTAATGATAGCGAGAAATTAGAGATTGTGGAGGGATAATATGACGAAATTAAGAGTTTGGCATAATTGCCAAGTAGGAGCGGTTAAAAACTTTTATGTCGAAGTTGAAAGCATTGAACAGGCTTGGAAAATCCTTAATACATTATGGAATTATGATTTATTTCAGTATGAAAACAACATAAAGCCAGATTACTGTAATGCTTCTGGACTTGAATATTTTGATGAAGAAGAACAGAAATGGTGCGAGTGGCACGATGATGACGGATTGGATATAAAAGAACATTTTGAAGAAAGTGAGGAATAATTATGGCAGAGAATACGGCAGTTGCGGAAAAGAAAGCATTTACCACTTCTCTAAGCGAGTGGAGCAATACAATGACAGGACTTATTATCAATGATTATAAGGCTGTTGGAATGGATATGGACGATTACGCCAAGGAATGTGCCATGGAAGCCATGACAAGCATTTTTAACCTTGTTAAGAGCAATCCTAAGGTTAACATGGGAAACCTTGATACAAGTAATTTAAGGGGCATTGTTAAGCGTTGTGCAAGCCTTAAACTTAACGCAAGTGCATATCCGAGAGAATGTTACTTCCAGCTGCGGAATGTGAACATCGGGAAAGATGCCGACGGAAAAGAAATTTGGCAGCAGCAAGTTGAAATGGGCATTGAGGGAAGCGGTTATGATTCTTTGCTCGCCAACTATGGAAAAGATGTTAAACAGGTATATCCGTATTGGGTAATTAAAGAGGGTGACAAGTACATACCGCCTAAACATAAAGGACTTACAGTTACAGAGCCAGAGTGGGAAGAAAGCGGATTATCTGATAAAGCAGTAAGAGTTGTATATCCTGTTAAGCTGTTAGACGGAACAGTAACATATCTTTCTGCTGATAGAGACAGCGTTAAAGTAAATCTTTTAGCTCATGTTAAGCAGAATATGTTGAACGCTACGTTCGGAATTATTACAGGAACTAAAAAACAGTATGGGAAAGAAGTTGCAAGAACTAGATATGATGCAACACCGGAAGAAAAGGCAAAAATTAAAGAGAAAAAGGAAGAAGTTCTCAATGCCTTAAGAGCGTGCAAGACAGTAGATGAAATGCTCGAATGTGAGCTTGCAAGACCTTTTATAAGCGGTGCTTGGCTTGATACCCCAGAGAGTATGATACAGAGAAAAATGTGTAACAATGCAACAAGGAAATACCCTAAGAATTATGACCCTATGGCACGACAGGCACAGGTTGAAATGGATGAGGTATATCAGGTTACACAGGCTGAAATTGCCGAAAATGCTAATACTGTTGAGTTTATAGAAGATAAGGCAGATGTAGTTGACACCACGGCAGCAGAAGTAACCGAAGGGCAGGCAGAAGATAGCACATTGCCGCCATTTATGCAGGCAGAATAGGAGATTGAGTATGAGAGTAATTTCACAGGACGGAACATTAGACGTTCCATATGAAATGGTAGTTATTCAGAAATTCAGAAATGCTATTTATTTTTTGAACCGTAATTTATCAGGAGTAGAAGACTTGACTAGCGACATTACATTAGCTGAATATTCCACAGAAGAAAAGGCAATTAAGGCTATGGAAATGTTGAGAGAAGCATACACAGGAAAGCCAAAATTAAATGTAGATGAAATCCCTAACTTAGCACCACGGGAGTTTGGAGAAAAATTAGGAATTGGCGATATTCTACTTTGCGATAAAACCAATGCGGATGTCAGCTTTTCAAGCAATTACTATTTTCAGTTCCCACAGGATGATGAAATCGAGGTGTGAGTATGTCAGTTGAAGAAACCCGCAAATGTGATAGATGCGGAAAGCCTTTTGACTACAGTTTGTCTAAATGGGCTGGATATTTTAAATATGGTATCAAAAAAGAAAATCGACTGCGCTTTCATTCAATGTTTTATGGCAATCCAGATGGCTATTCATATGTAGATTATAGATACGACCTTTGTGCTGATTGTACAGAAAAATTATTATCGTTTTTGCGAAGTAGTGAGTAAAGGAGAAGATGTAAATGTACTTAAAATGCTTAGGCTCATCGTCAGTTGGAAATTGCTATCTGCTAACTTCCAACAGTGGAGAAACACTTATCCTTGATTGCGGAATACCGATTAAGGAGATTAAAAAAGGCTTGAATTGGAATGTTAAAGATGTTGTGGGTGTGATATGTGGATAAGGAGTGGTGGTTTAATTGAGTATTTATCCAAGAATATCTAAGGTTGGAAAATCATATATACTAAGAAGATACGTCAACGGAAAACGACTACATTTTTATTCCAGAGACTTAAATGAGCTTATAGAATATGACAAGCTATTAGAGAAAGGAATAATCCCAGTAAAGAGGGTAGGGCTAAATGTTAAAGAAAGTGAGCTTACTAATTTCATTAACGATGGAAACGTTTGGAAATGGATAAAGGATTACGAGGGATTGTATGCAATTTCTGATAGTGGTTTAATTAAGGGCTTTTGGAAAGATAGCAGAGGACAGTTTGTTAAAACAAACAATAAAAATGGTTGGTATTTATCTTTTAGGGCAACAGACAGGAACAAAGAGGTTAAAACTATTAGAGTTCATATTGCAGTTGCAAAGGCTTTCATAGGGCAAATTCCAAATGGGTATGAAGTACACCACAGAGACGGAAACAAGCAGAATAATTGTGCTAGTAATTTGCAAATTCTCAGTGGAATTGAACATAAAAGGCTAACCTTAATGGAAAATCCTCATATATTAGACGGAATGATCGCTTATAACCAGGGCAGAGCTATCTGCGGAAGAAGTAAGAAAGAAAAGAGAAATGTGCAGAGGTTTAAGAAGGGAAAAATCATCCAGTACTCATTAAACGGAGAGTTTATCAATTCGTATTGTAATGCAATGGAGGCAAGCAGAAATACCGGTGTTTGCGGAAGAAATATTTTACAAGTTGCAAATAAGGAACCCTATAACAGCAAAGGAAGCGTGAGAAAACAAGCCGGTGGATATGTATGGAAATTTGAAAAAGAAAGCGAGGTGATGTAATGCTCAAATTGAAATGTTGTGGAACTGGAAGTAAAGGAAATTCTTACGCTCTTATGTCGCAAAACGGAACGCTTATTCTTGACGTAGGAATGGGTATTAAAGACATAAAAAAGATGTGTGATTGGAATGTAAAAAATATAGTAGGTTGCCTTATTTCACACGAGCATTATTGACGATCATTCGAGGTCATTAAACGATTTTAAGTCAATGGGAATACCAATACTTGCCCCATATTTAGGCGATAGCTGTAAAACAATGAATATGGGCGAATTTACAGTAAAGCCTTTTGATTTAACAACAATAGACGGAAATTGGACACATACAAACGCAGACGGAACGCCTTGTCCGATATTCGGCTTTCTGATTACGCACAAGGAAATGGGGAGAATGCTTTACATAACCGATTGTGAACTAATCAAATGGAGATTCAAGGATATAAACCACATTCTCTTAGGTGTGAATTATGACAAGGATTTAATCGACAGGGATAACACAGGCAAAGCTAACCATGTATTCAGAGGCCATTTATCCATTGACACGGCTTGCAATTTTGTTAAGGCAAATCATTCAGATAGCTCGCAGAACGTCATTATGTGCCATTTATCAAGTGAAAATTCTGATAGAGATAGTTTTATCGAGAAGATGAGAAAAGCCGCTTATGGGGCAAATGTAGATGTTGCGGTAGCAGGGAAAAGTTGGGATTTGAAAAATCCTAATGAGTGCCCTTTTTAGAAAGGGGAAAGATGTGGATAAAATTATAATTTGTAAGCATTGCGGAAAGCCAGAGTATTACGGAGAAATGCGCTGGCTAAACGGAAGATGTAGTTGCAGAAATTGTTACAAGAGTCAATGGCAAGACGAAAATCACAAGCTCTACAGTTGGAATGATTTAGATGGAAAAAGACCAACTATGGAAGAATATGAAAAGCAAGAGAGATGATTAAAGGCGGAAAGGAGATTATATGGCTAAAAAGAAAGGAACAGGAGTAAGTCCTCTCACTAACAGGATATATTATGGAACGTAAGACACAGAAAAGCATATGTGGATAGGGCAGAAAACGGATATAACAGACAGCGCAATAGCTTCTGTATTTGAGTGGTTTATGGCTAATATGGATTGGCTTCAATCAAAAGCGGAATAGGAGAGAATATGGAAGATAGATATTTATTCAAGGCAAAGAGACTTGACAATGGAGAATGGGTGCAAGGAGTACCTTTTGAAATCGAAAGGAAACAGGTAATTCTGATAAAGGATAATGAAAATCTTTTAAGAGTTCATTATTTAGAAGAAAACATGTGGACTGCTGAAATATATGCTATTGAAGTAGACCCATCCACAATATGCCAATGCACAGGCTTGAAAGATGAATATGATAAGCTGATTTGGGAGAATGATATTATCAGATGCAAGGTTGGAACAGCAAAAGTTATATGGGATAAATCAGAATGGCGAATTGAATGGTTAAAAACGACTTATGGAGAAAAGATTTGTATTATTGGGCGGTTGAAAATATTCAAAGAACAGTAGTTATCGGTAATATTTTTGACAATAAAGAGTTATTAGAAAGTGAGAAAAAGTAATGAATTATATTTTATTAATTTTATTATTTGTACTTATTAAGTTGGGTATCTCTTTGATAGAAAGCTTTGTTATATCATGGATAGCTTGTATATTAGGCATTAACATAGCATTTAAGATAATTTTATTTGTGGTATTTATTATAAATTTGTTTTTGCCTGCAAAAGGAAATTAAGGAGGAAAAGTAATGAATCGTGTAATTTTATGTGGGAGACTGACTAGAGAGCCAGAGATTAGATATTCACAGACGGCAAGTGGAAGTATGGCGGTAGCAAAATACACATTAGCCGTTGACAGAGCTTTTAAGAAAGAGGGCGAACAGGCAGCAGACTTTATTAACTGTATCGCATTTGGCAAGAATGGAGAGTTTGCGGAGAAGTATTTACATCAGGGAACTAAGATTATCGTTGAGGGTAGATGGCAGACAGGCAACTACACTAACAAGGACGGACAGAAAGTCTACACTAATGATTGCGTTGTTGAAAAACACGAGTTTTGCGAAAGTCGTGCTAATCAACAGAATAATAATAGCAATGGAATTATGGGCGGCAATGCTAGTTCAGATAGCTTTATGTCAATTCCAGACAATGTAGCTGATGAGGGATTACCATTTAATTAAAGAGGTGTGAGTATGAGACTGATTGATGCAGATAAATTATTAGAACTGATGAAAGACCAGAAAGAACGAGAGATAGGGGCATACGCAAAAGGCATAAATGCCGGTCTGAATATCGTAAAGAGTATTATCAATGATGAAATACAAACTCCAACTGCCTATGATGCGGATAAGGTTGTAGAGCAGTTGAAAACAGACTCTTCTGTAAGATTGTATGGAAGCGGCAACAGCAATAATTATCTTATTCCTCTTGAAAAGGCAATAGAGATAGTAAAGGCAGGAGACAATATATGAGACTGATTGACGCAGATAAACTAATTGAGGATATTCACAAAAGAAATTATATCGATAAGGCTTTATCTGAAATATTTGAAACTATCATTAATGAACAACCAACGGCTTTTAGTATGGCAGCTAAACCTATTGATAATTTTGTGAATCCTTTTGAAGTAAAGGCAGGTGGCAATTCTTGAGTTATCAGAACATAGCAAGAGCCAAGGCTATAGAACAGGAAAACAAAAAGCGACTGTTGAAGTTGAATCCAAAACTGAATGACAAAAGTGGAATATACTTCCTACTCCGAGAAGATGAAAACAGATTTAAGTATGCTTATGTCGGACAGGCAGTACATACACTTAGCAGATTGGCAAGCCACCTTGTAGGCTATGAACAGCATATAGACCTTAGTTTGAAACGCCACAAGCTGTATGACAAAGAGAAAAATCCTTATGGTTGGCGAGTTGAATTTCTGAATTTCCCCGAAAGCCAGCTTGACGAAAAGGAGAAGTATTACATCAAGCTATATGCTGATAAAGGTTATCAGCTTAGAAATGTCAGTTTAGGCGGTCAAGGAGAAAATCGTGCCAGTGGTTCAATAGGCGAGAGAAAAGCACCTAAAGGCTATATGCAGGGTGTACAACAGGGCAAAAAGGTGTTAGCGAGGGAATTATCCTCTATCGCAGAAAAACACCTTATAATCCGCTTAAAGCCCGAAAAAGAGCATAACAAGGTATCACAGAAACAGTATGAAAAGTTTATGGATTTATTGAAAGTAGGCGATTCAGAATGAAGATTTTAAGTAAGAAGAAATACAACAAACTCATTGAAGATTTTGAGGAATTGCAGAAAAAGGTCGAGGAACTCAAAAGGATAAATGAAAGTCTTGGGAAGAAGTTAGAGGACAAAAAGACAAGTTGCAAAATGAATAACGGAAAAGACTTCTGTTTTAATTGTGCAAACTCTTACAGATACGAGACATATTGGGGAACAACAGAAATCGAAAAATGCGGTTGTTTGCTTGATGTGACTTGTGAGGGTTTTAAGAGAAAAGAAAGCGAGTGATTCAGAATGAGTAAAGCATACAGATGTGATGTTTGTGGCAAATTTTGTAGTGATTGTTATGAGATAAATGGATTTGATATTTACCCTGATGATTACGCGAAAAGAGGCTATCTAAATGTTAATAAAAAGACAGCGATAAATGAAATATGTGAAGATTGCTATAACGATATTAAGAACTACATTCACGATAAGGTATTTGAAACAGCTAAAAGCGTATAAAAAAATTCTATTAACTAAAAATCAAAGAAAGGAATAGGTTGTGCGCACATAAAACCGAGGTTTCCTTTTGGTAGATTTAAAATGTATAAAAAGAAGATTAAATGTGAGATATATCGTGATTCTATGCAGAATTACAAGAAATACGCAATACCGCCAGCGCAGCTTATTATTGCTGATGTTCCTTACAATGTAGGAACTAACTTCTATGGAAGTAACCCTATGTGGTACAACGGCGGCGATAATAAGAACGGAGAAAGCAAACTTGCGAAAAAGGCGGCTTTTAATTCAGATTTTAATTTCAATCTGTATGAATACTTCCATTTTTGTTCAAAGATGTTGAAGAAAGAAGATACAAAACCTATCGCAAGGGGCAGAAGCAGTAATAGTCCTTGTATGATTGTATTTTGCTCATTTGAACAGTTATCAACATTGATTGCCGCCGCAAAGAAACACGGATTTGTTAATTACATACCGATTGTATTTGTAAAGAATTACAGTCCACAGGTGCTTAAAGCTAATATGCGTATCGTAGGTGCTACGGAATATGCACTCGTACTGTACCGAAATAAGTTGCCGAAATTCCGAAATGGCTTGCAGGTTGATGAAAACGGAAAGAATATCAGAGGCACAGGACATATGGTATTCAACTGGTTTAACTGGGAGAAAGATGGAAAAGACATACCGAAAATTCATCCAGCACAAAAGCCTGTAGCAGTCCTTAAAAAGCTGATTGAGATTTTTACAGACGAGGGAGATGTTGTTATTGACCCTTGTTGTGGTAGCGGTAGCACACTAAGAGCCGCCGCAGAACTTGACAGAAGTGCATACGGATTCGAGATTGACAGAAACTTTTACGAGCGTGCAAAGAATGAAATGCTTGTATTTGAAAAGGACGAGCAAATGGATATAAGTGATTTTATAGGAGATACAGTATGATAGTACATTGTTTATTTGAACAGTCAGGCACATTCAAGAATGCTTTCAAAAAGTATGGAATTGAAGCCTACGACTATGATATTCAGAATGAATTTGGCGAAACAGACTATGTTACCGACCTCTTCAAAGAGATAGAGGGGGGTATCAAGGCGAGCCAAGCTTGTTTGATAAGATAAGCCCTGGTGATTTGATATTTGCGTTTTTCCCTTGCATAAGGTTTGAAAATCAGATAATGCTGTGGTTCAGAGGGCAGTCGGCGAGTCAGAAAAAATGGTCTTTAGAAGAAAAATGCGAATTTGATATGAATTTGCTTAAAGAAGTTTCGCTTATGTATGATTTGGTAAACAAAATGTTTATTATCTGCATAAGAAAAGGGTTGAAGTTAGTAATGGAGAACCCTTATTCAGAAGAACATTTTTTAAGGCGGTACTGGTGCTATTCTCCGGCGGTAATTGATAGAGACAGGAGAGATAGCGGAGATTACTTTAAAAAGCCTACGCAGTATTGGTTTTTGAATTGCGAGCCACAGAACAATCTTATTTTTGAACCAATTAGTTATAACGCTATCGAATGCAATGACGCTATAAGAACAATGACAAAAGAGCATTACGTAAAAACAGGGGCAGATAATACGAAAACAGCAAGGTCAATGATACACCCACAGTACGCAGATAGATTTATCAGACAATATATTCTTGATGAAGCAATATGGAGAGGCAAATAATGAAAGACGAAACAAAGCAGGAAATACAGATTCTACTTGACCTACTCAAAGGCAGCCTTACAAGGAATGGCGTAAGTATGGCAACAGACAGAGATGGTAACTTGATGTTCTTTGATACGTCTGCCTATGTTAGAAGTGAAGGCAAGGAATTTGACGGATTCAGAGTTAATATCAACGATTTAGTGAAGTAACAATGTGACAGAACTTGAAGAATAGGAGCAATAATATGGCAATATATAGAAATGTTCAATTATCATTTTGGACCGATAACAAGGTTGAAGATGATTTTACGCCAGAGGACAAGTATTTCTACATATATTTGCTAACAAATCCACAGACAAATATATGTGGGTGCTATGAGGTTAGTTATTCGCAAATGACAAGGCAGACAGGTTATAACAAAGATACTATTATCAGACTGTTAGAAAGGTTTGATAAGGTACACAAGGTTATTAAGTTTGATTCAGAAACTAAAGAAGTGCTGATATTACATTGGTATAAGTATAATTGGAGCAAATCAGAGAAAGTCTTGACAGGGGTTTTAGGAGTTGCCAAACATATTAAATCTGACGAATTTAGAAAATATGTTAATGATATGGTTGATTCCATTAAAAATGATACCCTATACATAGGGTATACATACCCTATGGAGACATCTGTTTCTGATACTGATTCTGATACTGTATCTGATTCTGTTTCTGTTAATAATAATATAGTAAATAAAAAGAAAGATAATATAGATAATAATATATATATAAATATTATTAGTTACTTAAATAACAGATGCAATACCAGATATAAATACAATACACCTAATACTAAGAAGCATATCGGGGCAAGAATCAAAGAGGGATATACTGAACAGGATTTTTACACAGTCATAGATAAAAAAGTTAATGAATGGCTTGGAACTGAAAGAGAGAGGTATTTAAGACCAGATACCTTGTTTGGCACGAAGTTTGAGAGTTACCTTAATCAGAATGTTGTTTCTGAAAAGCAAGGCAATCAGAGTTTTAATAAGGGTGCTATTGACTGGGATAATGTGTAAAGGAGAGCAAATGTATGGACAGAGATTGTAAAAATTGCGTATATCATTCAAGTGGCAGTTGTAGCCAATGGGATTGTAACTTTACAACAACTAACGATGTGAGAAATAAGGCTGTTGATGATTTTGCAGCAGCAATCATTCCAAGACTATCAGATGTGATATATTCGCAGGATATTGTAAGTATGACCAACTTGATTAATGAAATTGCAGAACAGTTAAAGGCAGGTGATAAGAATGAGCAGATTAGATGATACACTCAACAAAATAAATTTTAGAAGTGATTATCCGCACAACGGAGTGGTTGAATCACTCTTAAAAACAATTGCAATTAATAGTGCTATTATATGTGACAAGTTAGACACTGTTTCTAATTAATTGAAAGGAGGTAGTAATGACAAGAGAAGAAACAGTTAAAATCATTCGCATTATGTGTGATTGCTACCCTAACTACAAACCTAACAACCTATCAGAAACAGTAGACGTGTGGAATATGATGCTGGAAAATTACAGTTATGAGCAAGTATCTATTGCACTTAAAGCATACATTAACTCCGATATAAGCGGATTTGCTCCAAGCATAGGACAGCTGATAGGCAAGATACAGACTATATCGCAACCACAGGAACTTGACGGAATGGCGGCGTGGGGGTTAGTTAGTAAAGCGTTACGGAATGGTACTTATGGGGCAGTTGAAGAATTTAACAAACTACCGCCACTTGTAAAACAGGCGGTTGGTATGCCAGATAACCTTAAAAACTGGGCGACATCAGATTATCAGACGATTGAAACAGTAATACAATCAAATTTTCTAAGAACTTACGAAACAGTTGTTAAGCGTGCGAATGAAATAAATCGTATGCCAGACAATATCAAATCACTTATCGAAAAGACGAATGCAAATTCGTATAAGGCTCAAATCGAGCAAAAATTCCAAAGAGATATAAATACATTACAAATTAAAGAAAATGCCCTTATCGGTCAAAATACAAACGCAGAAGAGTATATTGAAGCACCTCAAGATATTCAAGAAAGAATAAACGCCATGAGGTAAATTATGAAACCCAAAAATTGTATTTATCCCGATTGCTTTAACTGTACTTTAGATGATTGTTTATACAATACGCTTGAACAGCCGGATATAGTTCAGCAAAATAAACTAGATAAAGAAATTGCCTTTAGAAATAAATTAGAGCAATTAGAACCTAAGCAAAGAGCAAAGGTTATATATGACAGAATGTATGAACAGAGCGAAAAAGGCAAAGCTAGACGTAGACGATATAATCAGTCAGAAGAACATAAAATAAGCCAGAAGAAATATTTTCAGACTAAAAAAGGCAAGGCTGCACAAAAAAGGTATAAGCAATCAGAAAAAGGCAAAGCTGCACAAAAAAGAATAGAAGCTAAAAGGATTGAAACCGGTAAAATGCCATATACTGTAAAAGATATCGGGAGAAAAAGAAAAGAGAGGCTATGTTAAATGAGCAAGTCGGAACAACGAAGATTTCAAGAACAAATGATGAGAGTTCAATTAAACAGGCAGAAGAATAAAGATAATAAAGAAATGTTTGGTAATGCCTTAACAATTCTGTTATGGGTGCTGCACGATAAATTCGGATTTGGAAATAAGCGACTAGAGCGGCTTATTGATGAGATTGATAAATTCAACGAAGATTTCAACGCAGGACTCATAGATCCGAAAGAACTTATTGAACAGTTAGAAGAAGAGACAAAAATAAAAATTAAATATTAAGGAGTATGGCTTATGAAGTTTTTAGAACTTACTAAGCCGGAGCTTGATGAAATAATTGAAAATGCCAATTTTACCGAGGAAGAAGAGAGAATATTCAAACTTCTTTCTCGGAATTTCACACAGAAAGAGATAGTTGCACGATTATGCGTATCACAAAGAACTCTTGAAAGGAGAATAAGGAACATTAAAAATAAAATTGAAAGGGTGTGCTGTGATTGGAATTAACAGACAAAGAGTTATTGAATTATGTACTAGAGAATGGTATTATCTCTCGTGACGATGTTCAAAAACAAATTGAAATGAACGAAAGGAAAAAATATTTAAAAGCACACAATAATGAAATCTGGCAAGGAAAGGATAAGAAGTGGTATACATACTTGCCAGACGAAAGCACATCAAGCGGCAGAAAGCTGCTAAAGCGTTCAACGCAAGAGTCTCTTGAAGATGGAATTGTGGAACACTACAAGAAACTCGCTAATGAACCTTTAGTTAAGACTGTATTCAAGGAATGGGTAGACCAAAAACTTGAATATCACGAAATCAAGAAGCAATCATATGATAAGTATAATGATAACTTTGCCAGATTTTTCACTAATGAAGCATATCACATGGCAGATAAGAAAATCAAGTACATTACAGAAGATGACTTAGAATGCTTTATTAAGACTGTTATTGCCGAATGTAAGCTTACACATAAGGCATATTCTGATATGCGGATCCTTATTAATGGCATTTTTAAATATGCCAAGAAAAAGGGGTATACCAATCTAAGTATCACACAATTTATGGGAGACTTGGATTTATCACGCAGGGCTTTTACTAAAAATGTGAAAAAGAAAGAGGAACAGGTGTATTTCGAGGATGAAATCCCAAGAATCACAGAATATCTATGGCAACGATATGATATAAGGAGCCTGGGATTATTGCTTATGTTCGAATGCGGAATGAGAGCCGGTGAGTTATCATCACTTAAGTTTTCTGATATTCACAACACTGTACTGAAAGATGGAACTATTAAACATTATATTTCTATACAAAGAACAGAAATTAAGGTCAGAGATGAAAACGGGAAATGGGCTAAGATAGTAAGCGACTATCCTAAATCTGACGCAGGATTAAGAGATATAATTATTCCAGATAAAGCTGTAAATACTGTTAAGGCAATTCGTAGATTAAATCCTTTTGGAATTTATATGTTTGAAGAAAAGGGAGAGCGTATAAAGGAACAAGCATTTAACAGAAAGTTGCATAAGATATGCAAGGCACTGGACATTAATTATCGTTCCACGCACAAAGTCCGTCGGGCATACAGTGTTGCGTTGTATGATAATTGCGTGAGCGACACTGTTATAACAGAAATGATGGGGCATACAAGCATTGAGACAACAAGAAAATATTACATTTACAGTAATAAGACTGATAGAACTAAGATTGAGCAAGTTAATAATGCTATCAATTATTAGGATTTTGATTACAAAGTAATCAAAGTAATCAAGGCACAAAGCCAGAAACCCAGTAATAGAGCGGAATAAGGAAGTAGTCAATGCAGTTCGATTCTCTCATCCCCTGCTATTTTTTCAAGGAGAAGAAACACTGCAAACCCGCATAAACACTGAATGAAAGGAGATTTTTTGAACATCGTCTTTTTGTAAGGAAATAAAGAGGTAATCAAGAAAGTAATCATAGAAGTTTAGCAAACGCCGTAATGGCGTTATTTTTTTGCTTATTTTTGGCGGATAACTGTCGGAAACATGACGGTTAATCCGTCTTTTTTTATGCCAAAATTAAGTTAGAAAGAGAGGTAGTGCGAATGTTTTCTGATGAAGTTAGAGAAAAAATCTTGAGTAAAGAAGAATTGCAGAAACTTGACTTAGTGACATTATCTCTTGTTATCCACGCAATCGAAGAAGTCTTGGAGGAGGTAGAAGATGATAAACAATCCTTATCAGACAACACCTATGATGAATAATAATTATATGCCTATGCAGAATCCATATGCGGATAGAATGAACTTTTTGCAAAATTATCAGCAGAGCTTACAACAGCCAGTGGCAGGGACACAAATGTCCTTAGCAAATCAACAACCTATGCCACAGCAGATAGCAGGCATTAACGGAAGAATAGTACAGGCGGTTGAAAATATTAATGCAAATGAAGTGCCTATGGATGGCTCAATGGCATTTTTCCCGAAGCAGGATATGTCGAAGATTTATGTCAAGGGTTGGAATGCTGACGGAACAATTAGAACGATTGTGTATAAGCCTTATACAGACCCTAAAGATAATCAGACAGTAAATTCTATGCCTGATGCAGAAAACGCTAAATTTACCCTATCAGACGAAAGCACACAGCTATTCTTAAATAAGTTTGAAGAATTATCAGAGAAGATAGGGCAGCTAGAAGATAGGTTTGATAAATCTTTAGGAACGCAAAGAAAAACTTCACGAACACAAAGCAAAGGCGGTGATGAAGAATGAACCCAATTAACATTTTTCAGATGATGAAATCTGGTCCGCAACAGTTTATACAGCAGATGATGGGAAATAATCAGATTATGAGCAATCCTATGATGAAAAACACTATGCAGATGGCACAGCAGGGTAATATGCAAGGCATAGAGCAGATGGCTAGAAATTTATGCAAGGAAAAGGGATTAAATGCAGATGATGTATTTAATCAGATAAAAAGCAGATTTGGTAATTAGTAGCATATTAGATGTCTTTGCAAATTACCTAGGTGACATCTTTATGAATATATTTTTAGGAGGTAACAATATGTTTTCAAACTCAAATTGTGCCAGCATACCATTAGTTGCTAATATTGACGGCAACGGCAATAACGGCGGATGGGCTGATGGCGGATGGCTTTGGATAATCGTTGTATTCGCATTACTCTTTGGATGGGGCAATGGTGGATTTGGCGGTTTTGGTGGCAACAATGGCGGTGGCTATGTTGCGACAGCGGCTACACAAGCTGATATTCAGAGAGGATTTGATAATTCAGCAGTTATCAGCAAGTTAGACGGCATTTCAAACGGACTTTGTGATGGCTTCTATGCCATGAACAATAGTATGCTCACAGGTTTCAATGGTATTAACACAAATATCATGCAGACCGGCTATGGCATTCAGCAGGCTATCAACGCTGATACAGTCGCTAATATGCAGAATACAAACGCTTTACAGGCACAGCTTGCTAACTGCTGCTGCGAGACGAGAGAAGCCATTCAGGGCATAAACTACAACATGGCAACTAACACTTGTGCTTTGCAGAACACCATGAACAGCAACACAAGAGACATCATCGACAGTCAGAATGCAGGAACTAGAGCAATTCTTGACTACTTATGTCAGGATAAGATAGCGACACTCACAGCAGAGAATAATGATTTACGCAGAGCCGCTTCACAGGATAGACAGAACGCACTTCTGACTTCCGCCATGAGCGCACAGACAAATCAGATTATCAATGCTGTAAACCCGGCACCAATCCCAGCATACACAGTACCTAATCCAAACGCGTACTATGGCTGCGGTTGCAATGCAGGATGTGGCTGCTAAACAATTAAATAATCAAGTATCTTAATCAAATTTAATCGGTTTAATTCTTGGTTTATCTTGGTTTTAATCGGTTTAATCGAGTTAAGTATCGAGTTTAACTCGAAAGAAAACTCGGGAGATTATGTCTGCTAAGCAGTATTACTTATAATCAAAGGGCAGACTATAATGTTTGCCCTTATTTTTATGAAAGAGAGGTAAAAACAATGGAAATAACAGGAATTGCATTACAAACAGTTACCGCCGGAGAAGATGTTGCATTCACAGAAACAGCAGTAAACGGAACAAAATGTATCGTACACAGACAGGGAAGTGGAATTATCAAGTTAAGAGGTATCACAAATCAGTGCAAGGCTAGATTCCTTGTATCGTATTCCGGCAACATTCAAATCCCAACAGGCGGTACAGTAGAAGCTATATCACTTGCTATTGCAGTAGATGGAGAGCCTTTACAGTCAACACGAATGATTGTAACACCAGCCGCAGTTGAAAATTTATTTAACGTATCAGCACAGGCATATGTTGATGTACCTTGTGGCTGTTGCAGTACAGTAGCGGTGCAGAATACATCTACACAGGCTATTGAAGTACAGAACAGTAATTTGATTGCAGTAAGGGAGGCTTGATATTATGCATAAATGGGCTAAGCAGATTATGGAATGTGTCAAGGCTAAGGTTGAAGCAATCGGATTAGATAGCTTTGAAGGACAAAACCTTGACGATTTAAAGGATTTTACAGAAATAGCTAAGAACATAGCTTGTTTTGACAAAGATTACAGAATTGTTGAAGCTATGGAAAAGTCAGAAGATAACGAAGACATTATGCGTATGCTTGAACAGTACGAAGATTATCCGGACAGAAGATACTATGATCACTACCGCTATGCAAATGGCAGATTCGCTCCAAAAGGCAAAGGAACATACCGCAGAGGATATGAAGAGCCGCCTTATATGCACATGTACCCAGAAGCAGAGCATATGAGAGATATGGATAGGGATTATGGCAAGATGTACTATACAGAGCCAATGTCTGAAAGCAATTACGACAGAGCAAAGAGAAACTACACAGAAACTAAGGAAATGCACAAGAATAACACGCCAGAAGATAAGGAGCACAAGATGAAGTCACTTGACAGCTATACTAAGGAACTTGCAAGCGACATTACAGGTATGGTGGCTGATATGTCGGCAGAAGAGAAGAACTTGCTTAGAACAAAGTTAAGTACTCTTGTGTCTAAGATATGATTTTAAGGGCTATGAGTAGCAATATTCATAGCCTGTTTTATTCAGAAAGGAGCATACAGATGATTTTTAATATTAATGGCACAATGTGGCGAGTGCAATACAAAAATTCAAATTCGGGTGAATTAAAGCGGTCAGACGGCACAATCAGCTTAGGTGTAACTGATAGAAATACACATACAATTTATCTATCAAATGCCTTGCGTGGATTCATGGAACGCAAAGTGCTGATACATGAAGTATGCCATGCAATCTGTATGTCCTATGATGTGTATTTGCCTATCGAACAGGAAGAGATATTGTGCGATTTTGTAGCAACTTATGGTGATGAAGTATTTGACATTGTTGATATGGTGCTTGGAGCAGTTAGGAGAGTGGGATAATGAGTATTGATGAGCTGTTAAAGATAATTCAAAAGACTAATCCGACTATGACAAAAGAATTATTGATATATGAGCTTAGTCAATGCCGGTATTCAAGTAAAGCATTAATTTATACAGAAAGTTGTTGTGTTGACAATAATATTTAAAAATGCTATTATTTAATAGATGTAAACAATTGATAATTAATATATCATTTTACCTTAATAGAACCATAGTGGAAAGTTGCATTGATACATTTTTGTATAGGTGCAACTTATTTTATTTTAGAGGTTTTATTATGAGAGTTGTAAGATTAAAAATGTATCAAGAAATGGCTAGATTCAATAATCCATCAGCACCAAAAGGTGCAGATTGCTACCCTTTGCCACCATTTAGCACAGTTAATGGGTTTATTCATTCAATGTGTCAATGGAAAAGGTATCATAAATTAGATTATTTTGTTACTGGCAAAGGAATTTATAATACTAAGGTGCAAAAAGAATGGCACGGTGGCTATAATTTCAACAAAATTAGCGATGAAATGCTTAAGCGTTGGGATGTTATAACAGATTATGCAGACGGAAGCCATACCGGCTGGGTTAGTACAGTTAAATATCATCTAATGCTAGTTGATTTATATACAACTATATACATCAAAGCTGATGATAGTGACATAGATGATATATACCATGCTTTACTAAATCCGCCGGTATATCCATCATTGGGCGAATATGGTGATTTATGTAAGATTGAAGCAGTAGATATTGTAGAACTTAAGGAGCTTGACAAACCTATATCAGCTCCATTAGATACGCAATCTTATATTCCTGTTAATAAAGGCAATTTTGCAGGAACTATCTATAGAATTAATAACAAATACGAAATCATCAAGGGTCTTAGGCGATTTCAGAAAGTTTCTTGCTATTTAGTGGATAAAGGACAAGAAGTTGTGAGCAATCTTTTTGATGATGATAAACCGATTATTTTTATAGATTAATTTAAACCCCACGGAATATAATGCAACTTTTTTGCTACCTCCGTGGGTTGACTTTTTGTATTCACAATTTCAATTTTAAAAAATCTCAAAATTTGGTTCAGATTTCGTTCAAATTATACTTTAAAAATTTAAAAAATTTTCTCATAAAATATAATGTGAAATTTTTGAAACCCCCGTCATATGTGATTTTGAAATCCAAAAATCGGTTGAAAACTTTTCCCCAAATTTGACCTCAATTTTGTTCAGATTTGCCTTGAAAAATTGATGAAAAACTTTAGTAAGGTGCCTTACTAAAGTTCATATCTTTTTTTCTTCTGTGGTGCATGTCCGCGATTTTTGCCTTTTTCGAATCCTTCGATAAAAATTACCTTTCCGCTCTTATAATGTCTATAATGTCCCCGAACACTCCAGCTTTCTGCTATTCGATGAATTTTTTTACTTTTTAACACATTTACAACCTTTTTGTCCGCTGTTTTAAATTTCAATGAGTTTAAAGAAATTGTTTGCACACTATTGCTTTGCGTTTGCAGATTTTCACCGTTTAAATTATTTTTCTTGAAGCTTCTTGCTTGTCTTTCTCTCTGCTTCTCTTCTGGGTGCTTAAGAAGATAATCGACGCAGGTCAATATCCCCCTAAAAATATTTATACACGCTTTTAAATTCGCGCGAATCTCTTCGGCACCGCTTTGCATGTTTAAGTATCCAATAGGGTTTGCATATCCGCGACGCGCCAGAACGCTAATTAAAGAGTTTTCCCACTCTATAACATTATCAGAATCCGGGCTATATTCAATTTTTATTTTACCAACATATTTAAATTGCTGTTGCCTATTTTCAATTGCCTTAATCGTCGGCATTGTGTTATTTTCATCAAATCCGTCTTTGTCAAAAAAATCTAGCCTTAAGCAATCCAGCTCTGCCAAAACAGAACCTTTTTCTGTAAATTTCGTAGAAAAATTAATTATTAGATTAATATAATCACCGTGCATTTCTTGTTTAACAATAAATGAACCGTCAGAGAAGAGCGTAGCAAGCCCGCAATCTTCGCACGCAATAGCTTTTTCATAAAGCGCACAAAAATCATCGTAGTTTTCAATAGCAATTTGATTATTTTTTAAATTTTTCAATAAAGAGACAGCCGCGCGGCTGTCTAGCTGTGCGGCTGCTTTTTTTACCTTTTGCATTTTCTTCCTCCCTTTTTCTATTATAATTGTTCTTCGATTTCCGCGCTGGTAAGACTTTTCAGGCTATCGACATATACACACGCTTCGTTATTATCTTCTAACAGGATCCAGACAACATCACGACCGTTTCTGCATGTATTTAAAGATATAGTGTCGTCATTTATCCATCTCTGAATATCGTCATCACTTAAATTGTAATTAAAAGTGCTTAGTGCTTCGTCAATTGCTTCTCTTTCCTTACTTGTAACCTCTCTGTCTGCGTACCATTCCATGTTCTTATACCTCCATTTTTTAAAAATTAATAAATAAAGATATACTATTTTAATCTACCAAGTAGAAATTAATAATAATATATCATTTATTGCCATAAAAATCAATCATTTATGGCGAGAGCAAGCCGGGGAATCGAACCCCGGAACCGCCAACCTTGCTAATTATGCTAAGAGCTGCAAAAGCTCCGCGCGCTTAGTCTGTATTAATTCCTTTGCTTTCATAAAATCAACCGCACCGCCTGTCATATATTCGATATACTTCGCAGCGCTGATATATGCGTCAAATTCTGCCTTGTATGCCTCATCAAAGGCATTTTCTAATTCTTTGCTTTCTGGCTGTTCTGTATATCTTGCCTCTGCTTCATCTGCGACTTTTTCAGTTGTTCCAACTTCTTAATCTTTTCAAGTAAAATTATCATAATTCATGCCTCCTTATTAATATGTTCAATCTTGAATCTGTCGCGTGTATCTTTCGGAATAACTAAATTAACAAAATCTTCCGCCAAAACTAAGGTATCAAATTGTGCCACAATTTTTTCTTTAGGACTTTCAAATTCACTGAAATATTGTGTTTCTATAACTTGCCAATTCATATTTACCCCTCCTTATAATCTAACCATTAAGCCTAAATCATTGCTGTTTTTGGCTCTAATAATATAAAAATCTTTAACTACATCATTAAAATACTTCTTGGAAGCTGTAAACATCTTGCCGCTTCCCTCATATTCTATACGCTCAATCTTTCCGTTTTTGTGAACCTCGAAAAAATCGCAATGCATTGTGATAAACAGCTCTTCAAATTTCATAATCTTGTACCCTTTCGCCGACTGTGATATAATCGGCTTACCTTTCTTTTTTGATTGGTGGCGGTTGTAAACTTTGGTAGAGTGGCAACCACCTTTTTTATTTGCAAGATTATAATAACATATTGCTTTTATAATTGCAATAGTTAATTGCAATAAATACGAAATAAATTATTGCAATCTTAAATTGATATATCAATAGAGACAATTAATACTTGACATATAGCAATTATTTATTGTATTTTATAATTGCAATATTAAATTACAATATAAAAGAGGTGCTTATATATGATTAAAACAGATAAAGAAATTGCAGAGAAAGCAAGAGAGAGAGCCAGAAAACAGAACGAAGCCGCAAAAAACAACTGGGATTGTATTACTTGCAGACTTCCAAAAGGCACTAAGGAGCGCATACAGGCGCAAGGGCTAACAATTAATGGATTTGTCAATGAATTAGTACTTGCAGAGCTGGAACGCTTGGAAGCTCCAACAGCCCCAAAGGATAACGACAGCTCCGCAAAATGTCCATTTTAATTTAAAAAATATGCAATTATGTATTGCATTTATGTATTGCTTATGATATTATAATTATACAAATTAAGAAAGGACAACCGAAAGGCTGAAAGGTGGAAACCATGGGATTATTTTTAGCAATCAAGAAAGACGAACAGAAAAGGGAATATATAGCTGCGATTATTAATTCAAAAAGTTATCCAAGTACATATGCAGCGGATAATAAAGGTGTGCGAATTATGGAATTGCCAGAAGTTAGAGAGGGCGAAGAAGTAGCAAGTTGCCATATATGTTTATAAGAAAGGTTGAAAAGGTGGAAAAGATGAAAACAATCGAATTATTAGACAAAGTTGTTGAGCTTGGATTTAGCAGAGAAAAGGTGCTTGCAGACATAGACGCGAGTCTTGATGAAGTGATTGGAGCAGAGAACAGAAAGCCAATCGCAGAAGAGGAAGTCAGTGAAGAGCTGGCAAGCGATATTTTGTTCGGGTTTGAATGTGAAAAAGAAAGCAATTAAGAAAGGTTAAAAGGTGGGCGATATGAAAGCATATTACACGAGCATATACAACGAGGGAATGATTGGTGAAGTATTAAGACATAACACAGCAGAAGAAGCCGAAAAATATCTTGATAAAGAGTGGGACAGGCTCACAGAAAGAGAGCAGAAAGGATTTAAACCAGGCACGGCGGACAGTTTCAAGGCGTTTGAAATTGAAGCAACAGAAGAACAGCTTGAACAGATAGAATCTGGAGACATTGCCCCAGAAGAGCTTGAAATAAGAGTTATTAAAAACATGTTATAATATTAAAGCGATGCATATCTGTTATACATCGCTTTTTTAATGCCTATTGATTAATTATATTTATTGTGTTATTATATTGCTAATAATTAAATATAAGATTTACACCCGATAATGTTAATATTGTTATCGGGTTATTTTTATGTTATTAAATGTATAATAATTAATTAGCTGGAGCAGATCCAGCAGAAAGGGGAATAAACACATGGAGAAAGTACAAGAAACAGCAGACACGCCAGAAGTATTTCAAAACGACATAGAACTTTATTTATCGCAGTTCTGCGAAGAGCACAACATCGAAGATATGACCAAAGAACCACAAAGCCGGTGGAATGCTGCGTTGATGTATATAAATAAATATGTCTTTAGTGATAAAAGTATATTAAAGTTAAGTAATAATATTAATAAAAATAACACTAACTGCATAATGGATAGTAATTTTTATATGTATGATTTAGATAAATTAGAGTATATATTATATATATATTATTATTTATGTTCTGTATATGATAAAGAGTGTAGCATAATGGGATATAGTTTATTAACAGGTATTAATTACGATACATTAATGGACTGGGGAGCAGATGAGAGAAAACTAAGTACAAAAGGCTTCGATATCGTGCAAAAACTGCGTATTTTTCGTGAAGAAAGTCTATCAAACAAACTCGCAACCGGCAACAAAAACCCTGTCGGCATCCTTGCAATACTTAACAGACATTATGCGTGGAATCTTCCCGGTGTCAGCAGAGAAAGCACCGCAAAGGTCATTAAAACGGCCGCAGACCTTCCGCAGCTTGGCACATCTGGAAACGCTCAAGGCTCTAATATTCATCAAATTGCACAACAAGAAATCGTTGTGCAAGATGTACAAGAAATCCCACAAAGCCAGTAAACAAGCGGTTTCTAGCCGTTTGGCTCACGATAACAGCATTTCGCTAAATTAGACTTTAGCGAAGTGATAAAACAGAACATTTGAACGATAAAAGTACAACAAAGCCAGTAAACAAGCGGATTAACAGCGATTGCGTGATAATTATTTAATGCGCAATGGCTCCGCTCTGGCTGATTTCATTGTGCAAGATGTACAAACGCAGGGCGTGGGGGTTATATATCCACGCATTGCGAGCCTAACTAAGTCACTCAAAAAACCCCAAAGATAAAAAGGCTTATTATATATATTTATATATACATAACCAACCAATAATAATTTATTAAACTATATACAATAACCATTATATTTATTAATATATAGCTTTGATAATAACCCATATAATATAATCAATAAATCTACTGTACAAATCTGATAGATAGGTGTATAATAGACACATCTTAATTATTCACAAGATATTCAATAAGCACATCAGAAAACGGCTAATTCAGCCGAGTAAATTCCAAAAAAATTTAAAAAATAAAAAAGAGTTAGGAGTTAGAAATGCAGGGAGCAGAGTATCAGGCTTTGGCTATGCGTACTAACGATAAAAAGTCTACAGATAGGCTTCTGAATAAGATTAATAACTTAAAGATTGGTAATCGCGGTGAAGATACGCCAGAGATTGAATTAGGCGGTGTTCTTAATGCTGCACTAGGTTTATCTGGCGAGGTTGGAGAACTTAACGACATGCTTAAGAAATGGATTTTCCATGAAAAGCAGTTAGATGCCGAACATTTAAAGCGTGAAATCAGCGATGTATGTTGGTACTTAGCTTTGATGTGCGATTCTTTTGAGTTCAGCCTTGATGAAATCATGCAGATTAACATTGATAAGCTGAAAGCAAGATACCCAGAGGGATTTGATACTTACAAAGCTAATCACAGACAGGCAGGTGATGTCTAATGAAATCAAGAAATATAATAAATATGTGCCTTAATTGTGAAAATAGGCTGAAACTATTCAATCAGCGACCATGTAATGATTGCGTTGTAAGTGGTGGGGAAAATAACAATTTTACACCTCTCAAAGATGTTGCACCTAGCGTCAATGAAAAACCGGTAAATGACAATGTTAATCATCCAAGCCACTACGCAACCGGTAAATATGAGTGTATAGATGTTATGCTTGAGATATTTGGTGTTGAAGCTGTAAAGACATTTTGCTTGCTTAATGCTTTTAAGTATAACTACCGCACTGGCAACAAGAATGGCTTGGAGGATATTCAAAAAGCCAAGTGGTACATTGACAAATACATAGAATTGTCAGAATAATCACATCAATGCACCATAGCCAAGCGGTAAGGCACAGAGCTTTGACCTCTGTATGCGTCGGTTCGAATCCGACTGGTGTAGTTTGTCTTACTTTTATCGTAGACTACCATCAAACTGTTTTGCATTTTACAGGGTAGTCCTCCTTTCATGTACCTCTTTGGATTTTGTTCAGTTAAAAGCGGTGCAAGACCGCTTGAGAGGGCTTGGCGTGTATATACACAGTCATGTGAAAACCAACTTGTCAAGAACACTCCTTACGAAAATACCCCTAATATTTTATTGTTTCTGTTCTTGTTTCTTGATAGCCGTTACAGGCGGTATTTGCCGATATGGGATAAAGGTATTCCAGTAGCTTGCTAAGCTATCCAGCAGAAATGTTGTTCGTGTTCGAGTCACGATGTCGGCGCTAACTTACGACAGGCTATAAGAGTCAGCCGTAAGCGGTAGAAAGTCCGCATGAAATTGTACAAAGTAGTGGCAAAAGCAATTTCAAGTATGGCAGTTCCACTACACTGTCATATTTGCCGTATGTCCGGGTGGTGAGGGAGCGGTCTTGAAAATCGTTGGCTGTAAAAGGCTTGCAGGTTCGAATCCTGTGTACGGCGCTTATCTTTGGATAACTTTTAATCACCAGAACTGCAAATATGGGTTATAAGGTTGTCTGTATGGATAGTAGTTGTATTATCGGAAACAGAAAACTCTTTGCAAAATAGAATTTGCAGATTTGAAATGCATTGGCATGGTTTGGTCTGACGGAGTTCGACTCTCCGTGCAACTATTTACAACAAACTAGCTTGACGAAGCGAAAAGCACTTCCGCTGTGCCTGTTTGTTGTTTTATCAATCAAGCGGAGTATGTATCACAGGCATACATAAATAATATCAAGCGGAGGTATTTGATTATGGCAACAATTAGAGTACATAAAACAAAAAATTACACAGTTATGAGTAATACTCATTTAAGGGATAAGAGCTTGAGTCTGAAAGCAAAAGGACTATTGTCTGTAATGCTTTCATTACCCGATAATTGGGATTATTCAATAGCTGGGTTAGTTGCAATATGCAAAGAGAATGAAACAGCCGTTAAATCGGCTTTAAATGAATTAAAGGATAATAATTATGTTGTGGAGAAAACCCAACAAAAAGCAATGGTGGAAGAATAAAGTACACCTATGAGGTTTACGAAGAACCATATAAACAGAAAATAGAAAAACAAGATACAGAAAATCTAGGGGTTGAACACCAACAGGTAGAAAACCACGGACAATTAAATACTAATGAATTAAGTACTGATGAATTAAATATTAATATACAAAATACTAATGAATTAAATACTAAAAGTAATTCTCTTAACAGAGAACAGTGTAATTCTTTTTTACCCAAAGATAAAAAAGCGAAAGAGTTTAAGCCGATAAGCGAATACTCTCAAAGTGATTGGGAAGTTGCCGAGGAAAGAATGATAAGTAGAGCTGGTAAGATAGCTTATGATTGGACTAATGATAAAACACTCAAAGAAAATGTAGAAGCATTCTTTAAATACTTTTTAGATAAACACGGAGAATGTACTGGAGAATACCACTACCCATTAACAGATAAGGTTTTATCAAGAGTAGTAGATAATTTAACAAAAGAAACCGACATAGAGCGTGACGGATATACAGATACCTATTACGCAGCTATAAGTGATATGGACGATAATACAGACTACAAGATGTTGGTTGATGAATATTTCAATACAAAGTTTTCGGCAAAATGTGATTATAGCTTAGTTCATTTTTCTTCTGAAAAGGTCTTAATTAACATTATGAACCACGCTTGTAAGAGCAGTTGGTGTGAAAGTAAGGAATTGTAGGAGGTATTCATTATGAGTTCATACAAAGATTTACAGACCAAGATTTTTAAAAGAGATAATTATACTTGCAGATATTGCGGAAAGAGTAACAGAGAATACAGGGCGTTGGTAATGTCACATATAAGAACAGCTTCAATGTGCGGCGATGATAGAGAGAGCAATTTAATTACATTGTGCAGACATTGTTACAATCACATTTCTAACAATGAGATTAGGGCAAAGTTTGAAACAAAAGAAAATGCTGATTATTTTTGGGGATTATACCACGAAAAAGTCAAAGAATATTGTTATTATACAAACTACATCAAAAAGGTATTTACTGAAAATGGTGTGCTTATGACAAGACCGCAGATTGATAAATATGTCAGTATATTTGTTAAAAATGATGATGATTTTAACGCTTTCAAAGCAGAACTTCAAAATACAGGTTATAAGAATATGCCATCTAAAATGCGTAGTGATGTAAGAAAATATAATCATCAAGTTGAAAATCAAAGTAAGGAGTGATTATTATGGCAGCAGGCGTACACCCACTAAACAAAGATAAGTTCTATGAAGCAATTAACCTGTACATATCGGGGCAGCTTTCACAAGTAAAGGCGGCAAAAGTAGCAGGTTGTAGCGTACCGACATTTAAGAAATACGCTAACAAGATTTATGGCGGCGAGGAATTACCAGATAATTTATGGGGGAAGAATGATGATTAAGAGAATTGTTAATCGCTGGATAAGACACAAGACAAAGAATCTGACAGAAATACCACTTTTTACAATGACATTTGATTATCGTAAATATAAGACACAAGGCAAGAAAGATAGCTGCACAATGCATTGCCATCCAGATATTGCCAATGATGAATTTGTGAAAAGCAAATTACAGGAAGTTGTTGACTATATCAGAGATAACTATGATTTGGATATATTTACAAGGATTTGAGGTGTGATATGTGTGAATTTTGCAACGGCAAAAAGAAGAAAATTGAAAATGGCTATACATATGGCAGAGCATATATAGAATCAACTAATTATGGCTATTGTTATAAACTTTGCTATGACAACAGCGGTGAAGAATATGGAGAGGGAGAGTTTGAAATTAATTATTGCCCTATCTGCGGTAGAAAGTTGGCGGAAGATGATTAAAGAAGCACTGTTGGATATTTCAAAAGGATATGTCAAAGTTTTCTTTGATAATAACCCAGTTGATAGTATATATAGTGTAGATGGCATTACAGACGATGAGTCTGGAATGAAAAAGATACAACTTACTTTTTTAGTTAAAGAAGTGCTTTTTAAAGAATAACTGGAGAGTTTGCCAATTTTGCAAAAAGGGGGATTACTATGAAACATCAAAAAGAATGGCACACTTGTGACAGGTGCGGTGCAAAAATTAAAAAAGGAATACTGTGTGGAAATTCGGTTACAAGGAATGGTATTTTAAATATAACCTACGACTTATGTAATGAGTGCATGGAAGAATTTGAGAGGTTTATGAGGAATGAATGACATTGACGATCCTTTATCAGAGTATCAACCGCCATCTAAAGAAGCATTGAGAAATTTTGGCATAGATATTTCCAAAGAAGCTGTAGAAAAATATGCTTTGAAAAAGTTTGGCAGACTGCCACAAAGCCATGTTGAAACGAATTTCGCTATATGCTCTAAAATAGCCGAGGAAACAAGGAGATTTATGAAGAATGAATAGTGCTTTTACGATTATGTTTTTAATTGCGATTATAGTAGCTGTGGCACTTATGATATCTATATGCATTGCAGGAACAGTGTTTTTGCTTGAAGAAACAGGAGCGCTTGATATATTTAGAGAGATTATTCATAAAAAGAAATGCCAACCAATAGAAAAATTCAATACATGCGATACAAACCCTGGTTGCGAACTAGAGCCTATGGAATGCAGTTTTGCGGTTGAATATTCCACATGGGAAGAAGCTAATAACGGAGCACGCAAATTTATGTGCGGTCGTGATAAATGCAAATATCAGAAACGAGGTGGCAAATATGAAAGCAATCAAAAAATTAGAAATTGACAGGACGGAATCGCCAGTGAAGATTTACATTGATGGAGAAAGACTTGATTTGTCAAATGTTGTAAGTATGAACATAGTGCTTGATGTGGACAGGATGACGGTTCATATAGTCAAAAATGAAGTAATGGTTTTTAGTGATGAATAAATATATTACCGACTACAAATTGATTGTAGCCGCTAACCTTAGAAAGTTAAAGGCTGATAAAACATAGAAAAGGAGATAGAAGCTATGAAGAAGTTATTTGTGAGCGTGCCGATGAAAGGCAGAACAGAGGAGGAAATCAAAGCTAGTATTCAGAAGATGAAGAAAATTGCTGAAATATACGAGGACGAGGAATTAGAGCTTATTGACAGTTACATTGAGGATAATCCACCTAAAAACAACAATGAAGCTGTATGGTATTTAGGTGAAAGTCTTAAGAAGCTGGCACAGGCTGATGTGTTCATAGGAATTGCGGAGAACTATGATTGGAGTGGCTGCTGCATTGAAAGGGAAACAGCAGAAAGATATGGCATTAAAGCATATATAATTCCAGCAAGATATGTAATTGATGATTATAATGCACTTGTGCAGAAATTACATCCGGCTGTCCGTGACGTATTATTCTAACAAAATTTTACCGGCTAACAAATAGAGTTAGCCGCTACCCTAAAACAGTTATAGGCAGAGGTCTATAAGCACCTTTGCTGAAAAGTGGAGGTGCTTTTCTTATGGCTAGTCAGAGCCTTATTTCTACAATCAATGGATATGAAAATTACATAGAGAGAAATGGAATAGATGAACAGGTAATTGATGCCTATGTAGACGCTTGCAGTGTAGCCATAAACGGCGAGAAAGATATTGAGTATGGACTACAACTTACTAAGAGGGCAAAAGAGCTTATAGAGGGCTTCTGCATGACTAAAACAGGCGGTACAATTTGGGATTTAGAAAAGTATGCGTTTGCAAATAAAACGGAATATGAGCTGATTAATTGGTTTTACGATATTTTACTGATTGAAGCGCAAAACAAGGTTGTTGACAGTTTTTTTAGATACATAGAAAAGAAACGTGAACCTAAAGAAAGATTCTATATGCCGAGAAGAAAACAGTTTATCAAAATAGGCTTAATAGAAGCATTACAAGGCATGATTGATGATAAATATGATATTTTATGTATTTCTCTCCCACCCGGAACAGGAAAAACCACAATCGAAAAGTTTTTCCATTCTGCGGTTATAGGTTGGTACTCAAACGGATATAACCTTTTTTATTCACACAGCGGAGACATTACACGAATGTATTATGATGGAGTATACGATATTGTCACAAACGCTGACGAGTATACATGGGGAGAAGTGTTCCCTGGACTTGAAGTAACAAGTACAAATGCAAAACTTGAACAGTTTAACGTAGGAAAATATAAGCCATTTCAATCTGTACAATGTACATCTGTCGGCAGTAAAAATGCCGGTAAAGTCAGAGCCAATAAATTTCTGCTAGTTGATGATATGATAGGCGGCATTGAAGAAGCACTAAACCCAACCTATCTTGATAAATTGTGGGATAAATATGCAGTAGATGCACGACAAAGAAAGATACCGGACGAGGATGGAAACCCATGTAAAGAAATACATATTGCTACAAGGTGGAGCGTTAGAGACGTAATAGGACGTATTATACAAGCTTATGAGGGAAACAAACGAGTTAAAGTAATATCCGTACCTGATGTAGACCCAGTAACAGGAGAAAGTAATTTTGACTTTGAATTTGGTGGCTATACAGTAAAGGATTTTGAAGATATTCAGCTGCTTATGGATGAAATCTCATATCGCTGTCTGTATAAACAAGACCCTATAGAACGTGAGGGCTTATTATTCCCGGACGATAAAATCCGCAGATACCTTAATCTGCCACACGGAGAACCAGAAATTATCATAGCTCAATGCGATACTAAGGGCAAAGGTACGGATTACTTTGTACTACCGGTATTACAGAAATACGGAGAAGATTATTACTGCATTGATTGTGTATGCGATAACACAGCGGATTATGAAGAACAATACAGAAATGCCGCAGGAGTGCTTGTAAATAATAAAGTACAAGAGTGCGAGTTTGAGCGTAATGCTGGCGGTGACAGAGTTGCAATGGAAGTTAATAAGCGTGTTGAGAGCGTTGGCTGGATATGTAACATCACTGATACACCAACTGAAACGAATAAGGAAGCAAGAATATTTCAATGTTCCAACTGGATATTGCAACATATTATTTTTAAAGACGCATCACTTTATAAGCCTAATGAGCCATACGGAGTGATGATGTCACTGTTAAAGCAATATTCGGTATCAGGCAAAAAACAATTAGATGATGTTCCAGATGTTTTCTCAAACTTTGCACTAAGAATGACACAAGGTAATAGAACAGCTAAAGTTGAAGCTGCTATAAATCCATTTAGGAGGTATTAATTTATTATGACAACTAAGGACTATCTTAATCAAATAAGTTATTACAACAAGATAATTGATAATAAATTGATAGAAATAACACAGTATAAAGAATTATCATACAGCATTTCAGCGGTTGTTAATGAAGAAAGGGTCATGTCATCATCAGATCCGGACAAAACAGGCTGTGGATATGTCAGACTTGAACAAATGGAAGAAAGCCTTGACAAGCTTATAGACAAATACATTGATGTAAAAAATAAAATAATAGAGCAGATAGAACAGATAAACAATGAAGATTATTATACAGTATTGTTTCTAAGATATGTCAGAAAATTCACGTTTGAAAAAATTGCAAATGAAACAGGCTGGTGCTGGCGACAAGTACATAGAATACATGCTAAAGCACTACAAGCCTTTGAAGACAAATATGGAAGTGAATATTTGTAAAAGATGTCATAGAATGTCACATTGCCGGCGTGGTATAGTATATCTGTAAGAAGTCACAAAGATGTTTCTTCATAAACACATCCTTATCGGAAGCACCGTTGCTTAATTGCGGCGGTGCTTTTGTTATGCAATGAGGTAGAGATATGAATTTTTATATGAATAAAGATAAATCAATAATGTGTCCGAACTGCCACAAGTTCTTAACTAAGGCAGACAGCAAAGATCCACGAACACATAAGTTAGCGTGCAAGCATTGCCACAAATGGATTTGGTATGTGCCTAACGATGATGATAATTTTCAAATTAAGGAAATACCACAAAGCAGAAGTTCAAGCGGTATGACATTTTATTAGGAGCAAGATATGAACACAATGTATTTTCAAGACCTTGTTAGAGGTTGTTATGGTAGAAAAATCGCATATACGAATGTAGGTACAATAACTGCTAACAATGTTGTTAAGGTTATTGGAAGTACTATAGGTGTATTTAATTGGAATAAGCCAGTTATTAAGTATCTGTGGAATTACTACAAGGGCGACCAACCTGTTTTATACAGAACCAAGCTGTCTAATGAAGATATAATTAATAAAATTGTCGAGAACCACGCTTATGAATGGGTTCAATTCAAGGTAGGACAAAGCTATGGCGAGCCAATCCAGTTTATTAGCCGCAAAGATGATGAAACTATCAATAAAGCGGTTGATAAACTTAATGATTTTATGACAGATGCCAATAAGCAAGAAAAAGATATTAAAGCTGGAGAGTGGCAGTCGGCAACAGGAACATCTTTTAAAGCAGCCCAACCTAAAAAAGGAGATGTACCATTCAGAATTGTAGCACCTACGCCCCTTAATACTTATGCTATTTATAATGAGAGTACTGAAGAACAGATACTTGTTGTGCAGGAACTTAAAGGCGAAGATGGAAACTGGTATAAGATGGCATTTTCAGACACTATGTCTTTCAGAATTGTTGACAGCAAAGTAGTTGAAACAAAACTACATACATATGGCGAAATCCCTATTGTAGAATTTCCGAATAATCACGAAAGACTTTCTGACATTGAACTTATTATAGGTATGCTTGATGCAACCAATAATATGCAGTCCAACAGAATGGATAGCATACAGCAGTTTGTTGAATATTGGGTTAAGTTCGTGAATTGTGAAGTGGACGAAGAGACTTTTAAGAAAATGAAAGAAAATCATGCGTTAGTTGTTAAGTCAATGAATAAAGATAACAAGTCTGATGTTGATATTATGACGCAGGAGCTTAATCAAACACAAAGCCAAGTGGCTAAAGAGGATTTTATAGACAATGCTTTATCTATATTAGCTATTCCAAACAAACAAGGCAACACAGGTGGAGACACGCAGGGAGCAGTTGAGCTTAGAAATGGGTGGGATTTCTCAAAATCAAGAGCAAAACTGAAAGACCCTCTTATCAAATCATGTGAAAAGCGTCTAGCTGTAGTGGTTCTTAACATCTTGAGACTTGCGGGAGAAGACTTAAAACTATCGGTCAGAGATTTTGATGTACAGATAAATCACAGTCCGCAAGATAATATGTATACCAAGGCGCAGACGCTTACAGTGTTGCTTCAAAGCGGCATACACCCACTTATAGCAATTAAGACAGTTGGTTTATGGGGAGATGCAGAAAAGACATTCCTTTTATCAAAACCATATCTCGACAATATATATAAGACTATTGATGATGCGGAAGCACAAGAAAAGAAAGCACAAGAGATGGTTAATCAACTTAATAATAATCAGCAAAATAAGGCAGTTATCGAATAATCGATAGCTGCTTTTATTTTATACATTTTGCAGCTATGCGGTAAATAGCAGAAGACACAGCAGGAGCGACCTGCGGTAACAAAAGCGTGTGTTTAACGGAGGTAATTATGACAAGAGAAGATGTATTAAAACTTTTTCCAGAGGCAACAGATGAACAGATTACAAATCTTCTTAATCAGAACAATTCAGAAGTTGCTACGGAGAAAAACAAGGCAAAGCAGTACAAGGCTAAGGCTGACACAGCAGACGACTTACAAAAACAGCTTGATGATTTGCAGGCTGGTAATCTGACAGAGCTTGAAAAGGCAAATAAAGCCTTAGAGACAGCTAATCAGCAGATAGCTGATTTACAGAAATCTAACGCTATCAGAGACCAGAGGGAAGCAGCTATGACTAATTTTAAGATTACTGCTGAACAGGCAAAGACAGTTGTTAAAGATGATGGAAGCCTTGATTACACCGAACTTGGCAAGATTATGTCCGAGAAAGAAACAGCTGCGGCACAAGCCAAGGAACAGGAGATTGCTAAACATCAGGATATTCCGGGCGGTGGTAGTGCTGGCGGCAGTAACAAAGAAAAGACAGCAGATGTGAAAAATGCTGAACAGATTAGCTTCGGCAATCCGGCAGCAAACGCAGAAGCTAAAAATTATTATGTAGTTTAAACAGGAGGTAGAACGATGGGAAAGCCAATCGTAAGAGACTTTACACAAGGTAAAGGAATTTTAAAGTTTTTTCCTTATGAGGGAGCAGCATGTGTGATTAAGCAGTCTACTGTATCACAGGCAGATACTAACGGAAGAAAAATCGTACCAGCCGGTACACCTTATCCATCCAATAATGAAAAATGCCTTGGTTATCTTCTTGAGGATGTAGATGTAACACAGGGCGATGCACCAGGAACATATGTATACCAAGGAACAATCGACTGGGAAAAAGTTAAAAACCTTTCGCCAGCAATTGCAGACGTAGCCAGAAAAGCAACACCAAGAGTGACATTCTATGGTGCAACAGCATTATCACAAGAATAACAGGAGGTAAATAACTATGGCATTACCATTAGCAGAAGCATTTACAGCGAGAAGCCTCGGCGTAATGTGGAATAACTATGAAAAGACATTAGGTTCTGCCCCTTATCTTGGCAGACAGAAGTTTGGAACAAGAAAGCAGGACAGCTTAGACCTTAGATTTATTAAGGGCAAAAGCGGACTTCCTGTATCATTAAAAGCATCTAATTTTGACGCACAGGCAGAGTTAAGAGATGTTGGTGGATTCTCTGACATTCAGAATGAAATGCCTTTCTATCGTGAATCTTATATGGTCACAGAAAAAGAAGAACAGGAATACGATAATTATAGAAGTGCTGAAAACCCTAACCTTGCTAACAATGTATTAAGAGAAATCAGCAAAAAGCCTATGATGTTAATTGAGGGAGCAAGGGTTGTTCCAGAAAGACAGATTTGGCAGTTACTTGCACCAACAGACGGCGTACCTAAGATTGATGTACAGATAGGTAAAAATAAGTTTACTGTCGAATATACATCAGACAGCGGCACAGAGCATAAGAAAGACCATTTTGTTGATATTACAAATGGCGGAGCTGCTACTACAGATAAGTGGAGTGCATCAGAAACAGCAACACCACTTGATGACCTTATCCAGATAAGAAGAGATTTTGCTAAGAAAACAGGATATTCTCTTACAAGATTCACTATGAATACAGAAACTTGGGAATTAGTTCTTAAGGCAGAAGATACAAAAAAGCAGGTGCTTGGTATTACTGCTTACAATGGCGGTATTAGATTACAGCAGGCACAGGTAACAGAATATCTTAGAGGATATGGTATCGAAATCGAAGTATACGATAAGTTATACATTGATGAGAATGGACAGACACAGTACTTTGTGCCAACAAATATTGTTTCTGCACAGTCTGGTGGCGTATATCTTGGTGATTATGTATTTGGTAAGACACCAGAGGAAAGAAGCGGCAGTATTACAGATGGAAACCTTTCTATTGTAGAAACTGGTATATCTGTATACACATACGCGACTGACCACCCAATCAATACACATTGTGTTGTATCTATGATTGGACTTCCTACATTTGAGGGTATGGATAGTACAGTAGTAATCAAGGTTGCGTAGGAGGTAGCTTATGATTGCACAGAATGTAATTAAGTTTAATGGCAAATGGTATAACGCAGGAGATGAAGTTCCCGAAGAGGGGGCTTTTTTAAGTTACAGCAAAACAGCCATTAACCGCATGTCTACATCTGATTTACAGCTGCTTGCGACAGAACAAGGTATAGACAACGCAGAAGAACTTACAGGAGCAGAGTTAAAGAAGCTGTTAATTGAAAAGTTGGGATTATAGGAGCTGAATTATGGAATACACCACATTAGAACAGATCAAAATCAGACTTAAACAATTTCATATTGATACAGTCACAAATGATGATGAAACAACATCTGATGTGGTAGTGTTCGATAACAAAGAAGATAATCCAATAATCGAACAGCTTATTAAGCAGGCTACAGAAGATGTAAAGGCAAAAAGGTGTTATCCCGACAGCTACACAGATGAAATGATAACCGAGGACTTAAAGAAGTTTAAGAGTGTTATCGTTAATCTGGCTGTCTACGACCATTCACAGGCAGGTGAAGCATTTATGGCAAGCTACAATGAGAATGGTGTCAACAGAACTTGGAGAGATAGAGACAGTTTATTTGTTGGGGTATTTCCATTTGCTAAGGTTTTATAGAAGATTGTGCGTTACCAATATGGTAGCAGGCGGCACACATTAAGGGTGGTGGGCGGTGTGCCATTATTAATTATGAAAGGCGGTATATCAATGCCAATAGCAGTAATTATAAGCATTATTTCAGTTGCTTTTTCCGTCTTTTTCGGACTGTTTACGTTGGGATTTAATCTTAAGAACAACAAAAAGTCTGACAATGCAGAACTTACAGAGCGTGTAAAAGAAAATACACGCATAAATATGAAACTTGACACAATATCAGGCAACACAACAGAGATAAAAAATGAAGTTATAGAAATGAGAAAAGAACTTAATTCTCATGATAACAGGATTATTAAGGTTGAGGAAAGTGTAAAGTCGGCACACCACCGAATAGACGGATTGGAAGCACGACTTAATGAAGATAAGGAGGTATAGCAGAATGGATATAACATCGGTAACAACAGTTGTAGCAATCGTTGTAATTACATATCTGATAGGCTTAGGAGCTAAAGCAATCCCACACATTAAGGATAATTACATTCCTATAATCGTAGGCGTTGCAGGCGGTATCTTAGGCATTATAGGTATGTATGTAATACCGGACTTTCCGGCAAATGACATTCTTAATGCAATCGCAGTAGGAATTGTGTCCGGATTATCAAGTACAGGTGTTAATCAGATTTATAAGCAGGTAAAGAACAATGCTTGACATTAATAAGCAAGCTATGAAGTATTCACTTCAAGGGCAGACAGTAACTATCTATGAAAGAGATGATGACGGCAATATCCTTTATGAGGGATATACCGACACAGAGGGCAACTTCATTCCTTATCTTGATGATGAGGGGAATAAGATACCTAAAGTCCTTGAAGAAAAAACAGGTTTTTCAGAGCCGGTTGATTTCAAAGCAAACATATCATTCAGCGGCGGAGAAGCACAAAGCAAAGAATACGGCTTTGATACCGCTGATTTTGACGCTATTTTGCTGACAGATAGGAATACATTACCTATTCAAAAAGGCGACCTTATATGGCTTAATAGCAAGCCTACATACACATCTGACAGTCTTGTTGATGAAACATCAGCAGATTTCACGATTGTAGGCATTAAGCCAGCATTATGTTCAACTAAGTATATGCTTAAAGCAGTTGTAAAGTAGGTGAAAGATATGAAGTATCAGACAGGCGGCTTTCCTGAAAATGGTTCTTTATTTATACAAACAGACAATGAACAGCTAGTCGGTTCTATCTTTAAAGGAAAGACAATCCCATCTACACAAGAGCCAATAAATGAAAGCATAAGACAAGCTGTTTTGCAATCAGTTAAGGAGCGTGTTTATGGCAAGACATACAATTAATATATCATTGTCTGAAAAGTCCGTAAATGAAGCTATCAGGCAGCTACAACAGTATAAGAACTGGCTTATCAAAAAGACTTTACAGCTTGTCAAAGAGCTTGCAGAAGTTGGAATACCTGTTATAGATGAAAATATGGCAAAAGCAAGTTATACATATGATGAGAAAGGTGTTCGTAGCGGTTCAGATACAAGCCATCACAGTTATGTTGAGATAAAATCTGTTGGAGAATATGCCGAAGCAAAATTAATTGTAGAGGGCAAAGAACTTATGTTTATAGAGTTCGGAGCTGGTGTATTCTACAATGGAGCGGCTGGAAGTAGTCCACACGACAAAGGTGTTGTTAATGGTATGGTTATAGGCTCATACGGCGAACATCACGGCGTACAAAAAGTGTGGGGTTACTATGACGATGACGGAACCTTAGTTCTTACGCACGGCGTAGAAGCACAAATGCCTGTTTATAAGGCTGATATGGAAATCATACAGAAATATGTTGAGGTAGCAAGGAGAGTGTTTGGTTAATGGCAAATGCAAACGATTGGGCGATAGACCTTGAAAACACAGTCACAGCACTTGTCAAGGCTAAAACCCTAACACGGCTTAAAAAGAAATATCCAAAGATAGTCATAACAAATGAGGGGGAAAACAGCGGTCAAGCAGTATTCCCAACAGTATACATTCATTTACTGTCAGCAGTTGAACAAGGGCAAACACTTGACGGACAGACAATTAACGCATTGTTAGCAACATTTCAAGTAGATGTTACCACTAACACAAGCAAGCCTGACTGTCGCAAGGTTATGGCAGTAATTACAGATACATTCAAGACAATGAGATTTCAAGGCACATCAATGCCAGAGTTCTCAATCAGCAATAAAGTACATAAGAGTACCGCTAGATTCAGGCGAATGATAGCGGCAAATGACAGATTATTGTAACAAAGAGCAGAAATGCTCTTATTTTTTTGCAAATTTTTAGGAGGTAGACAATGGCAGATGCAGTAGCAGGATTAAGTACACTGGGCGTTACATTCTCTTATGGAGTTGAAACAACAGCAGGTATAAAGCCAACATCATTCAAGTTACTTACAAGAATTAATTCTATTGATGAAATTACAGTAACACCAGAAGCGATAGACGCTTCAGCACTTGAAGATAAGCAGACAAGAAACATTGCAGGCAGAGATACAGTTACAGATACAGTTGCAGTAACAGTTAATAAGACAGACGCAACTATTGAAGAATGGAAAACTCTTATTACAGCATACAACGGATTAACAGGTGGTAAGAGAATGTGGTTTCAGGAGATTACTCCGGGCATAACAGACGCGGAGTTCTTTGTAGCACAACCACCATCAAAGTTACCAATCACAAGCAAGGAGCAGAACGGGCTTCTTACAATGGCTATCAACCTTATTGTTGAGGATATGGTAGGAACAGATACAGCAGTAACCCCAACATCGGGGGAATGATAAGCCAATCGACTAAATCAAAGGCTGTGTCGATTGGTAACACAAACGCCAAAACAGCCGACTATACATCATATCTTGATGATGTAACAGAATAATTATTTTAAAAGGTAGGTGCGGTGTAAAACCCGCACCTTTCCCTATATGGATGATAGGGTGGGAAAGGGTAAAAATTATGATGAATATTAATGTAAACGGAAAAGAATACAAAGTTGAGTTCTCTTTTGGAGCAGCAGAGTGTAAAGAGATAGTGCAGAAAATGTTTTCTGTTGTTAATGGTTCTTACTTACTTGCACAGACAGATAAGAGTGTTGCACAGGCTTCTTTTGATGGGTTAGCAAACATGACAGCAGATGTGCCAGAGATTTGCATTTTAGCCATTTATGCAGGTTGCATTGACAACAATCCTGTAACTATGGATGAAGCAAAGGAACTCACTAGGGCATATATTACAGAAAAGAGAAAGGCAGATAAGAGTTACGGATATAGAACATTATTTGAAGAAATTAAGAAAGCGATGGAAGATGATGGTTTTTTCGAGCTGTCGGGAATAACAGCGATGTTAGAGGAAATGGCGAACAATGTGGAAGAAGCAGCACAGGAGCAGAAGAAGCCAACAGTAGTTCCACAGGACCACAAGAAAAAGCAGACTTCCACAAAATAATCTGGGAAGAATACTTTGTCTTAGCCAGTTCACTAGGCGTTAGTTATTCAGACTTTCTAAAAATGACACCTAAAAAACTATGGGCGGTTGCAGAGGGGAAAAAACTTGAAAAACAACGAATGGATTCAGATATATGGCTTGCGATAGGCAGTTACATACTCCCAGCAATCAAGATAGGTGTTAGAAGTGGTGCTTGGGGTAAAGGCGAGCTTGAATACCCAGATAAGCCTATTTATAGAGATATTAACAAAAAAGAGAACAGTGAAGATGAAATACAAAGAAAGAGAGAAGAGTTTGCTTTGAATATGAAAATACGAAAAGCGAACTGGGATTTAACACACCCTAAAAATGATAAGCCGGAGGTATAAGCGTGGAATTAGATTCATTAGAAGTCGAAATTACCGGTACTGCCACTAAAGCTATTAATTCCGTCGATAAACTGATAAATCAGCTTACAAGGCTGTCAACATCACTTGCAACTGTGAATGGTTCATCACTAAGCGGTCTTGCAAATGGTGTTAGTCAGTTAGGTTCTGCTATGCAGAATATGAACGCAGGAACAGCAGATTTTACAAGGCTTGCTAAGAACATCACAAAGATAGGTTCTGTTGATTCAGTTGCACTAACTAACACAGCTACATCACTTCAAGCTGTCACAAAGGCAGTTGCAAGCATATCAGCTATACCACAGAATGCAACGCAGGTCACAGAATTTGCAAAGTCACTTGGTAAACTAGGCAGTAAAAGTATAGAAAACGCCGTTGTAAACATTCCGAAGCTAGGCAATGCTCTAAATGGCTTAATGACAACGCTATCAAGAGCGCCAACAGTAAGTCAGAATGTTATTCAAATGACTAACGCATTGGCTAATCTTGCTAGTCAAGGTAGCAAGGTGGGTGCTTCTTCAAACTCACTTCAAAAGTCGCTGTATGGCGTTTCTACAAGCACTAGGACAGCAACTAAAAGCAGTTGGAACTTGGCAAGTGCAATAGGCAAGTTTTATGCCACTTATTTTATGGTAATTCGTGGCAGTAAGAAACTTATAGAAGCCATCAAGTCAACAACAGATTACATTGAGGCGTTCAACTATCAAGCGGTTGCATTTGGCAAGATTGGCTCGGAATGGGATAAAGATTACGAAAAGTACGGCTATGATAACGCAACAGCATATGCAGAAAGTTTTCAAAGTAGAGTAAATGATACTCTTGGAAAACTATCAGGCTTAAAAGTCAATGTTCAAGGCGGTTTGCTTGAAGAAAGTGGAGCAAAGAACTTAGGACTTAACATACAAGAGATAACACAGTACGCTTCACAGTTAGCCTCTGTCACTAACTCACTAGGACAGACAGGTGAAGCAACAACGGCAATAACAAAGTCAATGACAATGCTTGCAGGCGATATAAGCTCACTTTTTAATGTGGACTATTCAACAGTAGCACAGAACTTACAAAGCGGCTTAATCGGTCAATCAAGGGCATTGTATAAATATGGTATTGATATTACTAATGCTACATTAGCGACATATGCTTATAACTTAGGTATTTCTAAGTCTGTATCAGAAATGACACAGATGGAAAAACAACAGTTAAGAGTGTTAGCAATATTAGACCAATCAAAAGTATCTTGGGGCGATTTAGCTAATACGATTAACAGCCCATCAAATATGTTACGCCAGTTCGGTAACAATATGAAAGAGGTAGGAATGGTAGCAGGACAGCTATTTATCCCAATTCTTTCAAAGGTTATGCCAGTTGTAAACGGCGTTACTATTGCAATCAAAAGATTATTAGTCAACCTTGCTTCTTTAATGGGGGTTAAGATTGACTTTGAGAGCTTTGGACAAAGCGGCTATAAAGACACATCAGATGGCTTAGAAGATATTTCAGACGGCTACCAAGATGTAGCTGATTCAGCTAAGAAAGCTATATTATCCCTTATGGGATTTGATGAAATAAATAAATTACAGGACGATACAAGCTCAAGCAAGGGCTCAAGCGGTGGCGGCGGTAGCACTATTGATTTGACAGATGATATCGCTAAGGCGGCGGCTGATTATGAAGCGGCATGGAATAAAGCATTTGCCAATATGGAAAATTCGGCGGTTGCTTGGGCTGATAGAATTGAGAAAATTCTTGACCCAATCACAAAACCCCTTAAGAAGTTTGCTATGGACGTAAAATTAGGAGACTGGTTTGAGGCAGGGCAAGATATTAATGAATTTGTTACGGCTGTTTTTAATACAATCGAAAAAATTATTGATAAGGTTGACTGGGAGAAATTAGGCGAAAATATTGGAGATTTTCTTGCGGGGCTTGATTGGGTAGATATCTTATTCAAAGCGCTTAAGCTAAAACTTAAGATATGGGAAGCTATAGCAAAGGTTATTAAGGAAAGTTTCAAAAAAGCACCGCTTGAAACAGCTATAATAGCAGGTTTTGCACTTCTTAATTATACAAGAATCGGTAAATTTATCGGCGGTCAAATTGCGAAGAAAATCACTATAGATACAGCTAAGACAGTTATAACAACAGGCGGATTAAAGAGTGCATGGGAAACAATAGTAATCAAATCTATGTACGCACTTGACACATTATCAGCTTCAACAGTGATTCCTGTTGGCATTGTTGCTAGTATCTATATCGCTTCAACAATTTTTGCTGCAAAGGGAATAAAAAAATACTTAGGAAACGATAGCAAGCTACATAAATGGTTCGAAACGGAAGTGCTTGGAATTGACGAAAAAGGTTATGTAACAACAGTTACAGCGGATTGCACAAGGGCAGAGGAAGGAGTATCTAAGCTGAAATCGCAGATTGACGGGCTTAAGGATACTGTAATCAATATTGATGTAAACGATAAAAGCAGTATTGATAAGGCAAACGAAACACTTGTAGATACTATCAATCAGAAAAACATTGCTAATAAGCAATTCCAACAGGTCTCTAAAGATTATAAGAAGATACAGAGTACGCTTGAGAAGTACATTACCAAATTGTACAAAGGTAGCGTAGATGAATTTTATGATTTTTACGGACAGACAAATGATCTGTCTGACATGTCGCAGCTATATGAAGTGCTTACAACAATTGGTTCAGGAAACAGCAAAGTACTTAATCAGATGTATGACGAACTTGGAACGCATAATGTTAGCGACATTAAAAAGGTTCAAAGTTCTTATAATTCACTTAAAGATGAAATTGACGATTGCAATAAAACCATTGCACAGTTAAGTCCTACAATAGATGAAAGTATATCAGCCTACGAAGAGCTTAACGATACGACTTATGAATATACCACATCTGCTACGCAGCATTATCATGACATGGTAGTTGGTTCAAAAACTGCAATAAGTGAATTGACAATGGCAGCAAGTGACGGAGCAAATGCGTTTTCTAATAGCTATAGAGAAGCATTTGACAAGACAAAACTTGATGGAACTAACACTTTTACATCGGTAGAGGAAACTGTCAAGGCACTTTCACAGTCAGCCGGTATAAATGGCGGTAATCAATTATACACAATGTTTGATGATAGAATTGCGAACATACCAGAAGCAACAAGACGTGCATTTTCCAACATTGTAGGGCAAATAAACGCCGGCAATATCGGATATGACGAAGGAGAGTCTCTTGCAGAGAATATTATGTCTGGCTTTAACGCTAGTGCATGGCGCTTTACTGATTCAGTTCAAGCAACTTTAAGGGAAGCATTTTCGATTGATGTTGATATCAATGCAGATATTGACCCTAGTAAAATGACACCAAGTGAAATAAACAGAGGTGGAGCAATTAATTTCGGCAAGATAAAGATTGCACCTAAATATGCAGTGGGCGGATTCCCAGAAGATGGATTCTTCTTTGCTAATCATAATGAAATGGTTGGCAAGTTTAGTAATGGCAAAACAGCAGTTGCAAACAACGAGCAGATAACAGACGGCATTAAGCAAGCTGTTATTGAGGGCATGTCAGAAGTATTTGCTAATGCAAATATAGGTCAGCAGAACGGAAACGTTGTTGTACAGATTGACGGACAGGAAGTGTTCAGAACAACACAGAGATATGCCAATCAGTATACAGCTATGACAGGACAGCCGGCATTTAATATTTAACAAATAAAAAGGGGCTGTCAGCCCGACAACTGACAGCCAAAAGTTACAATACCGCTTAAACAAGCAGTACAGATATTATATAACACTAATTGAATTAATGCAATAGAAATATTAAGGAATGCATCAGAAATGGTGCATTCCTTTTTTAATGCCTTGAAAGGGGTGGTTTGATTGATTGACGCAGTTGTGATTGAGGGAGTTAGGTTCCCAGTGGCATATAACGGCTACACATACAGTAGGAATAAGATATGGTCTAAGAATACAGGAAGAAATGATTATGGAGAAATGGTTGGCACGATTGTAGCACTCAAAGACAAGATTGAACTGCAATTACCGCCGCTAACAGGTGAGCAGGCACTGTTGCTTGATAATGTGGTAAGTGACATAGATAACCCTTATCCAACAGCACAAGTCTTATTCTTAGGTGGTACGCAAAAAGAAATGACAATATACACAGGAGATGTGACATATCCGTATCTCACAAGGGCGAAGAATGAGGACGGACTAATAGTCGGAGCAAAATTAAGTTTAATTCAAAAATAAAGGAGAGTTCCACATGAAACTTAAAACAAGTGAGTTAATAGACAGATTTCAAAGTTTAAGTAACATATCGCACGACAAGACTACAGGCAGAATTGCTATGGCTGTCATGTGCAATATTAAGGCATTGGAAGAACTGTACAAAGCAACATTACAGACCATAGAAGATACTAAGGTTAAGTATGCAGACAAGGACGACAGCGGCAATCCAGTTATCAACGATAATCAGTATCAGGTTACATCAGAGAACTTAAAGAAGTTACAGGAAGAAATGCGGGAAATCAACGAGCAAGAGATTGAAGCACCTGACATGACAATGCTTCCTATGGACGCATTCGATAAATGCGAAGAAATTACACCAGCTAAATTATACTCAATTGAGTTTATGATATCACATTAATTAATTAATAAAGGCGGTGTAGAATGAAGATATTAGACACAGCTATGACGGAAATTGTTAAGGGAAATAGTGCAAGATACTATTCTAAGTATGTTGTTGATGGAGAAGAACATACCGATACACTTAACAATTTCAAGTTTCAAAACATGATAAATCCCAATAATGAAATTACGATAGGTAACACTTGCAGTAGCGGTGTTACCTTTTCTATTTATATGCCAACAACAAGCCTTGAAAATAAGGAGATTGCCATATTTGAGGGTGTTAAGGTTGACACAGAGATTAAGTATATTCAGTTGGGAATATTTACAGTTACTAAGCAGACAAGTGACGGAGAATACACAAGCTACGAAGCATATGACAGAATGTATAAGGCTGACATGCCTTACTTCTCGGATATGGCATTCCCTAGCACTGACAAAGCTATTCTTGGTGAGATATGCGGCAAGTTAGGTATATCTTTAGCGACAAATATAGTTACAGCACATACTATCAGTGACAAGCCACAAGGATATACCTACAGAGAAATTATCGGTTATATGGCTATGTTGCAAGGCTGTAATGCGGTAATTAATTCTGACGGGAACCTTGAATTAAGGTGGTATAAAGATAGTGGTTATGTACTTGACGGACATAAGTATTATCAGCAGGGCGTTACATTCACAACGAGTAAAGATTTTATCATACAAAAACTGACATGTAATAATACCAAGAGTGGTTCCACAGAACAAAGCGAGATTACTTCTGGTGACGGAGCGACAGGATTAACATTTGCGAATCCATTTATGACGCAAGAAATCCTTGATGAGGTCTACAAGAAAATAGGCGGTTTTACATTCAGGCCGCTTACAGTTAAGTTTATTGGTGATTACCGGCTAGAAGTTGGTGACATTATAACTGTCAGCAAGGGCGACGCTGATTACAAAGTGCCTATAATGCAGATTACACATGAATGCGACGGTGGACTTATGGATACAATTACATCTATAGGTAAATCTGATACAGAGAATACAAGTGTAGCTTCCGGACCGGTAACCAAGCAAATGGAACGGTACTATGCTGACTTGATAACTGTTAATAAGGCATTGATTAACAAGTTAGATGTAGATACAGCTAAGATCACTTATGCAACAATAACTAATCTTAACGCAACTAACGCAAGCATTGAAAATCTTAAAACAAATAAGTTAGATGCAACATATGCAGACATTATTAATGCAAATATTGAAAACCTTAAAGCTGTTAATGCAGAGATTACAAACCTTAAGGCTAACTCTTTGACAGTTGATAAAGCCGATTTAGCCTATGCTAAAATTGATTTCGCAAACGTAACAGCTCAAGTTGTAGGAACTTCTATCATTAAAGATGGTGCAGTAACCAACGAAAAGGTACAGAGTCTGTCCGCTAATAAGCTGACAGCCGGTACTATTGACGCAAGCAAGATAATAGTTACTAACCTTAATGCTGATAACATAACAGTTGGTAGAATTAATGGTAAATTAATTGGCACTGGTTCTGTTGACCTTGACAAATTGGCACAAGAAGTACCGACAAAAGAATATTTAGACAAGGTACAAGAAGAGCTACAAGGTCAAATTGACGGAAATATTGAGACATTCACTAAGACAGAAATACCTACACTTAATAATGAACCGGCTGTTAATTGGGCAGACGATGCCACGAGAAAGAAGCATATAGGCGATATCTGCTATGTAGTTAATCCGGCTTCAAGTGCAGATGGATATTCATACAGATTTGCTGATACAGGTACATTAGAAGCACCTAACTATGAGTGGGTATTAATTAAGGACAGCGATGTTACTAAGGCATTACAGGACATCATTAACATCAATGGCGAGATTACTGGTATTAAAAAGTTTGATGTTGAAATCAGCTCATGGAAAACTGATACAGACAGTGAATTATCAAGCCTTAAAACACGAACAACTACTCTTGAAACTGACATGGGTAACAAGGTTGATACTAAGACATTTAACGAGGTTAAGCAAGCGGTTGATGGGAACAGTTCAACAATAACTAAATTGACAGAAACATTAAGCACCAAGGCTGATGGCAGTACAGTTGAAACATTGACAAATACTGTTAATACAATCAAGCAGACCACCGATTCTAACAGTCTGTCGATATCCGGCTTGTACACCGAACAAGATAAATTGTCAAGTGCAATTGATAAGGCTGATACGAAAGCTAGTGACGCTCAAGATTGGTGCCAGAATATAGAAGACAACTTGTCTGAAAACTACACCAAAACAACCTTTATGAATAATGCCATTACGCAAGCAGTAACAGCTGAAAGCAACAGCATTAGAGCTGATGTGTCAGCAACATATGCAACCAAAGACAGCCTAAAAGACTATGCTACGTCAGCAAGTTTAGAGCTATACATCAAAAAAGACCCAACCACCGGCGAGCTTAAATCTGCTATTGAAGCTATTGCAGATACCATCAATATTACAGCCAAAGGTGGTTTAAATATTTCCGGTGATAGATTTACCCTTACTTCTACTAATACAACTATTACTGCGGACGGTAAGCTAACATGCCACAATGCTTTAATAGATGGCGAATTAAGCATAACCAGAGCTACTACTCTTGGAACAACAAATACATCAATAACGGGTGATGGACTTATAACGAAACAGTTATGGAATCAAACACTAGACTGTAGAGGAAATATCTTTGATGGAATTAATATATATAAAACAGATGCCATAGATGGTATTAGATTAGCGTTAAGCAATGATAAAATTGTATTCACTACAAAAAAAGACTCATCAGTACTGACTAAATATGCGCGCCTGACACCAGAAAGTTTAACTTTCGGCAGCCTAGAAACTTCTAACCTTGTAAGCTTGTCGAGCAAAGGGCTTACAATAAATGGAATGTATGATATTCCAGCAACAGGATTAATTAATCAAAGAATAACAACAAGCTCTAATTCTTTAGAATCTTTTAATAAAACATGGAAAATAAGTGGAAATGGACTTCTTACAATTAGCACTGCTATATGGACAGATGAAACCAATGATTATGGAATAATAAGTTGTGCTATATACATTGATAATGCATGCGTTGCAGCAAATAAACATAGGCTAACAACAGCAAACGCAATAGAAATAGACGCAGGATGTTCGTTTTCATGGGTTTTTAATGACAATAAAGAGCATGAGTTAAGAATAATAGCCGGTTCTAGTAAAGAGGGGCAAAAAACTATAACATATTCCGTACAGGGAAGTTTTGGATTAGCAATTTAAAAACTAATAGAAAGAGGTGGTATTTATGTTAAGTATAACAAAAGCAACTAATTTAAGTGGTTCATCAACAATAGATAACCAAACAGCAATGACAATGTTTGCGAGCGTGCCAAAGACTGGCTCTCCAACAATTAGTCAGACAATCACTAACAGGGACCTGTATCTTAGTAATCAGTCGGAGTGCGATAGTGATTATGATAGCTTTAAGATAGAGGTTGATAAGCTACTTACAGAAGAACAGTAATTAATATTTATTTTAGAAAGCATGGGTTAATTCCCATGCTTTTATTTTTTAGGAGGTAATTTATGAGTAAATTATTCGGAATTGACACATCAAGGTGGCAGGGAAACTTTGATTTCAAAAGTGCAAAGGATAATGAGGGCGTAGACTTTGCTATTATCAAGGCAGGCGGTGCCGATGATGGCTTATACGAAGATAGAGAGTTTGAGAACAGCTATAACAAGCTGGAAAGCGCAGGAATCCACAAAGGAGCCTATTTCTTTGGTAACGCATTAAGCACTAATGAAGCTGTAAATGAAGCCAGATATTTTGCACAGCTTTTAGCAGGCAAATCATTCTGCTACCCAGTATTCTATGATGTTGAAGCAGGCATGGTTACTGGCAACGACCTTACAGACATTATTATGGCGTTTCTTGATGAAATGAGAAATGCAGGATATAAGAATGTCGGCTTATACTCATATGAGAACTGCATTAACAATTATGTAGATATTTCGAGAGTAAAAGAAGCTGGTTATGCTGTGTGGGTTGCTAAGTATTCTAGCAATAAGCCTAACATCGCTGTTGATTATGATATGTGGCAGTTTGGCGGAAGTGTTAATTATCTTAGAGACACACAGATTAACGGACAGACAGTAGATCAGAACTATTGTTACACTTATTATTGTACAGACCATGTAGTTGAAGATATCACAGCGCCAGACTATGAGCCAGTACCAGACACTAAGTATCATAAAGGCGATACAGTTAAGGTTATTAACGCTATTCAGTACGATAATGGCGAGCCATTCAGCATTTACTATGATGAGTACAGTGTTTTATCAGCTAACGGCAGAAGAGTTGTTATTGGCATTGACGGCGTAACTACTGCTGCTATTGACGAGAATAACATCAACCTTGTCAAGTGCATTTATGACAATGACAATGATGTCAACACAGATACAGTAAGTCGTGGTGACGGCAAGAAAGTCAGAGTGCTTGATAACATTGATTATGACGGCGTGAGATTCACGACATATTACGATGAATATGATGTGATTGAAGAGAATGGAGACAGAATTGTTATAGGTATCGGCACAACAATCACAGCTGCTGTCAATATTGCTAATCTTGAATTTGTCGGCGGTGCAAGCTCTGATGATGCGCCTACAGATATCCCATTCAGTGAAGATATTGAAGAGGGTGGTGCTGTAAGATTTGTCGGCGATACTGATTATGATGGCACACCTATTAAGGCTTGGTTTGATGAGTATACAGTATCAGAAAAAAATGGAGACAGAGTTGTACTTGTACATGACGGAGAATTATTCGCAGCGGTCAATGTAGCCGATTGTGAATTAGTCTAACCTTAATAAAAATACCGGGAGTGCAATGCTCCCGGTAATATTTTAATTATTCAAATCTATCATAACAGCCATAACAGCAGGAATGGTTGTTATTGTTCCGTTTGTTTTCTTAAATTCCATACCACCCTCAAGAAGTGTTCCATACATTGTCACATTATCGCCAACAAGCAAATTATAGTCAAAATCGTCTCTATAATATGTCAAAACAACAGTATCATCATTATTGCCATCAACAGCTAAATAATAGCAAGCAATATATTCACTGGATTCTTCACCAGTATGCGTATTTCCGTCTTTATCTTCGACTTCCCCATCATATTTTAATTCCGCTAAAATATTGCCTGTCAACTTGAATTCTTTATCAATATACTTATTAGGTGTACGCTTGAGCATTTCAACAGTTATATCATCAGGATATACGCTCTTATCTCTTGATAATAATGTTTCTTGTTCTGTCTGAACTTCACTGGTACTTTCAACATTATTATCAGAAGCACCATTCTGACACGCTACAAGGCTTAATAAGCACATAACAAGCATAATGCTTACAATTCTCTTTTTCATAGGCGAATCCCCCTAAATTTAATTTTACTAATCATATCACACTATGCATAATTTGTCGAATGTTGTCGAAACTTGCGATATCTTTAAGTTGATTTTTACATTATCAGTATTTATAATAATAATTGTCCGAGAGAGTTCGGGCAGAATCTTCAAGTTTCGGCTAGGTGGCACTGTTTGATTGGCGTTGGCAGTGTCACCGCTGAAAACTGTTAATCTACTGGGGGTAGGTTGACATGCAAGAACAAATGTTCTATAATAACACCATCGCTACCAGCGTTATATCGTGCAATAAGGGGGATATATGGAGAATGAGGAATATAAACAGAAGATAATTGAACTAATCAATAATTGTAATAATAATCATTGGCTAAAAACAATATACAGCTACATTAAAACACTTTTAAGGTAAAAGAAAAAGACCGAGATTTTTTCTCGGTCTTTGCTTATTCTCGGCTTAACAAATTTACTATCTCTCATTTATCAAGTCAATCAGTTTTTCCAAACTTTCCCAATCTTCTTTATTTAGCTTAGACAACGCAGATACAAGCCTATGTCTGAAATTGTCTTCACCGCTTCTTTGAATATCTCCAAGCATTTCAGCAATCTGTTCATCTTTGGATTTCTCTATAAACATTTCGCCATCGCCTGTCCGTAACCAATCTTCATTAACGGAAAATTCCCTACATATCAGTTTTATAGTCTGTTCTGACGGATAATTTTCTCCGCTTTCCATTTTACAAACAGCAGAACGGGATACAGATAGTTTTTGAGCAAAATCAGTTTGACTTATATTCAAGCTATTTCTGATTTTTTTAATTCTCTCATTCATAAGTAGTTCCTCCTTTTTTGAAAAGTATAATAACATAAAATGTACATTAAGTCAACAAAAAGCATTGACAATGTATATTTAATGTGCTATTGTATGTACATCAAATGAACAGAAAGGAGATGAAAAAATGACAGGACCTTTTTCTATAAGCGGAGATGATGAGGAACGGACACTAAGAGATTATGTTGAATGGTTTGCGCTTGGACTTGCCTACAATGCGGTAAATGGTGAGAAAAACGAAGCATTACAAAGTGAATGTAAAATACTCGATTCTCTCACCAACGCATTGAACGCTATAAAGCTTTAACGAAAAGGATTAGATATAACTTCTACCTTAGCTGGTTTGTTATCAATAGTAGACATAAATTCATCATAGTATTTGCGGTACTCAATTTTGAATTGTTCAACACTGTCTTGATAACCCAACAACTTAGCAATAGCGTATCGGTCAGCAAGTTGCTTGCTATCCATATTTTTCACCTCTTTTCCTATTTAGAATAAGAGGATTATATCACAGAAAGGAAGTGAATTGAATGAGTGAAAAGGAAAAAGAAGTAGTTGAGAAGTTAAAAGAAGCAATTCCTAAGATGTCAGATTTTGACAAGGGTTATATTCTTGGCAAGGTCGAGAATATGGCAGAAAAAAGTGATAAGGAATGTAACAATGACAGAAAGGAGTAAGAATGGCAGAAGTCACAAGAAAAGCTATCCAAAATGAAATGACAAAAACGATAGAGGGAAGTTGCTTCTATGAAAAGCTTCACTACAACGGACAAGATATAAGCGAATTGATTGCTGACACGAAAGCATTAATTGCCCAACATAACTTATCCGTTTTAGAAGCCAAAGGGTTTTTAGATTATATGAAGATTATTCTTGACAATTCTTCATATCTTCAAATTCAGAAATAGCCTTAATACAACATTCTTCAAAAGATGTATTGTCAGGTATTTCTTTAGCAGTCTTGAGTATAGATAATACTTTGTCAGAGTAAGGATATTCAAGACCACAGTTAGGGCAAATAATCTTGTCGGCAGATACACTTTCATTAACAGTATATCTATTGTGGCAAGTACAAGTTATTTGGAATTTTAGAAACATATTTTTCACCTCTTTTCTATTAGGATAAGAGGATTATAGCACAAACGGATTAGAATTTTTGATATTGATGCAATAGAAAAGTGATGGTAGCGGTAAATAGTTACAAACTTTTATTCAAACATCATTAGTTCTTTTTGACAGGAATAGCGTCCTGTTCGTATCAAGTGTGAATTACCTACCGATTGGCAGTTTTGTCTTTAGCATATTGTTTAATTCTATTGATATAGAAATAAAAGTATATAGGGTGCAGAAGTCTAAACCACAGAAGTATGAGCCGACCACTGATATACACAATGCTATGACAGTATCCATACAATCTCCTTTCGGAAAGTGTCTACCATCACTTCTCTATTGTATCAATAAATATAAAGTTCTTCAAGTTACAGCAGATAGGAATGAGCAGAATCGCTCAAATGCACCTTAAAAGGTCAAAATATATCACACATTATTTAGAAAGGAATGTTTATGGAGTTACAGATTTTTAGCAATTCAGAGTTTGGAGAAATCCGAACCATTACTAAAGATGATGAACCTATGTTTTGCTTGGCTGATGTATGCAAGGCATTGGAAATCACACATGTTACAGATGTGAAAAATAGGCTTAAACAAGATGGGGTCGGTATTGCCGAGGTCATAGACAGCTTAGGAAGAAAACAGAAAGCTACATTTATTAATGAGAGCAACCTTTACAAGACAATCTTTCAGAGCCGTAAAGAAAGTGCAGAGAGATTTACAGAATGGGTTACATCAGAAGTGCTTCCATCAATCAGAAAGACAGGAAGTTACAGTAAGCCTTTGACAACATCTGAACAGATTAGATTATTGGCACAGGGCAACACAGAACTCACAGAGAGAGTTGATAAGGTTGAAGATAAGATAACCAGTATCGAAGAAGAAACTCCGCTTTACGGCTGTGAGATTGAAGAAGTGCAGAAACATGTTAGAAAGAAAGGAATTGAAGTACTTGGCGGAAAGGACAGCAATGCGTACAAAGACGGTGGTATTCGCGGTTCAGTATATTCTGATATATACAAGCAGTTAAAACGCGAATTCGGGTGCGTGGCGACATACAAGAGTATTAAAAGAAAATACTTGGCTGATGTACACGAATTCATCGACACCTATTTGTTGCCAATAGCACTTGCCGAAGTGGTACATGATACAAACATGTAGGAGAAGATATGAAAGAAAAGATAATTAACATATCCGCAGCACTGGCAGGAATCAGCCTTATAGCGTTGATTCTAAGACCGGTACAACCGCAAGCTAAGATTAATCAGCAGAGTGCAGTGTTAAGCGAATGCTACAACTCACATGTTGATTATAAGGTTGAAACTGGAGAGATAAGTGTTGATGAATATGAGTTGTCGCTTATGGCACATTTGTTGATGGGCGAATGCGGAGCGACGTACAACAATGATGAAATGCTATATCTTGCAGGAGCTGTTGTTTTGAATCGAGTACAGAGTGAGTATTTCCCTAACAGCATTGAAGAAGTTATCTATCAGTCAGGGCAATACCAATGCACAGAACTTAAAAACAGCGGATTCTATAAAGAACCGACAGAAAGGTGTTGGAGAATAGCAGAAGAATTATTAATAAGCGGATATGGCATACCTAGCAATGTGTTGTATCAAGCTGAATTTAAACAAGGTAGCGGTGTTTATAAGAAAGTGCAGAATATGTACTTTTGCTACAGATAAGGAGTTTGTTTATGGAGAAAAGAATAAGAGAAGAATTATTCAACTTAGGTATTCTTTCCAACAGAAAAGGTTATGTATACATTGTTGATATTATGAGCAATCTTGATTCTGCATTAGCAATAGGTGACGCAGTTAAGAAAGTTGCCGAAAAATACAGCAAAAGCAAGGATTCTATCGGAAGTGCGGTGAGAAATGCTATTAAGACAGCAAATCATAGCCTTGAGGTATGGAAGAATTACGATTGCTTAACAACAAAAGAATTTCTTACAACAATGTATTACAGAACCAGAGAGGAGAGTGCCAATGAGTAGCATAAAAAGAATCATTAAGTTGAATAGAAGCAGGCAGAGAGCCATGAGAGAAAAGGATTTTAGAAAGTTCTATACTTTCAGCTGCAAAATCCATCTGATTGAAAGAATGGATAAAGTACCGATAGGAAGTTACATATTAAAGTAAGGAGAGAAAGAAATGGAAAATGCAATTAATAACAACAATATCACATTAGCAGGAGTAGTTGAGAGAGAGCCAGAATATTCACATGAAGTACTTGGCGAGGGGTTTTATGTATTCATGCTCAAGTGTTCAAGAACAAGTGGTAACAAAGATACATTACCGGTAATGATATCAGACAGACTTGTTGATATCAGAGAAATCAAAGTAGGACAGGTTGTCACAGTTTCAGGGCAGATAAGGAGCTTCAACAGGCATATTGATGATGTGAAGAGCAAGCTGATTCTGCCAGTATTTGCAAGAGAACTTGAAATACTGGCACAGGACGCAACAGAACTACCATTCGAGGAAAATATTAATACAGTTATACTTGACGCTCATATCTGCAAACCACCTATATACAGATGTACTCCAAAGGGCAGAGAGATTGCAGATATCTTAGTGGCAGTAAACAGACCGTATGGCAAATCAGATTACATACCATGTATAGCATGGGGAAGAAATGCGAGATTTGCGGGTGGACTTGAAGTTGGAGAACACATTCAGATCCAGGGAAGATTCCAGAGCAGAGAGTACGCTAAGAAGATAAGTGACAATGAGATTGAAACAAGGGTTGCTTATGAAGTATCAGTAAGCAGGATTGATTACGCAGAGGAGGGTGAAGCCAATGCATAGTGATATTACGGTTAGAGAGTTAGCAAGTATGGCTATTGATGAAGATGTGGTATGCCAGATATGGACACCGTTGCATGGAACAGTTTTTAACGGTTCATCTGAAGAAGCTAAGTATTCAGCCTATGCGGATAGGGAAATTGATAACTTCCAAGTTGAAGATGGCGTATTTGTTATGAATATATAATAAGGAAAGGATATGTTTATGGAAAGAGCAGTTTTAAAAAAGGTAATACTTGAAAACTTTATGTGCTATGCACACGCAGATTTTGATTTTTATGCCATTACAAAGATTACGGCTAAGAACGGCAAGGGTAAGTCAACTATTGCAACAGCTTATCTGTGGTGCTTGTTTAACTGTGATTATGAGTTAAAGGATAATCCGGTTGTAAGAAGAGAGGTTGACGGAAAATCCGTTGATGATATGGATACAAGTGTTGAACTTACACTTGATGTTGACGGAAAAGAAATAACTATGAAGAAAGTACAGAAGCGTACTTACAGTAAAGATGGCAGCAGTTATAAGGATGATAACAAGTATTTTATCAATGATGTGCCTAAGACATTAAAGGACTTCAATGCATATCTTGATGTTGATATGAATGTATTTAAGATGTGTAGCAATGTAAATGCTTTTCTTAATCAGAAACCGGCAGAAATGAGAGAATACCTATTCAGCCTTGTAGGAGATGTTGCAGACCTTGATATAGCTTCACAGAAAGCTGAATTAGCCGAATTAGTTCCTTTACTTAATAAGTATACAGTTGAAGAATTATCAGCTATGAATAAGGCTACAAAGACCAAGATTACAAAGGATTTGCCTGTTCTTGACGGACAGATTAAGGAAAAGGAAAGAGATATTCAGCTTAAACAGGCTATTGAAGTATCTGACCTTGAATTACAAAAGAACAGCCTTAAAGAACAGATTACTGATTGTGTGGCAAAACAGACTGACAATGACAAGTTGATGGCTGAATATGATAAGGCTAGTTCAAATATTCTCAACTTGAAGTTTGAACTTAGTGATATGTCACGCAAGGCTAATGAAGAAAATGTTAAGGCTAGGCGAGAAGCAGAAATAAGAATAGAAAATCTCAATGGCGTTATTGAGAACTGTAAGAAAGATATTAAAACAGCAGAAAATGTTGTTGCTTTTAACAATGGAATGGTTACAGGATTGCAAGCAAAACTTGAAGCAACAAGGGTAGAATGGAACACAGAGAAACAGCGAGAATTTGACGAGAATAGCCTTATTTGTCCTTATTGCAGACAGGAATATTTGGAGGACAAGAAAGAGGAATTAAGGGCTGATTTTAAGACACACAAAGAAGCTGAACTTAATCGCATTACTGACAAGGGAAATGCAACTAAGGAAGAACTTGATATTGCTAAAGATAAACTTGCAGAAGCTGTAAAGAAATTAACTGAATACAGGGAACATTTAGACACATATGCTCACGATATGTTTATTCTTGAAAAGCAGTTGTCTGAACTTCCACAGGAAATTGATGTAACAGCTACAGAAGAATACAAGGCACTTGAACAGCAGATTGCAGAAAAAGAAGAGGCTATGCACAAGGCTAATGATATTTCAGCAGTTAAGGCAGAATTAAAGGCACAGGAAACAGCTTTAAGGCAGCAGTTAGCAGAATGTGAAAGCAAGATTGCAAAGTCTGATACAGCAGCAGACGAACAGCGACTTGAAGAATTAAAGCAGACAAGGATTGATTCTGAACAGAATAAGACTAATGCCGAGAAAATCCTTGATTTACTTGATGAATTAGACAAGGTAAAGAACGAAGCCTTGACAGAGGCGGTAAACAGTCATTTTGAGTTGGTTAAGTGGCAGCTGTTTGAGTATGCTAAAAATGGCAATTACAAGAGTTGTTGCATACCTACAGTTGACGGAAAAAGCATTTTAACAACTATGTCTAACAAGGGTAACAGGATTTTAGGCAGAGTTGATATTTGCAATTCTATTCAGAAGATTAGCAACATATCGGTGCCAGTCATTCTTGATGACACGGAAAACTTAGATAAAGCAAATCAGAAAAGGATTGCCGAAATGGTAGATAGTCAGTTGATTATGCTAATTGTTAATGATAGCGAGAAATTAGAGATTGTGGAGGGATAATATGACGAAATTAAGAGTTTGGCATAATTGCCAAGTAGGAGCGGTTAAAAACTTTTATGTCGAAGTTGAAAGCATTGAACAGGCTTGGAAAATCCTTAATACATTATGGAATTATGATTTATTTCAGTATGAAAACAACATAAAGCCAGATTACTGTAATGCTTCTGGACTTGAATATTTTGATGAAGAAGAACAGAAATGGTGCGAGTGGCACGATGATGACGGATTGGATATAAAAGAACATTTTGAAGAAAGTGAGGAATAATTATGGCAGAGAATACGGCAGTTGCGGAAAAGAAAGCATTTACCACTTCTCTAAGCGAGTGGAGCAATACAATGACAGGACTTATTATCAATGATTATAAGGCTGTTGGAATGGATATGGACGATTACGCCAAGGAATGTGCCATGGAAGCCATGACAAGCATTTTTAACCTTGTTAAGAGCAATCCTAAGGTTAACATGGGAAACCTTGATACAAGTAATTTAAGGGGCATTGTTAAGCGTTGTGCAAGCCTTAAACTTAACGCAAGTGCATATCCGAGAGAATGTTACTTCCAGCTGCGGAATGTGAACATCGGGAAAGATGCCGACGGAAAAGAAATTTGGCAGCAGCAAGTTGAAATGGGCATTGAGGGAAGCGGTTATGATTCTTTGCTCGCCAACTATGGAAAAGATGTTAAACAGGTATATCCGTATTGGGTAATTAAAGAGGGTGACAAGTACATACCGCCTAAACATAAAGGACTTACAGTTACAGAGCCAGAGTGGGAAGAAAGCGGATTATCTGATAAAGCAGTAAGAGTTGTATATCCTGTTAAGCTGTTAGACGGAACAGTAACATATCTTTCTGCTGATAGAGACAGCGTTAAAGTAAATCTTTTAGCTCATGTTAAGCAGAATATGTTGAACGCTACGTTCGGAATTATTACAGGAACTAAAAAACAGTATGGGAAAGAAGTTGCAAGAACTAGATATGATGCAACACCGGAAGAAAAGGCAAAAATTAAAGAGAAAAAGGAAGAAGTTCTCAATGCCTTAAGAGCGTGCAAGACAGTAGATGAAATGCTCGAATGTGAGCTTGCAAGACCTTTTATAAGCGGTGCTTGGCTTGATACCCCAGAGAGTATGATACAGAGAAAAATGTGTAACAATGCAACAAGGAAATACCCTAAGAATTATGACCCTATGGCACGACAGGCACAGGTTGAAATGGATGAGGTATATCAGGTTACACAGGCTGAAATTGCCGAAAATGCTAATACTGTTGAGTTTATAGAAGATAAGGCAGATGTAGTTGACACCACGGCAGCAGAAGTAACCGAAGGGCAGGCAGAAGATAGCACATTGCCGCCATTTATGCAGGCAGAATAGGAGATTGAGTATGAGAGTAATTTCACAGGACGGAACATTAGACGTTCCATATGAAATGGTAGTTATTCAGAAATTCAGAAATGCTATTTATTTTTTGAACCGTAATTTATCAGGAGTAGAAGACTTGACTAGCGACATTACATTAGCTGAATATTCCACAGAAGAAAAGGCAATTAAGGCTATGGAAATGTTGAGAGAAGCATACACAGGAAAGCCAAAATTAAATGTAGATGAAATCCCTAACTTAGCACCACGGGAGTTTGGAGAAAAATTAGGAATTGGCGATATTCTACTTTGCGATAAAACCAATGCGGATGTCAGCTTTTCAAGCAATTACTATTTTCAGTTCCCACAGGATGATGAAATCGAGGTGTGAGTATGTCAGTTGAAGAAACCCGCAAATGTGATAGATGCGGAAAGCCTTTTGACTACAGTTTGTCTAAATGGGCTGGATATTTTAAATATGGTATCAAAAAAGAAAATCGACTGCGCTTTCATTCAATGTTTTATGGCAATCCAGATGGCTATTCATATGTAGATTATAGATACGACCTTTGTGCTGATTGTACAGAAAAATTATTATCGTTTTTGCGAAGTAGTGAGTAAAGGAGAAGATGTAAATGTACTTAAAATGCTTAGGCTCATCGTCAGTTGGAAATTGCTATCTGCTAACTTCCAACAGTGGAGAAACACTTATCCTTGATTGCGGAATACCGATTAAGGAGATTAAAAAAGGCTTGAATTGGAATGTTAAAGATGTTGTGGGTGTGATATGTGGATAAGGAGTGGTGGTTTAATTGAGTATTTATCCAAGAATATCTAAGGTTGGAAAATCATATATACTAAGAAGATACGTCAACGGAAAACGACTACATTTTTATTCCAGAGACTTAAATGAGCTTATAGAATATGACAAGCTATTAGAGAAAGGAATAATCCCAGTAAAGAGGGTAGGGCTAAATGTTAAAGAAAGTGAGCTTACTAATTTCATTAACGATGGAAACGTTTGGAAATGGATAAAGGATTACGAGGGATTGTATGCAATTTCTGATAGTGGTTTAATTAAGGGCTTTTGGAAAGATAGCAGAGGACAGTTTGTTAAAACAAACAATAAAAATGGTTGGTATTTATCTTTTAGGGCAACAGACAGGAACAAAGAGGTTAAAACTATTAGAGTTCATATTGCAGTTGCAAAGGCTTTCATAGGGCAAATTCCAAATGGGTATGAAGTACACCACAGAGACGGAAACAAGCAGAATAATTGTGCTAGTAATTTGCAAATTCTCAGTGGAATTGAACATAAAAGGCTAACCTTAATGGAAAATCCTCATATATTAGACGGAATGATCGCTTATAACCAGGGCAGAGCTATCTGCGGAAGAAGTAAGAAAGAAAAGAGAAATGTGCAGAGGTTTAAGAAGGGAAAAATCATCCAGTACTCATTAAACGGAGAGTTTATCAATTCGTATTGTAATGCAATGGAGGCAAGCAGAAATACCGGTGTTTGCGGAAGAAATATTTTACAAGTTGCAAATAAGGAACCCTATAACAGCAAAGGAAGCGTGAGAAAACAAGCCGGTGGATATGTATGGAAATTTGAAAAAGAAAGCGAGGTGATGTAATGCTCAAATTGAAATGTTGTGGAACTGGAAGTAAAGGAAATTCTTACGCTCTTATGTCGCAAAACGGAACGCTTATTCTTGACGTAGGAATGGGTATTAAAGACATAAAAAAGATGTGTGATTGGAATGTAAAAAATATAGTAGGTTGCCTTATTTCACACGAGCATTATTGACGATCATTCGAGGTCATTAAACGATTTTAAGTCAATGGGAATACCAATACTTGCCCCATATTTAGGCGATAGCTGTAAAACAATGAATATGGGCGAATTTACAGTAAAGCCTTTTGATTTAACAACAATAGACGGAAATTGGACACATACAAACGCAGACGGAACGCCTTGTCCGATATTCGGCTTTCTGATTACGCACAAGGAAATGGGGAGAATGCTTTACATAACCGATTGTGAACTAATCAAATGGAGATTCAAGGATATAAACCACATTCTCTTAGGTGTGAATTATGACAAGGATTTAATCGACAGGGATAACACAGGCAAAGCTAACCATGTATTCAGAGGCCATTTATCCATTGACACGGCTTGCAATTTTGTTAAGGCAAATCATTCAGATAGCTCGCAGAACGTCATTATGTGCCATTTATCAAGTGAAAATTCTGATAGAGATAGTTTTATCGAGAAGATGAGAAAAGCCGCTTATGGGGCAAATGTAGATGTTGCGGTAGCAGGGAAAAGTTGGGATTTGAAAAATCCTAATGAGTGCCCTTTTTAGAAAGGGGAAAGATGTGGATAAAATTATAATTTGTAAGCATTGCGGAAAGCCAGAGTATTACGGAGAAATGCGCTGGCTAAACGGAAGATGTAGTTGCAGAAATTGTTACAAGAGTCAATGGCAAGACGAAAATCACAAGCTCTACAGTTGGAATGATTTAGATGGAAAAAGACCAACTATGGAAGAATATGAAAAGCAAGAGAGATGATTAAAGGCGGAAAGGAGATTATATGGCTAAAAAGAAAGGAACAGGAGTAAGTCCTCTCACTAACAGGATATATTATGGAACGTAAGACACAGAAAAGCATATGTGGATAGGGCAGAAAACGGATATAACAGACAGCGCAATAGCTTCTGTATTTGAGTGGTTTATGGCTAATATGGATTGGCTTCAATCAAAAGCGGAATAGGAGAGAATATGGAAGATAGATATTTATTCAAGGCAAAGAGACTTGACAATGGAGAATGGGTGCAAGGAGTACCTTTTGAAATCGAAAGGAAACAGGTAATTCTGATAAAGGATAATGAAAATCTTTTAAGAGTTCATTATTTAGAAGAAAACATGTGGACTGCTGAAATATATGCTATTGAAGTAGACCCATCCACAATATGCCAATGCACAGGCTTGAAAGATGAATATGATAAGCTGATTTGGGAGAATGATATTATCAGATGCAAGGTTGGAACAGCAAAAGTTATATGGGATAAATCAGAATGGCGAATTGAATGGTTAAAAACGACTTATGGAGAAAAGATTTGTATTATTGGGCGGTTGAAAATATTCAAAGAACAGTAGTTATCGGTAATATTTTTGACAATAAAGAGTTATTAGAAAGTGAGAAAAAGTAATGAATTATATTTTATTAATTTTATTATTTGTACTTATTAAGTTGGGTATCTCTTTGATAGAAAGCTTTGTTATATCATGGATAGCTTGTATATTAGGCATTAACATAGCATTTAAGATAATTTTATTTGTGGTATTTATTATAAATTTGTTTTTGCCTGCAAAAGGAAATTAAGGAGGAAAAGTAATGAATCGTGTAATTTTATGTGGGAGACTGACTAGAGAGCCAGAGATTAGATATTCACAGACGGCAAGTGGAAGTATGGCGGTAGCAAAATACACATTAGCCGTTGACAGAGCTTTTAAGAAAGAGGGCGAACAGGCAGCAGACTTTATTAACTGTATCGCATTTGGCAAGAATGGAGAGTTTGCGGAGAAGTATTTACATCAGGGAACTAAGATTATCGTTGAGGGTAGATGGCAGACAGGCAACTACACTAACAAGGACGGACAGAAAGTCTACACTAATGATTGCGTTGTTGAAAAACACGAGTTTTGCGAAAGTCGTGCTAATCAACAGAATAATAATAGCAATGGAATTATGGGCGGCAATGCTAGTTCAGATAGCTTTATGTCAATTCCAGACAATGTAGCTGATGAGGGATTACCATTTAATTAAAGAGGTGTGAGTATGAGACTGATTGATGCAGATAAATTATTAGAACTGATGAAAGACCAGAAAGAACGAGAGATAGGGGCATACGCAAAAGGCATAAATGCCGGTCTGAATATCGTAAAGAGTATTATCAATGATGAAATACAAACTCCAACTGCCTATGATGCGGATAAGGTTGTAGAGCAGTTGAAAACAGACTCTTCTGTAAGATTGTATGGAAGCGGCAACAGCAATAATTATCTTATTCCTCTTGAAAAGGCAATAGAGATAGTAAAGGCAGGAGACAATATATGAGACTGATTGACGCAGATAAACTAATTGAGGATATTCACAAAAGAAATTATATCGATAAGGCTTTATCTGAAATATTTGAAACTATCATTAATGAACAACCAACGGCTTTTAGTATGGCAGCTAAACCTATTGATAATTTTGTGAATCCTTTTGAAGTAAAGGCAGGTGGCAATTCTTGAGTTATCAGAACATAGCAAGAGCCAAGGCTATAGAACAGGAAAACAAAAAGCGACTGTTGAAGTTGAATCCAAAACTGAATGACAAAAGTGGAATATACTTCCTACTCCGAGAAGATGAAAACAGATTTAAGTATGCTTATGTCGGACAGGCAGTACATACACTTAGCAGATTGGCAAGCCACCTTGTAGGCTATGAACAGCATATAGACCTTAGTTTGAAACGCCACAAGCTGTATGACAAAGAGAAAAATCCTTATGGTTGGCGAGTTGAATTTCTGAATTTCCCCGAAAGCCAGCTTGACGAAAAGGAGAAGTATTACATCAAGCTATATGCTGATAAAGGTTATCAGCTTAGAAATGTCAGTTTAGGCGGTCAAGGAGAAAATCGTGCCAGTGGTTCAATAGGCGAGAGAAAAGCACCTAAAGGCTATATGCAGGGTGTACAACAGGGCAAAAAGGTGTTAGCGAGGGAATTATCCTCTATCGCAGAAAAACACCTTATAATCCGCTTAAAGCCCGAAAAAGAGCATAACAAGGTATCACAGAAACAGTATGAAAAGTTTATGGATTTATTGAAAGTAGGCGATTCAGAATGAAGATTTTAAGTAAGAAGAAATACAACAAACTCATTGAAGATTTTGAGGAATTGCAGAAAAAGGTCGAGGAACTCAAAAGGATAAATGAAAGTCTTGGGAAGAAGTTAGAGGACAAAAAGACAAGTTGCAAAATGAATAACGGAAAAGACTTCTGTTTTAATTGTGCAAACTCTTACAGATACGAGACATATTGGGGAACAACAGAAATCGAAAAATGCGGTTGTTTGCTTGATGTGACTTGTGAGGGTTTTAAGAGAAAAGAAAGCGAGTGATTCAGAATGAGTAAAGCATACAGATGTGATGTTTGTGGCAAATTTTGTAGTGATTGTTATGAGATAAATGGATTTGATATTTACCCTGATGATTACGCGAAAAGAGGCTATCTAAATGTTAATAAAAAGACAGCGATAAATGAAATATGTGAAGATTGCTATAACGATATTAAGAACTACATTCACGATAAGGTATTTGAAACAGCTAAAAGCGTATAAAAAAATTCTATTAACTAAAAATCAAAGAAAGGAATAGGTTGTGCGCACATAAAACCGAGGTTTCCTTTTGGTAGATTTAAAATGTATAAAAAGAAGATTAAATGTGAGATATATCGTGATTCTATGCAGAATTACAAGAAATACGCAATACCGCCAGCGCAGCTTATTATTGCTGATGTTCCTTACAATGTAGGAACTAACTTCTATGGAAGTAACCCTATGTGGTACAACGGCGGCGATAATAAGAACGGAGAAAGCAAACTTGCGAAAAAGGCGGCTTTTAATTCAGATTTTAATTTCAATCTGTATGAATACTTCCATTTTTGTTCAAAGATGTTGAAGAAAGAAGATACAAAACCTATCGCAAGGGGCAGAAGCAGTAATAGTCCTTGTATGATTGTATTTTGCTCATTTGAACAGTTATCAACATTGATTGCCGCCGCAAAGAAACACGGATTTGTTAATTACATACCGATTGTATTTGTAAAGAATTACAGTCCACAGGTGCTTAAAGCTAATATGCGTATCGTAGGTGCTACGGAATATGCACTCGTACTGTACCGAAATAAGTTGCCGAAATTCCGAAATGGCTTGCAGGTTGATGAAAACGGAAAGAATATCAGAGGCACAGGACATATGGTATTCAACTGGTTTAACTGGGAGAAAGATGGAAAAGACATACCGAAAATTCATCCAGCACAAAAGCCTGTAGCAGTCCTTAAAAAGCTGATTGAGATTTTTACAGACGAGGGAGATGTTGTTATTGACCCTTGTTGTGGTAGCGGTAGCACACTAAGAGCCGCCGCAGAACTTGACAGAAGTGCATACGGATTCGAGATTGACAGAAACTTTTACGAGCGTGCAAAGAATGAAATGCTTGTATTTGAAAAGGACGAGCAAATGGATATAAGTGATTTTATAGGAGATACAGTATGATAGTACATTGTTTATTTGAACAGTCAGGCACATTCAAGAATGCTTTCAAAAAGTATGGAATTGAAGCCTACGACTATGATATTCAGAATGAATTTGGCGAAACAGACTATGTTACCGACCTCTTCAAAGAGATAGAGGGGGGTATCAAGGCGAGCCAAGCTTGTTTGATAAGATAAGCCCTGGTGATTTGATATTTGCGTTTTTCCCTTGCATAAGGTTTGAAAATCAGATAATGCTGTGGTTCAGAGGGCAGTCGGCGAGTCAGAAAAAATGGTCTTTAGAAGAAAAATGCGAATTTGATATGAATTTGCTTAAAGAAGTTTCGCTTATGTATGATTTGGTAAACAAAATGTTTATTATCTGCATAAGAAAAGGGTTGAAGTTAGTAATGGAGAACCCTTATTCAGAAGAACATTTTTTAAGGCGGTACTGGTGCTATTCTCCGGCGGTAATTGATAGAGACAGGAGAGATAGCGGAGATTACTTTAAAAAGCCTACGCAGTATTGGTTTTTGAATTGCGAGCCACAGAACAATCTTATTTTTGAACCAATTAGTTATAACGCTATCGAATGCAATGACGCTATAAGAACAATGACAAAAGAGCATTACGTAAAAACAGGGGCAGATAATACGAAAACAGCAAGGTCAATGATACACCCACAGTACGCAGATAGATTTATCAGACAATATATTCTTGATGAAGCAATATGGAGAGGCAAATAATGAAAGACGAAACAAAGCAGGAAATACAGATTCTACTTGACCTACTCAAAGGCAGCCTTACAAGGAATGGCGTAAGTATGGCAACAGACAGAGATGGTAACTTGATGTTCTTTGATACGTCTGCCTATGTTAGAAGTGAAGGCAAGGAATTTGACGGATTCAGAGTTAATATCAACGATTTAGTGAAGTAACAATGTGACAGAACTTGAAGAATAGGAGCAATAATATGGCAATATATAGAAATGTTCAATTATCATTTTGGACCGATAACAAGGTTGAAGATGATTTTACGCCAGAGGACAAGTATTTCTACATATATTTGCTAACAAATCCACAGACAAATATATGTGGGTGCTATGAGGTTAGTTATTCGCAAATGACAAGGCAGACAGGTTATAACAAAGATACTATTATCAGACTGTTAGAAAGGTTTGATAAGGTACACAAGGTTATTAAGTTTGATTCAGAAACTAAAGAAGTGCTGATATTACATTGGTATAAGTATAATTGGAGCAAATCAGAGAAAGTCTTGACAGGGGTTTTAGGAGTTGCCAAACATATTAAATCTGACGAATTTAGAAAATATGTTAATGATATGGTTGATTCCATTAAAAATGATACCCTATACATAGGGTATACATACCCTATGGAGACATCTGTTTCTGATACTGATTCTGATACTGTATCTGATTCTGTTTCTGTTAATAATAATATAGTAAATAAAAAGAAAGATAATATAGATAATAATATATATATAAATATTATTAGTTACTTAAATAACAGATGCAATACCAGATATAAATACAATACACCTAATACTAAGAAGCATATCGGGGCAAGAATCAAAGAGGGATATACTGAACAGGATTTTTACACAGTCATAGATAAAAAAGTTAATGAATGGCTTGGAACTGAAAGAGAGAGGTATTTAAGACCAGATACCTTGTTTGGCACGAAGTTTGAGAGTTACCTTAATCAGAATGTTGTTTCTGAAAAGCAAGGCAATCAGAGTTTTAATAAGGGTGCTATTGACTGGGATAATGTGTAAAGGAGAGCAAATGTATGGACAGAGATTGTAAAAATTGCGTATATCATTCAAGTGGCAGTTGTAGCCAATGGGATTGTAACTTTACAACAACTAACGATGTGAGAAATAAGGCTGTTGATGATTTTGCAGCAGCAATCATTCCAAGACTATCAGATGTGATATATTCGCAGGATATTGTAAGTATGACCAACTTGATTAATGAAATTGCAGAACAGTTAAAGGCAGGTGATAAGAATGAGCAGATTAGATGATACACTCAACAAAATAAATTTTAGAAGTGATTATCCGCACAACGGAGTGGTTGAATCACTCTTAAAAACAATTGCAATTAATAGTGCTATTATATGTGACAAGTTAGACACTGTTTCTAATTAATTGAAAGGAGGTAGTAATGACAAGAGAAGAAACAGTTAAAATCATTCGCATTATGTGTGATTGCTACCCTAACTACAAACCTAACAACCTATCAGAAACAGTAGACGTGTGGAATATGATGCTGGAAAATTACAGTTATGAGCAAGTATCTATTGCACTTAAAGCATACATTAACTCCGATATAAGCGGATTTGCTCCAAGCATAGGACAGCTGATAGGCAAGATACAGACTATATCGCAACCACAGGAACTTGACGGAATGGCGGCGTGGGGGTTAGTTAGTAAAGCGTTACGGAATGGTACTTATGGGGCAGTTGAAGAATTTAACAAACTACCGCCACTTGTAAAACAGGCGGTTGGTATGCCAGATAACCTTAAAAACTGGGCGACATCAGATTATCAGACGATTGAAACAGTAATACAATCAAATTTTCTAAGAACTTACGAAACAGTTGTTAAGCGTGCGAATGAAATAAATCGTATGCCAGACAATATCAAATCACTTATCGAAAAGACGAATGCAAATTCGTATAAGGCTCAAATCGAGCAAAAATTCCAAAGAGATATAAATACATTACAAATTAAAGAAAATGCCCTTATCGGTCAAAATACAAACGCAGAAGAGTATATTGAAGCACCTCAAGATATTCAAGAAAGAATAAACGCCATGAGGTAAATTATGAAACCCAAAAATTGTATTTATCCCGATTGCTTTAACTGTACTTTAGATGATTGTTTATACAATACGCTTGAACAGCCGGATATAGTTCAGCAAAATAAACTAGATAAAGAAATTGCCTTTAGAAATAAATTAGAGCAATTAGAACCTAAGCAAAGAGCAAAGGTTATATATGACAGAATGTATGAACAGAGCGAAAAAGGCAAAGCTAGACGTAGACGATATAATCAGTCAGAAGAACATAAAATAAGCCAGAAGAAATATTTTCAGACTAAAAAAGGCAAGGCTGCACAAAAAAGGTATAAGCAATCAGAAAAAGGCAAAGCTGCACAAAAAAGAATAGAAGCTAAAAGGATTGAAACCGGTAAAATGCCATATACTGTAAAAGATATCGGGAGAAAAAGAAAAGAGAGGCTATGTTAAATGAGCAAGTCGGAACAACGAAGATTTCAAGAACAAATGATGAGAGTTCAATTAAACAGGCAGAAGAATAAAGATAATAAAGAAATGTTTGGTAATGCCTTAACAATTCTGTTATGGGTGCTGCACGATAAATTCGGATTTGGAAATAAGCGACTAGAGCGGCTTATTGATGAGATTGATAAATTCAACGAAGATTTCAACGCAGGACTCATAGATCCGAAAGAACTTATTGAACAGTTAGAAGAAGAGACAAAAATAAAAATTAAATATTAAGGAGTATGGCTTATGAAGTTTTTAGAACTTACTAAGCCGGAGCTTGATGAAATAATTGAAAATGCCAATTTTACCGAGGAAGAAGAGAGAATATTCAAACTTCTTTCTCGGAATTTCACACAGAAAGAGATAGTTGCACGATTATGCGTATCACAAAGAACTCTTGAAAGGAGAATAAGGAACATTAAAAATAAAATTGAAAGGGTGTGCTGTGATTGGAATTAACAGACAAAGAGTTATTGAATTATGTACTAGAGAATGGTATTATCTCTCGTGACGATGTTCAAAAACAAATTGAAATGAACGAAAGGAAAAAATATTTAAAAGCACACAATAATGAAATCTGGCAAGGAAAGGATAAGAAGTGGTATACATACTTGCCAGACGAAAGCACATCAAGCGGCAGAAAGCTGCTAAAGCGTTCAACGCAAGAGTCTCTTGAAGATGGAATTGTGGAACACTACAAGAAACTCGCTAATGAACCTTTAGTTAAGACTGTATTCAAGGAATGGGTAGACCAAAAACTTGAATATCACGAAATCAAGAAGCAATCATATGATAAGTATAATGATAACTTTGCCAGATTTTTCACTAATGAAGCATATCACATGGCAGATAAGAAAATCAAGTACATTACAGAAGATGACTTAGAATGCTTTATTAAGACTGTTATTGCCGAATGTAAGCTTACACATAAGGCATATTCTGATATGCGGATCCTTATTAATGGCATTTTTAAATATGCCAAGAAAAAGGGGTATACCAATCTAAGTATCACACAATTTATGGGAGACTTGGATTTATCACGCAGGGCTTTTACTAAAAATGTGAAAAAGAAAGAGGAACAGGTGTATTTCGAGGATGAAATCCCAAGAATCACAGAATATCTATGGCAACGATATGATATAAGGAGCCTGGGATTATTGCTTATGTTCGAATGCGGAATGAGAGCCGGTGAGTTATCATCACTTAAGTTTTCTGATATTCACAACACTGTACTGAAAGATGGAACTATTAAACATTATATTTCTATACAAAGAACAGAAATTAAGGTCAGAGATGAAAACGGGAAATGGGCTAAGATAGTAAGCGACTATCCTAAATCTGACGCAGGATTAAGAGATATAATTATTCCAGATAAAGCTGTAAATACTGTTAAGGCAATTCGTAGATTAAATCCTTTTGGAATTTATATGTTTGAAGAAAAGGGAGAGCGTATAAAGGAACAAGCATTTAACAGAAAGTTGCATAAGATATGCAAGGCACTGGACATTAATTATCGTTCCACGCACAAAGTCCGTCGGGCATACAGTGTTGCGTTGTATGATAATTGCGTGAGCGACACTGTTATAACAGAAATGATGGGGCATACAAGCATTGAGACAACAAGAAAATATTACATTTACAGTAATAAGACTGATAGAACTAAGATTGAGCAAGTTAATAATGCTATCAATTATTAGGATTTTGATTACAAAGTAATCAAAGTAATCAAGGCACAAAGCCAGAAACCCAGTAATAGAGCGGAATAAGGAAGTAGTCAATGCAGTTCGATTCTCTCATCCCCTGCTATTTAAAGGATTTAAGTTGAATTTCAGCTTGAATCCTTTTTTTGCATTTAAAAAGATTAATTACAAAGTTGCTAAAACTATATAATAATAATGATGAGGAGATAATCATGAATGAATCTAAATATGAGCATATAGTACACCCATTTCCACCCCTGTATAACAGTGAATCAAGAATACTTATACTTGGGAGCCTGCCTTCAGTTAAGTCAAGAGAGCAGATGTTTTTTTATGGACATCCGCAGAACAGATTCTGGAAAATGATTAGTGGAGTATTTGAAGAGGCAGTTCCGCAGACGATAGAAGAAAAGAAGGCATTTATGTTAAAGCATAATATTGCAATGTGGGATACGATATACAGCTGTGACATAATTGGTTCTAGTGACAGTAGTATTAAGAATGTTGTGCCAACAGATTTAAAAAGCATTATAGATAATTCTAATATTGAAAAAGTAATATGTAATGGGAAAACATCAGGGAAATATTATGAAAAATATCAGATGAAATATCTGGGAATTAAACCAGACATTCTTCCATCAACAAGTCCTGCAAATGCTGCATATTCATTGGGGAAACTTGTTGAGATATGGAAGAAGTCTATAATATATTAGATTTTAACTTATTTTTCAGGTTTAACAACATTAAGAGGCATCATAAGATGATCTATAAGGATGCTATAAGCCTTATCACCATTACCAGCTTTGAGATAATCAAAGTATTTCTTGTGTTCATCTAATGTACCAGTAATACGTCCATCAACCTCAAGAGCTGACTGAGAAGTAAGTTTTATCAGATACATTAGTCTTTGAAAAATGTGATTGACTTCATCATTGTTTATATATTTTACTAAGAGCAGATGAAATTGATGATCGTAACTGATGAAATCTTCATAATTGTCATTATCTGGATGATCTTCAATAGTTTTATATTGAAGGTCAAGAATATTGCCAAGTTCTCTGATAGTTTTCTGACCTCTTGCAGTATTGATATCATTTGCAAGACAATGAGTACAGAAACCTTCTATGGCACATCTTATCTGAATAGTTTCTTTCATGTCCTTCTGATTAAGCTGTCTGATACGAAATCCTTTGCTTGGTATAACATCTATATATCCGTCCTGACTTAAACATTGTAGTGCTTCACGCATAGGAGTTCTGGATATTCCAAGTTCTTTTGATAATTTTGTTTCTGAATACAGACTGTTTACATCAAGTCTGTTGGTAAGAATTAAATCTTTAATATAATTATAAGCTTCCTGCTGAAGCGATGACATAAGCTGCATGATATTAAATTCCCTTCAAATACATTTTTATTAATAAAATAATAAACAAAAAAATACAATTGGTCAATAATTAATTAAAAATCTGTATACCGGTATACTGGATTTGTTGAAAATGTACAATGATATTGTGAAAAGTTTGACTAATTTTAATAATTGATTCTTAACCGGTATACTGGTATACTGCAATCAACAAGAAAACAATAAATCATTTTTCAGGAGGAAAAAGAATGAACACAACATTTGAATTAGGAAATTTAAAAGTAATTGATTTAACAAAGCCACTTGATCCAAAGACTGAGTCAAGAAGATGCCACCTTATTAGATATAACACAGGCGGTCCAATCCCTGACTTCCATACAGCAATGGATCTTACAAGCCACCTTGGAACACATTGTGAGTGTCCTTATCATCATGATGATAACTGGCCATCAGTTGCTGAACTTCCACTTACAACATTCATGGGAAGAGCAATCTACGTTGACTTCAAGGATACATTACCACACAGAAAGCACATCAGTGCAGCAGACCTTGACAAGGCAACAGAAGGCTGGGTAAAGGAAGG